>Ga0207648_10005280_pt1 | contig 13045 bp, 14 predicted proteins | sample KBSMisM32_FD_184310 | JGI IMG/M metagenome (GOLD analysis project Ga0207648, IMG submission 184310) | Miscanthus rhizosphere microbial communities from Kellogg Biological Station, Michigan, USA - KBS Miscanthus M3-2 (SPAdes) (version 2) | ecosystem: Host-associated > Plants > Roots >...
CTCCCCGGACGGATCGCAGGGCGGCGTTGAGCGTGCGCTCGCTTCCGATTCCCGTCGCGAAGAATCCCTGGTCGGGCGTCATCTCCCACCAGGGCAAAGACGTGACGATCTCCTTCATCCGCGCGACGTGCGCGGCGCCGGGCGTGTCGAAGGTCTTCTCCCAGCCCGGTTCCATCCGCCACATCTGGTTCTGGCCGTACGTGTGGAAGCCTCCCGCCATTACCGTCCACCAGGCCTGCCGGCGGACGACCAGGGGCGTGATCGGACCCTGCGGATATTCTGGCCCGTCCTCGTAGGCGCCTTCGCCGAGGACGACCGGTTTTCGCGGCGTGAGCAGGGCGTCGGCCATCACCGCGGGGTGGATCTTGGCCCACTCCGTCCAGGTCTCGATCATGTCGAAGTCGAGCCAGTCTTCCGTGTGGAAGAACTGCGACGACGAGCGCCACCCACAGGGGTGATACGTGATGAGATGGGCGCCGCCGTCGCCCTCGCGCAGCCCACGGGCCAGCTCGCGGTAGACGTCCTCGAAGCCGGTGGGCACGCGGTCGCCGCCGTTGACCCAGACGACGTTGGGCGCGCTGCGATACCGCGCTCCGAGCCACCGCCCGTAGGCGCGCGCTCGCGCGGCGTCGATGGCGGGTACGTCGCTGACGTAGTAACCCCACGTCGGGAGCATCGCGAGCACGAGACCGTGCTGGTTGGCGAACTCGACCAGGGCATCCACGTGGCGGAAGTAGGCGTCGTTCGGCGTGCTCGCGTCGTCGTCGAGCCAGGGCTTGTCGCCGTTCGCGTTCGCGAGGGGTGTCTTGCCCTCGAACCCGCTGCCGAGCCCCCAGGCCAGCACTCCCTGGATCACGGTGAACCCTTTGCCGCCGCGGTTCGCGAGGTAGGCCTCGGCCTGCGCCTTCGTGTATTGCGCAAACAGCGGCCACGCCGTGTCGCCCAACCAGAAGAAGGGCCGGCCCTCGCGATCCACGAAGTGGCGGCCGTCCGCGCTCACCCGGATCGGCCCGTTGACGGTCGCCGCGGCCAGTGGCGTCACCACGGGGCCGACGGCCATCGTGAACAGGGCGGCGGCGAAGAGTCGGAACGTCGAGCGCTGGGTCATGCGTTCCGCGGGCCTGGGGAAACGTTCGCGAGTCTAGCAGAGCCCGTCGATCCTCCCCGCTCACCGGGACTGAGCCGCTAGCTGCCGTCTCGAGCGACGCCGGGGCGTCCGTGACGGCCTTGTACTGTCGCGTGCATGTCGCCAGAATGGGCTCGCGATGAGCCACACCTGCCCCAACTGCGGTAGGCCGTTCGAGGGAGAGGCCTCGGCGCCCGGGAAGGCGACGCGTGTTTGCAGCTCCTGTGGGCATGTCGTGGTCGTGGGCGCGCCGCCGGCACCGGCGGCGGACGACGAGCCGCACACCGCACCGCTGTTGGAGCCCGCTCGCGAGGGGGACCTCCCGACCAGCATCGGAGCGGCCGGACAGCTCCTGCGCCTTCCGGTGGGCAAGCGCGTGGCGGTGGCGGTGCTCTCGGGCACGCGCAAAGGCGAGGCCATCGTGCTCACGCGGCCGCGCCTGACTCTCGGGCGGGCGGGCGGAGGCGCCGACCTGGAGCTGCCGGACGACGACGTCTCACGGACCCATGCCGCGGTCGAGTGCCATGCCCTGCGGATCGTCCTGCGCGACCTGGGAAGCCGCAACGGCACCTTCGTGGGCTCCGAGCGCATCAGCCAGCGCGACGTCGAGGATCGTACCGAGTTCCGGATCGGCGCCACGACGCTCGTGGTCCTGGTCACGGACGCCTGAGCCCCACATGACGCTTCCCGCGCGCATCGGCCGCTACGAGGTCGAGGCCCTGCTGGGCCAGGGCGGGATGGGCGCGGTGTACAGGGCGCGCGACCCCGAGCTCGATCGCACGGTGGCCGTGAAGACGGTCAGTCCCATCCTCCTCTCCAGCGAAGAGCTTCGGCGGGAATACCTGGAACGATTCCGCCGCGAAGCGCGGGCGGCCGGCCGGCTCTCGCATCCGAACATCGTGTCCGTGTACGACCTGGGCGTGGACGGGGATACGGTGTTCTTCGTGATGGAGTACGTGCCGGGTGTCTCGCTGGAGACCATCCTGAAGGAGAACCCCGTCCTTCCGGTGGCCCAGGCCGCCAGCATCGTGGAGCAAGTCGCGTCGGGCCTCGATGAGGCTCACCGCCAGGGGATCGTGCACCGGGACGTGAAGCCGGCGAACGTGTTCATCGACGAGCGCGGCCGCGTGAAGGTCGGCGATTTCGGAATCGCGCGGGTCGAGGGATCGGAGTTGACCCAGGCCGGCGTCGGTCTCGGTACGCCAGGCTACTCGGCCCCTGAGGTGTTACGGGGGGGTACGGCGACGGCGCGCAGCGATGTGTTCGCTCTCGGCGTCCTCGCCTACCGGCTGTTCTCGGGCAAGCGGCCGTTCCAGGGGACGCTTCCGGAGACGCTGTCGGTGGACATCCTCGAGCACGATCCCACACCCCCGCGCGTGCTGCGCCCGGAGGTTCCGCAGCACGTCTCGGATGCGATCATGCGCGCGCTCGCCAAGTCACCGGACCAGAGGACGCCCACCACGGACGCCTTTGCCCGCGCGCTTCGGGCCGCTCCCGCGGCCTCCTCCGCGCCCGACGCAACCCGAACCGCCACCGTGAAGACGGTTCAGGTTCCGGAGCGCCGCCGTCGTTCGGTGACGCGGCTCGCAGTCGCCCTGGGCCTGGTCCTCAGCCTCTTCGCGGCCGTGTGGGCCTGGAGAGCCCTGACCTCGGGAGACGGCGAGGCCAGCGTCGAGCCCACAACGGTGCCCCGAATCAGGGCGTCGCCCACACCGAGGGCCGCCGCGCGGACGCCTGCACGCCCCGGGGAGCGCGTTCCTCCTTCCGTTGCGCCGGAACCGACCTCTCGGCCACCCGATGCACGGACCCCGCCGCTGGGCCCGGACGGTTCCGAGATCCTGCGCGAAGCCGGGAAGAGGGTGGAGGAGCTGCTGCGGGAGGAGCGAAAGAAGGCGGAGGAGAAAGCCCGTGAGCCCGACAAGAAGGGGCACGGGAAAAAGAAGGGCCACTGATACCCATGGCCCGCATCGCCGGCGGCATCGGCACCTCGCGCGTTCCCACCATCGGGATCCGCGCCGCGTTGGCCGTCGCGGTCATGGTGCTCACCAGCCCACCACCCCTTCTTCCCCAGAACCAGAAGCCGAAGCCCGAGCCTGTCGGGGCCATGTTGGCCGCGCTCCCCGAGAAGGCCCCGGTCGACCCGCGCCGGGCCCGGCGTGTGTTGGTCCTCGGGAAGGCGCTCGGCTACGTGCACGCGTCGATCCCGCTGGCCGCGCGCACCATCGAGGAGATGGGCCGCAAGACGGGGGCATGGTCGACCACCATCACCTACGACCCGGCCGACATCAACGCGAAGAACCTCGCGCAATACGACGCGCTCTTCCTGGCCAGCACGAGCGGACCGTTCCTCGATGATCCCGAGGACGCTGCGGTGACCGCCGCCCGCCGCCAAGCGCTGCTCGACTTCGTGCGCGGCGGCAAGGGCCTGGCCGGCATCCACGCCGCCACCGTCGGCTACTACCAGACTCTCCCTGCGCCCGACGCAGTGCCGCCGCCCTCTCCGATCTTGCCGCCGCCTCTCGGGCCGAACGGGTTCCCAGTCCAGCCACCCGCGACCCAACTTGGTCCGGACCGAGTGGTCAGCACCTGGCCCGAGTTCACTCGCCTCTTCGGCGGCATCTTCAAGTTCCATTGGAACGACGGCCAGGTGGTCACGGTCAAGGTCGAGGAGCCCGACCACCCGCTCAACGCGCCGTTCAAGGGCCAGCCACCATTGCGCGTGATGGACGAGACGTACACGTTCGCGCGGGAGTTCTACTCGCGCCTCAACGTCCGCGTGCTCACGAGCGTGGACTATGCGGCCATGAGCACGGAGGACAAGGCCAAGGAGCAGTACCCGCGTCCCGACCACGACTACCCCCTGAGCTGGATCCGTCGCGAGGGCAAGGGGCGGGTCTTCTACGAGGCGCACGGCCACAGCGAAAGGGTGTACGCGATGAGGCCCTTCCTCGCGCATCTTCTTTATGGGATGCAGTACGTGCTTGGGGACCTGAAGGTGGACGACCGCCCGCGCCCTTGAGACCGGCGAAAGGTCTACTCGCGCCCCCAGCCGGGCAGCCCGCCGGAGCGACGCAGCTCTTCTTCGAGATCGTCGAGAGCCTTCCTCGCTGCTATCAGCTCGGGCGTCTCCACCTTGACCCGCACCTTCTGCTGCACGGGGACGCCGCTGACGTACACGACCTCGACGCGTTCCTCGTAGGCGCGCGCATCCGCCTCCCTGATGCGCGCACGCGCCTCCGCGAAGCGGGCCCGCCACTCGCGTTCCAGCCGCGCGCGATCGCCCTCGGGCGGCGGTGAGGCCGAAGCGGAAGCGGCGGGCGACGGCCCCCCCGTCACGGGCAGCTCCGAGACGGATCCCTTGCCGTTCCGCTTCCGCGATTTCAGGTCTTCTTCGGTGTAGGTCGGGGCGGGCGAGGCCGATGAGGCCGGCGTCGGCTTCTTCTTCTCCTGCTCGCGACGCGCGGCCTCGCCGAGCGACTGCCCGCGCACGAAGCCGCCCAGGCTCATCAGCAGGCCGAGGAGCACGAGCCGTCGCACGAGGCGACTATACGCCGGCAGGTGGACTAAGATCACCCCGAGGTCATACCCATGCGCTCTTTTTCCAGCGACGTTTTCGGATTGGCGAGCCGGCTTTCACCGCGGCGGGTTCTCATCGCGGTCGTGGCCACCACCCTGATGGGCACGGCGGCGACGGCGCAGACGACGACGCCCGAGAAGCCCGCGCTGCACCTGGGGTCCACGCCATGGACTCCGTTCACGAACGAGGCCGGGAAGCCGCGCTTCGCCATCGATCTCGTGCAGGCGGCCCTCAAACGAATGGGGATCACCGTCGAGACGACCGTCGTGCCCGAAGGCACCCTGACGGCCGCGCTCCTCGACGGCAAGTTCGACGGGAGCCCGGCCCTCTGGCGAGACAAGGACCGCGAGGACAAGCTCATCTACTCCAAGCCCTACCTCGAGAACCGGCTCGTCCTGGTGGCGCGGAAGGGTTTCGACGTGTCCGCCCCCGCCCTCCCGGCGCTCGCCGGCCGGCGCATCGCGCTCGTCGACGGCTACGCCTACGGGGACGCCTTGAAGGTCCCGAAGGGACCCGCCTACGTGACCGCGAGCAGCGTCGAGGAAAGCCTCCAGATGGTCCTGGATAGCAGAGCGGACTACGTGTTGATGGACGACCTCGTGGTCGAGTACCTGCTGACGAACTATCCCGAAGAGGTCAAGGCGCGGCTGGCGATCGGAACCGAGCCGCTCCTCACGCGCACGCTCCACTTCGCCCTTCGGCGCGACGTGCGCGCCGCCCAGTCGGTCGTGGACCGGTTCGACGCGGAGGTGATCAAGATGATCGCGGACCGCAGCTACCATCGCCTCCTCCAGGTCGGCTGGATCCTGGCGGACATCGACGGCGACGGCCGCATGGAGCTGGTGCCGGCCACCGACCAGGCCGGCCGGGAGGCACCCGTTCGCCGTTACGAGCTCGTGACCGTGACCGCGGACCCGAAGAAGCCGGAGGGCAAGAAGCGCTTCTACCTGGGCGGGAAGGTCTACGACGATTGGGGCAGCGTCCCCGAGCGCTACAAGGTCCTGGATGCGAACAAGACGCCGTGGGGATCGCAGAGCGCCCCGATCTTCTCCTTCAAGTGGTAGCCAGGAATCCCTGACGGCGTCGGCGGCGCGCTAGAGTAACGCGTGGCCCGCATCATCGGCGGCATCGGCAGCTCCCACGTACCCACCATCGGCATGGCGTTCGACCAGGCCAGGGAGAAGGACCCGGCCTGGGCGCCGTTGTTCGAGGCCTACCGGCCGGTGGCGGCATGGCTCGCCGAGAAGAAGCCCGACGTCCTCTTCTTCTGCTTCAACGACCACGCCAGCACGTTCTTCTTCGACCACTATCCGACCTTCGCGCTGGGGGTCAGCGACGAATACGCGATCGCGGACGAAGGAGTCGGTCCGCGCCGCATCCCTCCCCTCAAGGGGCACGCGCCGTTGGCGCGGCATCTCGCGCGCGCCCTGGTGGCGGACGAGTTCGACCTGTCGATCTTCCAGGGCCTGCCGTTGGACCACGGGCTCCACTCCCCGCTCACCATGATGTGGCCGTCGCGTCCCGACTGGCCGGGCCGGATCGTGCCGCTCGTCGTCAACGTCTTCCAGCAGCCGCTGCCCACGCCGCGCCGCTGCTACAAGCTGGGCCAGGCGATCGGCCGCGCGATCCGCGCCTATCCCGAGGACCTGAAGGTCGCGATGGTGGGCACGGGCGGGCTCTCGCATCAGCTCATCGGCGACCGCGCCGGGTTCAACAACGAGGCCTGGGACCTCGAGTTCCTCGACCTCGTCGACCGCGATCCCGAGCGCCTGGCCGCGATGCCGATCGAGGACTACATGCGCCTGGGCGGCAACGAAGGGGCCGAGGTCATCATGTGGCTCGTCATGCGCGGCGCCCTCGAACCGGGCATGCGCAAGGTCCACCAGGGCTACTATCTGCCCATGACGACGGCGATGACCGTCGCCCTCTTCGAATGAGCTACGTCTTCGACCTCGAGCGCAGCGCGCAAGGACTTCGGCTCAACCGGTTCCTGCACGGGCTGACCCGGCGCGAGCTCAGGGACCTCTTCGAGAACGATCCCGACCAGGCCATGCAGGAGCTGAGCGAAGAGGAGAGGGACATGGTGCGCCGCCTGGACTGGCGGGCCATGCAGGACCACGGCGCGAACTTCTTCTGCCTCGAGAAGCTCGGCCGCGTGAAGGGCGTGTCCAATCCCGAGATCGTGGCCCACTTCCGCGGCGAGACCCTCGACGAGTTCCTGCGCACCCGCCGCGTGCCCGGAGCACGATGAGATGAACGGCACCGTCGTGCGCAAGATCCACCGCGCCGCTCCCGAAGCGATCGCCGTGCTCGAGCGCCTGGGGGTGGCGACCGTACACGAGGCCCAGGGGCGGACGGGCCTGATGCACACCTACATGCGGCCGCTGTGGCGCGGCGCGCGCGTGGCCGGCAGCGCCGTCACCGCGCTCTGCCATCCCGGCGACAACTGGATGATCCACGTCGCCTGCGAGGTCGTGCAGAAGGGCGACGTGCTGGTCGTCGCCTGTTCGAGCGAGAACACCGACGGCGCCTTCGGCGAGCTGCTCGCTACTTCCGTCCACGCGCTCGGCGTACGCGGGGTCGTGCTCGACATGGGCTGTCGCGACGCCGCCGAGATCACCGAGATGAAGCTCCCCCTCTGGTCACGCGCCATATCCGCGAAGGGCACGGTCAAGGCCAGCATCGGCTCCGTCAATCGACCCGTGGTCTGCGCCGGGGTGAACGTCCGGCCGGGCGACGTGATCGTCGCCGACGACGATGGCGTGGTCGTCGTGCCGCGCCTGGAGTGCGCCAAGGTCGCGAAGGCGGGCGAGGAGCGCGAGAAGAAGGAGGCGGGCACGCGCGCGCGCTTGCAGAAGGGCGAGCTGGGACTCGACGTCTACGACATGCGCAAGGCCCTCGCGGAGAAGGGACTCAAATACGTGGACGGGCCGCTCGACGATTAGAGCCGTTCCCCTCCCCATGAAGGCACTGCTCGGCGATCATGCGGTCACGCGGCACTTCAAGGCCCACTCCACGCTCGAGTTCGCCGACGTCAAGGTCCTCCACACCGCCTTCAAGCGCGTCGTGCGCGACCTGGAGTTCGACGTGGCCGAGCTGGCCCTCATGACGTTCCTCCTGGCCAAGGCGCACGGCAAGCCCTACCGGCTGCTGCCCGCGGTCCTGACCGCGCGCTTCCAGCACGGGACGCTCGCCTACAACCCGGAGCGCGGCTTCCTCTCTCCCGATCAGCTCGAGGGGAAGCGGGTCGGGATGCGTTCGTATTCGGTCACCACGGCGGTGTGGGTGCGCGGCATCCTCGCCGAAGACCATGGCGTGGACCTCGGCCGGGTCAACTGGGTCACACTCGAAGAGCCTCACGTCGCCGAGGTCCTCGATCCGCCGAACGCGACCCGCATACCGCCGGGGAAGGACCTGAAGGCCATGCTCCTGGCCGGCGAGATCGACGCCGCGATCCTCGCCGAGCCGCCGCAAGACGGTCCGCTCCGGAGCCTGATCCCCGATCCGGCGGCGGCGGCGGCGGCGTGGCAAGCCCGGCACGGCGCGATCCAGATCAATCACATGATGACGGTGAAGGACACGGTCTCGGACGTGCAGGCCCAGGAGATCTTCTCGTCGCTGCGAGAGAGCCGGGACGTCGCCGGCCCTCCGGAGATGAACCCGTTCGGGATCGAGGAGAACCGGCGCAACCTGGAAGTCGCCATCGACTGCCTGTTCGACCAGGGCATGATCGCGAGGCGTCTCACCGTGGACGAGCTCTTCCGATGATCGTCGACTGTCACGGCCACTACACGACGGCGCCCCAGGCTCTCTGGGACAGGCGCAAGCGGCAGGTGGCCGAGAACGGGAGCCCGTCCCCGGGGCCCGTGATCAGCGACGACGAGATCCGCGAGAGCCTCGAAGGGGCCCAGCTCAGGCTGCAGCGGGAGCGCGGCACCGACGTCACCTTCTTCTCGCCGCGCGCCGGATCCATGGAGCACCACGTCGGCGACGCGGCCATCAGCGCGCACTGGGCGCGCGTGCAGAACGACCTCATCCATCGTGTCTGCACGCTGTACCCCAAGAACTTCGCGCCCGTGTGCATGCTGCCGCAGTCGCCGGGCGTCTCGCCCGCCGGCTGCGTGGCCGAGCTCGAGCGTTGCGTGACGCAGATGGGCTTCATCGGCTGCAACCTCAACCCCGATCCGTCCGGCGGCTGGTGGAAGGAGCCGCCGCTCACGGATCGCTGGTGGTACCCGCTCTACGAGAAGCTGGCGGAGCTCGACGTCCCGGCCATGGTGCACGTCAGCGCCTCCTGCAACCCCGCGTTCCACTTCACGGGGGCCCATTACATCAACGCCGACACGACCGCCTTCATGCAGCTCGTCCAGGGCGACCTCTTCAAGGACTTCCCAACGCTCAAGCTCGTCATCCCGCACGGCGGGGGCGCCGTGCCCTACCACTGGGGGCGGTACCGAGGTCTCGCCCAGGACATGAAGCGCCCGCCGCTGAAGGACCACCTGCTCAAGAACGTCCACTTCGACACGTGCGTGTACCACCAGCCGGGGATCGACCTTCTCGTCAAGGTCATCCCGACGGACAACATCCTGTTCGCATCCGAGATGGTGGGGGCCGTGCGCGGCGTCGATCCGGAGACAGGCCAGCACTACGACGATACCCGGCGCTACATCGACGCCTCGGCGCTCCGCGAGGCGAGCCGGCAGCAGGTCTTCGAAGGCAACGCGCGAAGGGTCTACTCGCGGTGGAGCCCTCTTCAGTAGGCGACGCCGAACCGCTGACCGACGTGCCGCGGGCGCTCCAGCTCGTCGAGGACGGCGACGGCGTAGTCCTCGAACGTGATGAAGCTCTTGCCCGCCGCATCGACCAGGAACTGATCGCCGGTCGTCCGGTAGCGCCCGGTCCGCTCGCCCGGAGCGATCTCGGCCGCCGGGCTGAGGAAGGTCCAATCGAGGGGACCGCCCTCCTTGCGCCACACCCCGAGCGCCTCGCGTCCCTCCAGCGCTTCGGCCTTGTAGGCCTCCGGGAACCCGGGCTGGTCGACGAGCTGCTTTCCGGGCGCGACCTCGAGGCTGCCCGCGCCCCCGACGAAGAGAACCCGCTTCACGCCGGCGCGCCGGAGGCCGGTGATGATGGCGCGCGTGTTCTCGACGAGGGAGGGCGCGGCCAGGCCCCGCGCGTTCGGTCGCGGCGAGATGGCGCTCACGACCGCGTCCGCTCCCTTCACGACCTCCGCGACGCTGTCGGCCCTGGTGGCGTCGCCCTTCACCAGGCGGACGCGCGCGTCGGCCGCCGGTGCGGCCGCCGGGTCACGAACGACACCCACGACCTCGTGACCTCGGCTCAGTGCCTCGGCCGCCACCCGCCGTCCGACGTTTCCCGTCGCTCCGAACAGAACGATCTTCATGACTTCGACCTCCAATCAAGGAACTGGGATTCCTGTAAACGTCGTACTTACAACTGGACTCAAAAAAAGGGGTCATGCGCGCCGCCGGACCGGGGCCGATCGGCCAAGCCTCCGCACGACCTCGGCCAGCGTGATCCCGGCGAGCTTCGCCTGCATCGCGTCCTCGGCCTCCGCGAAGACGTCGCGGAGCGTCCCCTCGATCCGCGCACCGACCGGGCACTTCGGATTGGGACGTGGGTGAACGGAGAAGAGGCTCGCTTCGTCTTCGACCGCGCGGTAGACGTCCAGGAGCGTCACCTCCGAGAGGGGTCGCGCCAACGAAGCGCCGGCGACGCCCTGCTGCGTGCGGACCAGCCCGGCTCGCTTCAACATGCCCGTGACGTTCCGGACGACGACGGGATTGACGCCGATGCTGCCGGCCATCCACTCCGAGGTCGGCTCCACCTCTCGCCGCGCGCCGAGGAGCGAGAGGATATGGACGCCGATCGAGAACCGGTTGGCAATGCGCACGATTTCGCTTAACCTGTACTGATCATAGTTACAAGTCGAGTTGCCGTCAACCCCGGACCCTCCCGGCCTCGTGGTCGACGCCGACGTATCCTTATCTATTCAGGGGAGATCTCTACATGCGTCCAACCGTCGGAATCGGCATCGTCGCCTGTCTAGGCGTGTTCGCCGCCGTGGCCGCGAGCGTATCTGCCCAGAAGAGCCCGTCGGCGCCCGCACAGAGCACCGCTGCGGAGGCGACGGCACGGATCGCCGGCTCGGCGCAGGCCTTCCTGGCTACGCTGGATGACGCCGGCCGAATGAAGGTCCAGTTCCCGTTCGACAGCCCCCAGAAAGCGCGCTGGTCCAACTTCCCCACCGGCATATTCAAGCGAGAAGGGGCGCGCATGGGCGACCTCACACCTGCGCAGAGGGCTGCGGCCATGGCCCTCCTCGCGACCGCGTTCAGCGCGGACGGCTATCGAAAGGTCCGCGAGATCATGCACGGCGACGAGGTCCTTCGCACGGGAGGAGGCGGTGGCGGACGCGTGACGTTCGGCGAAGACGAGTACTATCTCGCCTTCCTGGGGACGCCGTCCGTGAGCACCCCCTGGATGCTGCAGTTCGGCGGACACCACCTGGCCATCAACATGACGCTGGCCGGGCGAGAGGCCACCCTGGCTCCGAGTCATACCGCGGCGCAACCCGCCACCTACTCTTTCGAGGGCCGCACCGTCCGGCCCCTGGGCGACGAGAACGACCTCGCCTTCGCGCTGATGGCCACCATGGACGACGCCCAGCGCACGCAGGCCATCCTGGGGTCCACCATGGCCGACCTCGTGCTCGGGCCCGGCCAGGACGGACGAACGATCCAGCCGGAAGGACTGCCGGCATCGAAGCTGTCCGCGGCGCAGCAGGCAAAGCTCCTGGACCTGGTGCGCGAATGGGTGGGGATCGCGAACGACGGGCTGGCGGCACCGCGCATGGAGGAGATCCGGACCCACCTTCCCCAGACCTATTTCGCGTGGAGCGGTCCCACGACGCCGGGCAGCGCCGCCTACTTCCGCATCCAGGGACCCACGCTGGTCATCGAATACGCGCCGCAGCGCGGAGTGGATCACATCCACACCATGTATCGGGATCCCACGAACGACTACGGGGCGCGGTATGCGCGGCCATAGCGGGCTCGCGATCGGCGCCGCGCTCGCCTTGACGCTCCTCGCCACCGCCGACGTCTTCGCTCACCGGACCGAGGACTACCTGCAGGCGGCGCGCATCGGCGTCGAGCCGGACCGGATCCAGATCACCCTCGATCTGACGCCCGGCACCGCGGTGGCGGAATCGTTCCTCGCGGCGATCGATCGCGACGGCGACGGCTCGCTGTCGGCCGCAGAGCAGCGCGAGTACGCGCGGCAGATGGTGAGCGCCTGGCAGCTCGACTTGGATGGGCGATCCCTCCCCACACGTGTGCGGGCGTCGAGCTTCCCCGATGCCGCGGCCGTCCGCCGCGGCGAGGGCACGATCCGGCTGGACGTCGAGGCGACCGTTCCCGACCTGTCGCCCGGCTCGCATCGGCTCCTCTTCCGGAACGCGCACCTGGCCGGCCACAGCGCGTACCTGGCCAATGCGCTCGTGCCCGAGAGCGATCGCGTGGCGGTGACGGCGCAGCGCCGCGACCGCGATCAGAGCGAGCTGACCATCGAATACACGATGCCGGGCGGCTCCGCCGCCGCGTCGCTCGCCGGGATCCTGAGCCGCCTGACCGCCGCTCTCCGCCTCCCCTGACCGTGGCCTCGTGGCTCAACGTTGCAGATCGCGCGCGAGCTCCCGCAGCTCGGGCAGGTTCAGGTCCGACACCGCCCAGTAGCGCATGCCCGCACGCCGCCAGCGGACCACGTTGTATCCGCGGACGCTCCCCTCTCCGTCCCCGCCCGCGTCCGTCTCGGGCCAGATGAAGACGTTGATCGGGTGATTTCCCCGCCGGTAGACGAGCGCGACCGCGCCGCGGCCGCCGATGTAGTCGAGCCGGCCCCCGACCAGCGGATATCCGTCGCCGGCGAGGTCCTTCACCTCCGGTGAGAAGTCCAGCTTCCCGTTGAACCAGGGTTTGACCGTGTGCCGGTCGGAGGACGCGACGTCGGTCAGGTGCTCCGCCATCAGCGACCGCACGTGCGCGGACACGACCTCCTGGCTCACGAGCTGCTCGTCCGAGGGAGCCCGGGGAATGGCGACGAGAGCCCAGGCCACGGTCGCGATGACCGGCAGCGAGGCGGCGATCGCCCGCCAGCGCCATCCAACGCGGGCGACGCTCTTCGTGTCCTTCGACGGCTTCCGCAGCTCCGTCCGGACGCGACTCTCCAGCCCGTTCGGCCCCGCGTGGTAGAGGGAGGGGTGCGCCAGGGCGGATCGCAGCGCGCGATGGCTGCGCAGCGTCGCCGAGCAGGCCTCGCAC
>Ga0207648_10005281_pt1 | contig 13042 bp, 10 predicted proteins | sample KBSMisM32_FD_184310 | JGI IMG/M metagenome (GOLD analysis project Ga0207648, IMG submission 184310) | Miscanthus rhizosphere microbial communities from Kellogg Biological Station, Michigan, USA - KBS Miscanthus M3-2 (SPAdes) (version 2) | ecosystem: Host-associated > Plants > Roots >...
CCGCCGACGTCATCAAGCTGATCAATGATGCGCGCGCTGCGGGTCAGAATGTCACCGCCAACAATTATCCCTGGCTGGCTTCCCATACCGGGCTGGATGCGGCGCTGATCCCGCGCTGGGCCTCGGACGGCGGGGACGAGGCCATGATCAAGCGCTTCGACGATCCGGCGCTGATGAAAAAGATCCGGACCGAGATGGTGGAAAATCTAAAGCGGCGCGGCGGCGCCCATACCATTCTGCTCACTAGCGGGGAATCCGATGCCCCCGACAAACCCTGGGCCGGCAAGTATCTGTCGGACATCGCCAAGGAATGGAAAGTCGATCCGCTGGACGCCGCCCTGCGCATCCTGCGTGAAACCAAGGGCAAGGCCTCGATCGTGTCGTTCAATATTTCCGAGCCCGATCTTGAGAATTTCATGAAGCAGTCCTGGACGGTGACCAGTTCGGACGGCGGGCCCGGCCATCCGCGCGAATATGCGACCTTCCAGACCAAATATGCGGTCTATGTGAAACAGAAGCATGTGATCGATACCGGCTTCTTCATCCGCCACTCCAGCGGCTTGACCGCCGATATCTTCAAGCTGGACCGGCGCGGTTATCTGAGAAACGGCTATTTCGCCGATGTGCTGGTGTTCGATCCCAACCGCTATGTGCCCAAGGCCGATTATGTCCATCCGGCCGTGCTGTCGGAGGGCGTGCAGGAACTGTTCGTCAATGGCGTGGCCGCGGTGGAAAAGGGCAAGCCGACAGGCTCGACCTCGGGCCGGACGCTGCCGCACACGCCGACCGCGGGGACGTGCAACTAGCGAATTCTTTCGGATCCCGATCCGAAGCGACGTTTTCATCTCAACCAAAGTCACTAAGGGAGTTGTCATGCGCAGACGTGAATTTTTCGGTGCCGCCCTGGCCAGCGGCGCGGCCGCGGCCGCCTTATCGGCCAAGGAAGCTTCGGCCCAAGAGGCCAGCGCACGGGCGGCGCGCGGCATGCCGTCGCCGAAAATCAAGGATGTCTCGGTCATCGAATGCGCGCCGCAAGGCGTGCGCCTGACCGTGGTCAAGATCACCACCGACCAGGCCGGCCTCTATGGCTATGGCTGCGCCACCTACACCCAGCGCGCCGACCTGGTGAAGCCGGCGGTGGAAAAATACCTCCGGCCGTTCCTGATCGGAAAGCCGGCCGACCGGATCGAAGACACCTGGCAGATGCTTTACAACTCGTCCTATTGGCGCAACGCGGCCGACCTTAACAATGCCATCAGCGGCGTGGACCAGGCCTTGTGGGACATCAAGGGCCGCATGGCCGGCTTGCCGGTCTATCAGCTGTTGGGCGGCAAGGCGCGCGAGGCGGTGGACACTTATGGCCATGCCTCGGGCAGTGAGATCCCCGAAGTGATCGACAGCGCCAAGAAGTACATCGCGCAGGGTTTCCGCCATGTCCGCATTCAGGTGGGCGTGCCGGGCATGGCCGGTTACGGCTCCCGCGCCGGCGGCGGCCGAATTCCCTCGCTGCACAATGCCCCGGTGTTCGAGCGGGAAGCCGCCAAGCGCCGCGCCATGGCGCTGTTCGAAGCGGCGCGCAAGGAACTGGGCGGCGACATCGAGTTGCTGCACGACGCCCATGAGCGCTACACGCCCACCCAGGCGGTGCAGTTGTGCAAGGATGTCGAACAGTTCCGCCTGTTCTTCCTGGAGGACCCGTTGTCGCCGGAAGACATTATGTGGTTCCCCAACATCCGCAACATTTGCTCGACGCCGCTGGCGATGGGCGAGCTGTTCAACTCGCCGCATGAATGGACGCCGCTGATCAAGGACCGGCTGATCGACTATATGCGCATGCATATCTCGCAGATGGGCGGCTTGACGCCGGCCCGCAAGGTCGCGGCCTTCGGCGAGATCTTCAATGTGCGCACCGCCTGGCATGGTCCCGGCGACGTGTCGCCGATCGGCCATATGGCGATGGTGCATCTCGACCTCAACATCACCAATTTCGGCGTCCAGGAATATTCGGAGTTCAATGACGCGCACCGGGAGATATTCCACGGCGTGCCGGAGATGAAGGGCGGTTACCTCTATGCCAATGACCGTCCGGGCTGGGGCATGGAAATCGATGAAAAGGCGGCGGCGAAGTTCCCGTTCAATCGCACCGATCCCATGAATGGCGGCTGGGGCGAAGTGCGCTTGCCGGATGGCCAGATCGTCAAGCAATAAGCACCAAAAAAGATTAGGCCCGCATCGCGAGATGCGGGCCTTTTCTTTTGGCGAAGCGCTGACGGCTTACATGCCGCGCAGCTCGCGCAAAGCGATCTGCAGCATCGCCCGGCAATGGCCCACATTATAGGCCCAGCCGGAATTGGTGGTCTGAGCCTCGCGGGGAAGCAGCTTGTCGGTATCCAGCGCGCGCGGATGTTCCGGGAAGATCAGCCGCTTGTAGTTGTTGCGCACCAGCACCTTCATCACTTCGTACATGTCATTGTCGCCATTGTCCGGGAAGACTTCGGTATAGTCCTCGCGCGGCTTGCGCATGTTGACATTGCGGAAATGCACCTGGCCGATGCGGTTGCGGGAGGCGAGCCAAGTGCCCACCACGATCGGGTCTTCGCCCAGCTCGCGGGTGACGCCGCAATCCCAGGTCAGGCAGTTGGACGGGGAGTTCACGGTTTCCACCAGCCGCTTCCAGTCATTGAAGCTGTTCAGCACCTGGGCCGAGCCGCGGCTCATGGGCGGCGGCGGATCGTTGGGATGCACCGACATCACCACATTGTTCTTTTCCGCGAACGGGATGATTTCCTTGAGGAAGTAGGTCAGGTTCTTCCAGGTATCGTCATAGTTCTGGACGGCGCCGTCCGCCGGCAGCGGGGGCAGGTCCTTCATGCGGTCGTACTTGAACTCGCTCATGCCGGAGCCGCCGCGGCCGGGCGTCTGCTGATAGCCGTCGGTGGCGCGGTGGTTGTACCAGTTCCATTCCAGAACCGGGATGTTGAGTTTGCTCATATTGACGATGGTCTGCTTGATCTTGCCGATTTCCTCATCCCGGCCCGGCAAGCCGCGCACGATCTTGTTCATGTTGGGATCCAGGCCGCCCTGGTAGGACCAGCGGACCATCAAGATGCCGATATGCATGTCGTGTTTTTTTAGCGCGTCCACCCGCGGCTGCAGATAGTCCATGCCCCAGGGCTGCTCGGGCACCGCCTGGGCGTCGATCCAGTCGATGCCGAGCTGCTTGATGCGGCGCGCTTCCGCATCGCTCAGCATGTCGTCCATGTAGATGGTGAGCTTGGGGGTGTCGGGCCCTTCCTGCGGCATGCCGATGCGCTTGTTCGGAGTCGGATTGTAAGCCGCTCCCGGCGGCTGGGACGGCAGCTGCGCCAGGGCAGGTGTGGCCGCCGCACCGGCCATCAGCGCTCCGCCGGATGCCTGCAGCATTCCGCGGCGTGAAAATTTCGTCAAACCTGTCATCTCTCTTCCCCTTGTTGCGGCGCTTTTTTGCCGGTTGTTTTCGGACGTTATCAAGTCAAGCCAACTCTTGCCATGTCACCAGGGAATGTCCCTGGCGTATTTCTGGATCAGGCCGACAAAGACCGGCAGGTTGCTTTCATAGGCGGCCTTGGAACGGGCGTTCAGGGTGAAGGCGAGCAGATACTCGCCCTCTTCCGAATAGGCGATCGCCTTCCAGGCGCCCTGCCCATTGGCGGGCGCGAAGGAATAGAGCATGAAGGGCGTGCCATCCTTGTCGGCGACCGTGGAGAGTTGTTTCACCTCGGTGCCGCTGGGCGCGCCGGCGCGATCGCTTTCCGCCATTTGTGACGCGGAGGTCACGGAGGCGCCGCCGGCGCGGGAGAAGCCCCGCGCCTGGATGCTGACATCCGCCGTGGCGGGATCCATGCCATCCGGGATCAGCGCATTGACGCCCAGCTTCTGGCTGGAGTCCTGGTCCTGGTGCCATTCGGCGATGGTGGGAAGTTTCGGCCAGGATTTGACGCCGTCGGGCGTGGCGAATTGCAGCATCTCGGCGGCGGCCGGCGCGACGCTGATGGCCGCCAGGCCCACGAGCGCGCCCGACAAGATCAGGCGAAAAATGCTGGATTGCGGCATGCCGGTCCCCTGCAAGGCGGCTGCGCGCGCGCCTAGGAGGGAGAGTTTCGTTCACGGCGAAGGCGGGGGCAACGGGGAAACCGCAGCCGGCGCGAAGGTTGCACCTGCGAAGACGCCGGCCTAGGCCGCGGCGGCCTTGGGATCGGGCGGCAAGAGGATGGTCACCGTGGTGCCGACATCGACATTGCTTTCCATGGTGAGCGAGCCGCCATGCAATTCCGCCAGCTCCTTGGTCAGGGGCAGGCCAAGGCCGGTGCCGGAATGCTTCTGGCTCAATTCGCTTTCCACCTGTCCAAAGGGCTCCAGCACCTTGGGAATGTCCTCGGCCCGGATGCCGATGCCGGTGTCGGAGACCGAGATCGCGACTTCCTCGCCGCGGCGGAACACATCGATCGAGATTTCGCCGCCCACCGGCGTGAATTTCAAGGCATTGGACAACAGGTTGAGCAGCATCTGGCGCAGGCGCTTGCTGTCGCCGCACAGCCGGTCGATGCCGTCAAAGACATGAACCGAAATGCCGATATGGCTGCGTGCCGATTCGGGGCCCACCAGGCGCACACAGTCGATGATGATTTTCAGAATCTCCACCGGTTCGACATGCAATTCGAGTTTGCCGGCATCCAGCTTGGAAAGGTCGAGCAGGTCGTTGACCAGGGACAGGACGTGCACGCCGCTGGAATGAATGATCTGGGCATATTCCAGATAGCGTTCATTCTCGACGGGACCGGCCACCTCCTTGGTGATCATCTCGGAGAAGCCCAGGATGGCGTTGAGCGGCGTTCTCAGCTCATGGCTCATCGCGGTCAGAAAATCCTTGCGGGACTGGGCCAGCACGACAGCCGCCTGCTTGGCCTGATGCGCCGCCTCGAGCTCGTCCATCAGCGCATCCATGCGCTTGCGATAATCCTCTTCCATCCGGTGCTGGTGGGAGAGGTCGCGCAAGGTCAGCAAGGTGCCGCCGTCCGGCGTCTTGCGGATGTCGGGCGCGAAGTCGCTTTTCTTGGCGGTGGTGATGGTGGCCGGAAGGCTGACGGGGGTGCTTTCGCCGGATGGATTGACGGCGGGCGGCAGGAGGCGCGGCAGCGCGCCGCGATGGGCCTGGCTGGAAAGCGGGCCGGCGCTGGCGCGCTTGAGGAATTCCGATTCGATCACGATCGGAAAATGATTGCGGAAGCTGAGATTGCAGGCGGAGAGGCGGTCGTCCGCGTCGAAATAGGCGATGGGCTCAGGAATTTGGTCGAACAGCTCTGTCAGGTTCACGCCCGACGCGAGGTATCGCCTTTTGTTGAAGCGAATGACAGTCGGCATAGCGTCTCCGGGTCCTTCCGCAACGCCCCCTCAAAAAAGCGCCATGCACCGTGCATGACTCACTCTTCAGCCCGCGCAGAGTCTGGCCCAAGGTGGTTACCCATTCCTTAACCCGGCAATTACAAGTTGATCTAAGGGCTTCTATCCACAATCAAATCCGGGAACTTTGGGAACTTGAAATTGACGGCATGTCACCGACGCGCGGCGAAGGGCCCGCAGAATCCTGCGGTGCTTCGCGTTGCTACCCGAGTCCGTCAGAGCGCCAGCGGATTGGGACGCAATTGGAATTTCACCACTTTGCTGGTCATGCCCTTGCCGCCTTCCATGTGCGCAGGCGTGCGCGTGGCATAGGTCGACCACAAGCCGCGGCCTTTCCATCCAGCCTTGGCATCGTCGATGCGGCCATCCAGGCCCTTGGCGTAGAAGCCCATGGGATAGGGCACACGCAAGGTCATGAACTTGCCGTCCACCAGCGCAAACAAGGCATCCGAGGCATTGCCGGTCGCGATCGGAATATTCGTCCCCAGACCGAAGGTGTCGAACTGATCCACCCAGGAGTAATAGCTCGCCTCGGCGCTGCCCGACGCTTTGACGTCGCGGAATTGCGGTCCGGGGAAAGGATAGAGCGTCCATCCTTCCGGGCACTGATTGCCGGTTGCTTTCGGCCCGTTCAGCACGCCCTTGCATTTGCGCCGGTCGAAACTGGCGAAATGGCCGCTGGCCAGGCTGGCCCACACCACGCCGTTGCGATCGATGTCCATGCCGCGCGGTGAATAGCCATGCACCTTCGCCTTGGGGTCGTCGATCGGCGGCGTAAAGATCTCGGTCAAGGCCATCGACGGATTGCTCCCCGGCACGACTCGCAAGATGGCTCCCGGGAAGCCGACCGACGAGCCCCAGATGGAGCCATCGGCGGGATTGGGCGCCACGCCGTAAAAGCCGCCGGCAAGGCGCATGTCCTTCTTGGGATCTTGCGGCTCATTCGGCTCGGTAAAGGCGTCGCGCTTGCCATTGCCGTTGGTGTCGACCACCAGCGCGGTCCAGCCTTGCGCCTTTTGCGCGTCATGGGTGGCGTCCCAGATTCTCATATCGAACCAGCCCAAGGCGGGGCCGCCGCCGCTGGTCCACAGCCGGTCCTGAGCATCGAATTGAAGATGATGGGTGCCATAGCAAGTGTCGATCGGGGTGAAGATCTTTGTCTTCGGATCGTAGACCGCAAGCTGGCGGCCCGAGCGCTCCAACGCGAAGGCTTTGCCCGAAGGATGGTTCGAATTCGACTTGCAGATCGCCGCTTGCTTGTCGGGCGAACGCACGCGGGTGGTGAACCACACCCGGCCCTTTTGGTCAAACATGGGATTGTGAATGGTGGTCTGGCTGTTCCAGATCGCTTCGCGTCCCCAATAGGGCGAGGCATTGGGAATTTCATTGTCCTTGCTGTTGGGCGTGTCGGGGTCCAGCACCAGGGCTTTGACTTCGCTTCTTTCATGCTTGACCGGGTCCAGCACCGGGATGAAATCGCTGCTTTCCTCGGGCGAGCCGTAGATTTTGCCATAGGCATTGACGGTGGGATTGCGCCGGTCGGTGGCGTTCTCGTCATGCAGATAGGCCTTGGGCGTATTCCAGTCCCACAAGGTCAGGACGATATTGCGCTCCTTGCCTTGCGGCCGCTGCGGCTTGGCGAAGGGCAATTCGCCCTTGGCGATGCGGTCGCTCCAGTCGCCGAACAAGGCAAAGGCCCGCTGCGTATCCAGCCGGCCGATCGAGCCGATCATGCTGTTGCCGGCCTGGCCGACCTGGATGCGGTGCTCCCAGGCCGCGGCGGAGTTTTCGAATTGTCCCAGCGCCTTGGGAATAGCGCGGGTCGCCTCATCGCCCAGCTGATGACAGGTGAAGCAGCCGTCGGTTTTCACGATGTCCAGCCAATGTTCTTGGCTTTTCATCTTGGCATCCATCCCATTGCCGCCCGGTTTGGCGCCGGTGCCCGGGAATTCCGTTTTGGCCGGGATCTTCAACATCGAATACCAATAGATCGCGGGATAATATTGGGCCGCGGCCTTGGCATTCGGCGCCGCCATCGCCTTCAACGCCAGCGTCTGACCGGGGCGTCCCTGCACCTTTTGCGAATCGACCAAGCCATAGCCGCGCACCCAGACCGAATAGCGGGCAGCCGGCAGGTCGGGCAGGACATAGCGCCCGGCATCGTCGGTGACCACGATCTTGGTGTATTTGGTGGGCAGGTCGCTGGTTTCCGCGATCACCCAGACGCCGGCCTCCGGACCGTTCGGCCCGCTCACCACGCCGCCAATGCTGCGGGCGTCGATTTGCACGCTGGGCGATTGCGCCACGACAGGGGGCAAGCAAAGCCATAAAGCTGTTCCGCAAAGAAGGATGGCGGTGCCGATCGCGTGCCTGGTAGCCATGACGGATGACCTCCCTTGAATGTGGATGTTCTGGGGCGCCGAATGTCCTGAATAGTCCCAAGGCTGCGGAGCTTAGTCCCAGCCGGGGCGCGCGGAAAGCGCCGGTGGGTTGCGAGCGCGGGCAGCGCGGCGGTTTTTCGAAAATTTGACGTTTAAACCCCTGTTAAGGGCGCACGCCTAGCTTGGGGGCGCACCTCCCTGTTTTTCCGAGACTTTTCCATGCCGCCCGCTCTGCCTGCCGCCCGGAAGGCGGTTTGACCCCATGTCGCGTTTTGCGCTTTTGAAGGACCTGCCCAACCGCACCTCCAGTGAGGCGCGCCGGGAATTGCTGCGGGAGGTGACCCAAAGCCTGAGCGGCCGGGACGGCGCCCTCACCGGGGCCGAAACCGCGGACTTGGACCGGATCATGGCCTCGGTGGCGAGCGAGTTTTCCACTCAAGTTCGCGCCGAATTCGCCCGCCTGGTCGCCGCCAGCCCGGCGCATTTCACCCAGGCCGCGGAACAATTCGCCTTGGACGAGATCGAAGTCGCCGCCCCGGTGCTCCAGCATGCGGCGCAATTGTCCGACGATCTGTTGCTGAAGGTGGTGGCGGAAAAGTCGGAAGCGCATTTGATGGCCGTGACTCAGCGCAGCTCGGTGAGCTGGCGCGTCTCCCATGCCTTGGTGGAGCATGGCGGCGATGACGTGGTCTCCTCGCTGCTTGGCAATGAGGGCGCCGACATTGCCGATAAGACCTATGACATAGTGATGGAGCGGGCCGATGAATCGCCGCGGCTTCAGGCCGGCCTTGTCCGGCGCAAGAGCGTGCCGCTCGAACTGCTCAATGAGCTTTACCACAAGACCGAAGCCGGCCTGCGCCAGGAAATCATGGCCAAATTCGACCAGGTCGACGTCGCGGAGTTGGAAAAGGCGTTCGAGCGCAGCCGGATCCGCCTCACCTGCCGTTATCGGCAATTGCCCGAAGACATCGCGCTGGCGCGCAAAAACCTGGCGGCGCTGGAAGCCAAGCGCCAACTGGCGCCGGCGGTTCTGCTGAACTTGCTGCGAGAAGGCGCGAACACCCGCACCACCTTCCTGCTCGCCTTCGCCAAGCTTGCCGAGGTCGAGTTCGAGGTGATCCAGCGCGCCGTGGACGAGCCCAATCTCGATACAATGGCGCTGTTGTGCCGCAGCGCCGGATTTGAGCGCGGTCTGTTTGTCAGCCTGGCTGTCGCGCTGGACAAGTCGGGCGAGGGATTGGCCAAGGCGCAGGAATTCGCCGGCCTGTATGAAAGCGTGCCGGTGCATGCGGCCCAGCGGGCGATGCGTTTCTGGAAGGTCCGCGGCGGCTAGGCCGTTGCGTCGAGCAAGGCTTTGAACATTTCCGACGATGCTTCGCACGCCATGAGGCTGGCGCGGAAGTCGTGCTCCGCCAGTTTCAGATTCACAAGGGCGGCCGGCAGGTCCGACGCGGCTTGACCAACCAGATTGGCGTAAGGCGCATGCGGATCATAGGCGAGCAAAGGCTGACCGGGACCGTGGTTTCCGGCGCCAGCGGCCGGGCTTTCATGGCCCGCATTGACGATGTTCGCAGCCGCGGATGTCAGCCGCACCGAGGCGGCCTGCATGCCCGACGCGGCGATGCTCATGGCATTGTCCATGGCTGCATCCTGATGGCGGGGAATGGACGCAATCCCAAAAAATTATCCGGCATTTTAACGAATGCCGGCCGACGCCTTGCCAAAAGGGGGAAAATCCCAAAATCTCGCATGGGGGCGAAGCATGACGGTTGAAGCACGAGCACCTGCGCCGGCGGCGATCTGGCTCTACGCGGCGGGCGCCGCGCTGTTGGTCGGCTTGCAAGTCGCCATTCTGCACGGTTTCGGCCAGCCTTGGATCGCAGCCGGCGGGCGCATTCTGTTGTGGGTCGGCAATCCGAGAAGCGCGGAGACTTCTCAGCAGCTCACCGACTGGTACAGCTTCTCCCACATCATCCATGGCTTTATTTTTTTCGCGCTGCTTCGTTTCTTTGCGCCGCGGCTGCCGTTTGGGGTGCGCCTGCTGATGGCCATGGGAGTCGAAATCGCCTGGGAAGCGGCGGAGAATTCTCCCGCGGTGATTCAGCATTACCGCAAACAGGCCTTGGCCGCGGGTTATGTCGGCGACAGCATTCTCAATTCGGTCTCCGATACGGTGATGATGTCCTGCGGCTTCGTCCTGGCGTCGCGGACCAGGCCGGCGGCGGTGATAGCCTTGGCCTTGGGCTTGGAACTGTTCACGGCCTGGGCCATTCGCGACAACCTGACCCTCAATGTCGTCAACCTGATCGCGCCCTCGCAGTGGGGCCCCATTCGGGCCATCCACGACTGGCAGTCTCAATCCAAGGGATTCCAGTCAGATTTTCCAAGGCGTTAGCAATTTCTTAGCGCCGCCTTTACCGGGAATTTAGCCCCTTGCCCGCAGATTGGCGGGGAGGACCGTGACACCGGTCACATCTCGCTTGGCTTGAAGGGCCTGTCATGACCGCCGGCTTTGCCCTGTTTCTGCTCGACGCTTTCGCGATCGCGGCTTTCTGGCCGTTGGCGATCCTATTCGTCCTGCACGCCTCGCCGCCTTTTCAGGCGCCGCTCTTTGCCCTCATCCAGTTGGGCTTTCTGTATTCGCTGGGACTGTACCGCAAGGAGAGTATCTGCGGCTTGGAGAAGGCGCTTCGCCGCGTCCCCATGGTGGCCGCGCTTTCGGTAGCCATGTCCAGCCTGGTCGCGGCCATTCTCGGCATGGAGGTTTCCGTCACCTATTGCGTCCTGGCCCTTGGCTGCTTTACCGCCTGTGCCGCCGCGGCGCGCTCCTGCTTTGCCTTGCTGAGGCGGCATTCCCTGCTTCGCCCGCATCTGTTGGTGATCGGCGCCGGCGCGCGCGCCTTCGACCTGTTGCAAATGCTGCGCGCCCAAGGCCGGTATCTGCAATACGACCTGACCTTCGTGCATGAAAACAATTTCGGCGCCATCGACCAGAGGCTGGCCGAGGACACGGATTGCCGCATCGTCACCTGTTCCGGCAATCTGCTGAAGCTGGCCGAGCAGGTCGGCGCCGACGAAATCGTCGTCGCGCCCGATGACCGGCGCGGCATGACGCTCGATTCGTTGATCACTTGCCGGGCCAGCGGCTATCCGGTCTCCCAATATATGAGCTTCCTGGAAAAGGAGATCTCGCGCATCGACGTCAAGCGGCTGGACATGGCGTGGATGCTTTACTCCGACGGCTTTCAGATCAGTCCCATCGGCCGCGCCGTGAAACGCGTGTTCGACATTGTCGTCAGCCTGCTGATCCTGGTGCCGTTTTCGCCGGTGCTGCTGGTCGGCATGCTGGCGATTTGGCTGGGCGACCGCCAAAATGTTTTCTACCGCCAAGAGCGCGTGACGCAGGGCGGCCGCAGCTTCCGCATCTTGAAATTGCGCACCATGCGGATGGATGCGGAGAAAGCCGGTGCGGTGTGGGCGGCAAAGGGCGACAGCCGGATCACGCCCGTGGGCCGCTTCCTGCGGCGCACGCGCATCGACGAACTGCCGCAGCTGTTCAATGTGCTGGCCGGCGACATGTCGCTGGTGGGCCCCAGGCCCGAGCGGCCCGAATTCATTGAGCAGCTGGCCAAGGAACTGCCGCTTTATCACGAGCGGCATGCGGTCAAGGCCGGGCTGACCGGCTGGGCCCAGGTCAACTATCCCTATGGCGCGTCGCTGGACGACGCCCGTTCCAAGCTCAGCTATGACCTTTATTATGTGAAGAATTTCAATCTGCTGCTGGATTTCAAGATCATGCTGCAGACGCTGCGCGTGGTGATGTGGGCCGGCGCCGACGTGCATTAGCCGCCCAACGCCGCGCCCTTGTTGACCCCCTAAAGCCAGGCGCCTACCTTTCCCGACAGCGGACCGGATGCGAGGTCGTGATGCTGCGGAAATCTCTTCTTTTACTGGGCGCGGTTGTGGTCGCAACCTCGCCGGCCCTCACCCAAAATGTGCAGCTGCCGGACGGTCCGGGCAAAAGCACGGTCGAGCAAGCCTGCGCCAACTGTCACGCGCTGTCGAACATCACGCGCACAGGCCACACGCCGGAAGAGTGGAACACCGTCCTGCACATGATGATCAATGTCGGCGCCCAGGTGCCGCCCGATCAATTCGCCACCGTCGCCGATTATCTCGCCAAGAATTTTCCCCGCAAGCAGCTGCCTGCCGCGGCAATCGTCGCCGGCGCCGATCATGTCGTGATCAAGGAATGGGATGTTCCCACGCCGGGCTCGCGTCCGCACGATCCCGCCTTCGCGCCCGATGGTGCTGCCTGGTACACCGGCCAGATGGCGAATGTGCTGGGCCGGTTCGATCCCAAGACCCAGCAGTTCAAGGAATATCCGCTGAAGACGGCCGGCTCGGGGCCGCACGGGCTTGTCGCCGATCGCGACGGCAATATCTGGTTCACCGCCAACTTCAAGGCCTATATCGGCAAGCTCGATCCCAAGACCGGCCAGGTCACCGAGTATCATATGCCGGATCCGGCGGCGCGCGATCCGCACACCTTGCTGATCGCCCCCAACGGCAACATCTATTTCACCGCCCAGGGCGCCAATATGGTGGGCCGCCTCAATCCCAAGACCGGCGAGATCAAGCTCGCTACCTCGCCGACGCCGCGTTCCAATCCTTACGGCATGGTGATCGATTCCCATGGCGCGCCCTGGTTTGTGGAATTCGGCAGCAACAAGGTGGCGCGGATCGATCCCGATACGTTGGCGATCCGCGAATTCCTGCTGCCGAATGCGGAGTCACGGCCGCGCCGTGTCGCCATCACCGCCGATGACATGATCTGGTATTCCGATTATTCGCGCGGCCATCTGGGGCGGCTGGATCCCAAGACCGGCAAAGTCACGGAATGGCCATCGCCCGGCGGCGCCAATTCGCGCCCCTATGGCATCGTGGCGTATGGCGACGCCATCTGGTACAGCGAATCCGCGGTAGAGCCCAACACCTTGGTGCGGTTCGATATCAAGACCCAGAAGTTCGAGACTTGGGCGATCCCCTCCGGCGGCGGGGTGGTGCGCAACATGGTGGTCACGCCGGACGGCAATCTCTGGCTCGCCTGCAGCGGCGTGAACAAGATCGCTTTTGTGCAGGTCCTGAGGGCGACCGCGAAGAATTAATTTGCCTGCATCAGGGCTTGGACATGGGCTGCGGCCGAGGCGCCCAGCGCCTTG
>Ga0207648_10005282_pt1 | contig 13034 bp, 5 predicted proteins | sample KBSMisM32_FD_184310 | JGI IMG/M metagenome (GOLD analysis project Ga0207648, IMG submission 184310) | Miscanthus rhizosphere microbial communities from Kellogg Biological Station, Michigan, USA - KBS Miscanthus M3-2 (SPAdes) (version 2) | ecosystem: Host-associated > Plants > Roots > Rhizosphere...
GCATCGGCCGCACCACGGAAGAGCTGCAGTGGGACATGAACTACCTCCTGCAGCTCTGGCACGCGGTGGAGGAAGCCGCCAAGATGCAGGGCGGCGCCTACCTCATCTACCAGGAGTCGAGCCTCGTCATCCGCGCGATCCGGGACTACTTCCACCAGGAGATCGGCGAGCTGCTGATCGACACGGAAGCGATCTACGAGCAGGCGCAGCAGTTCATGAGCCACGTGATGCCGGCCAACGTGAACCGCGTCAAGCTGTACAAGGACGACGTCCCGCTGTTCTCGCGCTTCCAGATCGAGCACCAGATCGAGACGGCGTACGGCCGGCAGGTGCCGCTGCCGTCCGGCGGCGCGATCGTCATCGACCACACCGAAGCCCTGGTCGCCGTCGACGTCAACTCGGCGCGCGCCACCAAGGGCAGCGACATCGAGGCCACCGCCTACAACACGAACCTCGAGGCCTCCGACGAGATCGCCCGCCAGCTGCGCCTTCGCGACCTCGGCGGCCTCATCGTCATCGACTTCATCGACATGGAGAGCGCGAAGAACCAGCGCGAAGTCGAGAACCGCCTCCGCGACGCGCTCAAGTTCGACCGCGCCCGCGTGCAGCTCGGCAAGATCTCGCGCTTCGGGCTGATGGAGCTGTCGCGCCAGCGCCTGCGGCCGGCGCTCGCCGAATCGGCCTACATTCCCTGCCCGCGCTGCCATGGCATCGGGCACATCCGCGGCACCGAATCCACGTCGCTGCACATCCTGCGCATCCTCCAGGAGGAGGCGATGAAAGACAACACGGCGCAGGTCGTCGCTCAGGTGCCGGTCGACGTCGCCACGTTCCTGCTGAACGAAAAGCGCAACGACGTGCTGTCGATCGAGACGCGCTTCAAGGTCAACGTCCTGCTGGTGCCGAATCGCCACCTCGAGACGCCCAACTACACGATCGAGCGCATGCGCCACGACGACCTCAACCAGGGCGAGCCGCTGCCGGCGTCGTTCCAGATGGTCCAGCGGCCGGAAGAGGCGGAGCTCGCCGGGCTCAAGAAGGAAGAGCCGCGCGATCCGCGCCAGGAAGCCGTCGTCAAGGGCATTACGCCGGCGCAGCCGGCGCCGCTGCCCGCCACGCCCGAGGTCGCGCCGGTCGCGGCGCAGCCGAGCATTCCGGCGCGCACCGTGCCGGTCGCCGCGGTCCGCGAAGGCTCGTGGCTGTCGAAGATGCTGGGCTGGTTCCGCACGCAGCCCGACGAGCCCATCGTCGTCAAGCCGCAAGGCGAGACGAAGCCGGCGCCGCGCGGCGAGCGTCCGCCTGCCGGCGAGCGCGACCGTGACGGCCGCCATCGCGGTGAAGGCCGTCGCGACGGCGAGCGCGGTCGCGACGACCGCCGCGATGGCCGCAAGAGCGGCCGCGACGAGCGCCGCGGCGATTCGCGCGGCGGCCCGCAGCGTCCGCCGCGAGACGGCGCCCCGCGTCCACCGCAGCCCGGCCGCCGCGACGACGAGCGCTCGGACGCGCGCGAGCGTCGTCCCGACGAGCGTCCCAAGCGCGACGAGGCACGCGAGCCGCGGCGCGAGGAATCGCGCGAGCCGCGCGAGGCAAGAGAACCGCGTGAGCCCCGCGAAACGCGGGAAGCCCGCGAGCCGCGCGAGCCCCGTCGTGACGACGGCACGCGCGCGCCCGCCACGCCGCGGCCGCCGCGGCCGCCCAAGCAGCCGCGCGAGGCGCGTGAAGCGCCGGCCGCCGATGCCGTCGATCCCCTGACGTCGGCGGCAGGCACCGCCGCGCCGGCGACGCCGAATGCCGAGGGCGACGAGCACCGTGAAGGCGGCCGCCGCCGACGCGGCCGCCGCGGTCGCGGTGGCGAACGCGGCGAGCGCGCCGCCGGCACCGGTGGCGCGATCATGGCCGACGACGGCAATGGCCACCGCGATCACGACGTCGACCACGATCACGCGGACAGTCACGGCAACGGCCAGGCCGGCGAGCGCGCCAACGGCGAGCACGCCCCGATGGCGGCGGTGTCGACGCAGCCTTCGGCGCCCGCCTCGGAGCCCGCGTGGTCCGCCACGGACGAGACCGTTCCGCAGCCGGTGATGCCGTCCGCGCCCGCGGAGCTTCCGTGGGAGACGCCCGTGCACGCCGAAGCGGCGGAGCCGGCAATGCCGTCGCACGAGCCCGTGCCGGCGCCCGCCGCCGCGCCGCGCGACTCGTATGTTCCCCCCGCGCCCGCCTACGAGACGCCGCGCGACAGCGAGCCCACGCCGATCGCCTACGTGGCGTCGGTCATGCACGCGGAAACCCGCACGCAACCGGCCAATTCACCGGCCATTCCGCCGGTGACGGGCGAGCTGCCGCCCGGGTCGAGCCTCGAGCTCGTCGAGACCCGCGGCGCCGCCGCGATGCCGGTCCCCGAGGAGCCGGCCGCGCCGCGGCAAAAGCGCGTGCGGCCTCCGCGCGTGCAACTCGCCGCCGAGCCGCTCGAGCTGGTGGAAACGCAGAAGGAACCGCCGCCGGCCTCGCACTGATCGCGACGCCGAACGTGAGGTCGCCCGCGCCGGAGTCAGGTTTCGCCGGTGCGGGCGGCGATCTGCGCCAGCAGCGCTTCGCTGGCGGGCTCGATCAGGTCGAGGATCCGCTCGAAGCCCTCGGGTCCGCCGTAGTACGGATCGGGCACCTCCCGTATCCCGAGCTCCGGCGCGAAATCGAGCAGCAGGCCGATGTGGCCGGCGAAGTCGCGCGGCCGGCGATGCGTGATTTCCTTGAGGTTGTGCGCGTCCATCGCGATGATCCAGTCGAAGCGCCCGTAGTCGCGCGGCGCGATCTCGCGTGCGCGGAGCTTGCGCAGGTCGTAGCCTCGGCGGAACGCCGTGTCGATCGCTCTTGGATCGGGCGGCTCGCCTACGTGATAATCGTGCGTCCCTGCCGAATCGATGCGCAGGTGCCGCGCCTGTCCCGCGCGCTCCGCCATCGCGCGGAACACGCCTTCCGCAGTGGGCGAGCGGCAGATGTTGCCCATGCAGACGAACAGCACGCCGGTCTTCTTGCCGATCATGAGATGAACGTGACGATCAATCCGCCAGTATCTGCCCAACGCCGCGCGAGCGGCAAGCGCGCGCTCGCGTGCGGTCACGCCGTCTCCGCCGCGCTGGCGCTGGCCTGTGCTTTCGGCGACCCCGCCCACGCTGCGGCCGACCTGAAGAAGGTGCTCCGCGTCACGCTGAACGACATCACGAGCCTCGACCCGCAGCAGGGCACCGACCTCTCGTCGACACGCGTCACGAGCGCGATGTTCGAGGGCCTCTACGAGTTCGACTACTTCGCCGAGCCCGCGACGGTCGTGCCCTGCACCGCGGAGGCGCTGCCGGTCATCACCAACGGCGGGAAGACGTGGACGATCCGGCTGCGCAAGGGGATCCTTTTCGCCGACGATCCCGCGTTCAGGGGCAAGCCGCGCGAGCTCGTCGCCGCGGACTACGTCTACTCGATCAAACGCTCGATCGATCCGAACCTGCGCACCGGCGGCGATCCTGCGCTGTCGGATCTCATCGCCGGCGCGCGGCCGGTGGTCGACGGAGCGCGCAAGGCGGGCGGCAAGTTCGACTACGACGCGCCGATCCGCGGGCTGCGCGCAGCCGACAGGTACACGCTCGTGATCGAGCTCAACGAAGTCGACTACACGCTGCTCGAGCGCCTGGCCGGCCTGACGATGATGGGCGTGGCGCGCGAGGTGGTCGAGGCCGCGGGCAACGACATCATGAGCCATCCCGTGGGCACCGGCCCCTACCGGCTCAAGGAATGGAAGCGCGCGTCGCGCGTGGTCCTGGAGGCGAATCCGGCGTATCGGGCGGTGACGTTCCCCGACAGCGGCGCGATGCGCCACCGCACGATCGTGCAGGCGATGCATGGCAAGACGCTGCCGCAGATCGGACGCATCGAAGTCAGCCTCATCGACGAATCGCAGCCGGCGCTGCTGGCATTCCAGGGCGGCGACCTCGATTTCATCGCGCTCGGCGGCGACGATTCCCGCCGCGTGCTGGACGCGGACAACAAGCTCAAGCCCGAGCTCGCCAAGCGCGGCATCGTGCACATGCGCTACGGCGCGCCGTCGGTCACGTTCACGTACTTCAATATGAAGGACGCCGCCGTCGGCGGCTACACCAAGGAGCAGGTCGCGCTCCGCCGCGCGATCGCGATGGGCTTCAACGTCGACGAGCTGATCCGCGTGCTGTTCAACGGCAACGCGCTGCCGGCCAACCAGTTGCTGCCGCCGGGGGTGAACGGGCACGACCCTTCGCTGCCGGTGAAGTCGCTCTACGACCCCGACGGCGCGCGCGCCCTGCTCGACCGCTTCGGCTTCAAGGACCGCGACGGCGACGGCTACCGGGAGACGCCCGGGGGCAAGCCGCTGGTCGTCGTCCGCGGCACGCTGCCGGAATCGTGGTACCGCGAAGTGGACACGCTGTGGAAGAAGAACATGGACGCGATCGGCATCCGCATGTCGGTCCAGCAGCAGACGTTCGCCGAGCTTCTGAACCTGAGCCGCGGCGGCAAGCTGCCGATGTTCAACCTCGGCTACCGCTCGCTCGAGCCGTCCGGCTACCAGATCCTGCAGACGCTCTGGGGCAAGTCGCCGATCGACACCAACCCGTCGCAATTCCAGAACGCCGAATACGACGCCGCCTACGAGGAGTTCCTGCGCACCCCTTCGGGCCCGCCGCGCACCGCGCTGGCGCGGCGCATGTCGGAGGTGTCCCAGGCGTACATGCCGATGATGCTGCACACGTTCGGCATCGGCAACGTGCTGCTGTACCCGTGGGTGCAGGGCTACTGGCCGTCGCAGTTCGGCTTCAGCTGGAAGTACCTCGACATCGACCTCGCCCGCCGCGCCAAGGGCGCCTGACGCCGCGGCGCCCGGTCAGGTCTCCACCGGCAGCTGCACCCCGAACAGCGTTTCCTTGAGCTTGTAGAGGCGGTCGCGGATCTCGGCCGCCTTCTCGAACTCGAGGTTGCGCGCGGCGTCGAGCATCTGCTTCTCGAGGAGCTTCAGCTCCTTCTCCAGGTCCTTCTCGCCCATCGCCTCGTACTTGGCGCGGGTTTGCGCGGCCTTCTGCTCGCGGCGCCCTTCGTCGACGTCGTAGACGCCGTCGATCATGTCCTTGATGCGCTTCTCGACGCCCTTCGGCGTGATGCCCATCTCGGCGTTCCACGACACCTGCTTCGCGCGCCGGCGCTCGGTTTCGCCGATCGCCGCGCGCATCGAGTCCGTCATCCGGTCCGCGTACAGGATCGCCGTGCCGTTGATGTGGCGCGCGGCGCGGCCGATGGTCTGGATCAGCGACCGCTCGGCGCGGAGGAATCCTTCCTTGTCGGCGTCGAGGATCGCGACCAGCGACACCTCGGGAATGTCGAGGCCTTCGCGCAGCAGGTTGATGCCCACGAGCACGTCGAATTCGCCGAGGCGCAGATCGCGAATGATCTCGACGCGCTCGACCGTGTCGATGTCGGAGTGCAGGTAGCGGACCTTCACGCCATGCTCGCCGAGATAGTCGGTGAGATCCTCGGCCATCCGCTTGGTGAGCGTCGTGACGAGCACGCGCTCGTGCTTGTCGACGCGCACCTTGATCTCCGACAGCAGGTCGTCCACCTGCGTCGCGGCCGGGCGCACGATCAGCGTGGGGTCGACGAGGCCGGTGGGCCGCACGACCTGCTCCACGACCTGACCCGCATGCGTGCGCTCGTACTCGGCGGGCGTGGCCGACACGAACACGGTCTGCGGCAGCAGCTTCTCGAACTCGTCGAAGCGCAGCGGCCGGTTGTCGAGCGCGGACGGCAACCGGAAGCCGTAGTTGACGAGGTTTTCCTTCCGCGCGCGATCGCCCTTGTACATGCCGCCCACCTGCGGCACGGTCACGTGGCTCTCGTCGATGATCATCAGCGCGTTGCCGGGGAGGTAGTCGATCAGGGTCGGCGGAGGCTCGCCGGCGTTGCGGCCCGACAGGTGACGCGAGTAGTTCTCGATGCCCTTGCAGAAGCCGATCTCGCTCATCATCTCGAGGTCGAAGCGCGTGCGCTGCTCGATGCGCTGCGCCTCGATCAGCTTCATCTGCGTGACGAAGAATTCCTTCTGGCCCGCGAGCTCCAGCTTGACCGCCTCGATCGCGTTCAGCACCTTCTGCCGGCCCGTGACGTAGTGCGACGATGGGAACACCGTGTAGCGCGCCATCTTCTGCTTCAGGTGGCCGGTCAGCGGATCGAAGATCTGCAGCGACTCCACCTCGTCGTCGAAGAGAGAGATGCGGACCGCGTTCTCGGCGTTCTCCGCCGGGAAGATGTCGAGCACGTCGCCACGCACGCGGAACGTGCCGCGTTTGAACTCCAGGTCCGCCCGCTGGTATTGCATCTCCGCCAGCCGCTTGATCGCGTCGCGTTGCGAAAGCTTGTCCCCCTGGCGGACGTGCAGGATCATGCTGTGGTATTCCGTCGGGTCGCCGATGCCGTAGATCGCCGACACCGTGGCCACGATCACGCAGTCCGGACGCTCCAGGATGGCCTTCGTCGCCGACAGCCGCATCTGCTCGATGTGCTCGTTGATCGAGCTGTCCTTCTCGATGTACAGGTCGCGCGACGGGACGTACGCCTCGGGCTGGTAGTAGTCGTAGTACGAGACGAAGTACTCCACCGCGTTGTTCGGGAAGAACTCGCGGAACTCCGAGTACAGCTGCGCGGCGAGCGTCTTGTTGGGCGCAAGGACGAGCGCCGGCCGCCCGGTGCGCGCGATCACGTTGGCCATCGTGAACGTCTTGCCGGAGCCGGTGACGCCGAGCAGCGTCTGGAACGACAGCCCGTCCGTGAGGCCCTCCACCAGCTTGGCGATCGCCTCGGGCTGGTCGCCGGCCGGCTCGAACGGCAGGTGCAGCTCGTACGGGCTGCCGGGAAACGTGATGGTGCCCGACGCCGGGATTGGCGTGGCGCGCGGGTCGATGGCGTTGTGGTTGACGGCGGCGTCGTTCATGGCGTGATCCGAAGCGAAAGCGAACCGATCATTGTATATCCGCAGCCGCATCCGCCGCGACGCCTTGCGCCGCCGCGCCGCGTGCCGCGCCGAACTGGAGCGAGGCCAGCCGGGCGTACAGCGGATTCGTGCGCGCCAGCTCGTCGTGGCTGCCGACGGCGACCAGGCGGCCCTGGTCCATCACCGCGATCCGGTCGGCGTCGCGGACCGTGGCCAGCCGGTGGGCGATCATCAGCACGGTCCGGTTCGCCATCAGCCGCTCCAGCGCGAGGTGCACGACGCGCTCGCTCTCGGCGTCGAGCGCGCTCGTCGCTTCGTCGAGCAGCAGGATCGGCCGGTCCGCGAGGATCGCCCGCGCGATCGCGATCCGCTGCCGCTGGCCGCCGGACAGCCGCACGCCGCGCTCGCCGAGGAACGTGTCGAAGCGCTCCGGCAGACGCTCGACGAACTCCGTCGCGTAGGCGGCCTCGCACGCGGCGCGGACCTCGGCGTCGCTCGCGTCCGGCCGGCCGTAGCGGACGTTCTCCAGCACGCTGGCGGCGAAGATCACCGGATCCTGCGGCACCACGGCGAGCCGGCGCCGGGCGTCGCGCGGATCGGCTGCCTTGAGGTCGACGCCGTCGATGCGCACGCTTCCGGCCTGCGGATCGTAGAAGCGCAGCAGCAGGGCGAACACCGTCGTCTTGCCCGCGCCCGACGGCCCGACCAGCGCCACGCGCTCGCCCGCCTCCACCGCCAGCGAAAGGCCGGCGAGCGCCGGCGTGTCGGGCCGGGACGGATACGTGAACGTCACGCCGTCGAACGCGACGGTGCCGCGCGCCGGTACCGGCAGCGCGACCGGATGCGCGGGCGCGCGGATGTCGGGCTCGATCGCCAGCAGCTCGAACAGGCGCTCGGTGGCGCCGGCGGCCCGCTGCAGGTCGCCGATCACTTCGCTGATGGTGCCGACCGAGCTCGCCACCAGCACGGCATAGAACACGAACGCCGAGAGCTGGCCCGGCGACAGTCGTCCCGCGATGACGTCCTGGCCGCCGATCCACAGGATGATGCCGATCGCGCCGAACACCAGCAGGATCACGGCGGCGACGAGCAGCGCCCGCTGGTGGATGCGGCGCCGCGCCGCCGCGAACGCGGCCTCGACGCGCTCGCCGAACGCCAGGCGGTCGAGGTCCTCGTGGCCATACGCCTGCACGGTGCGAACTTCGTGCAGCGCCTCGTCGACGTACGCGCCGACGTCGCCGACGCGATCCTGGCTCGCCCGCGCCAGCTTGCGCACGCGCCGTCCGAACAGGATGATCGGCGCCACGACGAGCGGCACGCCGCCCAGCACCAGCGCGGTGAGCTTCAGGCTCGTGAGCGACAGCATCACGATGCCGCCGATCATCAGCAGGACGTTGCGCACCGCCATCGACGCCGACGACCCGATCACCTGCTCGAGCATCGTCGTGTCGTTGGTGAGGCGCGAGATCACGTCGCCGGTGCGCGTCAGCTCGAAGAACGCCGGCGGCAGGCGCAGCAGGTGATCGAACACCGCGCGGCGCAGGTCCGCGGTGACGCGCTCGCCCAGCCACGACACGAAATAGAAGCGCGTGTAGGTGGCGCCGGCCATGACGACGATCGTCGCGAGCATCAGCGCGAGCATCCGGTCGAGTTCGCTCGGGTTGCCGGCCGCGAAGCCGCGGTCGACGACGTACTTGACGCCCTGGCCGAGGGCCAGCACCGCGGCGGCAGCGACGACGAGCGCGATGCCCGCGTAGATCATCTGCCGCCGGTAGGGCCGGAGGAAACGCGCGACGCGCGCCACCGTGCGCAGCGCGGTCAGCGGCGGGATCTTGGGCGCGGGTTCGAGGCGGGTGTCGGCGCGAGCCATGGAAGGATGCGGCGGGACGACATTGACATCTGAGGGCGGCGGGCACGCTGGACAAGGTGCTTCGGCACGCGAGTTACAATATGCCGGTTATCCCCCTGCCCGTCGAACGCCCATGAACGCTCCGCTTTCCGGCTCCCTGCTCGCCGCGGTCGAACTCGCGCCGCGCGATCCCATCCTCGGCGTCACCGAGGCGTTCAACGCCGATCCGAACCCCGCCAAGGTGAACCTCGGCGTGGGGGTCTACTACGACGACGCCGGCAAGATCCCGCTGCTGGAGAGCGTGAAAGCGGCCGAGCGCGAGCTCACCGACAAGGCGGCGCCGCGCGGATACCTGCCCATCGACGGGATCGCCGCCTACGACAAGTCGGTGCAGGCGCTGGTCTTCGGCGCGGACAGCGACGTGGTGAGCTCGGGCCGCGCCGTCACCGTGCAGGCGCTGGGCGGCACCGGCGGGCTGAAGCTCGGCGCGGATTTCCTGCGCAAGTTCGCACCTGGCGCCCAGGTCTGGATCAGCGACCCGAGCTGGGAGAACCACCGCGCGCTGTTCGAGGGCGCCGGCTTCGTCGTCAACACCTACCCGTACTACTCGGCGGCGACGCGCGGCCTGGATTTCGGCGCGATGCAGGCGGCGCTCGAAGCGATGCCCGCGGGCGCGATCGTCGTGCTGCATGCCTGCTGCCACAATCCCACCGGCGTCGATCCTAGCCCCGCCCAGTGGGACACGATCCTCGACCTCGTCCGCCGGCGCGGCCTGATTCCCTTTCTCGACATCGCCTACCAGGGATTCGCCGACGGCATCGTCGCCGACGGCGCGGTCGTGCGCCATTTTGCCGCCACACCCGGCCCGCTGTTCGTTTCCAACTCGTTCTCGAAGTCCTTCTCGCTGTACGGCGAGCGCGTCGGCGCGTTGTCCGTCGTGAGCGCCGACCGCGACGAGGCCGCGCGCGTGCTGTCGCAACTGAAACGCGTCGTCCGTGCCAACTATTCGACCCCCCCCACGCACGGCGGCCAGATCGTCGCCACCGTGCTCGGAAGCCCGGAACGCCGCGCACAGTGGGAAGCCGAACTCGGCGGCATGCGGGAGCGCATCCGCGAATTGCGCGAGACGCTGAAGCGCAAGCTGGAGCAGCAAGTGCCCGGCGGCAACTTCGATTACGTGACCAGCCAGCGCGGCATGTTCTCCTATACCGGCCTCAGCAAGGCGCAGGTGGGGCGGCTGCGGGACGAATTCTCGGTCTATGCCGTGGATACGGGCCGGATCTGCGTGGCGGCGCTCAACTCACGGAACATCGACACGGTGGCGGGCGCCATCGCGGCCGTCCTTCGCTAGGCGCCGGCCTGTCACCCCCGGCTTTGACGGACGAGGGGTTTGCGATATAATTCAAGGCTGTCCTATGCGGGAATAGCTCAGTTGGTAGAGCGCAACCTTGCCAAGGTTGAGGTCGGGAGTTCGAGACTCCTTTCCCGCTCCAAATTTCCAGAGGGAGAGCCGCTGCACCGCTCTCCCTTTTAGTTTGTCCTCCCGGCCCACGTGGGTCCCGCGCCGGGTGCGCCTCCCTTGGCGGGGTGGCAGAGTGGTCATGCAGCGGCCTGCAAAGCCGTGTACGCCGGTTCGATTCCGACCCCCGCCTCCAACCCCTCCGCTATCAGACGGGAAGCAAGCCAAGGACCTCTGGCAGCCTTCAGTCTCCACGCCCTCAGCTGGACCCCACGCAGCTGCGAGGACCGTGGCCCGATAACGGGCTCGACGCGCTGCTACCCGACGGGCGTTGAGCGGTGTCTCATGCGCACGTCGATCGTGCGGCCGACCTTATAGGAGCGTCGAGCGGAAAAACAGCCAGTTGCGATGTATCGTTGTGCTCTGCTCTCTGGGCCACAATGAATGCTTCCGCCTCGTCGCGTCTAGGCTTAGCGTGACCGATCATCGCCTGCCAAATCTGAACCTCGCCCCTCGAATCAGGCACGACAACGAAGCATTCTTCATTTGCGAGGCTGGCGAAGACGTGTCTACGTCGTTCGTGCTTCGCTTCCTCGATAAGGAATAGGGCTTCGTCGTTGTTGAGCCCGAGCGACAAAAGCGCACCCAAGAGCGAGTGATGAGTTTGGACGAGTCGTATGGGGCAATACAGCTTTGCCTTGCCTCGCGCAGGTTTACGCGCAGCGCGAGCAGCAAGCACCTCGTTGCCGCGGGCGAGTTCATTGTTCATGGTGCGGGCTCCGATGACGTTCATTGAACGAACCGCGACGGAGTGACGGCGTCACTGACTTCGACGGTCTGACAAGCAGAAGTTACCGCGTGGGGGCATGGCGTGCTTCGCCCTGCGCGTCAAACGCTTTACAGGGCGCGCCAAGCACTGGGCACGGGATGCGCAACCCATCGACCTGCATGACATACGCGACCCCGCAGACCACATTGCCGAGCGAGCCGAACTGTCCAAGCTTGCTGAACGCTGCCATCAAGGCCCGGGTATCCGACCGCGCACCGGCTGCAGAACGGGTCGGATGACGTCCCTTTGGCGCGCATAGCATCTGGGGTCATTGAGCGCGGAGACGCGAATCCAGCGTTGCCATGCATTCCTTCATACGGCGCACTTTGGCATGCCGCGCAAAGCGATTGGCGCGGGTCTGACCCGCCGGCCGACCCCGCCGGCGCCGGCCCAAAAACACGCCGGCGATTCCAGGGGCTTCCGGAATCGCCGGCGGATTACGCGAATCGGCGGGACGCGCTCAGCGATCGCCGCGATTCTGCCAGCCGCGCCGTGCGGCTTCGGAATGCCCGCGCGAGTCGCCATACCAGCCGCGATTGTCGTCGCCGTCGTTGCCCGACGAGCGGGAAGAACGGGAGCCTTCGTTGTCGCCGCCATCGCGATGCTCCCAGCCGCGCCGGGCGGCCTCGGCATGGCCGCGAGAATCCCCGAACCAGCCGCGGCCCTCATCGTCCCCGCGGCCGCGCTCGCTCGAGCGCCCGCCGCCACCCGACCGCCGGTCGTCGTCGCTCGCGAAGCGGCCGGACTCGTCCCGCTCGCGGCCACCCGGGGACGAACGTCCACGGCTTCCACGATCGTCGTCGTCCCGCGACCCTCCGGACGAGCGCCGGCCGCGATCATCGTCGTCGCTCGTGAAGCGTCCCTGGTCGTCGCGCTCGCGGCCGGCCGCAGAGCGCCCACGCGAACCCCGGTCGTCGTCATCGTCGCGGTCGCGTCCGGAGCCGCTGGAACGACGTCCGCTGCGGTCGTCGTCATCGCTCGTGAATCGGCCGGATTCGTCGCGATCCGGTCCGGACGAGGAACGATAGCGGCTGCCGCGGTCATCGTCGCTACCGAAGCGTCCGTAGTCATCCCGCTCCTGGCCTCGGGACGAGGTGCGGCTGCGATCGTCGTCGTACCGCCCGCTACCCGAGTAGCCGCGACGGTCGTCATTGCTCTCGAAGCGCCCATACTCGTCACGATCCCGTCCACCCGACGACTGCCCCCGCCCGTTGCCATTACCGCCGCGGTTCTGGCCGCCATTCGTGCCGCGTGAGTATCTGTCATCGTCGTTTGCAAAGCGACCGTACTCGTCGCGTTCCTGGTTTTGATTGCTTCGCTGTGCCATTGCTTGGTTCTCCTCAGTATTGGTTCTGCCGAAATCGACACCAACTTCGAGCGAATGGGGTGCAGAAGGACCAACTGCCCGCCGTTGCAACGCGGACATCAGCTCCTGCTTGCGCGCCATCAGCGTCTGCCCCAGCGCACTCATGTCGAGGCCCGACTTCCGGGCCTGGGCGAAGATGCCATCGCTCGAGGACTCTTCTTCACCGACATGATGTTTCACGTACTCGGAGAGCACCTTGACCTTCGCGTCGTAGTACGGGCTGTCCGCAGGCAGTCGCAGGACCTCGGCGATGAGCACCTTCGCCGTGTCGTGCTCGACCTGCGCCTCCTCCAGCAGTGACGCCTCGACGTTGGCCTCCCGGCACGCGGGATAGAAATATGTCTCCTCGAGATCGGCGTGCACGATCAGCTCACGGCATGCCTGCCTCGCAAGCTTCTGCTTTTCCGCGCTGTCGGTGGATTGCTCGAATTGCGCGAAGAGCGCTTCCACGGCGCGATGGTCGGCTTTCAGAAGCTTGTCGGCCTCGGTCTCGCTGGTGTTTCGCGCACCGGCGGTCCGTGAACCCTT
>Ga0207648_10005283_pt1 | contig 13032 bp, 10 predicted proteins | sample KBSMisM32_FD_184310 | JGI IMG/M metagenome (GOLD analysis project Ga0207648, IMG submission 184310) | Miscanthus rhizosphere microbial communities from Kellogg Biological Station, Michigan, USA - KBS Miscanthus M3-2 (SPAdes) (version 2) | ecosystem: Host-associated > Plants > Roots >...
CCTCGATCAGGCGCTCGATCGGATGACCGACCTCGCCGACGTCGACTCGCTGAACGAGAGCGCCGTCGACATCACGCGGCCGGTGATCGACGCCAAGGATCGGCTGCGCGACGCCGAGGCGCGGCGGCGGGAGCTGCTGAAGGCGCTCGGCAACGCCACGACGGAGTCCGAGGCGGACGCGCTCGAGGCGAAGATCGCCGACGCACGCCGCGAGATCGCCCGCGCCGAGGCCGCCTACGAGCGGGTCACCGGGAAGGCGCGGCTTTCCGAGCTGGCGGTGAGCGTCGCGAGCAATCCCGACGCGAGCACCCATCGCAGCCTCGGCGACTGGCTCGACGACGCCCTCGACGTGCTCAGGACCCTCGCCGGCGTGCTGCTGGTCAGCCTGGCGGTATTGGTTCCGCTCGGCCTGATCGCGGCGCTCGTCGCCTGGGTCGTGGCCCGTTTCCGCCGCCGCCGCCGCGAGCGCGCTCTCGACGGCTGACCGCTCAGGTCAGTCGAGCGGTTCGAAGTCGGCCTTGCGGGCGCCGCAGACCGGGCAGAACCAGTTGTCCGGGATGTCCTCGAACTCGGTGCCGGCGGGAATGCCACCGTCGGGGTCGCCCTCGTCGGGGTCGTAGACGTAGCCGCAGGACGTGCAGATCCACTGCTGCTTGACGAGGGTCTCGCTCATGAGGGCGGGAGCGTAACGTAGAGTGGCGGCCGTGGATGAGCCCGCGATCCCCCGTCCCGCGGCGACGGTGATCGTCCTGCGGCGCGGCGGCCGGCACCGCAGCGGAGGCCTCGAAGTGCTGATGCTGAGACGCGGCGCGGACGCCCGCTTCATGCCCGGCGTCTGGGTCTTCCCGGGCGGCGCCGTCGACGGCGAGGACCGCGATGCAGCCCTCGATCTCGACCTCGGCGTCGAGTCCGACGAGGCCGCGCACCGGGTCTGCGCGGCCCGCGAGCTCGGCGAGGAGGCGGCGCTCGTCCTCGCCGTCTCCGAGCTCCGTCCGTGGTCGCGCTGGGTCACGCCCGAGGTCGTCCCGATCCGCTTCGACACCCGCTTCTACGTCGCCCTCGCTCCGCCGCACAGCAAGCCGGTCCCGGACCGCGGCGAGGTCGACGAGGCCCGCTGGCTGAGCCCCGCCGGCGCTCTCGAGGAGCATGCCGCGGACCGCCTCGAGCTCTCCTTTCCGACCGTCAAGCACCTCGAGGAGCTGACCGGCTTCGCCGACGCCGACGCCGTCATCGCCGAGGGCGCTCAGCGCCACGTCGAGGCGGTCACCCCGAAGGTCCGCGGCGACCGCGACCGCTTCGAGGTCCTGCTGCCCGGCGATCCGGGCTTCGCCGACGAGTAAGCCATCGAGATGAACGAAGCGTCCGCATGGCGGGCGACGTCACCGACGACGGGTCAACGCGGATCGGCGGCCGGGAACGGGGCCATGCCGGCGTGCCAGGGGCCGGCCGGGTAGGTGGCGACGCCGGACTCCTCCATCTCGGCGCGGACGCGGCCGAAGAGCCTGCCGGCATCGTCGAGTGCGCGCTCGAGCTCGGGGCGAGTGCGCTCGCGGAGCGTCCAGAGGAAGTAGAGCTGGCGGTCCGAGGCGCCGAAGCTGACCTCGCGGTCGATCGAGGTCGTCCAGGTGAGGAAGGCCGGGCTGAAGAGCTCGCGGAGGGCGATCGGGTCGTGCCCGGCCGGGACGGTGGCGATGAAGCGGCGGTTGAACTCGATGCTCTCGAACTCGACGCGGAGGCGGCTGAGGCGCCGGAGCTGCTCGTCGGGACTCGACTCGATCGACTCGACGTCGAATGCCGGGACGACCTTGGTGAGGTCGGGCATGTGGGCCTTCGCGAGCACCGCCGCCGGCAGGACCGCCTTCCGGAAGAGCCCGCCGGACTCGAACTCGTCGGCGTCGCAGCTCGATCCCCAGAACTCAGCCGCGAGCTCGCCGGTGAGCCGGTTCGAGCCGCCCGGGCACAACGCCGGCGGGGCGTCGCGCGGGTTGAGGCCGCCGACCTCCTCGTAGGTGAGACCGCGATCGGCGGCGACCGCCTTGACGGCGGCAATCCAGTCCTCGCGCTCGCCGGCGGCGCTCACCGGTGGATCGTATTCGCGGACGAAGGGTCAGCGATCTCGCGTCACATGCGGGAAGTGGGTGCCGCCGAACTGGCTCGGGTAGTCGGGGGCCACGAAGCAGGGCGCGAACGGCCTCACGGTGCCCGGGATCAGGCCCGAGGGCGGGTTCGGCTGATCGAAGGTCGAGACGGTCGGCGACTTGCCGTCGCCCATGAACCGCTCGCCGCCGCCGGTGTTGTCGCAGTCCCAGTTCGGGAAGATCCCGTTCCGGCTCGCCCCGCCGCCGGCGATCAGGTCGTTGTAGGGCATCAGGTAGCCGTTGCCGCGGTTCTCGGGCAGGCGGTTCCGGTAGATCGCGAGGGACTCCTGGGTGATGTAGCCGAGTTGCTTGAGGACGTGGCGCGGCGCGGGCTGCCCGGGCTGCGGGGTCAGCTGACCGGACAGCCCGGCCGGCGGGTTGGACAGGAAGTCGGTGATGTTCGATCGGTAGTAGTTGAGCCACGAGACGACCGGGTTCAGGTTCGCCAGGAACGGGTCGAGGTTGCCGAGCGTCGGTCGCAGCTCGCGGAGAACGCCGGCCAGCGCCGGGAAGCCGCGCCGCGATGCCCGGTTGAGCGCATCGAGATCGATGAACAGCGACCGCAGATGCGGCGAGAGGCGCCGGACGCTCTCGAGCGTCGGGCTGATGTCGTTGGCTACCGGCAGCAGCTTCTGGACGAGCGGGCGCGTGTTCGCCTGGAACTCGTCGAGCCGGTTCAGCGTCAGCTGGGTCTCGTTCTCGAACGTCGGAGCGATCTGGAAGAACTCACGCAGCGCCTGGTCCTCGGAGGCGAGCGCGTCGAAGGTCGAGTTGGTCCCGGTGATTGCGTCGGCGAGCTGCCCGTCGCGCTCGCTGAGCGCGTCGAAGACCGTGCCGGTGTCGCGGACGAGGCCCTGCAGCTGGGTGCGCTGGCGGCGCAGGACGGCGAGGACGTCCGAGGCGTCGCCGAGGAACGGCCCGAGGTTGCCGAGCGCATCGTTGAGGTCGAGCCCGCGACCGCGGATCGCGATCGCTGCGCCCTGCTGCCACTGCTGGAACGCCGTCCGCGTCTCCTTGTCGAGGGCGTTGAAGATCTCGTCGATCTGCGTCTGGTCCTGAACCTGCCCGAGGCCGAGCGAGCCGCCCTCGGGGACCGAGTCGACGTCGCTGCTCGACGCGTCGGTGGTGGACGCGGCGGCGCCGAGCGAGACCGGCGCGCCCGACTCTTGCGGGTTGGTGCCCGACGTCAGCTCGACGTAGGTCTCGCCGAGCAGCGTCTTCTGGCGGAGGATCGCCCGCGCGTCGCTCGAGATCGGTGCGAACTCGGGATCGATCTCGATCTCGACCTTCGAGGTGTCCTGCCCGTCGACCTGCTCGTCGATCGGCGCCAGCTCCACCGACTTGACCTTGCCGACCGAGACGCCGCCGATTCGCACGTCCGACTCGGTCGCGAGCTGCGTCGCCTCCGGGAAGTAGGCGTCGATCCGGTAGCTCTCCGGCTTCAACGGCACCGGGCCGCCGAACGAGATCCAGAGGAAGAGCAGCAGCAGGAAGCACGAGAGCGTGAACCCGACGGCGATCAGGATCCGGCCGATCGATGGTGCCGACTTCTGCATCAGCAGCCCCCCGCAAACGGCGCGCCCGGCGCGAACAGCTGCTGCAGTCCGGTCACCGCCGGCGCCAGCGGGCTCGCGCCGAGCAGCGACATGGCTTCGTCGCAGCCGATGGTCAGGTAGATGCGGCGATCGACGCCGTGGGCGTCCTGGACCTGGAAGACGGAGCCCGAGTTGTGGCCGAGCCAGGCGCCCCAGTAGAGATAGCCCTCGTCACGGCCGGCGGCGCCGGGCGGCTCGGCGCCGTTGGGGTTGTAGGCGGCCATGTTGCCGAGCCGGTTGAGCTTCTTGGCGACCACGGTCAGCTTCGGCGTCGCCTTCGCGAGCCGGCTCGATGCCTTGCCGAGGTCGCGGACCGGGCCCCGCGCCGTTCGCACGAACGGCCGGATCTCGCTCTTGATGACCGGCGTCGTCTTCACCGCCAGCCGCTTCGTCGAGGAGTTGACCTCGGCGAGGTTGCGGGCGAACGGCCGCAGGTCGCCGAGCGCCGGCCCGAGCTGGTCGGCGAACTGCGAGATGTGGTTGAGCGCGACCGTGGACTGGGCGAGCGTCCCGGGCAGCAGCCGCACCGCGCGCTGGACGCTCGGGTCCTGTTCGGCGATCGCCGAGATCGACGTGTTCGACGCTTCGACGAGGTCGGTCAGGCTCTGCTCGCTGCGACCGACCTCGCGGGTCAGCAGGTTGAAGTTGGTGATCAGCCGGCGCAGATTCGCCTTCCGCTCGGCGACCTTCGAGTTGATCCGGTCGACGTCGCGGGACAGCGGGCCGAGCGAGCCGAGCAGGCGGCCGAGGTCCTTGTCGCGGCCGTGCAGCGCCTGCCCGCCGCTGACGAGCAGCAGGCGCAGGTAGGCGCGGGTGTCGTTGTCGAGCGCGCCGAGCACCTCGTCGAGGTTGACGTCGGGGGCGGTGTTGGCGAGCTGGACGGTGCCGCCCTCCTGGATCTCCCCCGCCTTCTTCGTGCCCGGGTCCATCTCGAAGAACATGTCCTTCAGCCCCGTCTGCGGGCGCAGCAGGATCGTCGCGTCCCGGTAGACCGGCAGGAAGTCCCGATCGACGCCGAAGGTGACGACGGCGACGCCGTCCTCGAGACTGACGTCCTCGACGTCACCGACCTTGACGCCGGCGACCCGCAACGTCTGACCCTGCCCGGGCACGACCGCCTGCGCGGTCTGGAACTCCGCCTTGAGCTCGAACGGCCGCTCCTCGATGAGCGGGATCCGGAGCCGCTGGCTCTGGACGATCACGTATGCCGAGGCGAGCCCGACGACGAGCAGGAGCGCGATCGCGATGAAGTCGCGGAGGTGCTTGCGGATCGCGACGCTCATCCGCCGTCACCCGTGCCGTAGGTCGCGTAGAAGTCGGAGAGGTCCTTCATCGCCCGCTTCTGGAGCTTGCGGGCCTTGCCGCGATCGCCGTCGTCCTTCGCCTGCGCCGCTTCGCCGAGCCCCTCGAGGGTCTGCGTCGCGTCGTCGACGAGCGGCGCCGCCGGGCTGCCCGCCGCCGGGGCCGCGCCGGCGGGCGCCGAGGCCGGCTGCGGCGGGGCCGGGCCGATTGCCGCCGAGAGGTTCGGCGGGTCCTGGTTCTCGCACGGCGCGCCGGGCCGGAACGGCGTCTTCGGCGCGAACGGCGGCATCGAGCCGTCGATCGGGAACGGCGTGACACCGGCCAGGTCCTCGCCGGTGCTCCGGTCGTGGGACTGGACTGTGTTGGTTCCGCCGCCGCCGATCACGCGGATGTACTGGCCGTTGGCGTCGCCGGAGCGGCTCTCGCCGTTGATCCCGGCGAGCCCGTAGGCGGTCTCCTCGAAGACGCTGCCGTTCGGGCCGTGATCCGCGTTGTAGACCGGGCCGCCGTCGACCTGGTCGTCGGCCCAGGGCAGGATCGTGTGGTTGAAGCAGCTCGAGAGCGCCCGCGTCTGCTCCATGAACGGGATCGTGTTGGTCGTCAGCCGGGCGAGGTCGGGGACGGTCGGCCGCAGGTCGGAGACGAGGCCGCGGAGCTCGGCCGGCTGGGCGAGCCCGCGGAGCTGAGCGAGCAGTGGCGTCGCCGCGTCGAGGGTCGCCGGCGCGGTCCGGACACCGGGGAGGATCTCGCGGGCGAAGGCGCGGGTCGGCGGGAAGGCGGAGTTGAGGCTCGCGAACGCCCGGTCGCCGGCTTCGAGCGTTCGCGGCAGCTCCGCGATCGCCCGCTCGAGCGAGTCGTCCTGGGCCGCGAAGCTGCCGGTCGTGATCCGCAGGTTGGTGATCAGGTCGGCGAGCGCCTGATCGTTGCCGTTGAGGCCGCGGACGACCCGGTTGAGGTTGAAGATCAGCGACGAGAGGTCGTGCGGGTTCTCGCCGAGCAGCGCCTGGTTGACCTGCGAGGTGTACTTGAAGGCGCCGGGGGCGGTCTTGTTGAGGACCCGCAGCGACTCGGCGCCGTCGTACTTCGTCAGCGCGTTCCCGAACTGGTCGAGGAGGACCTGGAGCTGCTTGCGGGAGTCGGCCTGGAATGAGTCGGTCAGGACCTGGTCGAGTTGGACCGTGTTCGACGTCTGCTGGGGCGGGAAGACGTAGTCGCCGTCGGCGACCGGCGCCGACGGGCTGCCGGGGCTGACGTTCACGAACAGGTTGCCCTCGAGGAAGAGGCGCGGCTTCAACTCGAAGCGGGCGTCCTCCTTGAGCGGCAGCCCTTCGTCGTCGATCTCCATCTTCACCACGGCGCCGCTGCCGTTCGCCGTCGCGCCGGTCGAGCCGACCCCGCCGGAGTCCTCGGAATCGGCCAGCGGCTCGACCGAGGTGACCTTGCCGACCTCGACGCCGGCGATCCGGACCGGGGAGTTCGGCCGCAGGTTCTGTGCCGAGCGAAACACGGCGGTGACCTCGGTGCCGCCGCCCCACGGCACGTTCTTGGTGAACGCGAGATACGAGCCGACCGCGAGGACGACGATCAGCAGCACGCCGATCAGCCAGTTCGGAACACGCTCCGCCGCCCGCCCTCTCACGGCTGCCTCGACTTCACGCGCGTGTCCTTGAGGATCCTCGTCCCGTCCTGCTTCCAGAAGACGTCGGTGACGCCGCGATCGCCCGGCAGGTCGGGGACGAGCGCCGCCGGGTTCTGCCGCGACTGCCCGGCGACGCGGAGCTGACCGAGCGCGTAGCCGGTCTGACCGGGCTGGCAGTCGGAGCCGTTCTGCCCGGTCGGGGCGGCGGCGTGGGCGTGCAGGATCGGCAGCTCGTGCGGGTCGAACTGCCCTTCGGTGTGCGGCGGGGTCGGCGCGGCGCCGTACTTGCCGTTCGCCTGCACGCCGGAGTAGCCGGCGGTCGAGAGGCCGGTCTGCGCCGGGCCGGGGACGCTCGTCGGGATCCCCGGCAGCGGCCCGGTCCCGTCGAGGTCGAGGTTGAGCGACAGCGTCCCCTGCGGCGTCGCGATCAGCGAGACGCGCTGCGAGAAGCCGATCGAGTCGCGCTCGGTGAGGTGCTCCGGCAGGAGCGTCCAGAAGTAGTTCCAGTAGTTGCAGACGGTTTGCGCCGGAGTGACGAAGTCGGCGAGCGGCTTGGCGCTGTCGAAGAGATCGCCGAGGCGGACGATCGAGCTCTTCGTCGCGGGCTGCTCGACGAGGTTCTCGAGCTGCGTGAAGACGTCGCCGAGGCGGCGGCTGGTCCCGGCGCTGCGGGCGAGGACCGGGGTGCCGACCCGGATCGCGCTGTTCAGGCTCGGCAGCGCCGCTCGGAGGCTCTGGACGCCCGGCCGCAGGCGACGCTCGAGCTCGGCGGTCTCGCGCAGGAACGGGCGCTGGGCGGGAAGCAGGTCGATCCCGGCCTGGAGCGTCGGCGGACCGCCGGAGATCGTCGCCTGCAGCGCCTCCGGGTCGGCGCCGATCGCGGCGAACGTGTCGGCCAGGTTCCCGAACAGCTCCGCGTTCTGATCGGCGACCGGCGCGACGATCGCCGCGGTCCGGGCGAGCGCCGGGAAGAATGCCGCGAGGTTGGTGCGCGGATCGGCGAGCGTCTCGGCGACCGGCTTCAGATTCGTCAGCAGCGGGTTGAGCGCTTCGAAGGCCTGGTTGAGCGAGGCGCCGCGACCCGCGAAGCCGTCGCCGTAGCCGTCGAGGTTCTCGCGGATCGCGTTTCTGGTCGGCTGGTCGAAGGTGTTGCCGATCTCGTCGAACTCGGTCTGGGCGATGAACGTCCCGTCGTCGGCGCCCTGGTTCTTCGCGACCTCGTCGATCGAGAGGATCTGGTTGTCGGTGTCGGCCGGATCGTCGTTGTCGTTGGTCCCGTTGAAGACGAAGCCCTCGGGCGCCGCCGGGCCGTCGCCGCGCGTGATCTCCAGGTACTTGAGGCCGAAGGCCGACTTGTAGCGGATCCGGAAGATCGAGTTCTCGGGGATCGGCGAGGCCGACTTGTCGAGCTTCAGGTTGAGGCGGGCGACGACGCCGTCGGTGTTGCCGTCGGGGCCGGTTGGGGCGGTCGCGGTGACGTCGCTGCCGTCGTCCCCGGCGTTCTCGTTCTCGGGGAGCCGCACCGCGTCGATCGACTCGACGACCCCGACCCGGGTGCCGCCGATCCGCACCTCGTTGTTGGGGACGAGCCGGGCGGCGTTCGGCACTACGACCGAGACGCGGTAGACGGGGACGAACGGAAGGCCGTTGTTGGCGTTGTAGGCGAGGAAGACGGCGACGACGACGATCAGTGTCGTGATCGCGCCGATGATCGTCGGCGAGGCGGCGATGGCCGAGAACGGGCTTGTCCTTCGTCGCGCCGCCATCAGTTCCCGAACAGGTAGCCGAGGAGGTCACGGTTGCCGGCGGCCGCGGCGCGGCGCTCGCCCCCGCTGCTGTTGCTGCGGCCGAGGATGTTGCCGAGGTCGGGCAGGAGCGGCCCGTTGCCGCCCTCGGGGGCCGCCGGGCCGCCGCCGGGCGGCGTCGGCACGGTCGGCACGGTCGGCACCGGGACATCCGGAGTTCCGGGCGCGTCCGGGGCGTCCGGGCTGGTGCCGGAGTCGCCGCTCTCGGATCCGGGGGCGGCGCCGGCCGGCGCCGTCCCGTCGCCGCCGCCGGTTCCGGAGCTGCGGACGCGGGCGCCGCCGGTCAGCGTCCCGGCGGGATCGCAGAGGCTCGTGTCGGTCGAGCCGTCCGGGCAGACCGAGGGGTCGTAGGGCGGCAGGTTCAGTGGCTCGTTGATGTCGGGCTGGCTGTCGCCGAGCCAGGCGACGCAGCGGTTCGCCTGGCGGACGTCGGTGGTCGCGGCCGAGCCGTCGGCGTTCGGGACGCCGACCTGGTCCTTGTACATGCCGGCGTTGTATTCCGAGCACGGGGCCGTGCCGACCTCGAAGATCGAGAAGTGGAGCAGGTGCCCGACCTCGTCGTACTGGTTGATCGCGAGGGTCTGGTAGTAGAGGTAGTTGAGGAGCCCCTCCATGCCGGTGTAGCCCGTCGGCGCCTTGCGGCCGCTGTCGCGGGCGGCCCGCGCGTCGACTTCGACCGCCCGGTTCGGGTCGTCGATGTCGCGGAGGAACTTGGTCAGGTCGTCGGCGGTCGCGAATGACTTCTTCGCCGACTTGCCGAGCTGCTTGATCTCGTCGCGGCCCTTGCGGAGCGCGCTGCGGCCGGTGACCGACGCGCGCCCGAGCGCCTGCAGCCCGGTCGTGGCCGAGCGGTTGAAGGCCGGCAGGTTCCGCGACAGCGTCGTCAGGCCCGGAGCGGCGCCGCGAAGGTCGGCCGCGAGCGGCGTTCCCTGGACGGCGAGGTTGTCGAGCTCGTTCATCGTCGGGCCGAGCTGGGCGAGGAAGTCGTCGAGCAGCGCGAAGTTCTGGGAGAGGTCGTCGCGGCGGGTGTTGGCGATCTCGGCGGTGTTCGTCGCCTCGTCGATGAACCGGGTGACGTCGCGGCGGCGCTCGGCGAGCTTCGCGAGGATCCGGTCGGCGTTGACGTTGAGGTCGCGGATCGTCGTGTTCTGGTCGGCGAGGATCCGCGTCACCTGGCGGGTCTGCTCGAGCGCCGGGGCGCCGCGGCGGATCGCCTTGTTGAGGTTCTCGCCGTTGCCGGCGAGCGCCGTTCCGAACTCGTTGATGAGCAGGGTGAGGCGCTCGCGGAACGGCAGCCGCAGCGTGTTCAGGACGAGGTCGTTCTGGACGGTCTGGCGCGTCTGCCCGACCGGGATGTCGGGGTTCTGGACGCGTTCGTCGTCGCTCAGGTCGGGGACCTCGATCGGCGGCCCCTTCGGGGTGCAGTCGATGAAGTACTCGGCGATCAGCGACTGGGGCTGGCTGCGGCAGATCGTGTCCTCGCCGAGCACCGAGACCGGGCCGCTCAGCTCGACCTTGACGACGGCGCGCTTGCTCGCGTTGACGTCGAGGTCGGTGACGGTTCCGGCGGAGACGCCGGCGACCTTGACCTCGGAGCCGTTGGTCAGCCCGAAGGCGTTGTCGAACTCGATGAAGTAGGTGTGCTGGTCGTCGCCGGCGGCGCTCGCGGCGAGGCCGGCGACCGTGGCGGCGATCAGCGCGGCGATGACGAGGAGCCGTCTCATGGGCCCGGCGGGACGATCGAGGGTTCGCAGTTGAGGCCGTCCGGGGCCCACGGGTTGCTGCCGTCCGGCGCCGGCCGCTCGTTCGAGCCCGGGCAGCGCTTGTAGTTGCCGATCTCGGCGCCGGTCGGAGCGCCGGGCACGGGGTGGTACTGCTCGTCCGCGGTCTGCGCGAGCAGGCCGGTGAGGTCGACGATCGGCAGGTCGTTGGCGGCGATCGAGAACGTGTTGAAGGTCGTGCCGATCCGGCCGATGCCGCCGTTCGCGTCGATGATCCCGGAGTGCCCGAAGTCGTCGAACCAGCCGGTCAGCTCCGGCGAGTAGGCGCGGAAGAAGGCGAGCTCGTCGAGCGAGTCGTGCAACGCCGTACTCGACTCGGGCAGGGCGCCGCGCCGCTGGGCGCCGTGGCGGTTGACGGGCCCGACCGCGATCTTCGCGAGCCGCGGCTGCAGGCGGGTCAGGTCGACGAGGTCGTTGTCCCTGCCGGGGGTCGCGACGATCCGGTCGAGGTCGCGGACGGTCGGGACGAGGTCGGCCGAGGCGGCGCGGAAGTTGCGGAAGAACGGGCCGAGCCGGTCGGCGACCGGCTTCGACGCGTCGACGAGCGGGTCGAGGTCGTCGAGGGTCGAGCGCAGGTTGACGGCGGTCGTGTTGAAGTTCCGCATGAAGTCGGGGAGCTCCGCGAGCGCCGTCCGCAGCGACGTCCGCTGCCGGGCGATCGCGTTCATCATCCCGTCGAGGTTGGCGACGAGCTGCGAGAGGTCGCCGCGGCGCGAGGCGACGGTGTGCGAGAGCTTCGAGCCGTTGACGATCAGCTGCTCGAGCGCCGGCGTGTCCCGGGTCAGCTCGGCGAACGTGCGCCGCGAGGTCGACAGGAACGGGTTCAGGTACTTGAAGCCCTGGTTGGCCTCTTCGCCGACCCCGCGGTAGGAGGTCGCGAAGCCCTTGATGACGTTCTTGAAGTCGGCGACGGTCTTCGGGTCGAGGGTGTTGAAGAGCTCGTCGAGGTCGACCTCGGAGACCGTCTCGGCCCTGGTCATCGTCCCGCCGTCGGGGATCTCCGCCCCGGCCTTGCCGCGCGGCGGCAGCGTCAGCTGGACCTGGCGGTTGGCGACGCCGGAGAGCGAGTACGAGCGGACCTGGGCGATCGTCCCGCGCCGCAGCGGCGCGTAGGCGTCGTCGACGCTGAAGGTGACGAGCGCGTTGCCGTGGTCGCCGAGCCGGATCTCGTTGACGCGGCCGACGTCGGTGCCGCCGATCACGACGACGTTGCCCTTGACGAGCTGCGAGGCGTTCGTGAACTCCGCGGTGATCTCGTAGCCGGAGTCGCTCTTGCCGGCGGTCAGGACGAGGACCGCGGCGACGGCGGCGACGAGGACGACCGCGAGCACGAGGGCACGGCGAAGCGACCGCGTCGGTCGCGGCCCCTGCTCGTCACGGGCCCCTGCCTCCATCTCTGTCCCTGCGCCTTCCCCGAGGTGCTAATTGGGCACTTCCTGCAGCCGAAAAGCTAACAGGGGAGCGCGCAAACGGGTACAGATGACCGCAAACACCGGAATGCTGCAAGCCGACGTGCTTTTGCGGGCCGCCCCCGGGCCGGATAGAGTTCCCCGCGCATGGCCGTCGTGATCATCATCATCGTCGCGCTCGTACTCATCGGCGGGTTGAGCTGGATCCTGATCCGGAACTCGATGGTCGGCAGCCGCAACCGCGTCGACGAGGCGTGGAGCGGTATCGACGTTCAGCTCAAGCGCCGTCACGATCTCGTCCCGAACCTGGTCGAGACGGTCAAGGGGTATGCCACGCACGAGCAGGCGGTCTTCACGAAGACGACCGAGGCCCGCGCCGAGGCGATGAAGGCCGGCACCGTCGCCGCCACCCAGCAGGCCGAGGCGAAGCTCTCCGGCGCCCTCGCCGACCTCCGCGCCGTCGCCGAGAACTACCCGGACCTTCGTGCCACCGAGAACTTCCAGCAGCTCCAGCGCAACCTGAACGAGATCGAGGACGAGATCCAGGCCGCCCGCCGGATCTACAACTCCAACGTCCAGGCCTACAACACCAAGATCCAGATCTTCCCGAACTCGATCATCGCCAACTCCGGCGGCTTCACCGCCCGCGAGTTCTTCGAGATCGACGACGGGGCTGAGCGCGAACCCGTCCAAGTCAAGTTCTGATCGCGGCCGTCGAGGCCGCTGCTCGGCGTCCTCGTCGGCTCACGGCCAACCGGCCGCTTCGCCTCCTGCGTCCTTGATCAGCAACCTCGCCGACTCGCGATCCCGGAATTCCGGCCCGCTGGGGTGGATGAGTCCCACATACGGGACGAAATCGACCCCAGCGGCCGGCCGGTAGTCGGCGCTACGCGACCGCGTCGTAGCGCCTTGCCACCTCGTCCCAGTTGACGACGTTCCAGAAGGCGTCGAGGTAGTCGGGGCGCTTGTTCTGGTACTTCAGGTAGTAGGCGTGCTCCCAGACGTCGGCGCCGAGGAGCGGAGTCTGGCCGTCGGAGACGGGCGAGTCCTGGTTCGCGGTCGAGGTGACCGCGAGGCCGCTGCCGTCGTGGACGAGCCAGGCCCAGCCGGAGCCGAACTGGCCGACGCCGGCGTTCTTGAACTCCTCCTTGAAGGCGTCGAAGCTGCCGAACTTCCCGGCGATCGCATCGGCGAGGGCGCCCGAGGGCTCTCCGCCCCCGTCCGGGCTCATGATCTGCCAGAAGAAGGTGTGGTTGGCGTGACCGCCGCCGTTGTTGCGGACCGCGGTCTGCTTGTCGGCGGGGAGGCTGTCGAGGTTCTTCAGGACCTCCTCGACGTCCTTGTCGGCCCACTCGGTGCCTTC
>Ga0207648_10005294_pt1 | contig 13020 bp, 12 predicted proteins | sample KBSMisM32_FD_184310 | JGI IMG/M metagenome (GOLD analysis project Ga0207648, IMG submission 184310) | Miscanthus rhizosphere microbial communities from Kellogg Biological Station, Michigan, USA - KBS Miscanthus M3-2 (SPAdes) (version 2) | ecosystem: Host-associated > Plants > Roots >...
CGTCCTTCAGGTCCGCCAGCGGCGTGTCCGAGATGCGCGCGAGGTCGATCACCGCGTCGCGCCTCGGGTACTCCCATTCCTTGCGCACGTGCAGGCCCGCACCCGCCGCGTTGGCCGCCTTGAGGCCGGGGATCCAGCGGCGTCCCGCGCGCCGCAGGCGCAGCACCATGCCCGCCGCCACGATCTCGCATGCGGGCGTGTCCAAGTAGGTGCTGACGAGGCGCTCGCGATGCGGCTTGACCGCGGCCAGCGCCGGGCTCGCGGCGAGCGCCGCGTGGTCCTGGGGCGCGAGGCGCAGCTTCAGCTCGGCCTCGGTCGCCATCGCTACAGCTCGGTGCGCGCGCGCCAGAGCTCCGGGAACAGCACCACGTCCAGCACGCGCCGCAGGTAGCTCACGCCCGAGGTGCCGCCGGTGCCGCGCTTCAGGCCGATGATCCGCTCGACGGTGGTGACGTGCCGGAAGCGCCATTGGCGAAACGCGTCCTCGAGGTCCACCAGCTTCTCGGCGAGCTCGTAGAGCTCCCAGTGTTGCTCGGTGTCCTTGTACACCTGCACCCACGCGCGGCACACCGACTCGTTGAACTCGCGCGGTACGGTCCAGTCGCGCTCCACCCAGGCCGGATCGATGTCGAAGCCGCGGCGCGCGAGCAGCCGGATCGCCTCGTCGTAGAGCGAGGGCGCGCGGTGCTGCTCGTCGAGCGCGCGGAACAGCGCCTCGCGATGGCGGTGCGGCTCCATCAGCACCGCGCTCTTGTTGCCGAGCAGGAACTCGACCGTGCGGTACTGGTGCGACTGGAAGCCGGAGGAGGCCCCCAGCGAGCCGCGGAAGGACGAGTACTCCGCCGGCGTGAGCGTGGAAAGCACGTCCCACGACTGGTTGAGCTGCGCCATGATCCGCGCCACGCGCGCGAGCATCTTGAACGCGGGCGGCAGGTCGTCGGAGCGCACGTGGCCGCGCGCGGCCACCAGCTCGTGGATCATGAGCTTCATCCACAGCTCGGAAGCCTGGTGCTGGATGATGAACAGCATCTCGTTGTGGTCGGCCGAGCGCGGCTTCTGCGCGCCCAGGACCGAATCCAGGTCGAGATAGTCGCCGTAGCTCATGGTGCCGGCGAAGTCGAGCCGCGCACCGTCGGGATGAGTGGTGTCTTTCATGTGTTCACATAGGGGAGCGTCCGATTAGTCTAGCCCCCTTTGAAGTAAGATGATCCGCACATGCACGCCACCCTTCCGCTCCTCGCCGACACCGATTTCCCGCCGATCGCGCGGCGCCGCCTCGAAACCCTGCAGGTCAACGTGGGCTACGTCTGCAACCAGACGTGCCTGCACTGCCACGTCAACGCAGGCCCCACGCGCACCGAGTCGATGACGCGCGAGACCGCGGACCTGGTGCTCGCATACCTGGCCGCGAGCGGCGCGACGACCCTCGACGTGACCGGCGGCGCGCCGGAGATCAATCCGCAGTTCCGCCACCTCGTCACCGCCGCGCGGCGTGCCGGCATCCGCGTCATCGACCGCTGCAACCTCACGATCCTGTCGGAGCCGGGATACGAAGACCTGGCGCAATTCCTCGCGGCCGAGGGCGTCGAGATCGTCGCGTCGCTGCCGTGCTACACGCCCGAGCTCGTCGACCGCCAGCGCGGCGCGGGCGTCTACGAGCGCTCGATCGCGGGCATCCGGGCGTTGAACGCGCTGGGCTACGCGCAGGACGGCAGCCCGCTCACGCTGGACCTGGTCTACAACCCGCAGGGCCCGTCGCTTCCCCCCGGGCAGGAAAAGCTCGAGGCCGACTACAAGCGCATCCTGGGCGAGAAGTTCGGCATCGCCTTCAACCGCCTCCTCACGCTCGCCAACATGCCGATCCAGCGCTTCGGATCGACGCTGGTGACCAAGGGGCAGTTCAACGATTACATGTCGCTGCTGCGCGGCGCCCACCGCGACGAGAACCTCGACGGCGTGATGTGCCGCTCGCTGGTTTCGGTGGACTGGCAGGGCTACCTGTACGACTGCGACTTCAACCAGATGCTGGGCCTGCCCCTGGTGGTGGCGGGGCGCGGGCGGATGCACCTGCGCGACGCGATGGATCGCGACCTCGACGGCAACCCGATCGTGGTGCGCGACCATTGCTACGGCTGCACCGCGGGGCAGGGATCGAGCTGCGGGGGCGCGCTCGCGTGAGCAGGCCGGCGTACGCCGCCATCGAGGCGCGGCCCGGACGTGCGTGCCCGACCTCCTATCGCTACTCGCCCCGCGACCTCGATCGCGAGCCCGAGGTCGTGGCCGGCACGCTCTACGTGGTCGGCGGCCTCTACGGCAACGTCGAGGCGCTCGACGCGATCCACGCGATGGCCGCGCGGGAAGAGGGCCCGGTGACGATCGTCTTCAACGGCGACTTCCACTGGTTCGACGTGGACGAAGGTGACTTCGCGCACGTCACGCGTTCGGTGCTGGCGCACCCGGCGATCCGCGGCAACGTCGAGACCGAGGTCGCGGGCGAGGACGCCGGCGCGGGTTGCGGCTGCGCCTACCCGGCGGACGTGAGCGACGCCGAGGTGTCGCGCTCCAACCTCATCCTCGAGCGGCTGCGCGCGACAGCCCGCAACCTGCCTGAGCTGCGCTCGCGCCTGGCCGCGCTGCCGATGCACCTTACCGCCCAGGTGGGCGACGCCCGCATCGGCATCGTCCACGGCGACCCGACCTCGCTGGCGGGTTGGGGCTTCGCCCATGACCGGCTCGACAACCCCGCGCATCGCCGCTGGATCGAGTCGATGTTCCGCGAAGCCAACGTGCAGGCCTTCGCGAGCACGCACACCTGCCTTCCCGCTTTCCGAAGCTTCGACGGCGGCGTGGTCGCCAACAACGGCGCCGCGGGGATGCCCAATTTCGCGGGCTCGCGCTGCGGCATCGTCACCCGCATCGGCCCGCGGCCGCATCCGTTGCGGCTGTACGGCATGCAAGTCGCCGGCGTCTCGATCGATGCGCTGCGCGTCGACTACGACCACGCGCGCTGGATGGGGCGCTTCCTCGCCAGCTGGCCCGAGGGCTCGCCGGCCCACGACTCGTACCACCGCCGCATCACGCAGGGCACCCGTTTCCGGCTGGAGCAGGCGATCCCGACGCCGGTGTAAGCCGCCAGGAGTCTCCATGAGCAAGGGCAAGCTGGCTGTCTTCGCGCTGATCATCGCGCTCGTCGTGGCGTTCTTCGCCTTCGACCTGAAACAGTACTTCTCGATCGACTACTTCCAGTCGAAGAGGGCGGCGATCGACGCCTACTACGCGTCGCACCCGATGCAGGCGATCGCGATCTTCTTCGTGGTCTACGTGGCCGTCACGGGGCTGTCGCTGCCCGGGGCCGCGATCATGACGCTGGTGGCCGGTGCGCTCTTCGGCCTGTTGTGGGGCGTGGTCATCGTCTCGTTCGCCTCGACGATCGGGGCCACACTCGCATTCCTCGCCTCGCGCTACCTGCTGCGCGACTGGGTGCAGGGCAGGTTCGGCGACAAGCTGAAGGCGATCAACGAGGGTGTCGAGCGGGAAGGCGCGTTCTACCTGTTCGCGCTGCGGCTGGTGCCGGCGATCCCCTTCTTCGCGATCAACCTGCTCATGGGCCTGACCAAGATGCCGACGCGAACCTATTTCTGGGTGAGCCAGGCGGGGATGCTGGCGGGCACGATCGCGTATGTCTACGCCGGCACGCAGCTGGGCCAGTTCAAGCTTTCGCTGGGCTTGCTCGCCGCGTTCGTGGTGCTCGGCATCTTCCCGCTGGTGGCCAAGAAGGTCCTCGATGCGCTGAAGGCCCGCAAGGTTTACGCGAAGTGGCGCAAGCCCGCGAAGTTCGACCGCAACATGGTGGTGATCGGCGCGGGCTCCGCGGGCCTGGTCTCGGCCTACATCGCCGCCGCGGTGAAGGCCAAGGTGACCCTCATCGAGCGGCACAAGATGGGCGGCGACTGCCTCAATACCGGTTGCGTGCCCTCCAAGGCGCTCATCCGCACCGCCAAGCTGCTCTCCCACGTGAAGCGCAGCCAGGAGTGGGGCGTGCGCTCCGCGTCGGCCGACTTCGACTTCGCGGAGGTGATGGAGCGCGTGCAGCGCGTGGTGCGCAAGATCGAGCCGCACGATTCGGTCGAGCGCTACACCAAGCTCGGGGTCGAGTGCATCCAGGGCAGCGCGCGCATCACGTCGCCGTGGACGGTCGAAGCCACCCTCACGGACGGGTCGAAGCGCACGTACAACACACGGAACATAGTGATTGCCGCGGGCGCCGCGCCGTTCGTGCCGCCGATCCCGGGGCTCGCGGAGGCGAGGCCGCTCACCTCGGACACCGTGTGGGACATCCGCGTGCAGCCCAGGCGCCTGGTGATCCTCGGCGGCGGCCCCATCGGCTGCGAGCTGGCGCAGGCGTTCGCGCGGCTGGGCTCGAAGGTGACCCAGGTCGAGATGCTGCCGCGCATCCTCATCAAGGAGGATCCGGAGTTCTCCGAGATCGTCACCAAGCGATTCCGCAGCGAGGGCATCGAGGTCCTCACCGGCCACAAGGCGAAGGAGGTCCGCGTCGAGGGCGGCACCAAGATCGTGGTCGTCGAGCACGAGGGCCGGGACAAGCGCATCGAGTGCGACGAGATCCTGTGCGCAGTCGGCCGCGCCGCCAACACGAAAGGCTATGGGCTGGAAGAGCTCGGCATCCCGACCACGAAGCAGAAGACCGTCGAGGTGAACGAGTTCCTCGAGACGATCTACCCCAACATCTTCGCCTGCGGCGACGTCGCCGGCCCCTACCAGTTCACGCACACCGCCTCGCACATGGCGTGGTACTGCGCGGTGAACGGGCTCTTCGGCCGTTTCAGGAAGTTTCGCGTGGACTACTCGGTGGTTCCGTGGGCGACGTTCACGGATCCCGAGGTCGCGCGCGTGGGCCTGAACGAGACCGAGGCGAAGGAGAAGAAGATCCCGCACCAGGTCGTGACCTACGGCATCGACGACCTCGACCGCGCGATCGCCGACGGCGAGGCCGAGGGGCTGGTGAAGGTGCTGGTGAAGCCGGGCACCGACCAGGTCCTGGGCGCGACCATCTGCGGCGAGCATGCCGACGACCTCATCGTGGAGTTCGTGCTGGCGATGAAGCACCGCGTGGGCCTGAACAAGATCCTCGGCACCATCCACGCGTACCCGACGCTGCCGGAGGCGAACAAGTACCTCGCCGGCAACTGGAAGCGATCGACCGTCACGCAGGGACAGATGGCGGTGGCGCAGGCGTTCAACGACTGGACGCGCGGCGACGCGGGCCTGGGCACGGTGATCGGCAAGCTCTTCTCGCTCGGCGACAAGCGGCCCTACTACGAGGTGGCCGAGAGCCACGGAGACGACTGATGAAGCGCTTCCTGCTCGCGTTCGCCGCGTTCGCCCTCGCGTTGCCCGCGCTGGCGTTCGACCATGCCTACAAGTCGTGGGACGACCTGCTGAAGAAGCACGTGCGCTACGTCGAGAACGGCAATGCCTCGCGCGTGTCGTACGCCGGCCTCGTGAAGGACCATGCCGCCCTCAAGGCCGTGCTGGCCGAGTTCTCGAAAGTCCCGAAAAGCGAGTTCGACACGTGGTCGAAGCCCCAGCAACAGGCCTTCCTCATCAACGCGTACAACGCCTTCACCGTGGAGAAGATCCTCACGCGTTATCCCGACATCAAGTCGATCCGCGACTTCGGCACGGTCTTCGGGAATCCGTGGAAGGACAAGTTCTTCACCCTGTTGGGCGAGCCCGCGTACCTCGACAAGATCGAGCACGAGATCCTGCGCAAGGAGGGCGTCTACGACGACCCGCGCGTCCACGTGGCGGTGGTGTGCGCCTCGATCGGCTGCCCGATGCTGCGCAACGAGGCCTTCCTGCCGGAGAAGCTCGATGCCCAGCTCGACGACGCCATGCGCCGCTTCTTCTCCGACCGCACGCGCAACCGCTACAACCCCGAGACGCGCAGGCTCGAGGTCTCGAAGATCTTCGACTGGTACGGCAAGGATTTCGAGAAGGGGCACAAGGGCTACGCCTCGGTGAAGGCCACCGCCGGCAAGTACGCCGACCTCCTCGCCGACAAGCCCGAGGACCGCGCCCTGGTGCGCGACCAGAAAGCCGAGGTCGCGTTCCTGGACTACGACTGGTCGCTCAACGACGCGAGATAATCGCCGCATGCCCTCGTTCTCCATCATCGTCCCGGTCCTCGACGAGGCCCCCGGCATCGCCGCGGCGCTGGAGGCGCTGGCACCGATGCGCGGCGCGGGGGCCAGCGTGATCGTGGTGGACGGAGGCAGCCGCGACGCCACCCGCGCGCTCGCCGCTCCCCTCGCCGATCGCGTGATCGAGGCCCCGCGCGGCCGCGCCTCGCAGATGAATGCCGGCGCGCGCGAATGCGGCGGCGACATCCTCGTCTTCCTCCACGCCGACAGCGTGCTTCCGCCGAATGCGCTGGACGCCATCGGCGCGGGGTTGAAGCGCACGGCGCGCGACTGGGGACGGTTCGACGTCGCCATCGCGGGCGCCGATCCGCTCCTCTCCCTGGTGGCGCTCCTGATGAACGCGCGCTCGCGCCTGACGGGCGTGGCGACCGGCGACCAGGCGATCTTCGTGCGGCGCGAGGCGTTCGACGCCATCGGCGGCTTCCCGGAGATCCCGCTCATGGAAGACGTTGCCATCTCCAAGAAGCTCCTGGGGCGCACGCGGCCGCTCGCGCTCGAGGACCGCGTGGTCACTTCCGGCCGCCGTTGGGAGCGCCACGGCACGTTGCGCACGATCTTCCTCATGTGGCGTCTGCGCATGGCCTATGCGCTCGGGGCCGACCCGCGCCGCCTCGCGCGCCGCTATGAAGTCGAACGCACCTCCTCCTGAGCTTCCCGGCATCGCGGTCTTCGCCAAGGCGCCCGTGGCGGGCGAGGTGAAGACGCGGCTGGCCGCAACGCTCGGCGACGAGGGCGCCGCGCGCCTGCACGAGCGCCTGGTGGAGCGCGCGCTCGCCACCGCACTGGAGGCGCGACTGGGCCCGGTGACATTGTGGTGCTCGCCCGACGAGTCGCATCCGTTCTTCCAGCGGTGCGCGCGCCGGGACGCGGTGGCGCTGCGCCGGCAGGCAGGCGCCGACCTGGGCGAGCGCATGCACCACGCCTTCGAGGCGACGCCGGGCCCGTTGCTGTTGATCGGCAGCGACTGCCCGGCGCTCGCCCCGCGCGACTTACACGCGGCCGCGGAGGCGTTGCGCACCCGCGACGCGGTCTTCATCCCTGCGGAAGACGGCGGCTATGTGCTCGTGGGGCTCGCGCGCCCCGACGCGCGCGTCTTCGCGGACGTGCCGTGGGGGACCGCCGGCGTGATGGCGCGCACGCGCGAGCGGCTCGCCGCGGCGGCAATCCCGTGGCACGAGCTGGGCGAGCTCTGGGACGTCGATCGACCGGAGGACTACGCGCGAATGCAAAGCGCGGGCCTCGTGCCGGAAGCCGTGCGGTGAGGGCGGGGATCGTCTTCGCGGCCTTGGCGCTGGCCGCGGCGACCGCCTGGGCACAGCCGGCGATCGCGCCGTTCTCGTCGGCAAGACCGGGTGCGCAGCTGCCGGAAGGGTGGAACGAGCGGCATGCGCGCGGCGCGCCGCCACCGCGTGCGTCGCTGGCGGATGACGGCGGCACGACGGTGCTGGAGCTCGACAGCGACGCCGCCGCGGGAGCCATCGTCCATGCGGCGTCGATCGATCCCACGGCGACGCCGGTGCTCGCGTGGCGCTGGAAGGTCGACCGCGTGGTCGCCAGGGGCAACCTCGAGGCGCGCGAGGGCGACGACTTCGCCGCGCGCGTCTACGTCTTCTTCGACCTGCCCCTGGAAGCGCTGCCGTTCGCGGCGCGCTGGAAGGTGCGCCTGGCGCGCCTCATCTACGGCGACAGCGTGCCCGCGGCCGCGCTCTGCTACGTCTGGGACAACTCCCATCCGCCGGGCACGACCGCCTGGAACGCCTACACCGACCGGGTTCGCATGGTGGTGCTGCAGTCGGGCGACGCGAGCGCGGGGCGCTGGGTCGAGGAGCGGCGCGACGTCGCGTCGGATTTCCGCGCGGCGTTCGGCGCGCAGTGGAGCGGACCCACGCCTCGCGTGAGCGGCATCGGCGCCGGGAGCGACACCGACCAGACCGGCGAGCACGTCGTGGCGCGCTTCGGCGACTTCCGTTTCGAGGCCGCGCGGTGAAGCGCCTGGTGCTGGTCGGCGGCGGGCACGCCCACATCGAGGTTCTGCGCGACCTCGCCGCGCGCCCGGCAGAAGGCATCGCCGTCACGCTGGTGACTCCTTTCCCGCGCATGGTCTACACCGGGATGCTGCCCGGCCATATCGCGGGCCATTACGCGCTCGAGGAATGCTCCGTGGACCTGGCGGCGCTGGCGAAGGCCGCCCGCGCGCAGCTGCGCCTCACGCGCGCCTCGCTGGTGAGCCCCGATGCGCGCCAGGTGGTCCTCGCCGACGGCCAGGTCGTCGACTACGACGTGCTGTCGATCGATGCCGGGTCCCAGCCGCTGGTAGGCGATGCGCGCGGCGTCGCGGAGCACGCCTACGTCGTGCGGCCGGTGGAGCGCCTGCTGCAGGGATGGAACGAGGTGTACGCGCGCGCGGTTCGCGGCCGGATCAATTCGATCACGGTCGTCGGCGCGGGCGCGGGCGGCATCGAGCTCGCGCTCGCCATCAACCATCGCCTGCGATCGACGCTCGAGCCGCCGCACCCGAAGGTGAGCCTCATCTCGGATGCCGCCGGACTCGCGCTGCCGGTGGGCGCGCGCTGGCGCCTGCGGCGGCGCTTGCGCCGCGCGGCGATCGACTCGCACGTGGGCGCCGCGGTCGCCGAGGTGGGCGCGGGCTACCTTCGGCTGGCCAGTGGGATCGAGTTCGCGACCGAGGCCACGTTCTGGGTGACGGGCGCGGCCGCCCCGGGGTGGATCGCGGAGAGCGGCCTCGCGACCGACGACAAAGGCTTCCTGCTGGTCGACGCGCAGCTGCGATCGCGTTCGCACCCCGAGATCTTCGGCGCCGGCGACTGCGTCTCGAATCCCGACCGGCCGCACCCCCGTGCCGGCGTGTTCGCGGTGAAGGCGGCACCGGTCCTTGCCGCGAACCTGCGTGCCGCGCTGCAAGGCGCGCCGCTCACGAGGTTCAAGCCGCAGCGCCGCTTCCTCGCGCTCATCTCGACGGGCGAGCGCCACGCGGTGGGCGTGTGGAACGGCTTTGCGTGGCAGGGCCGATGGGCGTGGCGCTGGAAGGACCGGATCGACCGGCGCTTCGTCGCCAGATACCGCGTGGGCTAGGCGGCCTGCTGCGCCGCGGGCGCGTGGACGATGCGCGGCAGGATGCGCACCACCTTCACCATGCGGTTCTGTACCTGCAGGATCTCCACCGGATGCTCGTCGACGTTGAGCGTCGTGCCGGCCTCGGGAATGTCCTCGAGGCTTTCCAGCAGCAGGCCGTTGATGGTCTTGGGCCCCTCGAGCGGGAAGTCGAAGCCGGCCTTGCGGTTGAGCACGCGCAGCGAGCAGCTGCCGTCGGCGATCACGCTGCCGTCGGGCTCGCGGTGGAACTTGGCCGCCGAGCCGATCGCCTGGCTGGTGAACTCGCCCACGATCTCCTCCAGGATGTCCTTCAGCGTCACCAGCCCCATGATCTCGCCGTACTCGTCGACGACCAGGCCCACGTGGCGCTGGTTCTCCTGGAAGTTGGTGAGCTGGTCGAGCAGCTTGGTGCCCTCGGGCACGAAGTAGGGCTCGCGCACGATGGAGCGGATCATCTCCAGGTCGATCTCGTCGCGGCGCATCGCGTTCAGCACCTTGCGCACGTGGAGGATGCCCAGCACGGTGTCCAGCCCGTTCTCGCACACCACCAGGCGCGTGTGGTGCGCGGTCGCGAGCTTCGAGCGCAGGTCCTCGAGGTCGTCGGAGAGGTCGAGCGACTCGATCTGCCCGCGCGGGGTCATCGTGTCGTCCACCGTCATGTCCTCGAGCTCGAACAGGTTGAGGAAGATCGACTGGTGCTTCTTGGGGATGAACTTGCCGCCCTCCAGCACCAGCGTGCGCAGCTCCGCCATGCTCAGGTGCTGCGCGCCGGCCTCGGTCTGGCGGCGGATGCGCAGCACTTTCAGCAGCGCGCGCACGAACACGTTGACGATCCACATGATCGGGCGCGTCACGCGGATGAGCGGGGTCAGGACGTAGGAAGCACCCAGCGCGATGCGCTCGGAGTAGGCCGCGCCGATGACCTTGGGAATGATCTCGGCGAACACCAGGATGAAGAAGCTCGCCGCCGCGGTGGAGATCGCCAGCACGTAGTCGCCGTGGCCCAGCAGGCGCCGCGCGATCTCGGCCACCAGGATGGTGGTGGCCGCGTTGATGACGGTGTTGCCCGCGAGGATGAAGGCGAGGAGCTCGTCGACGCGGTCGAGCAGGTCGCCCGCCAGCCGCGCGCCGCGGCTGCCCTCGCGGATGAGGTGCTTCAGGCGATAGCGGTTCACCGCCATCAGGCAGGTCTCGGACATGGCGAAGAAGCCCGAGGCCGCCAGCAGCGTCGCGAGCGCGGCTGCCAGCCAACTTAGCGGGATGTCGTCGGTCACGGTCAGGCGCGCTGCAGGATGATCTCGAGCACGACCTTGCTGCCGATGTAGGCGAGCAGCAGCGCCACGAACCCGGCGAGCGTCCAGCGCACCGCCTTCTTGCCGCGCCAGCCGCGGAAGTAGTGCCCCGCGAGGAGCCCGCCGAAGATGAGCCACGAGACGAAGGCGAAGATCGTCTTGTGGTTGGCCTTGAAGGGCTTGCCGAAGACCTGCTCGGAGAAGAACACGCCGGTCACGAGCGTGAGCGTGAGCAGCGTGAAGGCCGCGAGGAGGATGCGGAAGAGGAGCGCCTCCATCTCGAGCAGCGGCGGCAGGCTCCCGATGAACGGCGGCAGCACCCCGCGGTGCAGCCAGCGCTCCTCGGCCAGCATCACCAGCGCGTGCACGGTGGCGACCATGAAGAGGCTGTAGGCGAGCATCGCGATGCCGAAGTGAAGGGCGAAGAGCGCCTCGCCGCGGTAGTTCACGTAGTGGTGGGTCGGGAGCGCGGCCTGCATCAGCAGCGCCAGCACGCCCAGGGGCGCCATGAGCCCCAGCATCGCGGACAGGCTCGGATAGGCGAGGCCGCCCAGCCAGTAGATGAGGAGCGTGAGCCACACCAGCAGCGAGATCGCGTTGGCCACGCCCAGGTCGAGGCCATCGGTCGTGACGACGCGCTCGTAGAGCAGCAGCGCGTGCAGCACCAGGCCCACCGGCACCAGGAAGGTCTCGGGATGGACGTCCGCGCGGGGGGCGCCCGGGGGTGGCGCAGCGGCGGCCGCCAGGGCCGGACGGCGCCCCGCGCGCCAGGCCAGCGCCGACACCAGGATCCAGCAGCCGGCGGTGCTAAAATACAGAAGCAATTCAGGCATTTCGGTGCCGATTTCTCCTTCGCCTCGTCAGTTTACCGGTTCCCCATGCTCGACGCCCTCACGCAACGCCTCTCCTCCGTCGTCAAGACGCTCCGCGGACACGCCCGCCTCACGGAAGACAACGTGGGCGAGATGCTGCGCGAGGTGCGCCTCGCCCTGCTGGACGCGGACGCGGGCCTTCCGGTGGTGAAGGATTTCGTCGCGAGGGTGAAGGACAAGGCGCTGGGCCAGGAGGTGGTCGGCAGCCTCACCCCCGGACAGGCGCTCGTCGGCGTGGTGCACCAGGAGCTGGTGAACCTGATGGGCGGCCAGAGCGCGGGCCTCGATTTCGCCACGCAGCCGCCGGCGGTGATCCTGCTGGCGGGCCTGCAGGGCTCGGGCAAGACGACCAGCGCCGGCAAGCTCGCGCGCCTCATCCGCAATACGACCAAGAAGAAGGTGCTGCTGGTCTCGACCGACGTCTACCGCCCGGCCGCCATCGAGCAGCTCGCGACCCTGGGCAAGAGCCTCGAGACCGAGGTGTTCCCGTCGGATCCGTCGCAGAAGCCGGTGGACATCGCCCGCGCCGCGCTCGACTACGCGCGCAAGCACTACCACGACGTGCTCATCGTCGATACCGCGGGCCGCCTGGCGATCGACGAGGCGATGATGGCCGAGGTGAAGGCGCTGCACGCGGCCGTGAACCCGATCGAGACGCTCTTCGTGGTGGACTCGATGCAGGGCCAGGACGCGGTCAACGTGGCACGCGCGTTCAACGAAGCGCTGCCGTTGACCGGCGTGGTGCTCACCAAGCTCGACGGCGACGCGCGCGGCGGCGCGGCGCTCTCGGTGCGCCACGTGACCGGCAAGCCGATCAAGTTCGTCGGCGTCTCGGAAAAGATGGACGGCCTGGAGGCCTTCCACCCCGAGCGCATGGCCTCGCGCATCCTCGGCATGGGCGACATCCTGTCGCTGGTCGAGGAGGCGCACGCCAAGGTCGACGCCAAGGAGGCGCAGAAGCTCGCCGACAAGTTCAAGAAGGGCAAGGACTTCGACCTCGAGGACTTCAAGAGCCAGCTCGCGCAGATGAAGAAGATGGGCGGCATCGGCAGCCTCGCCGACAAGCTGCCGGTGCAGCTGACACAGATGGCGCAGCAGTCGCCCGAGCTGCAGGAGAAGGCGCTGAAGCGCACCGAGGGGATCATCAACTCGATGACGCCCACCGAGCGCCGCAAGCCCGAGCTCATCAAGGCCTCGCGCAAGCGCCGCATCGCGGCGGGCGCGGGCGTCCAGGTCCAGGAGGTGAACCGCCTCCTCACCCAGTTCGAGCAGATGCAGAAGGTGATGAAGATGATGCGCGGCGGCAACCTGGGCAAGATGATGCGCAACATGAAGGGCATGATGCCCAGGCTGCGGTGACGCCTGGAGTTGCCTAGAGGCCTGTTTTTACGCTATAATCTCGGTCTTCAGTCGTTTCAACCGTTACCGGTTTTCAACCGGAGAGAGAGCCAACGTGGTCGTCATCAGAATGGCGCGAGGCGGAGCCAAGAACCGCCCCTTCTACAACATCGTCGTCGC
>Ga0207648_10005297_pt1 | contig 13014 bp, 11 predicted proteins | sample KBSMisM32_FD_184310 | JGI IMG/M metagenome (GOLD analysis project Ga0207648, IMG submission 184310) | Miscanthus rhizosphere microbial communities from Kellogg Biological Station, Michigan, USA - KBS Miscanthus M3-2 (SPAdes) (version 2) | ecosystem: Host-associated > Plants > Roots >...
GCGTGATCGCCGCCGCCTCCACCGAGGAGAAGCTCGACGTGTGCCGGCAGCGCGGCGCCGACGAGACCATCAACTACTCGACAGAGGATCTGAAGAATCGAGCCAAGGAGCTGACCGACGGCAAGGGTGTCGACGTGGTCTACGACTGCGTCGGAGGCGACTACGCCGAGCAGGCGCTGCGGGCGATCGCGTGGGAGGGCAGGTTCCTCGTCATCGGGTTCACCGCAGGGATCCCTTCGATTCCGCTCAACCTCACTCTCTTGAAGAGCTGTCAGATCGTCGGTGTCTTCTACGGCGCGATGACGGCGCGGGAGCCGGCGCGAGCCGCAGAGATCAGCGACCGGCTCATCGACTGGCTCGCGTCGGGAAAGCTGCAGCCATACGTGTCCGCCCGCTATCCGCTCGACCGCGCCGGAGAGGCGTTGCGGTCGATGATGGACCGAACCGTCGTCGGCAAAGTCGTCATCGCTCCTTAGTGAACGATCGTGACTGAGTCGATCGACGTCACCTGGATCGGTCACTCGACGGTCGACCTGACGGTCGGTGGCGTGAGGTTCCTCACCGATCCGGTGCTGAGGATGCGTGTTGCCCATCTGCAGCGCCGCTGCCCGCGGCCGGTCCTGGCGCCAGGGCCGATCGATGCCGTGCTCATCTCGCATCTGCATCACGACCACCTCGACCTGCCGAGCCTGCAACGACTTCCCGGTGGTCCGTTGATCGTGCCGCGCGGCGCGGGACCCTTGTTGAAACGGGTTCGAGGGCACGACATCGTCGAGGTGCAGCCCGGCGACACCCTGGACGTCGGCGATGCCCGAGTCAATGTCGTCCATGCCGAGCACAGAGGGAATCGAACCCTGTCCAAGGTGCACGGCCCGCCGCTCGGCTTCGTGATCGAGGCCGCCGAACGACGCGTCTACTTCCCCGGCGACACGGATCTGTTCGACGACATGCAGTCGTTCGGCCCACTGGAACTGGCCCTGCTGCCGATCTGGGGCTGGGGACCGCGCTTGGGTCCCGGACACCTCGACCCGCACCGCGCCGCGGAGGCGGCAGTGCTGTTGGGGGCGGGTTCAGTGGTGCCGATTCACTGGGGGACGTTCTCGCCGATCGGCGTGATGCCCGGCCGTCCCACTTGGTTGGACACGCCGGGCCCGGCATTCGCCGCTGCCATGGCAACGGTCGATCCGAGTTCGCACCTCATCTCGCTCGAACCCGGTGGCGCGACGCAGATCGCTGCGTGATCAGCTCCCGAGACCCTGTCGGTGGGCGAGGACGATGGCTCCCGGGCGATCGGGGGCGTCGATCTTCGCGAACACGTTCGACACGTGGTTGCGTACCGTCTTCGGACTGAGGAAGAGACGACCTGCGATCGATGCGTTGTCGAGCCCCTCCGCAAGGAGTTGCAAGATGTCGAACTCTCGGTCGGTGAGTTGGGGGAAGGGGCGTCGAGTCGCCCCTCGACGAACGTGCGCCAGTTCGGTGACCCCCTGGGCCAGGGATTGGTCGAGGACCACGTCGCCCGCCGCCACCGTTCGTATCGCGTGTTCGACCCGCTCAGGCCCGGCACCCTTGACGAGGTATCCGCTGGCTCCATCGCGGAGCGCGGTGAGGGCGTTGTCGAGGTCTTCGGACATCGTCAGCATCACGACCCGTATCTCCGGATGGTGCTCCGCCAGCCACCGATTGACCTCGAGACCGGACGCGTCGGGAAGGCGCACGTCGAGCAGCAGCACAGTGGGAAAGGCGACCTCGACGAGCGCTGCCACCTGATCGGCGCGGTGCGCCTCACCGACGAGCTCGATGCCCTCCATCTCTTCGATGGCCGCTGCCAAGCCGAGTCGATACATCGGATGGTCGTCGACGATTGCGACGCGGAGCTGCTGCGATTGGTCGATCACGGTAGTGCCACGGGAATTCGTACGTGGATGTGAGTGCCATGCGGGTTGCGGCGGGTGACCTGAACGCTGCCGCCCAGCTCGGTCGCCCGTTCGCTCATCGCCGTCCATCCGACACCGCTCGACACGCCATCGATCACTCCGATCCCGTCGTCGACGACGTCGATGTCGACGGTCGGGCCGGTCGTGATCGACAGCCAGCATTGAGCTGCCTTCGCGTGACGTACGACGTTCGTCACCGCTTCGGTGACGATGCGATATGCCGCTACCTCGACGGCCGCAGGCAGCTCGATCGGCACGGTCGGCATCGTCAGATGGAACTCGAGATCGTCGCTGCAAGTTCGCGTGAACTCGCCGACAGCGTCGATGAGACCGAGCTGGTCGAGCGCCGTCGGCCGGAGATCGCGCACCACTCGTTTCACCTCGATGACGAGCGCGTCGACTTCGTCTGCAACACGATGTAGAAGGTCGCGGGTCGGCGCCAACGTCGACGCATGCGGCGAACGTTCGAGCTGGCGCACTGACGTCCGCAACCCCAGCGACACCCCGGTCAGTGCCGGGCCGAGGCCGTCGTGCAGATCGCGACGCAATCGCCGCCGTTCCTCCTCGCGCGCCGACACGATGGACACGCTCGACCGACGAAGTTCGGCGGCAAGGCGGACCCAGCCGACAGCAAGCCCCAGCGGTCCGGCGAGCTCCGCCAGTACTCGCTCGTCGCGGGCCCGAAGGGACGGGCCGTGCTCCCACCCGACGACGAGACGGCCGACCACCTCGCCGCGCTGCTGCAACTCGACGACGCGCTCGTACGGCGTCGCCGAACCACTCGATGCCTCGCGGCGCCAACCGTCGGGGGTGCGAACATCGATGGCCACGGCGTCGAGGCGAAGCTCGCGTCGCAGGCTGGCGGCGAGTGCCGGCAGCAATTCGTCACCGGAGTCCGTGCCGACATGATCGACGACGCCGCGCACGACTTCGAGTGGATCGTCGCGGGCACCCCAGACAAGCCGGTCGACTGCGGCGCGGATCCGTCGCCTGGCGGGTTCGGCGAACACCGCGATGAAGCCGGTCGTCGCCACCAGCAACCAGGTCGGGCCGTTGCCGCCGACGAGCCGGCCGAGGCCGGCGACGATGCCCGTGTACACGATGATGATCGCGCACGAGAAGGCAAGCCAGCCGATGACGTCGTGGGCGACTCCGTGGAACCGTCCGGGCCTATCGCGGAGCGCCCGCACGAGCACGGCGACGATCAGCACAGGCAGAGTTGCCAGCAGCAACATCGGCCCGAGGACGTCGCCTCCGGGAAACCTCCAGCGCCAGATTCCGAAGCGCTCGGTGACCACCGCCAGCAATGCGGCGACGGCACCTACCGCGAGCCAACCTGCCAGAGGATCGTCGTTACGAATGTCCGCCCGCCACAGCACCACGAGTCGCGTCGTCGCGGCGATGGCGGACACGGCCAGCAGCCAGGTGGCCAGGTCGATCACATCCAACCCGGACGAAGCCGCGCCGGCCGCTTCGCCGACGGCGACGATGGCGATGAGCGTCGCCGTCGACCACCACACGACCTCGAACCGCGCTCGACGGCCCGTCGTGGCGAGTTCCCAAGGCACCAGGGCGGCAAGCACTCCGACGGCGACCGGGCGCGCCCAAGTTCGCGCGGCCGCGACGTCGTCCCAGCCGCTCGGGCGCCCGATCGACTCGGCGTAGCCGAGGGCCTGCATCGCCACAGCAACGACAAGGAAGGCAACGCCCGCGATCAGAAGGCATACCGCGAGGCGGCGCTGTCCGAAGCGGTTCAGGAGCGCGGCCCCCGCCAATGCGTCGACCAAACCAACCACGATCCAGGCCACGAGCCACCAGTTCAGATGACTCGGTTCCGGTCCCTTGTTGGCGACGCGCAGCCCGACGATGACTGCGACCGCTGCGGCGCCACCGATGACGGTGACCACGCCCGCGCTGACGCTGATCACTCGACCATGCGCAGACCTCGCGGCATCCCCGTATTGGTTCAACGTGTCTCCTTCGAAACAACAGTACGACGGGTGGCGTGCTGGGCGGATGGTACTCCTGTCCCGACTTGTGCCCGTCCGAGATCAGGACTCCGTCTGGCGCGGCGTGACCGTGGGCCGATGCGGCCGGGACTCGCACCGGCGCACGCTCCGGTCTTGTCAACCGCTCGAAAGGAGCACTTCCATGAACACACGCACAATGGGTCTCGCTGGTGTTGCGGTCGCGATCCTGACTGTCGTCCCGGCACCCACGGCTTCGGCTCAACGGGGACACGGCCGCGACGATCCTCAGCTGATCGGCAGGGCCGTGTTGCCGGTCGAAACGTATGCGCCCGGTCCACCCTCCGGGTCCGCGCTCGTGCCGGCAGGTCAGCTGGAAACGGTGATCAACGGCGTTCACTTCCCGACGCCGTCACAGCCCGTCGAGGGATTCTCGTCGATGGTCGAGGGTCGTCGCCGAGGCGAGTTCCTGGTGATGCCGGACAACGGCTTCGGCGGAAAGGCCAACTCACGCGACTTCTTGATTCGCGCCTACTACACCACGCCGGACTTCAAGACGGCCAAGGGCGGTTCGGGCTCTGTGCAAGTCGGCGACTTCATCCAATTCTCGGATCCGGCGAAGCTGATCGGATTTCCGATCGTGCGTGAGGGCACGGTCGAGCGTTGGCTCACGGGCGGTGACATCGATCCGGAGTCGTTGCAGCGCGACCGCCGCGGCGACCTTTGGGTCGGCGATGAGTTCGGACCGTGGATCCTGCACTTCGACTCGGAGGGTCGCCTTCTGGAGGCTCCCATCGATCTGCCCGACGGACTGATGTCGCCCAACAACCCGCATCTCATCGGCACCCCAGCGGTGTTGAACAGTCGCGGAATCGAGGCGATGGCGCTCATGCCGAACGGACGCGACCTCGTGGTCGTCCTCGAAGGAGCGGTGGTCGGCGACGATCCGCTGTCACGGCGGATCTACAGGTACGGAACCGACACAGGACGGTTCACGAGACTGGCCGACTACCACACCGACGATCCCGTTCGGTTCATCGCCGACGCGCAGGCGCTCGATGACGATCGGCTCATCGTCATCGAACGCGACGGTGGTCGGGGCGCCACCGCCACAGCGCGTCCGGTCTACGCCGTCGACCTCGATTCCGCTCGCGGCGCAACATCCAAGCAGTTGGTCGTCGAACTGGCCGCGATCCCGGATCCCGATCATGTCTCGCTGCCGGCGATACATGACGGCGACATCGGACTCGGCGATCCGTTCCAGGTGACGTGCGAGTCGATCGAGGCAGCCCGGGTGATCTCAGGCGACAAGCTGTTGTTCGGTTGCGACAACAACTTCCCCAACACGGGGCGAAATCCGAACCTGGCCGACGACAGCGAGTTCATCGTGGTCGACGCGCCAGCGGTCGAAGACCGGAACCACGGCGGCGACTGATGTCCGCAGAGCTTGGTGGCCCGGGTGCCGGCATCGCGCCGGCACCCGGCTTGCCGGTGCACGAGGCCGAGTCGCGACGGGTTCGCATCATCGGGATGATGTTCGCCGGTGCGATCTGTGTCAGCTATGTGGTGGTCCATCCTCCGTCGCAGGACTTCGCCAGCGGGCACTTCCGGGCGCAGTTGGCGAGTCGGGGGGTGCATCTGTGGAACAACCTGTGGTTCGGCGGGCACCCGTTGCCGGGCTTCGGCGTCGTGTCGCCGGTGCTCGGAGGTCTGTTCGGTGTCGTGCCGGTGTCAGTGGTCTCCGTGATGGCCGCGACGTGGTGCTTCGTGCTGCTGATCGAACGATGGCGAAGCACGACGCCGGGCCTTCCCGATCCGGTGGTAGGTGTGGTGCTGTTCGCATTCGGATGCGGAGTCGATCTGTGGGGCGGGCGACTGACCTTCCTGCCGTCCGTGATGTTCGGCGCCATGGCGCTGTTGTTCCTTCAACGCCGGCGCCCGTGGACGATGGCGGCGTGCGCCGCCCTGTGCGGCTTGTCGTCGCCGTTGGGCGCCCTGTCGTTGTCGGTGGTCCTCGCGGCAGCGTGGTTCTCGCGCTCCGCGCCGCGGCGGCTGGTCGTGACAGCGGCGCTCGCGACAGTGCTGCCGATCGGCACGCTCATCGTGCTGTTCCCCGAGGGCGGTTGGTTCCCGTTCACGCTCGGCACGTTCGTGCTCCTGACAGCGGCCGTGGCCGGTGCCGGTTGGTGCGGTCGGACCGTGCCAATCGTGCGTTGGTCGGTGTTCACGTATGGCGTCGTCGTCGTAGGTGCGTTCGTGATGAGATCACCGCTCGGCGGCAACGTGGTGCGCTTGGGTTGGCTCCTCGCCGGACCTGTCGCCGCCCTCACCCTGTGTTGGCATCGTCGGGCAATGGTGCCGGTGGTCGCGGCCGCGGCGTTGGTCTGGAACCTGGCGTACATCTCGATGGCGTTCCTGCCGGCGGACCGAACCGTGAGTGCGGACTACTACGACCCGCTGGTGACCTTTGTCGGCACGCTCCCGCAGCCGAACCGTGTCGAGGTCGTCCCCACGCAGACCTTCGCCCAGGCCGACACCCTGGCCCTGCGGATCGATGGCATCGCCCGTGGGTGGGAAACCCAGCTCGATCGGAAGCTGAACCCCGAGTTCTACACGGGGCGTCTCGATGCCGAGACCTATCACCACTGGCTGATCGAGCACGCAGTCTCGGTCGTCGCCCTACCACTCGGACGGCTGCGCGACATGTCCCGCGACGAGGCTGCGGTGATCCGCAGCCGTCCGCCCTATCTGCGCGAGGTATGGGCGAGTGACGATTGGGAGGTCTTCACTGTTGTCGACGCCTCCCCGCTCGTGGACAACGGCGGCGAGCTCGTCGACGTGCGCGCCGACGAGCTCACCGTTGACGCAACGCGAGTCGGATGGATGACGTTGAAGTTCCGGTACACCGATCTGTACACGGTGTCGGATGGCGCGGCGTGTCTTGCACCCGCGGACGGCGGTTGGATCCGCATCTTCGCGGAGCGACCCGGTCGAATCCGTCTCACGATCGCGTTGTCGATCGACGGCGTCCTCGGCCGGGGTGCTTCGTCATGCGCGGATGGCGCGTGAGCACGCGGACTCGAGTATGTCGACGAGTTCGTCGCGCGTCGGCCCTTCGCTGACCGGCTGCCGCCAGCCGGATTCGTAGACGGCACGCGCCAGTGGCTCGGCCGGTGTCAGAGACGCCGGCAGTTCCGTCATCGTCATGTAGCCGAACAGGTGGGCGTTGATGCGCGGGTCGGCCTGGGCGGCAGCGACGATGGCTGCCGAAGTCAGCGGGCGGGTGAGGTCGATGTCGGCACCCTGCCAGGAACGCACCGCCTCACCGTCCATGGCGAGGTGATCCTCGACCCACGGTCGGATCCACGTATCGCACCACGCGTCGAACGGAACGGAGATCGTCGCCGGGTCCGCGCCGCGATCGAGCAGATCCAACAAGCCCTCGATCTGCATGCTCGCCATCGCGACTCCGCGCCCCGCCGTAGGTGCAGTCGTCGCAACCGAATCACCAACCGCCACGAGGCCGGGCAGGCCACGCTGACTGCGGTAGACGTTGCGCAGGCGACCACCGATCAACACGCCGCTCGTCGGTGCGGCGTGCGCCGGGTCGGTCCAGTCGGCCAAGCAGGGAATGGCGCGGCATGTCGCGTCGAAGGAGTCGGCGTGGCGGAGCAGGGTCAGGTCCGGATCGGCGGTTGGGCGGATGATCACCACCGAGAAGTGGCCGCGCTCGTGGGGGAACACGTAGACCTGATAGCCGTCGAAGATGCCGACACACGCCGTCGGGCCCGTCATCGGCCCCATGCCGGCACGGCGATGTCGCCGGTATGTGCGGGTCACGTACGCCATTCCGGTGTCTCCGTCGAGATCGACGACATCTGTGTCGGGCAGACGCGAGATGCGCCCACTTGCATCGATCACGAGGTCGGCAGTGACCTCGACGCCGTTCACCGATACACCCGTCACCACCCCGCGGCGCTCGATGAGGCGGTCGACGTGGCCGACCTCGACAGCGAAACCGTTGACACTCGCGGCGGCGCGGCGCAAGGCGCGTTCGTACGTCGAGCGGCGCGAGCGAACGCCGACGACCGCTGCGGGTGCGCCGGGCACCTGCCGATCAATGGGCTCGGCGCCCAGCTCGAGCCACGTCTGCCAAGCTTCGGGCCACTCGGATACCAGCAGTTCTCGAACCTGGGCCCGGAACCCGTGCGGGTGCTCGAACTGCATCACACCTCGACGGCGCCAGGATCCGTCGCGTGCCGGCCCGGGATCGCGGTCGAAGGCGACGACGTGGTGGCCGCGACGAGCCAGCATCGCCCCCAACGTGAGGCCCGTCGGTCCGGCGCCTATGACGATCACTTCCATTTCTGCTCCTTTTGATACACTGTCAGTGTGTTCGTTACACTAACGATGTCATCAAGTACGCCGACCGGGCATTAATGGTTCGCGGTCGCCCGTACACGTCCACCCTGCGCGATGACCAGGCCCGCGAAACCCGACGGCGGATCGTGCAGGCGGGTAGTGAACTGTTCGCCGCGCACGGCTACGGGCAGACGACGATCGACGCGATCGCCCAGCGCGCCGGCGTCGGCCGCAAGACGGTGTTCACGTCAGTGGGCGGCAAGGCGGCCGTCCTCAAGCTGGCCTTCGACTGGGCCCTGGCCGGCGACGACGAGCCGGTGGCCATCGCCGATCGGCCCGCTGTGCGCCGGATGATGCAGGAGAAGGATCCCGCTGTTGTCCTCGCCGATTGGATGGCGATGAACGCTGCCATCGCTGGGCGATTGGCAGTCATCCACCACGTGCTGGTCGTCGCAGCAGACGCCGACCCCGAGGCGGCCGCGCTGCTGGCGACCGTCGAAGGCCATCGCACACGTGGCGCGCGGGCGTTCGTGATGCGACTGAAAAAGGTCGGTGGCCTGCAACCAGCCCTCGATGTCGGACGAGCCACGGCGATCGTCGAGGTCCTGATGGACCCCATGCCCTACCGGCGGCTGGTCACACTCCACGGATGGAGCCACGCCGAGTACACCGACTACATCCAACGAACGGCTGCCGCGGCGCTCCTTCCCTGAGCTGCGCGTCAATCAGTTCGCTGGTCGCACCGACTCGATCGCGATCTTGCAGTTCTGGTGCTGAACGTGGGTCTTGGAGTCGCACCATTTGCGGGTTTGTCCGGGCTCGATCCCGTCGATCACGACTCGACCGTTTCCGCGAGTGGTGCCGTCCGCGGCGAGTAGCTCGTAGCGCAAGGTGACGTCGATCGATTCTTGGCTGCTGTTGACGACCGTTCCGTTGATCGAACCAGAATCGCACGACGTGATCTCGACTCGCACGAAGGGCATCAACGACCCACTCCGTACTGCGTCGACGATGTCGGGGCACTCGCGTTGGACATCGGAGAGGGAGACGCCGTTCGCGCTCGCGTTGCTCAAGACACGTTCACCTTCGGAGACGCTGAGGCCGGGCACGTTCAACCGTTTGCACACCTTTTGTGACGCGGTCGCTGTGCCACGAGACAGCATGAAGAGACCTGCTCCGACGGCGACCACGATCGCGATGGCGATGACTGCTGCAATCGTCTGCTTCCAGCCTCGCGTCGGCGGCGGCACAGGAGGCGAAGGCGCGGCGACGACTCTGCTCAGCGGCGGGAGACGTGGAGGTCCACTCGGTGGCGGCCACGGGGCCGGTGAAAGGCTCCGTTTCAAATATGTCGGGCCGCCCGGGTCAACCTCTACGCTCACGATCCCCCTCCCCGGCGCAGCGGTGGCGATGATTTTCGCTTCGAACAGTGAGTGACCGGGGGTTATACCCGGCGATGCCGGATTCAAACAGAATCACCCTCGACGCGAAGGAATCACCCTTGACGCGGTGGTCGACCGGGCATAGACACGTGAGGGGCGCCTAAATCACAAGGAGAGCCCGATGAAGATCCGCGTTCGAAGGGCGCCGGCGCTGCTGGCGTGCCTGGCCATGGTGGGCGTCGGGCTTGCTCCGACCTCAGCGACCGCCGACGGTGGGCGCAAGCCACTCAACGGCATCAAGCACATCGTCGTGATCTACGAGGAGAACCACAGCTTCGACAACCTCTATGGCAACTGGGGCGATGTCAACGGTCACCACGTCATCGGATTGGATGACGCGAGCGCCGCCAACACGACTCAGATCGACCAATCGGGTGCGCCGTACCAGTGCCTGTTGATGACCGACGTCAACCTCATGTCGCCGCCACTTTCACCGGACTGCAGCACCGACACGTTCTCCTTCGGTGCGGGCAAGCCGACGACCGCCTACCACTTCGGCAACTCACCCTTCAACATCGACCAGTTCATTCCCTCGACCGCGACCACGTGCCCTATCCCGACAGAGCTGTTCGCTCATCCGTTCGGCGTCCTCGACGGTCAAGGCCTGCCCGGTGGCTGCACACGTGACCTGGTCCACCGCTTCTATCAAGAGCAGTACCAGCTCAACGGTGGTCAACAGAACCGCTACGTGACCGGCAGCGATTCCGCCGGGATGACGATGGGTGTCTACGACACCACCCAGTTGCCGATCTACAAGTACCTGCACTCGAGCAAGGCGCCGAACTACGTCGTACTCGATCAGTTCTTCCAGGCCGCGTTCGGTGGATCGTTCCTCAACCATCAGTACCTGATCGCTGCTGCGGCACCGCCGTTCGCGGGGGGTTCGCACTCCGTGCTCGACACGAACGGCTTCCCCAACGCGACGTATCCGCTCTACAAGCCCACGGCGCCGGTGACCGATGGAATTGACACGCAGGCGTGCGGCCTGCCCACGACCGTTGCCGGCCTGGCATGCGGTGACTTCGCCGTGAACACCGTGCAACCGGCATTCCAGCCGACCCGGTCCAACCTCGGGATGCCGCTGGTCGACGACACCACGACCCCACTGACGATCGGCGACCGTATGACTGACGCCAACGTCAGTTGGGCGTGGTACTCCGGCGGCTGGGACAACGCCAACGGGAACGTCGGCGGCCTCGGCTACACGAACGGGCCCGGGCCGACCTGCGCGGACCCGAACTCGACCCCTGCACCCCTGGACTTCGCCGGCGTCGGCGGCTATCCGTACTGCCCCGACCTGTCGTTCCAGACACACCATCAGCCGTTCAACTACTACGCCCGCTATGCGGCCGGTCAGCCCGATCGGAGCCACCTGCAGGACGAGCAGAACTTCCTTCAGGCCGCGACCACCGGCAAGTTGCCGGCCGTCAGCTTCGTCAAGCCGCTCGGCAACGAGAACGAGCATCCCGGGTACTCCAGCGAACCGAACGGCAGCGATCACCTCGTCGATCTGATCAAGGCCGTCGAGAACGGTCCCCAAGCCAACAACACGCTGATCATCGTCACATACGACGAGTTCGGCGGTGCGTGGGATCACGTCTCGCCGCCAGGTATGGGAACGACCGGGGGCGTGCACGACCAGTGGGGTCCTGGCACTCGGATTCCGGCGCTGGTGATCGGTGGGCACATCGATCACGACGGCGTCGATCACACCGTGTACGACACGACCTCGATCATGCGGACGATCGAAGCCCAGTTCCATCTCCAGCCGGTCGCCACCCGAGACGCAGCCGTCAACGACCTGCGCAACGCCGTCGACCATCGGAAGAACGAGGGACGTGACGACCACGGAGACGACGACTGAGTAGTAAGGAAGCGAATCGGCCGATGCGTCAGAGCCCGAATGCTCTACCGAGATCTGGCGCATCGGCCGCCGCACCGAGACGCTCGCTGATCCCGAGCGCCTTCTCGGTGAATGCCAGCAACGCGGCGTGACCGAGCGCGGCATCCACGACGGTTCCCATGCGGATGCTCGGGGCGATCGCGACGAACGGCATCCGGCCGCTCCCCACGCTCTCGTCCCACGCGATGAAGAGGGCGGTTCGCCCGCGCTTGTAGGTGTCGCTGTCAGTGATAGATGAGACGACGGTGCGCAGCCAGTCGTCCGCGTTCTTGATCGAGCAGTCGTGCGAGTCGTGGCAGAGATTCGGCACGATCAACGCGAACGACGGCAGCGAGCCGAGGCGGAGGTCGTTGGCGAACGCGTCGAACGGGACGTCGTCGCGCCGGCACGCCGAACGATCGTCGCCGCCGGTGAAATACGTCGCCGGGTTGTGCCTCACTGCGTAACGATGGGTCCCAGAGAGCTGACAGTTCTCGTCCATCGATTCGATGTAGCTCTTCGCCGACCCGCCGGTCGCACGCACTTGCCGAAACAGGTTGTCGGCGGTCGTCGGGTGCTGGTTCGGGCCGCCGTCGTCGTGGACGCCTTGAACGTCTCCCGATGTGGCCAGCAGATAGTTGGGCAGCGAGGGATGCACCCCGTTGTCGCGGTAGTTCGATGCCGAGCCACAGTCCGAGGCCATCGACGACAGGAAGCTCGCCAGGGGCGAGCCGATGATCTTCGAGTTCTTGTTCTCCATCCAGATCCAGATCACGTGGTCGTAGCGGTCCGGCGCCGCGTCCGGTCGCCCACACGGATGTGATGCGTCGACATCGAGCAGTTGCGACGTCGCGGGTGCCGTTTGGGCTGTGGGCGCGGAACTGGGGACGGTCGGACTACTGGTCGGTTCGCCGGTCGTGCGGGTTTCGGCACGTGTCGGGTTCGGTGTGTCGGTGCTCGCACTCGTGCCCGACGCGTGGCTCGAGCCCGTGCCAGGGGCCGCGACGCCGGACGACCTGCGCGCGGCGTACGCCCGCTTCCTGCTGGCCCGCGTCACCGGCGACCGCGCCTGGCTCCCCGTGGCGGGTGCGGCATGACCCGGATGCCGTTCCAGTACGTCGTCCTGCGCTGCGTCCCGCGCGTCGACCGCGAGGAGTTCGTCAACGTCGGTGTGGTCGTCTACTGCCAGCAGGCGGAGTTCCTCGACGCGCGCTGCCACGTGGACGGCCAGCGGCTCGCGGCGCTTTCTTCCGAGGTGGACCTGGACGCCGTGTGCTCCGCGCTGCGCGCGATCGAGGCGGTGTGCCGGGGCGACCAGTCCGCGGGGGAGGCGGCGCGGGCGCCGATGGGCACGCGGTTCGGGTTCGTGAAGGCGCCGCGCTCCACCGTCGTACAGCCGGGGCCGGTGCACGGAGGCACGACCG
>Ga0207648_10005301_pt1 | contig 13010 bp, 12 predicted proteins | sample KBSMisM32_FD_184310 | JGI IMG/M metagenome (GOLD analysis project Ga0207648, IMG submission 184310) | Miscanthus rhizosphere microbial communities from Kellogg Biological Station, Michigan, USA - KBS Miscanthus M3-2 (SPAdes) (version 2) | ecosystem: Host-associated > Plants > Roots >...
CGTCGCTCGCACCTCCTCCGCCGTGAGGCGCGCGATCTCCTCCACGAGCTTGGGATCGCGGGTGGCCCCGAGGCCGATGTTGTGGGGGAAGACGACGGCGCCGAGCACGTTGTTGTGGCCGTGGACGGCGTCCACGCCGTAGAGGATCGGGATCTTGAGACGCGTCTGGAGAGCAAGCTTCTGGTAGCCGTCGTACATCTCCGTCCAGGCCTGCAGGCTGTTCCCCGCCTTGGGATCCGACGAGCCGCCGGAGAGGAGCGAGCCCAGGAAATAGGTCTGGATGTCCTTCACGTCGGTGAGCTTCTCCTGCTCGGCCTGCGTCATCTGGCCGACCTTCTCCTCCAGCGTCATCGTGGCCAGGAGCGCTTTCGCCTCCGCGTCGTAGGCGGAGAACGCCTTGCGCGCCGTCGACGGCGCGGCCGCCGTGGGCGAGGTGAGGGCGGCGGCGGTGGCGAGCGCGACGAGGCCGGCGAAAGCGGTAGACCTGATTTTCATGAAACCTCCGGGGGCCCAAGGCTAACCCAGGACGCGCGCCTCGTCGCGCCCGGCACCCTCGGAGGCCGGCAGGGATAGAATCCCGCCTTGGCCCACGAAACCATCGCGCTCGCGAGCGGAGACGTGACCGCGCAGGTCGTGCCCGGCCGCGGCGGCATCGTCACTGCGCTCGCCGTCGGCGGGAGCGAGGTCCTCTTCCTGGACCGCGCGACCCTCGACGATGCCACGAAGAACGTGCGCGGCGGCATCCCCATCCTTTTTCCATTCGCGGGAAAGTTGGAGGACGAACGATTCCTCCCCTCCGGCACGCGGATGAAGCAACACGGCTTCGGCCGCAACCGGCCGTGGGCGGTGCGCACGAAGGGCGCGGACAGCCTGCGCCTGTCCCTCGTCCCGGACGACGAGACGCGCGCGCAGTATCCCTACGACTTCGACGTCGAATACGGCGTGCAGCTCCTCCCGCGGGGGTTGCAGGTCGAGCTCGTCGTGCACAACCGCGGCCCGAAGCCCCTCCCCGTCTCGCCCGGCTGGCATCCGTACTTCCGCTGCCCGGCGGCGCGCAAGGCGGAGGTGACGGGCGACGTCTCCGGCCTCCGGCCCGCCGAGCAGTTCTCGGACGCTCGCGAGTTCGACTTCGGCCTGGAGGCGCCCGCGAACGGCCGCGCCCGCTTCGATCTGCCCGGGCTCGGCGGCCTCCGCCTCAGCTTCTCGCCCGCGATGCGGCACCTGCAGTTCTGGTCCCAGCCCGGCCGCGACTTCGTCTGCCTGGAGCCGTTCTACGGCCCCAACAACACCGTCAACACCGATCGGCGGATGGACATCGCCCCCGGCCAGGCGCGGGACTTCTGGATGCGGATCGAGAGAGAGCCATGAACGAGATGGACCTGGCCGCCCTGCGGCCCCTCGCTCGCCGCTTCACCGGGCCCGACGCCGCCTTGGCCGAGATCGCGCGGCTGAGCGCCGAGCTCACCTTGCCCAAGGGCGCCGTACACGTCGTCAGCGACGTCCACGGCGAAGACGTCAAGCTGCGCCACGTCGTCAACAACGCCTCCGGGACGCTGCGGCCGCTGGTGGAGCGTCTCTTCGGCGAGCGGATGTCCAAGGCCGAGCTGCGGGAATTCCTCTCCCTCATCTTCTATCCGCGGGAGATGCTGGAGCGCCTGGAGCCGGAGTTCGCGGACCCCGTGCGGCGGCAGGAGTTCGCGCAGCGCGTCCTGCAGGACCTGTTCACGGTCGTGCGCGCGCTGGCCGCGCGATACCCGGGCGACCACCTGGACCGCCTGCTGCCCGCGGAATACGCCGCCCTCCTGCACGAGCTGCTCCACGACGCCGCGCGCGGGCCCGAATACGTGCGCGCGCTGATCGAGCCCCTCGTGCGCGCGGGGCGCGACCAGCACCTGGTCCGCCTCATCGTGCGCCTCGTCCGCGATCTCGCGGTGTCCGAGCTGATCGTGGCCGGCGACTGCGTCGACCGCGGTCCCCGCGGGGACCGCGTCATCGAGTACCTCCGCCGCCAGCCCAACGTGTCCTTCACCTGGGGCAACCACGACGCGGCCTGGATCGGCGCCGCCCTCGGCCAGGAGGCGCTGATCGCACACGTGCTGCGCATCTCGGTCCGCTACCGCCGGCTCTCGCAGCTGGAAGAAGGCTACGGGATCACCCTGCAGCCGCTGGAGCACCTCGTGCGCACCGTCTACAAAGACGACCCCGCCGAGTCTTTCCAGCCGAAGGGCACGGGCCTGCGCGAGGCGGACACGATGGCGCGCATGCAGAAGGCCGCGGCCGTCATGCAGTGGAAGCTCGAGGGCCAGACCATCGCGCGGCATCCGGAATGGCAGCTCGACCACCGGCGGTTGTTGCGCCGGCTCGACCCCGCCGCGGGCACCGTCGAGATCGACGGCAAGGTCCATGCCCTGCGCGACCGCCGCTTCCCCACCTTCGATTCCGCCCATCCCGAGGATCTCTCCGCGGACGAGCGGAAGTGCATGGACCGCCTGCGCCGCTCGTTCCTGGCCAGCCCGCAGCTCTGGCAGCACGTGAAATTCCTGGTCGAGCGCGGATCGATGTGGCTGCGGCGGGACGACCACCTGATCTTCCACGGATGCGTTCCGGTGGACCAGGAGGGCCGCTTCCTCTCCATGAGCGTGGACGGCCAGCCGCACGCGGGGCGGGCCCTCTTCGACGCCCTCGAGGGCGTGGTCGTACGAAGCCTCGAGACCCACGCCGCCGCCGATCTCGACCTGCTGTGGTACCTGTGGAGCGGCCCCCTCGCTCCCACCTTCGGCAAAGACCGCATCACGACCCTGGAGCGCGACCTCGTCGCCGACCCCGCCACTCACCACGAGACCAAGAACCCATACTTCAAGCTGATCCACGAGGCCGCGTTCTGCGAGCGCGTGCTCCAGGAGTTCGGCTGCGATCCCGCGCGCGGCCTGATCGTCAACGGTCACGTGCCGGTCAAGATCGACAAGGGCGAGGACCCGCTCAAGCGCAGCGGCAAGGCCATCACCATCGACGGCGCTTTCTCCGAGGCCTACGGCGATCACGGGTACACCCTGGTGCTGGAGGCGGACCGCACGTTCATCGGCCGCCACCATCACTTCGAGTCCGTGGAGGCGGCGGTGCGCGACGGCGTGGACATCATTCCGACCACCACCGTCGTCCGCCAATGGGATCGGCCGCGGCGGGTGGCGGACACGGAGCGCGGGAACGAGATCCGGGCCGAGATCGCCCTGCTCGAGCGCCTGGTGGCCGCCTACCGCACGAACGCCCTCCGCGAGGGCTCCGCAGCTTCCGCTTGACAAGCCCGCGTAGAACTGCCTAGAATCCGGGCACTTCGATGATCTCGGTGGCGCAGATCCGGTCGACGGCTTCGGTGAACGGATTGGTGTCCCTCTTCCTGCTGGTCCTGGTCCTGGTCCTGATTACCCCGCTCGGGGGATCTGGGATCTAGACAGCAGCAAGTCGAGATCGACAGAGACCCCCGAGGGAAACCTCGGGGGTTTTGCTTTTTGGGGGTGTATGTGAACCTGACCGGCGCGCAAATCCTCTGGGAATGCCTGGTGCGCGAGGGCGTCGACACCGTCTTCGGATATCCGGGCGGCGCCATCCTGCCCGCCTACGACGCGCTGCTGCAGTTCCCCATCCGGCACGTCCTCGTCCGTCACGAGCAGGGCGCGGCCCACATGGCCGACGGCTACGCGCGGGCCAGCGGCAAGGTCGGCGTCGCCGTGGCCACCTCCGGCCCGGGGGCGACCAACCTCACCACGGGCATCGCGACCGCGATGATGGACTCGATCCCGACCGTGTTCATCACGGGCCAGGTCCCGTCCAAGGTCCTGGGCAGCGATGCCTTCCAGGAGACGGACGTCACCGGCATCACGCTCCCCATCACCAAGCACAACATGCTGGTGACGGAGGCCAAGGACATCGCGCATTCGGTGCGCGAGGCCTTCGCGATCGCGCGGCACGGCCGGCCCGGCCCCGTCCTCGTGGACATCTGCAAGGACGCGCAGCAGGCGCAGACCGAGTTCGTCTGGCCGGAGACGGTCGAGCTTCCGGGCGAGAAACACGTGCCGATGGTGCGCTGGGAGGACCTGGCCAAGGCGTCGGAGCTCATCGCCCGCGCGGAGCGTCCGCTCATCCTGGCCGGGCATGGCGTGATGCGCTCCGGCGCCTCCGCCGCCCTCCAGGCCTACGCCGAGAAGACGGACACGCCGGTGGCCCTCACCCTGCTGGGGCTGGGCGGCTTCCCGGCCAGCCATCCGCTCTGCCTGGGAATGATGGGCATGCACGGCGAGGCCTTCGTCAACACCGCCATCCAGGAGGCGGACCTCCTCCTCGCCTTCGGCATGCGCTTCGACGACCGGGTCACGGGCAAGCTCGCCACCTACGCGCAGCACTCGAAGAAGATCCACGTGGAGATCGACCCCAGCGAGATCAACAAGAACGTGCCCGTGGACGTCGGCATCGTGGGCGACCTGCGCAGCGTGCTCGAGGCCCTGCTGCCCCACGTGCCCTCCAAGCGGCACGAGGCCTGGCGCACGCGCATCCAGACCGGCCAGAACGAGACGCGGACGCGGGACATCCTGCACCAGCCGGACAACGGCCATCTCTACGCCGCCCACGTGATGCACGACCTCTGGACGGGTACGGAAGGCGGCGCGGTCGTGGTCACGGACGTCGGCCAGCATCAGATGTGGGAAGCGCAGTACTACCGCCACGAGAAGCCGCGCACGCTCATCACGTCCGGTGGTCTGGGCACGATGGGCTTCGCGCTGCCCGCGGCCATCGGGGCCAAGATGGCGCGTCCGGAGGCGGAGGTCTGGGTCATCGCCGGCGACGGCGGATTCCAGATGACGCAGTGCGAGCTGGCCACCCTGCAGCAGGAGAAGCTGGACATCAAGATCGCGGTCGTGAACAACGGCTACCTCGGCATGGTCCGCCAGTGGCAGGAGTTCTTCTACGACAAGCGCTACGCCTCCACCCCGATGCTGTCTCCCGACTTCGTGAAGCTCGCCGACGCCTACGGGATCGCGGGCCATCGCGTCACCAAGCGGTCGGAAGTGGCGTCGACGGTCCAGGCCGTGCGCGCGTCCGGCCAGCCCGCCCTCATCGACTTCCGGGTCGAGAAGGAGGAGGCGGTGTACCCGATGGTGCCCGCGGGCGCGGACCTGCACGCGATGATCCGGCGGCCGGCGGCCGAGGAAGGAGTGACGGCGTGAAGCACACCCTGGTGGCACGGGTCCTCGACGAGCCCGGCGTCCTCAACCGCGTGGCCAGCCTGTTCCGGCGGCGCGCCTTCAACATCGACAGCCTCACCGTCGGCCACAGCGAGCAGTCGCACGTCTCGCGCATGACGATCGTGGTCGACACCCGGCGCACTCCGGCCGCCCTGGTGGCGGAGAACCTGCGCAAGCTGGTGCCCGTGCTCGACGTCGAAGACGTCACCCATCGCCCCACGGTCTCGCGCGACCTCGCCCTCGTGCGCGTGCGCTGCTCGCCCGGCGAGCGTTCGGAGATGGCGGACCTCGTCGCCATCTTCCGGGGCAAGATCGTGGACGTGGCGCCGGAGTCCGTGATCGTCGAGGTCACGGGCGACGAGGGCAAGGTGGACGGCCTCGTGGACCTGCTGCGCGAGCGCGGCATCCTCGAGATGGTGCGGACGGGCAAGGTGGCCCTCGTCCGCGGCAGCAAGTCAGACGTCAAGACGAGGACAACCGACGCGGACCAGCCGGCGAACGGCCACGGGGCCCAGCCGACCGTCTGACAGGAGAATCGAAGGACACGTAGAGCACGGCAGCGCCGCGTTGCGGCGGTGCCGCGCGAGGGGGTTTCAGGGGGGGCCGCGAACGCCCATCGTGGGTGGTGCGTAAGTGCCCCCCCTGACTAAAAACTTTCACGGCCCACCGCGCCGCCCAGTGGCGGCGCCCGCGGACCAAACGCAAGGAGAGAACATGGCCCGGATTTACTACGACAACGACGCCGACCTGAAGCTGCTGCAGGGCAAGAAGGTCGCGGTCATCGGCTATGGCAGCCAGGGCCATGCCCACGCCCTCAACCTGCGCGACAGCGGCGTCAGCGTCGTGGTCGGGCTGCCCGAGGGCAGCCGGTCGCGCGCGAAGGCCCAGGCGGACGGAGTCACCGTGCTGACCCCGGCCGCGGCGGCCGAAGCCGCCGACATCATCATGATCCTCACCCCCGACACGGGGCAGGCGAAGCTCTACCGCGAATCCATCGAGAAGAACCTCAAGCCGGGCAAGACCCTGATGTTCGCCCACGGCTTCAACATCCGCTTCGGCACCATCGTGCCGCCCGCGGGCGTCGACGTGTCGATGATCGCGCCCAAGGCGCCCGGCCATCGCGTGCGCGAGGTCTTCAAGGAAGGCCAGGGCACGCCCGCCCTGCTCGCCGTGCACAACGACGCCAGCGGCAAGGCGCACCAGACCGCCCTCGCCTACGCCAAGGGCCTCGGCTGCACCCGCGCCGGGGTCATCGAGACGACGTTCTCCGAGGAGACGGAGACCGACCTCTTCGGCGAGCAGGCCGTCCTCTGCGGTGGCGTCTCGGCGCTGGTGAAGGCCGGGTTCGAGACGCTGACCAAGGCCGGCTACCAGCCGGAGATCGCCTATTTCGAGTGCATGCACGAGCTGAAGCTGATCGTGGACCTCATGTACCGCGGCGGGCTCTCGTACATGCGCTACTCGATCTCGGATACGGCGGAGCACGGCGACTACACCGGCGGCGATCGCCTGGTCACGGACGCCACGCGCAAGGAGATGGGCAAGATGCTCGAGGAGATCCGCTCGGGCGCCTACGCCAAGCGCTGGATCGCGGAGAACGAGGCGGGCCGGCCCTGGTTCGACAAGCGGCGCAAGGAAGAGCGCTCGCAGCCGATCGAAGACGTGGGGGCGAAGCTGCGCGCCATGATCCCGTTCCTCGATTCGGTCGTGGTCACGCCCGAGGGCGACGTGAAGTCGGCGGCGGCGGCCAAGGAGACGGAGAAGGCAGCGGCCCGCTAGTCTGCCCACGGGACGGAGGGCCCAGTCCTACAAGCGAAGCGGCTCGAGGTCGGGCTCGACCCATCCCTTGCGCGCCGTGACCGACCCCAGGCTCGTCCGCGAGTAGTAGCGGAGGAGGGCCGTCTTCTCGGCGAGGGGGCTGGCGAGCAGCGCTTGCACGCAGTCGGCCACGGCGAGCCCGGCGTTCGCGCGGACGAACTCGGAGAGCAGGCGCACGTACGCCCGCGTGACCGTCTCGTGGTAGCCGCTGTTGTCGCCGTTGACGGTGCCGTGGGCTTCGTTCAGCCGCGTGATCCCGTGACGGAGAAGCCCAAGGGCCTCGTCGGGGCCATGTTCGCGCACATGCCAGGTGCCGACGGCGAGATGAGCCCCGTGCGTCCATTCGACTTTGGGCAGGGTACGTGCGTGAAAGCGGGCGACGAGATCGTCGAGCTCGTCGCTTGTCGGCCAGGGCATGGGGGGTGGAAACTATCACGATGTCCGTGAGCACGACCGACACTCTCTCTTCCCTGGTTTGCCGGAGCTTGTCCTCGCAGTACGAGCGCGTGAGGTCCAAAGTGCACGCTCTCGTCGAGCCGCTGTCGACGGAGCAGCTCTGGCGGCGGCCGTTTCCCTACGGCAACTCCGTGGGACACCTGCTCCTCCATCTGACCGGCAACCTCAGCTACTACATCGGGACCGAGATCGCCGGCACGGGCTACGTCCGCGACCGGCCGAAGGAGTTCGCCGATCCCTCTCGACGGCCGCGGGAGGAGGTCCTCCGCGACTTCGACCGCGCGATCGACACGGTCCTGGCGGCGCTGGCGGCGCAGCGGGACGACGACTGGCGCGCGTCGTACGGCGCCGTGGGCGCGGAGGGCGTGACGGACCGGCTCACGATGTTCCTGCGCTGCGCCGCCCACGCGGATCACCACGCGGGACAGATGATCTACCTGTGCAAGCAGCTCGCGCGGGATCCATGAGCCCTGCCGACCCCGGCGCTGTCATCGATGCCCTGGAGCGCGCTCCCCGCATCCTCATCCCGCTCGTCCGCGAGGTCCCGCGCTCCCTCTTGAAGCGCCGGCCGCCCAGCGGGAAATGGTCGGCGCACGAGCACGCCTGCCACCTGGCCGCCGTGCACGACCTCTTCTTCCAGCGGCTCGAGCAGATCCTCGCCTCGCCGCGACCGATCATCACACCCTACGATCCGGGCACGAGCGACCCTGCGGACGCGCTCCTGGCCGTGGACCTCGACCAGGCGCTCGCCTCCTACGAGGCCGACCGGAAGCGGCTGGTGGCACGCGTCCGTCAGCTGACACTGGCGGACTGGAGCCGCACCGCCGAACACGGCGAGTACAGCCACTATTCCGTGCTCATCATGTTCCGCCACCTCGCCCTGCACGACTTCCTCCACGCCTATCGCATCGAGGAGCTGCTCCTGGCGCGCGAGTGGACGGACGAGTGGCGGGCGGCCGGCGGCGACCCGGCACCTCGAGTGCCGCCGGCGCCGTAGCCTAGGCGTCCACCAGGTATCCCGAGAGGCTGGCCAGCACGTAGCTCACGTTGCCGGTCGCCGTCTCCACGGCCACGTGGAAGACCACGGTGGTTCCGGCATCCGCGTAGAGCCTCAGGGAGTTGCTGACGGAGAAGGTGTCACCGGCCGCGGTCGCGGGTCCGAGCAGATGGTCCAGCTGGACTCCGCTGAAGTGCACGTCCCCGAGGTACGAGGCATCGATGGCCGTCTTGAGCGAATAGATGGCCTGGGCCCCCGCGGGAAGCTGCACGAAACCGGACACGTGCTCGATGACGAGCCGCTTACCGGCGGGAACGGTGAACAGCGTCACGTCCGCGAAGGCCGTGGCACTGCACGGCTGGGGGCAGGTGCTCTGGGCCTGGATCGGCGCGGCGGCGGCGGGATCACCGACGAGCGCGACCGTCGGCGTGCCCGCTATCGTCACCGCCGGAGTGCCGGCGAGAGTGACGGTCGGGATGTTCCCGATCGTGACCGTGTTCCCGCCAGGAGCAATCCCCACGGTGGCCGTGCCCTGCACGGAGACGGGAACGGGGTGATGGGTGTCGTTCGTGACGAAGACGTCGTCGATGTGCGCGGCGACGGCAGTGCGCACGGTCCCATTCGTCAGGACGGCAATCGACAGCAGGCCGGCCACCGCTGTGATCCCCAGGGTCGTGTAGCGCTTCATGGCAATCTCCTCCTGGTTTTCCGCGATCGCCGCGCGAGCGCGGCTCGAGTGGCGCGGACACTGTCACAGGCGAGCACCGCCGGCAAGCCGCCCGGAACCGTGACGACGAAGAGGCGCCGCTAGCGCGGCGAGGGCGACGGCAATGGCGGCAGTCCCGGGCCGCCGAGGCCGAGCTCCTTCAGGAGCCAGGCGTCGCGGTCGGCCACGGCCTCCGGCACCGTCATCCCGTGATCGGCCTCGTAGAACCGCCGCTCCTTGGGCGTGGACGCCGCGCCCATCACGACCTGGGTGTCGGCGCGCGACACGTACACGTCCTTGTTCGCGAACTGGAACAGCGTGCTCGCGTTCTTGACCTGCCGCAGGTAGTCGGTCAGCTCGAGGGGCGCGTTCTGGCGCAGGTACGCCGCCTTGGACACGGGCTGGCGCGCGAAGAACGCCCAGTCGTTGAGCGAAGGCACCACCGCGATGTACACGTACGTCCGCGCGCGGCGGTCCACGCCGTTCGCCATCACCCCGTACATGCCGCCGTAGTCGTGGCCGACGTACCCGACGCGGGCCTTGTCCACGTCCGGCCGTGACAGGAGGAGGTCCATGGCCCGGCGCAGGGCGACGACCTGGCGGATGGAGTGGTCGTAGTCCTGCTCGGGCACGCGCTTCCCGTACCAGTCCGGCGCCGACCACATCCCTTCGACGAGGAGCGAGACCATCCCCTTCGGCGCGAGATCGACCGCCTCCTTCAGGAACTGGGTGCGGTTCGTGGTGGCGGGCTCGCCCAGCCAATGGACCCACAGCACGCCCGCGAACGGCCCCTTCCCTTCCGGCACCACGATGTAGGCCTTGACCGGCTCCGCGCCGGGCACGGGCGTGAAACGGATGTCGTGGACCGAGACCGTGCCCTGCTTCTCGACGCCCGCTTCCTCGACCTTCAGGTCGGCGGCCGGGTCGTAGCGGAAGAGGGCGGCCTGCGCCTCGAAGTCGTCCGCGCAGAAGGCGCCGGTCGGGCAGGCCACGGCCAACAGGACGGCGAGGAGCGCAGCTCTCATGGTGCGCCGATTGTCATCGCCCTCGTTCCCCTCGCGCAACTCTTCAAGGAAATGTACCTGAGGAGGCCATGGCCGCCTCTAAGATGGATCGATGCATCGTTCGGTGGCCCCCGTTGTCTCGTGTCTGGTACTGGTCGTGGGGACCTTCGTGTCCGCAGAAGAGAGGCCGTCCAGCTCGACCATTCGCAAGCCGAAGCAATCCTGGACGCTTCAGGTCGGCCTGTCTCACTCCTCGGAGGACAGCGATCATTACGTGGCCTCCGGCATCTACGGCCGCTTTCCCCTCTTCGCTCTCGATCGCGCGTCCGGAAGCGACCGGCTGGGAAACATCGGCATCGAGATCGGCGCCTATCCGTATCCGGTGATCTCGCGGGCGTACGTCCCGGGTCCGGACGCCGACCCGAACACCGCCGGAAAGTACAACTTCTGGGAGGCAGCCGGCCTCAGCTACTACTCGCCGCGCCTCGGGCCCCTGCACTTCGCGGCCGGCGCGCGCCTCGCCTTCATCAACCGCGCCGAGCGCGTGCTCACCCATCCGGGCGGCTGCGGCCTCGCCAACCGGACGGAAGCCCACTGCAACGCGTACATCAAGGAGTCGCTCAAGACGCTCGACACGATCCTCTTCCCGAGCTTCGGCGGGGAACGCGGACTCGTGACCTTCGTCGGCGCCGCGTTCATGGTCAAGTTCGTCGGCGTCCGCGTGGAATACGCGCGGCTCAACTCCGGCGGCTCGCGCATCAACGCCGGTGGATGGCGTTTCGGACTGACGGCGGGGCCTTGAGCTAGGGACCGGGGCCGCGCCTACTGCCGCCGCAGGGCGGCGGGACGCACGGTCTCCCAGAGGCGCGACAGCCAGGCCGGCCCGAAGCGGATGCCGCGGATTTCCGCCTCCGCCAGCAGCGAATAGGCGACGGGCGTGATCAGCAGGGTCGGCAACAGGCAGAGCATCTGGCCGCCGATGATCGTGACGGCAACCGCGGAGCGCTGGGCGGAGCCGGCGCCGATGCCGAGCGCGGTCGGGATGAGGCCGGCCACGATCGCGAGCGTGGTCATCAGGATCGGCCGCAGGCGGACGTGGTTGGCCTGGAGGATGGCCTCGCGCAGCGTCATCCCCTCCTCGCGCAGCTTGTTCGTGTAGTCCACCTGCAGGATGCCGTTCTTCTTCACGATCCCGAGCAGGAGCAGCACGCCCAGCGAGCTCCACAGGTTCAGGGTGCGGCCGGTGATCCAGAGGGAGAAGAGCGCGAAGGGGATGGCCAGGGGCAGCGAGAGCATGATCGTGAACGGGTGCAGGAAGCTGTCGAACTGCGCGGCCAGCACCATGTACATGAAGATGGAGGCGAGCAGGAACGCGATGATGAGGTTGCGCGTCGTCTCGTCCAGGATCTTCACCGAGCCCGTGAACTTGAAGTTGTAGCCGGGGGGCAGCCCTACCTTGCGGATCTCGTCCCCCGCCGCTCGAGCGGCCGCGTCCAGCGGGAAGCCGGGCGCGTTGTTGGCGTAGATCTGCACCTGGAACTGGCGGTTGTAGCGCTCGATGCGCGCGGGCCCCACGCTGCGCTCGATGGACGCGATGTTGTCGAGCCGCACCTGGCCGATCTTCGAGGACGGGATGGCCAGTCGGGAGAGGATCTCGGGGTTCTTCTGCTGCTCGGGCAGGAGCTGGAGGGTCACGTCGTATTGCTCGTCGCCCTCCTTGTAGGTGGAGATCTGGTCCTGGCCCGCGATCATGAGGCGCACCGCGTTGCCCACGTCGGCGGCGCGCACGCCCAGGTCGGAGGCGCGCTGGCGGTCGATCTTCACGGCCAGCTCGGGGCTGTTCACGCTGACGCTGGTGTCGACGTCGGTGAGCCCGGGGATGCTGCGAATGCGCGCCGCCGACTCCTTGGCCAGGCGCACCACCTCGTCGAAGTCCGGGCCCAGCACGAGGGCGCGGATGGGGAAGAAGTTCTCGCCCCCGCCGAGGGCCGAGGGGATCATCACCTTGTAGCGCAGGTTCGGTATGGCAGCGCACAGCTTGCGCACCTCGGCCGCCGCATCCTGGTTGGAGAAGTTGCGCTTGCCCAGGTCCACCAGCTTCACGTAGATGTGCGAGTGGCTGAGGATCGCGCCCTCGTGGACGTAGGGGTTCACGAACTCGACCCCCTTCAGGGCGGAGATCTTCTTGGCGAGGTCCGTGGACACGCGCACGGTCGCGTCCAGGGACGAGCCCTCGGGCAGGTTCAGGATCGCGCTCAGCTCGCCCTGATCGTCCGGAGGGATCCAGTCGCGGCCGACCAGGTAGTTCAGCGGGAACACGAGCAGGAAGGTGCCCAGGGCCATCAGCACGACCGCCTTCCGGTGGTCGAGCGACCAGCGCAGGATGCGGCCGTAATGGCGGTCGACCCAGGCGAAGAAGGGCCACTCCTTCTCCTCCTGGTGCGCCGATCCTTCGTGAGGACGCCGGAGCAGCCGCGAGCTCAGCATCGGCGTGAGGGTGAAGCTCACCAGCATGGAGACGAGGATCGAGAACGCCATCGTCCAGCCGAACTGGTTCACGTAGCGGCGGGCGTAGCCGCTCATGAACGCGATGGGCAGGAAGATGATGACCAGGGAAAGCGTGGTGGCCAGCACGGCCAGGGTGATCTCCTTGGTGGCTTCGATGGCGGCAGTGTCCATGCGTTGCGGGGTTTCCCAGAGGATGTCCTGGTCCACGTTGACGTCTTCGGGCTCGGGACCGGCCGCGGAGTTTGTGCCCTTGAGGCCTACCCACCCGGGGACGGGGACGGCCT
>Ga0207648_10005303_pt1 | contig 13008 bp, 9 predicted proteins | sample KBSMisM32_FD_184310 | JGI IMG/M metagenome (GOLD analysis project Ga0207648, IMG submission 184310) | Miscanthus rhizosphere microbial communities from Kellogg Biological Station, Michigan, USA - KBS Miscanthus M3-2 (SPAdes) (version 2) | ecosystem: Host-associated > Plants > Roots > Rhizosphere...
GGCCGGCCCGCGTGGAATCAGCACCGGCGTGGCCGCGACCTCTTCGCCGATCCACAGCGTGTCGAGGGTCAGGCTCAACAGGTAGTCGGCGCCGGCGCGCCCGCCGCGCAGCAATTCGTCGGGGACCATCGAATCGACGCTGACGGTGTAGCCGGCCGCCTTCAGCGCCTGCACGCTCTCGGCGAGATGATCGAAGCGCGTTTCGGGCAGGCAGCCGAGGTCGATCACGTCCGCGCCGTCGGCGACGAGAACGCCGGCGCGCTCCATGATCTGCGCCACCGTGAGCTGCGGCGCGTCGACGATCTCGGCAAAGATCGCCGTCTCGTAATCGTCAAGCTCGATGGGCTGCGCGATGCGGTTGAAGTAGTGAGGCAGGTCCTTCAGCTCTTCAGGCCCCCGCTCGACCGGGGTGCCGTAGTGACGGCTCAGCGCTTCCATGTCGCCGCGGCAGCGGCCGGGCACGATGATGCGGTCGGCCTGCACGGGTGCAGGGACGCGGCGCTGGATCATCTCGGCCGTCATCAGCCCGGCGACCTGCAGGCCGATCTCGCGCACCTCCCAGCTGAACGGCGCCGCGTCGATTCCGTTCAGGACGCGCACGAGGCTGGCTTCGGCCAGGCGTCCGGTCAGGAAGACGATGTGTTCCATCCGAGCGAAAGTTCCTCTAGGCCCTTGTCGACCGCCGGTTCGAGCTCCGCAGGAGCGGCGACGATGCGGTAGAAATCGATGAGGCGCATCGGCTCAGCGTATTTGAACTTGATTGCCGAACTGGCAGCGTGATGGGCGGCAGACGCCTCACCACCACCGCGCCAAGCGATCGATCTTGCGCAGCATGCACGGCATTCCAGGAAATGCGCGGAGCCGGTATTGCACCAGCCGAGGCGGCCGCGCCGCCCCTCATTGCGGCGCCGGACTCATTCGGGGCGCGAGACCTCGATGTGCAGCTTATGGAGTTTGCGGTAGAGCGTATTGCGGCTGACATCGAGCGCCTTGGCTACATTGCTCACGTTCCAACGCTGCTGCTCCAGCATCTGCAGCAACACCTGCCGCGCATTCGCCTGAATCGGATTGAGTTTGACGTGAGCCGGCGCCTCGTCGTTCGATGCCGGGCGATCGAGCGCTGGCGCAGTGTCCGGCCCCTGCATGGCCGCCGGATGCAGGATCTGGGCCGGCAGGTGCTCGCGCGTGATCAGACGACCGTCAGCCAGCGCCGCAGCGCTGCGCAGGACGTGGCGCAACTGGCGGATATTGCCCGGCCACGCATAGTCGAGCAGGAGCCGCTCGGCGTCGGCACTCAGCCGACCCTCGCCGCCGGCCTCCGCCTTCAAGACATCATGAATCAGCTCGCGCTTGTCGCTGCGGTCGCGCAGCGGCGGCAACTCCAGCTCGATGCCGGCGAGCCGGTAGTACAGGTCTTCGCGAAAGCGTCCTTCCTTGACCAGCACCAGGAGGTTGCGGTGACTGCCGCTGATCAGCTGGAAATCGACCTGGTACGTTTCTTCGGTCCCCAGCGGCGTGACCTGGCGCTCGTCGAGCACACGGAGCAGACGCGCCTGCAGGTCAAGCGGCATGTCGGCGATCTCATCGAGAAACAGCGTCCCCCCACCGGCCTGCAGCACCTTGCCGCGCCGGCCGGTGCGCTGCGCGCCGGTAAAGGCGCCGGCGCGGTAGCCGAAGAGCTCGGATTCGATCAGCGTCTCCGGCAGGCTCGCGCAGTTCACGGCAACAAAAGCGCCTTTCGCATGCGGACTCGCGTCGTGCGCCGCACGCGCGAACACCTCCTTGCCCGAACCGGTCTCGCCCAGCAGCAGCACCGGCGTCTGGCGCGCGATCACGCGACGTGCCGTTTCGAGATGTGCCACAAGGCGCGGGTCCTTGAAGGTCGCCGCGCTCGCCGACGTCGTTCGCAAGGGAGTCGGGCAGACAGCCGCCTTGACCGGCCCCGCGGCGCCCGGCGAGGTGACCGGATGCAACGTTGCCGTCGCACTGGAGGCGGGCCGGCGCGCGACCGCGAAGAAGCGCAGCGCAGCGTTCGCGCGATACGTCACCACCGGATGAAACGACGATGACAAGCTGCGCTGCAACATGTCGTCGAGCGAGGTCTGGAACACTTCCTCGATGCGCCGGGAGCGGATGTCTTCCATCGACGGCAGACCGAGCTGGAACAGCGCGCTGCGGTTGGCGGCGAGGATGCGCCCGTCGTCATCGACCGCGAGCCTGCCTTCGTGCAGCGTGTAGACGAACTCCGGGCGGCTGTGGAAATGGAGCGGGTGTGCGTTGCGGAAGCGCTGATCGATCAGGCGGTTCTCGATCATGCGCGCGGTCATGCCCAGTAACACCAGCACGTGCTGCTGCATCTGGCGCGAACGGCTCGTCACGTCGAGCACCGCGACCGGCTCGCCGGACGGGTCGTAGACCGGTACCGCCGAGCACGTGAGCTGCGAGAACTGCGTGAAGAAGTGATCGTCGCGTCGAATCGACACGGGCGCCGCCAGCGCGATGCAGGTGCCCATGCCGTTGGTGCCGGCAGCAGCCTCGCTCCACAGGCCGCCCGCGCGCAGGCCGAGCGGCGCGAACTCAGCCGCGAAGTCGGGCGCGGAGACCATGTGGATGATGACGCCGTCGATGTCGGTCAGTATCACGGCCGAGTCGGCGTCGGCGAGCTGCTGATACAGCGTCGTCATTTCGTAGCGGGCGCAATCGATCACGTCAGCCCGGCGCTCGCGGCGAGCTTCGAGTACAGCACCCTCGATGATCGCCGGTTCACGCGGACGATCGGGGTGCAGCCGATATTCGTTCAGGCAGCGGCTCCAGGACCGGGTGATCGCGTCGCCACTTTCATGGGCGCCGCTTTGCACCATCGCCATGATTCGCTCGGCGTGTCGGTCAGCTTCTCGCAGCATCGATGTCTCCAATGTTCCCCGGGCCGGCAAGACCTCTGACTGCCGATATTGCTGCATTGATGCGCTCCAAGCAACCGGTGAAACGCGGCCGTCAGATGACCCGGCTGCACGCCCGTGAACTGGCATGCCGCTTGCACTTTAGGCGTCCCGCAGCATCGAGAGATGCCGCGCAGGGCCTGCGCCAAAGGAACATGACATGACCACCAGCTACACCTTGCCCGCAAGGCGCGCCGCGACTGCGCCGGCTCATGCAGCGCAGGCGATGGATTTGATCTTCATCGAGGGTTTCGTCGGCGACACCGTCATCGGCATCCACGAGACCGAACTGCATCGCCCGCAGCCGATCGAGATCGACGTCCATGCCGGCGTGCCGCGCGCGCGTGCCTGCGACACGGACCAAATCGGCGACACGATCGACTACGGCGTCGTGACCGAGCGGCTTCGCCGCCTGCTGGCCGAACACCGGCTTGCGCTGCTCGAGGCCTTCGCCGAGGCGATCGCCGATATCCTGATCGCGGAGTTCGGCGCCCGCTGGGTGCGCGTCAAGGTCGTCAAGCCGCGCAAGTTCAGCGATGTGCGTGCGGTCGGCGTGCAAATCGAACGCACGGCGCCGGAGGCGGAGACGCCGCGGCCCGGACACAGCGCCGCGGTGGTGCAACTGCTCGCCAGCGGCATGCTCCCCGGCAGGCGCTGACTGAGCGCCCGAAGGCGCGTTTGTCTCTCGTCAGAGATGCGCAGCGAACGGATGCGCTGCAGTGCCCTTCTTCGCCACGACCTCAGCCGCGGTCGGCGACCCTGACACGGCGCGCTTGATCGATTCGCGCACGGCTTGATAGTTGTAGTCCTGGATCTTCTTGTCGTCCTCGGCCTGCCAGTGGATGAACACACCGACGCAGACGAACAAGTTGTCGGCTTCGGCCGCTGGGATCGTGCCATCTTCGACCGAGTCGGCCACCGCCATCGCGACGGCGCGCTGCGCCGGGCCGAACATCTGCACCGCCTGCTTGGCGCCCTTGATCGTGACCTTGTTGAACATCACGGTCGCCGGCTTGGTCAGCAGATTGGGTGCCACCACCGCGAGCAGCGAGGTGAAGCCGTCCTTGTTGTTGGTCAGCGCGTTTGCAAAGGCGGATTCGGCGGGGCTGCCGCGCGGCCCGATGATCAGGTCGATGTGGGCCACTTCGTTGCCGTCTCCAACGAGCGACTCGCCAACCAGCATGCGATCGATTTTTGCCATGTCTTCCGCCTCCTGAGTGCAGTTTCTTGAGAGTGTTCACCGCACTGGCGAAATCGCCAGCGCAACCCCGTTCGTATCACGATCCGTGCCATCGGCCGGGAGGCGCCCCCGGTATGGAGCCGGTTTCTTCAACCTGGCGGCAACCCGTCGACGAGCAAGCCGGCGACGAACAGCGCCGCCACGGTCAAATCGGCACTGGTGCCCGGGTTCAAGCCGGCCGCCTTCAGCTCGAGATCCCAGGCCGCGAAGTCGGCATCCGCTTCCAGATCGGCGCCGGCCCTGGCTCGGGCATGCCAGCCCTGCGCCGAGCGCATGACACTCTGTGCCACGACGGCGCCATGTTTGCGAACAATGTGTGAATCGGGCAGATGCGCCAGAAAGGTCAGGTAGACGCGCTGGACTGCGGCGGCGACGGTCGAGGGCGGCGACTCTTCACCGCTGCTGAACCCGGCCACCAATCCGCCGGCCAAGGGCGGCAGGCCCAGTTCGAACAGCTCGGAATAGCCGTCGCGGTACTGGCGCGCGATGCTGTCGCGCTCCGCGGCCAGCGCCATCGCAGCGCGCAGGTCGATGCTGGGGGCGTCGCGCACGTCCTCGGATGGGGCCGTGCCCAGCCCGCCGGGGCGGGCGCTGGCGATCGCCCGGTAGGCTGCACCTGCATCGCCCAGATCCAGATCGACCAGCACCGCCTCGATCGCGGCGCGCAACGCCGCGGCGCTTTCCATTTTGGGCTCCAGCTCGATCGCACGCGCGACCGGCGCGCACAGCAGCAGGATGCCGAGGTTGGTGTTGCAGCCGACCGCTGCGGAGGTGGCAGCCACAGCGGCCTCGATCCGCTCGCCGACCCGCGCACCGCGTCGAAACAAGGGCTCCACCGACGCGCGCGCGCTGGCGCTGAACAACCCCCACTGCATGCCGTGCCCGGCGGAAACGCGGCTCACGTTGCCGGGTTTGCGGACCAAGACATCGAGTTCGCAGGCCCGCACGTAGCTGAGCTGCGCACGCATGGTGGCGCGCCGCTGTGCGCTCGATAATTCGCTCACGCGCGGCGCTCTGTCACCGCATCCGCTGAGGTGCTGGCCAGCCTGCGGTCGAGAAGATCATCGACGATCGCGCGCGCGATGTTGAACCCGGTCACGCGCTGCAAGCCGCGCCACGCGGCGACACCGTTGACCTCCAGCACCTGGATCCCGTCGGCGCTCGGGATCAGGTCGACGCCGGCATAGTCCAATCCCAGGGCTTCGGCGGCCCGCTCGGCCAGCTCGCCGAGCGCCGGCGTCAGCTCGGCCGGTTCGCAACGCGCCCCTTGCGCAACGTTGTGGACCCAATGGATGCTGATCCGCCGCATGGCCGTGACCGCCCGTCCGCCGACGACGAGCACGCGCCAATCGAACCCGGGCTCGGTCATGGGCGGAACGAAGCGCTGGAGGTAGGCCAGCGACCCATGGTCCTTGACGAGCGCGGGAAGCGGATGGCGAACTCCACCGACACGGCCGACCAGCTGCAAGCCCTTCCCCTGCGAGCCGAACAAGGGCTTCAGGACCAGCGCATGCCCCGCTGCCTCTTCGCGCATCGCGATGCGCCGAGCTTCGGCTCGCGATTCGGTGGTCCACGTCGCTGGCGTCGCGATACCCGCGGCGTGCAGCAACAGACTCGTCATCGACTTGTCGACGCTGCGTTCGATCGCGCGAGCGTCGTTGTAGACCGGCACGCCGAGTTCGCGGAGCGCGTGCAGCACGCCCAGTCGCTTCGTGACCTGCTCGAAGCTGCCGTCGGCAATGCCGCGCACCAGCGCCGCGTCCGGCAGCTCAGCTCCGAAGCCGGGGATGACGAGGCCGTGCCAAGCGGATGCGGTCGCGACGTGGCAGTCGGCCAGATCGACGCAGCGCCCGACCGCACCACGTGTCCGCAAAGCCGCCTGCAGCTGTCTTGTATGCCAGCCGGTCTCGTCGGTCATGATGGCGATGCGGGTCATGTCCGGCCCTCCGGCGCAGCAGACGGCGGCCGATCCCCCGGGCGCATGCCGGCGGGCTTACCTGCGCTGCCGAACGGGAGGCCGACGCGCGCCGGGCCACGAGGGGCGCCCTGCGGCCTCCACCGGTACTTCGCGCACGTCATGCCTGTCGCAGCCACAGTCCCCGCAGCAAGTCCATGTTCAGCGCGCCGGCATGCCAGGTGTTGCCGCTCTCGAGATTGCTGACCCAGACCTCGGCCGGCGCGAACAGCGCGGCGTCGATCTTGTAGAAGTCGTATTCGACTTCCTTGAAGATATCGGCGAACGATCGTCCGTAGTCGCGCGAGTTGCGCGACGGTAGCTGCAGCGCGAGCTGGCGTGCCGCCGCGTCGTTGCCGCGCACCGTGAGCTGCACGCGGCCACCGTACAGGATCGCGTCGTTGGTGCGCCCCATTGCGACGACGCCGTCCGGGCTCGGCGCTGGCAGCGGCGCGGCGGCGACACCGTCGACGATGTCGCCCAACGGATAGCCGAGCTCGTGCGCCTTGTGCAAGGCCACCTCGAGCACGCGCGCCACCACCTGGGTCGTGCCGGCGAGGCTCGTCGTCGGCGTCAGGATCAGGGTCAGGCCTTCCGGCTGCAAGCCGCAATCGCGCAGAAGCTTGTCGATGACCACCTTGGGGGGCACCCGATCGACTTCGAGCACCAGCACGCCGGCATCGGCACGGTCACGGTAGCCGAGCTCGCCGTACAGGGCCTCCTTCGCGGCAAGCGCACGCGCCGGGCCGGAGCCGAGCGCGAAGAACTTCTTGGCGCCGGTTTCCTCCCGGCTCGCCGCCAAGCTCCAGCCGGCATACTGGCTGGCCAGGCAGGCGAGCACCGGCTGCGAGCTGCGCACCTCGATCCAGCTCGGCCAGCCCTCGATAGCGCCGAGGCCGAAGCCCACCCTGCCGAGCCCACCCATGCAGATCTCGCCGATCAGCAGGCCGGCTGCGATGCTGCCGCGCACCTCTATACCTGCATCGACGATGCAGATGCCAGTGGTGTCGCGGCCCACGTTCAGCTCGAGCGCCTCGGCTTGCGCCAGCAGCCGCTCGACCAGCGGACGGGCCAAAGCGTTGACGCTCAGCATGGCGGTGGCCAGAGGCGGCGCGGCAACAGGGTGAGAGACGTCGGTTCGGGTCATGTGTCCAGGGCATCCAGCAAGGCATCGCGCGCGGCCGAGAGTAAGGCCTTCACCTGTTCCGCGCCAACGCCTTCGGCGCTCAGGCTGCAGAGCGGGTCACCGGGTGCGAAGGCTGCGCCGGCGACCGGCAGGTCGTGCACATTCGGCCATTCGAGCAAGCGCCGCGCCGCCGCCTCGTCGAGCTGCAGCGCGCAGGGCGCATAGACGATCTCGCTGCCCTTGGTCCCCGCCAGCGTGAAGGCGCCAGCCTGCGGCAGCTCGTCATCCAGGCAGGCGCACAGCTGCGCGTCGATCAGCCCGCGCTGCGCATACAGCGCCATGCTGGCCGGAGGGCGCGGGTTCACTTCAAGCATGCCGATCGCGTCATCGTTGCAGATGAAATCGAGGCTGCACCAGCCGCGCAGGCCGAACTCCGCGCTGAGCAGACGTGCCGCGTGACCGACGCGGCGCGCCAGATCCGGCGTGACCGCCACCGGGCCGACGCAACCGCAGAACACGAACGGATGGGAACCGAAAGGACGCACGAGGAGTTCATTGAAGCCGAGCAGTAGCGCGTCGCAGCCGTTGGCGATGAAAGTCGCCGACATCGGCGTGCCCGCCATCACGCGCTGGAAGTAACGAGAGGGACTTGCAGGCGCCGCATCACCGGCTTGCGCAGCATGTCGGATGTGCCAGCCACCGCACGCGTTTGCGTCCTTCGACAACCAGCCGTCTGGATCGTCCGGCGCATGCGCCTGAACCGGCGGATACCCAATGCCTTCGGCCGCAAGCACACCGAAGAACTGCTGCGGATCGCGCACCCGCCGCACCCCTTCGGCGGCGGTGCCAAGCAGCGGCAGCAGCTTCGCGCCGGCCTCGAGCAACTCGGGCTGGCCCTCGAAGCCGCTGCCGGAAATCCAGCCGATCACCTCGTCGCCCCGTCGCGAAAGTTCAAGCAGCGCATCGAGCACGCAACCGGCGTCGAGCTGCGGGGAGCCGGCCATGCCGAGCGGCAGCCACTCGGCCGAAGCGCGCCGCGTGTCCACATCACCGAACAGATCGAGTGCGACGACGTCGTAACCATCGCCCGCGGCCGCCTCTGCCAACATGCGGGCAGACACGGCCGCGACAGCCAGCTTGGCCAAGATGGCAAGCTCAGGTCGCCGGCTGGGCCGGCGCCGACGCGGCCTGCTCGGCGAGGAACTCGCGCGCCGCCGCGAAGGCTTGCGGAAAGCTCTGCACCGATGCCTTCTCGGACTGGCACATGCGCATCAGCAGACGGTGCTGGGTCTGGTACTTGACGTTGCCGACGACGAACGCGCCGATGCCGACCGCACCCCCTGCAGCGGCCAGCGGTTTCGAATCGTCCATCGCGCCGACACCGGCGATGCCTTCGGGCGGCACCGCGTTCACATCGGCGGCGATCTTCAGCCGCGTCGCGAACGCCAGATCTTCAGACGCGACCACCTGCACGCCCGCCGCCGCGCAGGCGAGCACGATGTCGGCTTGCGAGAGCTCGTGGCGCAGGGTGGCCTGATCCGCGCTCGATGCCCCTTGCAGCTCGACCTCGAAACGCGCGCCCGTGTCGCGTGCCGCTTGCTGCGCCCTGTCGAGGCCGCTGCGACTGGCGAGCCGAACCGCCGCACCCGCCTGCGCCGCCAGCACACCGGCGATCCGGCCGACGGGGCCGGTGCCGCCGAGCACCAACACGTTCATCCCTGGCAGGCTCAGGCCATGCTGACGCTTCAACGCCGCTTCGACACACGCGAGCATCGCCGCGGCCGTGGTGTAGGCACCGCTCGGATCGGCCATCAGCGACGCGACGAAGGGCTTGAACATCGCGCTTCTCGCACGCTCCAGCATGTCCGCGGCGAGCAGCGCATCGCGGCCGCCGATGAAGATGGCCGTGCGCGCCACGCCCTTCGGGCCGCGCGAGAAGATGGCGTCCTGGGTCAGCGCAGCTACGCCATCGATGCCGACATCGGTGTACGGCGTGATGATCTGGTAGCCGGCGTCGGCCGCCATGTTGACGTCGAACGGACTGGCCTGATGGCCTGGCGTGAACAAATGAAGGATGTAGGGTCGTTCCATGGCGTCCTCGGTCCGGTTGTCTGCAAGTGCACGACGGTCAGTCAGGGCGCCGACGCGATCGCGCGAGTGTCCGTGATCTCGGCCCCCCGGTTGCGCGGCGCCACGATGGACAGCGCGAGTCCGGGCTCGATCAGCCCGGCAGCGCGCGCCGCGTTCACGAGCGCTTCGGCACGCGCCTGCGAGGCGACGATGGCAAAGCCGGTCGGTCCCCACGAGCTCTGGCCTATCGCGGCATCGCCCGCGGCGGTATCGACCCAGCGCATCAAGCGGCCGACCGTCGCGCTCGTGTAGGCGCGCCCGTTCTGGACGGGTGCGTAGTACTCGCCGAGCACTTGCTGCACGCGCGAGACCCCCAGCGCGAAGGCTTCGAAGTCTGCGCCGGCAGCGCCCGGCAGCACTCGCATCAGCACCTCGTGGCAAATTTCCGCGGCGCGCGCAGCGGGCATCGGCACGAGTGTGCCCAGCGCAGTCCTTTCGGCATCGCCAGCGAGGCCGCGTCCCTCCCGGTCCTGTACGACCAAGACGCGCCAGGTCTCGGGCAGCGCGATGCGCGACAGCAAAGAGGCAGGCTGCCCGTCGGCCCCCGGCCCGCCGTCGACAAGGAGGCCCCCGTGATCGAAGCCGTGAATGCCGATGCCCGAGCGCTGACCGCGCCCGAGCCAGTGTGCGAGCGTCGGGCTGCTGACATCCAGCCGATACCAGCGCGCGAATGCACGCGCGATCGACAACGCGAGCTGGGTGCCGGAGCCGAATCCGGCGTGCGACGGCAGAACGCGCAGCAGCCGCAGGTGCAGCGCGTCGTGGCGCCCGGTGCGCAGGCGCAGCGTCTGAAGGCAGGCCTTCGCACGCTCGACCTGCGAGTCTGCTTCGGCCGTGTCGGCAGTGACGCGGTCGGCGAGCGCAGCACTCAGTTCGATCTCGGTCTCGAAGCCCTCGATCGCCAGACCGACGCTGCCGAACCGGCGTCCCAGCGAACCGGACGGGTCGAGAAAGCCCAGGTGCAGGCGCCCATGGGCAACTAACGTAAGGGTGTCCAGGCGATCGATACGCATCGGGGATGATCGGTCAGAACGGCCTGGCGCGTGGCCGCGTCACACCGACTCGTGAAACGGTGTCCGCGCCCGGGCTGAAAAGCAATCTCCATTCCCACGCCGCTCCTTGCGCCGCGCGCACTGATTGACCCGGAGTGCGGCCGGACTGACGCGTTCAACTGTTCCGCCTGGAGGACAGTCTGTCACGAAGGTCCGGGTGCGAGGAGACCACGTCCTCCGGTCGGCCGCAGGCAGGGCCGAAGCGGGGGCGATCGCCAGCATCCAATCGCGGCAGATCGTCAGTTGCCGAAGAGCAAGGCAGCAACCAGATGCCGCCACGTCCGCTTTGCAACGGTCCGTGTTCCGTGGCTAAGATGGAATCGCGGCTTGGCATGCGAGGTGCAACATCAGACGAGGTGGTGCTCTCTGGAACGGGCTGTGCACTCGCCGGTGCTGCCTGGCTCGTGAACGCCGAAACCGACTGTTTCCCGATTCTTCGACGTCCGGGCGGTCTGACTTGGACCTCTTCGAGAACGCCGCGAATTGACCCTACCTGCCCTTGAGGCCCAGCCCGCGAAGGATCGAATCGTCATGGCTCCTCACCGCTTGCGCCGGGGATTTGGAGTGTTTGCGCTGTTCGCATTGCCGAACTGCGTGTACGCGCAGACAGCCGCGAGCGACGCGAGCGGTCGGCTCGGCCCGGTCGTCGTCACCGCGACGCGGACCGAAGCCTTGCCGTTCGACGTCCCCGCCTCGATCGACCGCATCGAGGGCACCGGCATCCGCGACGCCCGCCTGCAGGTCAACATCTCCGAGAGCCTCGGCGGCGTGCCCGGCCTGCTCGCCCGCGATCGGCAGAACTACGCGCAGGACGTGCAGATCTCGGTGCGCGGGTTCGGCGCGCGCTCGACCTTCGGCATCCGCGGCGTGCGCCTCTACATCGACGGCATCCCGGCCACCCTGCCCGACGGCCAGGGGCAGATCTCCAACGTCGACCTCGGCTCGGCCGATCGCATCGAGGTGCTGCGCGGCCCGTTCTCGGCGCTCTACGGCAACTCCTCGGGCGGCGTGATCCAGGTCTTCACCGAGGAGGGGTCCGGCCCGGCCCGGTTCAGCACCAGCCTGACCGGCGGCAGCGATTCGACCGTCCGGCTCGGCCTGAAGGCGAGCGGCTCGAGCGGCTCGATCGGCTACCTCGTCAGCGCGAGCGAGTTCTCGACCGACGGCTACCGCGACCACAGCGCCGCCGAGCGCCGCCTCGGCAACGCCAAGCTGACCTGGAAGCCCGACGACGCGAGCAAGCTGACCCTGGTGATGAACAGCGTCGCGCTGCCGAAGGCGCAGGACCCGCTCGGCCTGACCCGGGCGCAGTTCGAGGCCGACCCGCGCAGCGTCGACCCGTCGGCGCTCGCCTTCGACACCCGCAAGACGGTCGACCAGACCCAGCTCGGCGTGGTCTACGAGCGCCGGGTCGACGAGCAGAACGCGCTGCGCGCCCTCGTCTACAGCGGACACCGCAACACCGAGCAGTTCCAGGCCATTCCGACCGCCCCGCAGGCGAGCCCGCTGCACCCCGGCGGCGTGATCGCGCTCGGCCGCAACTACACCGGCACCGACCTGCGCTGGACCCTGAGGACGAGCCTCGCCGAGCGGCCGTTCACCTTGGTCGGCGGGGTGGCCTACGACGCGCTCGAGGAGCGCCGCCAGGGCTACCAGAACTTCATCGGCACGACGCTCGGCGTGCAGGGCGCGCTGCGCCGCAACGAGGACAACGACGTCGCCAACTTCGACCAGTACCTGCAGGCGTCGTGGCGCTTCGCCGAACGCTGGAGCGTCGATGCCGGGATACGCCACAGCAGCGTGCGCTTCCGGTCGAGCGACCACTACATCGTCGGCCCCAATCCGGACGACAGCGGCAGCGTGCGCTACAGCGCGACCCTGCCGGTCCTCGGCATCATGTTCAGGGCGACCGAGAGCCTGCACCTCTACGCGACGGTCGGGCGCGGCTTCGAGACGCCGACCTTGAACGAGCTCGCCTACCGCCCGAACGGGGCGACCGGCCTCAACCTCGCGCTGCAGGCCTCGCGCAGCGACAGCGTGGAGGCCGGCGTGAAGAGCCGGACCGCGTTCGGTGCGTTCGACGTCGCGCTGTTCGAGACGCGCACCCACGACGAGATCGTGACCCAGACCAACCTGGGCGGGCGCTCGACGTTTCAGAACGCCGGCGCGACCCGGCGCCGCGGGCTCGAGGCGGCGTGGGCGACGCAGTGGGGCGAGAACCTGCGCGGGCAAGTCGCCTGGACCTGGCTCGATGCGCGCTATCGGGATGCCTTCATGACCTGCACGGTGACGCCGTGCGCGACCCCGAACCTGACGGTTGCGGCCGGCAACCGGATCCCGGGTGTGGCGCGCAGCGCGCTCTACGGCGCGCTGGCCTGGGCGCCGCCGCAGGGCTGGCGCGCCGGGGTCGAGGGCCGCGTCCTGAGCCGGGTCTATGTCAACGACGCGAACACCGATGCGGCTTCGGGCTTTGCGATCGCGAGCGCGAACGTCGGCTACCTGACCCGGCTCGGCGCCTGGGAGATCAGCGGCTTCGGCCGCGTCGACAACCTGTTCGGTCGCCGCTA
>Ga0207648_10005307_pt1 | contig 13002 bp, 9 predicted proteins | sample KBSMisM32_FD_184310 | JGI IMG/M metagenome (GOLD analysis project Ga0207648, IMG submission 184310) | Miscanthus rhizosphere microbial communities from Kellogg Biological Station, Michigan, USA - KBS Miscanthus M3-2 (SPAdes) (version 2) | ecosystem: Host-associated > Plants > Roots > Rhizosphere...
CCCAGGCCGGGCGCGATGACCGAAGCAAATCGGCCAGCCAGCGGCTCGGTCAGGAGCAGGACGGGCACCGCCACGAGGCCCAGGCCAGCCGCAAACTCTCGTACGGTCAGACGCGCGGTCGGCTCGATGAGAAGGGGCACGGACGTCAGGCGAAGGCTCTGGCTGAAGACCCCGAACGTCGTGTAGACGGCGAAGGCGACGAAGAATCCGTCCGTCTGCTCCGTTGCCCCGAAGAGGCTCAGGTACAGGACGGCCTGAACGGCGGACGCCGCGGCCATCGCGAACGTGGCCAGCGACATCGCCATCCCGGCGCGGGCCTCGGTCCGGGGGATGCGTGCCGTTGGCGTCCGCGGTGATTCAGCGGTCAGTGTCGGACTGATGCGGCCCATGACCGGCCTACGGCGTACCGTCGGCGTAGTGCTCTGCGACGGTCGCTGCGCTCAGCGCGCCGTCGTAGATCGCCACCTCGTCGAGAGCGCCTGCACCGAAGAGGCTCGCGCCGCCGCGCGACATGAAAAACAGCGTCGAGTTTGCGAAGACCGGGGCCCCGGTGCCGCTCTGAGTCTTGGCGAACGCCACAGGCTGGCCGTCCACATACGGCGTGATCTGGGTGGCGGCCGGGGCGGCGGTGTCGAGCACGAAGACGTAGTGGTGCCATTGGTTCGGGCTCGGCCGCGTGAACGAGATCGAGTTCCGCGAGGTGTCGCGGCCGATGGAGACCGAGAACGTCCCGTCCGCGCTGTTCGGGTCGATGAGGAAGCCGCCGTCGTTCTGGTTGAAGTTCGACGTGAACTCCATCGCGAGGGCGTCGTTGTCCGCGTAGACATCCCATTTCAGCCAGAACTCGACGGTGACGGCCGTGGAGGCGGAGAGATCGATGTTCGCCGCCGCGGATCCGGTGATGCCGTCGAAGCGACCGGCCGCGTTGCCCGCGCCAGGGAGCGCCCCGGGGCTGCCGAAGGCCACGCCACCGGAGGCGGTCGCGGGGCTCGAGCCCTTGGAGTCCGCAAACGTCGGACCGGACAGCTCCTCCATGCGCCAGTAGTCCTTGAGACCCGGCGTTGCGAGGACGGCGTTCTGATAGCTGGCCGACTTGACGCTGAACGCGCGCGTCGTCGTGCCCGTCGCCCCGTCGTCGTCCGTTACACGCAGGCCGATGTTCACGGTGGCAGCGTTCGCATAGACCCGCGACGTGGTCGCGGTCGTGCCCGTGTTGGTCTCGAACGTGCCGTTCCCGTCGAGATCCCATTCGTACTTCACGACGGTACCGTCGAGATCGCTCGACGCGGACCCGTTGAAGGTGACCGTCTGTCCGATGATTGCCGGGTTCGGGCTGATCGTGAAGCTCGCCGTGGGAGCGTCGTTGCCCACGAAGAGCGTCTTCGAGTCCACGTCCGTTCCGCCGCGGTTGTCCATGACCCGCAAGCTGATGACCCGGTCACCGGTCGTCGTGTACGAGCGGGTGACGGAGTTGGTCGCGCCCGTGTCGGTCTCGAACGAGCCGTTCCCGTCGGTGTCCCATTGGTACTTGACGATGGAACCGTCCGGATCCGACGACCCGGTCGCTCGGAAGGTGACGTTCTTGTTCACCTTCACCGAGGTTTGAGACAGCGTGAGCGCGGCAATCGGGCGGCGGTTCGTGCCGGACGAGGCGTAGTGCTCGGCGACCGTCGCCGCGCTGAGCGCCCGGTTGTAGACGGCAACCTCGTCGAGAGTCCCTCCGCCGAAGAGCGACGTTCCGCCGCGCGACATGAAGTTCAGCGCTGCGTTGGCGAACGGCCCGCCGCCCGTCCCACTGTCGAGCTTCGTGTACGAGACGGGGGCGCCGTCGACATAGGGCGTGATCTGCGTCGCGCCCGGTGCGGTCGTGTCGAAGACGAACGTGTAGTGATGCCAGACGCCGGCGGTGGGCCGCGGGAAGAAGACGTTGTTGCGCGAGGCGAAACGCCCGAGCCCGACACCGAAAGTCCCGCCGAGCTGCGGTGCGTCGGGATCGATGAGGAAGCCGCCGTCGCTGCCGTTGAAGTTGTCGGTGAACTCCATCGCGAGCGCGTCGTCATCTGCGTAGCGGTTCCACTTGAGCCAGAACTCGACCGAGACGACGCTCGTGCCCGAGAGATTGAGGTTCGCGCGGGCCGAGTCGTTGACGCCGTCGAAAGTGACGGCCGTGTTCGAGTCACCCGGCACGCCTCCGGCCGCGCCGAACACCGGCCCGTTCGCGGCGGTCGCGTTGTTCGTGCTCTTGCTGTCGGCGATCGTGGGCCCGGTGGCGTCGCCCATGCGCCAGTAGCTCACGAGCCCCGGCGTGTCGAGAAGCGTGTCCGAATGCGAGCTCACGCCCGAGACGCCGATGGCGAGTGCAAGCGACGCGATGCCGACGTTGCCGCCGTCGTCCGTGACGCGCAGGCGGGTGTTGACGGTTCCCGGAGCCGCGTAGGTCTTGGTAGCGGTGGGCGTCGTGCCGGTGTTGAGCTCGAAGGTACCGTCGCCGTCGAGATCCCATTCGTACTTCACGATTGTGCCGTCCTGGTCGCTCGAGGCCGACCCGTTGAAGGTCGTGGGGAGGTCGACGACTGCCGGGTTCGGCGACACCGTGAACGAGCCAGTCGGGGCCTGGTCACCGACGTTCAGCGTTCCTGTCTCGGTATCCGTCCCGGTCAGGTTGTCCGTGACCCTGAGATGGACGGCCACCGGGCCGGGCGTCGAGTAGCCGCGCGTGACGCGCGGGTTGCTTCCGGAGTTGAGCTCGTAGGTGCCGTTCCCGTCGAGATCCCACTCGTATTTGACGATCGTTCCGTCGGGGTCGCTCGAGGTCGAGCCGTCGAATGTCACGGCGACACCGAGCTTGACCGGGTTCGGGGCCATCGTGAAGCGTGCGACCGGCCGCCGGTTCGTCCCGAAGCTCGCATAGTGCTCGGCAATGGACGCGGGAGACAGAGCGCGGTCGTAGATGGCAACCTCGTCGAGGGCACCGCGGCCGAAGAGGCCGAGGCCCCCGCGTGACATGAAGTTCAGGACCGAATTCGCGAAGTTTCCGGCACCCGTGCCGCTGTCCATCTTGGTGTACGTGACGGCCTTGCCATCGACGTAAGGGGTGATCTGCGTTGCGGCCGGCGCGGTCGTGTCGAAGACGAAGGCGTAGTGGTGCCATGCTCCGGCGCTCGGCCGTGCGAAGAAGGCGTTGTTGCGGGAGCCCGACATGCCGAGGGCGACGCCGAAGCTGCCGCCCTGCTGCGGGGCGTTGGGATCGATGAGGAAACCGCCCCCGTTTTGGTTGAAGTTGTTGGTGAACTCCATGGCCAGGCTGTCGTCGTCCCCGAAGGCGTCCCAGTTCAGCCAGAACTCGACCGTGATCGTCGGGAGCGACGACATGTCCACGTTGGCCTGCGCCGTTCCGGTCGCGCCGTCGAAGCGAGCCGCCGGGTTCGGATCCCCGGCGACCGCGCCGGGCACCCCGAAGCTCACGCCGCCGGCCGCGGTCGCAGGGGTCGTTCCCTTCGTGTCGCCGAAGGTCGGGCCCGTAGTCTCGCTCATGCGCCAGTAGTGGATGAGACCGGCCGTGTCGAGCACGGCGTCGCCGTAGGAGCTCACACCTCCGTTGTTGACGATCAGCGACTGGGTCGTCGTGGCGGTCTTACCCCCGTTGTCCGTCACACGGAGTCCGATCGTCAGCGTGGCCGGCGTCGTGTACGAGCGGGTCGCCGTCGGCGTCGTGCCGCTGTTGGTCTCGTACGTCCCGTTCCCGTCGAGATCCCATTCGTACTTCGTGATCGTCCCGTCAGAATCGCTCGAGCCGGATCCGTTGAACGTCACGGTCTGCCCGACGATCGCGGGGTTGGGTGCAACCGTGAACGCTGCGTTCGGCGGGAGGTTTCCGATCACCGTAAGAGTGCGGACGGAGACGTCGGTCGCGTTGCCGTTGTCGGTGACGCGTAGCCGGATGTCGAAGGTGCCTTCCGCCGTATAGCTGCGGGTGACCGTCTTCGTCGTGCCGGTGTTCGTCTCGAACGTGCCGTCGCCGTCGAGATCCCACTCGTACTTCGTGATCGTCCCGTCCGGATCCGCGGACGAAGATGCGTCGAAGGTGACTGTCTCGTTCAGGTGAGCCGTCTCCGGCGTGACTGTGAACGACCCGACCGGCGGCTTATTCGACCCTGCCGGGTCGGTGGTGATCTGATCGGGCGAGTCCGGCTGGACGCCCATGTCCGAGAGGATGTTGTAGGTGGCCTGCTTGATCCGTAGGTCTTCCTCGTTGGAGAGCCCCCACGACCACTGCATCGTCCCGGACGCGAAGACCTGAGCCCCGCTCGGCGCGGTGTAGCGAACCGCGTTCACCGTTCCGGGCTGGCCGCTCGGCGGACTCGTCCCGCGCTGCCGGCCCTCGTCGAGAAGCCAGCTGTTGTCGGTCACGGTCTGGACGTTCGTGTTCGTGAGCCGCTTGACGCCGCTGGGCTGTCGCGACGTGTACTGGGGATTCGTGGGGACCGCGTCCCATTCCCAGCCGACGATGTTCTGGCCGATGTTCGTCGAAGTGTTCTGCGAGATGCCCGTGTTGCGCCAGATCCTGTCCCCGGAGAACTCGTTGTTCGCGTTCTTCGCCGGAACCGTCAGCGGGAAGAAATGTGAGTCGTTGTCGCCGACGTACATGACGCCGAAGAGCTGGTTCTCGGGCTTGTCTGGGCCCACGCGTCCACCCGGGGGCGCGTTCGGGTCGCCGTTCGGCGCGCCGTTGTCCCGGAAGGTCGTCGTAGCGTTCTCGGGGTGGTCGTCGGCGGTTCCTGCGATCCCGTCGAGGCCCAGCGCATCGTCCGCGGTGCCGGCGATGCCGTCGGGACCGGGGTCGTTGGGGGTGATCTGACCGCTGCCACCCGAGCCATCGCCCTGCACCGTCTTGTACTCGACGAATGTACGACCGTTGTCCTCGTACCGGCCCTTCCAATAGGCGGTGTTCGCGCTGAAGCTCGCGATGTTCACCCCCGCGTTTCGGGCCGCCAGCATGTTGTTGAACTCCTCGAGCGACCAGTACTCCGAGTGGCCGGAGATGACGATGATCTTGTGCTGGCGCAGCTCAGCGCCGTTCACGGCCGCCTGGTAGTCGTCCGTGTAGGAGATGTCGTAGCCCTGCCGCTCCATCCAGGCGAGCAGATAGAAGTCCGGCCCGATGAACCGGTTTTGGTCGGCTTCGTTGTTGTCGAGCGGGCGGTCGAAGGAAACCTTGACGGCTCTCGGCGTGCCGGCGACCGTGTTGGCGCCGCCGTTCTTGTCGAAGTAGAGAGACTTGCCGCCCCAGTTGTTGTACGCCTGCCACGTCGCCGTCGGCAGGACGAACAGGATTTTCGACTCCGGCACGCGGTTGTCGTCCCGGTAGATGAAGACGATCTGATTGTCGAGGTGCGCCGCGTCGGTCGTCGTCAGCTTCACGACATATACGCCCGATGCTGGAAGCGCCGAAGCCGGGATCGTGTAGGTCACGTTCCAGTTGCTGCAGTCGTACTTGCCCGTGACCGTGTCCATCGGCTTGCAGGCGATGTTGTTGTTCACGACCACGTTGTTGCGCGTGTGCACGAGACGACCGCCCAGATCGCCGTAGTAGCCCATCCGGTAGACGTTGATGTTCACCGAGGTCGTAGAGGCAGGGACGTTGCGGGCGATCTTCAGCGGGACGGCCGTTCCCTTGTTGAAGCTCGTCTGCGTGGCGAAGCCGCCGATGTTCTCGCTGTAGTTCGAGAGCTGCCACGCCGTCGTCCCCGCGCTCTGGCACTGGTTCTCCTGCACGATGGGATTCGAGTTCGGGCAGGTGACGGCGGCGTCGGCGACACGCGTCGCGCCGGGCACAGCGACCGCGGCTGCAGCGCAGACAAGCAAGAGCAGGCGCCGCCCGCGCGCGCGCGCTCCGTACCGGAGGATCGTCTTCATCCGCAAGAAGAACGCCGAAGCCGCGGCGCTTCTTTCGCCGTGGCTTCGCGCAACTACGCCTTTTTTCAGACTGCCGCGGCGAGCGTCGTCGGACGGGGATGGGCATCGTGGAGGCGGCTCATCGCCTCCTGGGCAACGCCCTCGGCGAACTCGATCACCGAATCGCCGTTCAGGAGCCGCGGATACACCTGGCTGGCCGACGCGAGCGCGAGCCCGTCCACAGCCGGGAAGACCGGCGCGACCCGCGGTCGCGCTCCCAGTGGATGCACCGGCTCAACGAGCGGCGCGCGCTGCACTGTCCAGTCGACGACGTCCTCGTGGCGGAAGCCGGGCGCCAGCCGGGCGAGCATGGCCGTGAAGCGCTCGTAGATGACCTGGTCGTCCTCGGTCATTTCCGGCGCGCTCGCTTCGCAGTACTTAGGTAGGTACACGAGACGGAGCCCGTCCGTGTGCTCGGTGCCGACGACATGGGAGGTTTCGACCACGGTCGTGATCGGGGTCGGCTCGCAGATATTCACCGAGTAATAGGGAAGCAGCGACCGCCTCATCTTGAGGAGCAGACAGACGACGCCGAGGTAACGAGGCGGGTAGGCATCGAGCAGGCCGTGCAGGTCTCCCGGCAGGAGCCGGCGAAGCGCGGGCGGCTGCAAGGTGGCGATGGTGAGGTCGAACGGCTCGAGGGCTCCATCGACCACGACGCCCTCGACGCGGCCCGCCTCGTACCCGAGGCCCTCCACTCCTGCGCCCAAACGGACGTCCACGCCGAGCTCCGCGGCGCGCGCGCCTGCGGCCTCGATCAGGCGCTCGTGCCCACCGATGACGTGACCCATCGTCTCGCCCGCTCCACGCTCCGTCCGAGTGCTCTTCATGCGGCGCGTCCGCGACCAGAGATACGTGGCCGGAAGCTCTTCGTGACGCCCGTCGAACCGTGAGTCCAGCAAGGGGCGCCAGATGCGCTCGACGACCTTGCGCCCGCAGTGCCGCCTGAGCCATTCGAGGAGGGGCACGTCCTCGAGCGGCTCGTAGTCGGAGCGAAGCTGACATTGCAGCACGAACCAGGCGAGTCGCATCCGTCCAAGCGGCGAAAGCGGTGGAAAGCGCAGGAAGTCGGGAATGCCGTTGAGCGGATACATCCGACCGTCCACCCAGAAGCCGACGCCGACCGGACTGAACCGAATCTGGTCCGAAATGCCCAGCTCGTCCGCCAGGGCAAGCATGCGGGTGTCGGAGGGTACGACGACGTGGTAGAAGCGGTCGACCCGGTGGCCGCCGAAATCGAACCCCCCGGCGAGACCACCGAGCGTAGGAGCGCGCTCGAGGAGGGTTACGTGCGCTCCGGCCTGCGCAAGCCGGAGCGAGAGCACGGTCCCGAGGATCCCGCCCCCGACGATCCCGACTCGCGGCGAGCCGCTCAATCCTCACCCCCGAGCGGCGAGATCGGCGGAGGCTGGATGCGCCCGATCAGATGCGCGGCTGCCAGGCGTCCGTACGCCACAACGGTCGGCGTGAGGCTCATCTTCGACTGCCCACCGCGCTTGCGCCAGTCGTTCACAGTCGGCACCTCCGCGATCTTCGCCCCGGCGTTGTGCAGCTTGAGGAGGAGTTCGACGTTCGCCGCGAAGCCGGGCTCGCGCACGAGCAGGTAGCCGTACGTCTCCGCGGCCCGGCGAAGGGTGCCCGCTCGGTACACACGGTAAAGGGAGGAAAGCGTGTGGATGTCGCGGAGCCCGCCGAGATAGCGAAAGGTGTTCGAGACCGCCTTGGACGCCGCCAGCCGCCAGCCCGCAACGCCGATGATCATTCCTCCGGGCGCATACACCGAGGCGAGCACGATGTCGTAGCCATTCTCGAAGAGCTCGAGCATGCGGGGAAGGTCGTTCAGGTCGGAGGTGTTGTCGGCCTCGATCGTCACGATCGCGTCGTCGTCATGCGCCTCCCCGAGCGCCGCCCGAAGGCCGGTGTTGAGAGACGTCCCGAGACCCTGGTTCTGCCGATGGCGGACGACGGAGAGATGAAGCCCGTCGCGGTGAGCGTCGATGTGATCGGCGGTGCCGTCGGTGGAGCCGTCGTCGACGAAGATCACGCGCGCGCCGAGCTTGTGCGCGCGAGGGCCGAGATCCTCGAGCAGGCGGCCGATGTTCTCGGCCTCGTTGAAGGCTGGAATGACGAACCTGACCATGGGCGACCGATTAACGGAGCGCGGCGCGCAGAACTGTCGTCACACCCATTAGGCCGCCCACACCTTCTCGCGCCGTGGTGGGAGCGGCATCCCGAGGAGCTCGACCGGGCGCGAATTGGCCGCCGAGTCGCGGACGGCGAGAGCCGCGATGAGGGCCCGGCAGCCGTCGTAGGCTGACACCGGCTCAGGCGTGTCCTTGAGGATGCACTCGGCGTAGGCCTCGAGCTCGGCTCGCAGCGGCTCCGTCTTTCTCAGCGCGAAGCGGATGGCGGCACTCTCCGCGTCGCCGCGAAGCCGGGCGAGGTCCTCCCACCCCGTGTGCGCTCCCTCCGCCTCCATGAGCCAGACGTCCTGGGTGAGGTAAGAGGCGTGCACCATGCCGTACTCGCCGATGACATTGAGCTCGCGGCGCTTCTCCGGCGTGAGCCAGTTCACATCGAGGAGCCCGAAGGGCCCGTCGTTCCCGAAGCGGAGCAGGCACGAGAGCATGTCCTCCTGCGTCGGATGGGCGAAGCGCGTGCCTTCCGCGTAGACACGCGTGATGTCTCGTTGGAGAACGAACTGCATGACGTCGAGATCGTGGGTAGCGAGGTCGATCGCGACACCCGCGTCTGCGATCCGGGCGGGAAGCGGCCCGACGCGCGTCGCGTGAGCGCGAAACACACGACCGAGCCGATCCTCCGAGATGAGCTCGGCCACCTTGCCGACAGCGGGGTTGAATCGCTCGACGTGGCCGACCATGAGCTTGACGCCCGCGGCCTGCGCGGCGGAGGCCATCCGAAGAGCCTGGTCGAGCGCCGCTGCAATCGGCTTCTCGACGAGGACGTGCTTGCCCGCCTCGATCGCGTCCAGTGCGATCTCCGCGTGAGCCTCTGTGGGCGCCGCGATCGTGACTGCGTCGATGTCGTCGCGGTCGAGCAGGTCGCGCCAGTCGGCATGCCACTCCATCCGCCGTCGGCGAATACAGGCCCGCGCAGCAGGCTCACTCGGATCGGCGATCGCGACCACGCGCGCACATTCGATCCGGTCCCAGGCGTCGACGTGCCACGTGCCCATCCGCCCGGCGCCGATGACTCCGACGTTCAGCTCGACGCTCATGCCGCCTCCTCCAGCTTGTCCAGGACGTACTCGACTGTCAGTCCGGCGATGCGCTCTGCTGCATGGCCGTCTCCGAAGAAAGCGGGCCGCTCCGCGGGAATCGGCCGACGCAGCGCCTCGGCGAACGCGTCGGCGTCCACGCCGACGAGAACGTTCCAACCGGCCTCGACGGTCTCCATCCACTCGGTCTCCTCGCGGAGCGTGATGCAGGGGACGCCCCAGAGATAAGCCTCCCGCTGCACCCCGCCGGAATCGGTCGCGATCGCCCGCGCGCCCCGCTCGAGCTCGAGCATCCGGCGATAGGAGACCGGCTCGCTCACCCTGACCTGTGTTGGGAGGTCGAGCCCCCAGGAGCTGATGCAGGACGCCGTCCGCGGGTGTACCGGGAACACCACCGGCCAGGGTGAACGGCCCAGACATTCGAGAACGGCGCCGAGGCGGTCCGGATCGCTCGTGTTGTAGTCGCGGTGCACGGTGGCGAGCACGTAGTCGCCCGATGCGGGCCGGATCTCATCCCTTAGCGACTCGAGCATGTCGCAGAGCGGGTCGCCGGTGACGTGGATGGTCCCCTTGACCCCCTCCGACCGAAGCCTGGCCGCAGCCCGCTCGGTGGGCGGAAAGAGCAGGTCCGACAGGTGGTCGGTCTCGACGCGGTTCCGCTCTTCCGGCATCTCCTCCCGGAACGAGCGGAGCCCCGCCTCGATGTGGACGAGCGTGACGCCGGCGGCTGCGGCCGCACGCGCGCCGGACAGCGTCCCGTTCGTGTCGCCGCGGACGACGACGGCGTTCGGCCGCTCGCGTTCGATGAGGGCCGAGAGCCGTTCCTCACCGATCGCCAGCTGCTCGGCATCGGGTCGCGAGCCGACCTCGAGGTTGTAGTCGGGATTCGGGAGCTGGGTCGAAACGATCTGGAGCTCCGACATGGAGAGGTCGTAGTGCTGGCCGGTGTGCACGAGCACCTCGTCCGCAATCGGCGCCAGCGCCGCCGAGACCCGCGAGGCCTGGATGATCTCCGGTCGGGCCCCGATCACCGACAGAACCTTCGGACGACGGCGCGATGCGGGCATCGCGGCGCTCACGATGAGGCCTCGAGCGCCCGCCGCTCGGCTCCCGAGATACCGAGAATGCCGAGCCCGATTCCGCGCTCGGGATCGAGGATCACGCTGACGGCCTCATGCCTCGAGCGGACGCCGAGCTTGACGAAGGCGGCGGAGAGGTGGCACTTAACGGTGCTCTCCGCCACGAAGAGACGCGAAGCGATCTCCCGATTCGAGAGGCCCATCACGACCAGTCCGAGCGTCTGCTTCTCGCGCCTCGAGAGCGTCGGACGGTCGACGTCCCTTCGGCGCTCCGCGGGGACGGCGATCTGCCCAGCTTCGACCGCCCTGATCGTGGGCTCGAGGGCTCGCTCCAGGTCGGATTCGAAGACGACGCCGTCGGCTCCCGACTCGACCAACGCCCGAACAGCGGCGCGAGAGTCGTTCGACAGGACGACCACAGGCGACGTTTCGCCCGATGAGCGCCGCACGCGCTGCAGCGCGTCGCGCAGCGCGGAGATGGAGCGAGTCCCACCGACAACGAGCACCCGCGGCATTCCGGCCGCCGCGTCGCCCGGATCGGTCAACACCGCGGAAACCTTCCGCCCGGTACGCGAAATCGCCTGCTTCAGCCGCTCGAGCGCAGCCGGGTCGGGGTCCAGGCTGAGAAGGGCGACCTCTGCCTCCGTCGTGGCGGCCGACGCCCCTTTCCCGCCGGCACGGGGTCCCCCCGCGGGGCGTTCCGAGTCTTCGATTAGGGCTTGCGCCATGGCCTTTGAGGAACGCGCAGCCCGGCCCCGCACTCGCGCAGTCGGCGTAGGGGAAAAGTTGTAGTCATTCGGGCCCGCTCGCGAGTAAGCCGATCTCGGCGAGCTCGCCGCAGAGCTCACGGAGTTGGATCTCGACCTCGTCCGGCTCCCCCCACCCACCGGCCGAGAGCCGGCGAGCCGCTTCGTGGATCTCCCCCGTCTCGACGAGGGCAACGAGCATCGCGCCGCTGACCTCGTCGAGACTGAAGTACTTCCCCGCCGACACGTCCATCAGCACCGTCTCGGAGACGAAGCTCTGGACAACTGCGTGATCCGCGAGCGCGACGGGCTCCGCCTGCAGCTGGTTGCTCATTCGATCCTCGTCAGCCGGCGATCGGCACGATGTGCCGAAGACGCGTGGCTGGGGGATCGACGGCGCTTGCCAGCCTCGCGCCGAGACGTGGAGGCTCGGCGCGAGGCGGCGGCTCGGCTCCCCGATTCTCGGCGTCTCGCGAACTTGCCAGCGAACCCCTCAAGGTCTCTCTGGCCCTGTTGTTCAGGTTGTTCACCGCCTGTTCGCTGCGCTCGAGTCGGCGCGCCACCTCGTGCGCCGAGAGGCCGACGACATGGCGTAGCAGGAGCGCCTGCTGTTGCGCCGGCGGGAGCGCGGCAAGCGCGTCCACGAGGACACCGGTTCGCAGCGAGCCGTCCTCGTGCACCGCAGCATCGTGTTCGCGGAGCTCTGTCGCGACTGTCATTCGGCGGCGGCGAAGCTCGTCATGAGCGGCATTTCGCGCCACGCGGAACAGCCACGCCTCGAACGGTGCGTCCCCCGGCACGTAGCGGTCGAGCCGGGTCAGGAGCTTCAAGAATGTGTTCTGGGTGACGTCCTGGGCAGCCTCTCGATCACCGAGCAGGCCGGACACGAACCGTTGCACCGCCGGCGCATACCGCGAATAGAGGAAGCGAACTGCCTGTTCGTCTCCTGCCTTCGCGCGAAAGACGACCCGGCGGATTACCGCCTCGTCGTGTGCCGCTCCCTCTCTCTCATTTCTCTCCCCCAACCCATCAACGACCCTACGCGGCGGAGAAATGGCTGGGTAGGCTAGAAAGTCGAACCCGTCAAGGGGAGAGGGACCTAACCCTTTTGGGGGGAGCGGAGAGAAGCAGGCGAGCCGGGTTGCCGGCGACAACGGTGTGCGGAGCGACGTCCTTGGTGACGACGGCGCCAGCCCCGACGAGCGCGCCCTCGCCGATCCGAACGCCGCACAGAATCGTCGCTCCGGAGCCCACGGCGGCGCCGCGCTCGACGACGGTGTGCTCGAGGAGCCATTCGGAATCATCGAGCAGCTCTCCGCTCGCGTTGCTGGCCCTCGGCCTCCTGTCGTTGATGAAGACGACGCCGTGTCCGACGAAGACTTCGTCCTGGATCTCGACCCCGTCGCAGATGAACGTGTGACTTTGGATCTTGCAGTTCGCGCCCACCGTTGCGCCGCGCTGGATCTCCACGAACGTGCCGACCCTCGAGTTGTCTCCGATCGAGCAACCGTAGAGGTTCGTGAACGAGTAGACGATTACGTTCTCGCCGAAATCGACGTCTCGTAGGAGTCGGAAAGGCGCCTCGTTGGCCGGCTGCTCAGACATCGCCGAAGAACCTGCGGATCGCCGCCACGACACGATCGAGCTCGCGCTCTGTGATTCCGGGGAAGATGGGCAGCGACAAGGCTTCCCGGGAAAGCGCCTCGGAGACCGGAAACGCGCCGGCGGAGAGTCCTGGCCGCGCGAACGCGGGGGTCAGGTGAACGGGGTCGGGGTAATGCCGGCCTGTGCTTATTCCTTCTGCCCGCAGAGCGTCGGCCAAGTCTGCCGGTCGAGCCGTACGGATCACGTAGAGGTGCCACACAGGGCTGCTTCCCGCGGGAACCGGCGGAAGGAGCAGGTCGCCGACCTCGCGGAGGGCCTCCGAGTAGTAACGGGCGGCCACGGCCCGCTCGGCGTTCCAGCCGCCGAGATGCGGAAGCTT
>Ga0207648_10005309_pt1 | contig 12998 bp, 9 predicted proteins | sample KBSMisM32_FD_184310 | JGI IMG/M metagenome (GOLD analysis project Ga0207648, IMG submission 184310) | Miscanthus rhizosphere microbial communities from Kellogg Biological Station, Michigan, USA - KBS Miscanthus M3-2 (SPAdes) (version 2) | ecosystem: Host-associated > Plants > Roots > Rhizosphere...
CGAACACCTGAGTGTTCATGCTCGCTTGCGGCTCGGTCGGCATTTCCTATCCTCCAGATCGGTTTTCAGTTCAACGAGCGCCGAGACGAACGGCTCGGCGTATTTGCGTGTCCAGCGGTCATAGATGCTGCGGATGGGCACCGGATTCAGGAAGTGCAGTTTTTCGCGCCCCGATCTTCGCGTGACTACGAGCCCCGCGCGTTCCAGCACGCGCAGGTGTTTCATTACGCCGAAGCGCGACATCTCGAGCTCTGATTCCAACTCGGTCAGCGTGCGGCCGTCTCGATCGAACAGCAGGTCCAGCAGAAATCGCCGCGTCGTATCGGCCAGCGCCTTGAAGACCAGGTCGTCATCGTTGGACATGGCCTGACGATATGTGACCATATGGTCACATGTCAATCGCACTGCTGGCTAAGCTGATGCTGCGAAAAAAGGAAACCCCGGCACAAGGCCGGGGCTCCTGTTGCGGACTGAAACTACTTAGCAGCTTTGGAATTGCTCACTGCACCGCGGCCTCGGCATTCACTATTCCTGTGCCGAAGAATGACGTGCGGTTGCCATCGGTCGTGCACTGGCGAGCGTCAGTAGTCGGCCAGTTCGTCGGGCACGCAAGATAAGTGGCCGACGCGCGAATCTTCGCTGCGACCGATCCCTGCGGGAGTTTCGGGTTCATCTGCCGAATCAACGCTGCGACGCCGGCAACGTGGGGCGAGGCCATTGACGTGCCGCTGATCCACACGTAGCGGCCACCACCGCTCATGATGGCTCGGCCAGCGGCGGCAAGCGCCTCCCAATTACCAGTCGCATCCGTGCTCGACCATCCCGCCAGGATGCGACCGCGTCCGAATACTGCCGACGTCGTCTGCCCTGCATCGCCGCCGGGAGCGGTGACATCCACTGGAGAGCCGGTGTTCGAATAGCTGGCCAATGTGTTCACGCCTATCGCCGATACCGTGACCACGCCCGGCAGCTCGGCCGGTGCGACGCGGCAGTTGTTACGCACGTCTCGCACGATCGCGCTGTCGGGCGGCCAGTCCGGACTGATGTCGTCGCTCACCGGATGGCCAAGATCGTCTGCCTCATTCCCGGCTGCTGCGACAATGACGACGCCGCGCTGCTGCGCATAACGGGCGGCGCTCTGCAGTTCCTGAAGGATCGCCCGCTGGCCAGCCTGATTTGCGCAGTAATACAGATACGGGTCAGCGAACAGGCTGAGATTCACTACGTCCAAGCGCTGATCGCCCGCATAGCGCAGGGCCGCCGCCACTGAATCGGCGAAGCAGAAGCCGGCGATGGTGCAGGCTTTCAATGCCACGATCGTCGCCTCAGGCGCGACGCCGACGATGCCGAACCCGTTGGCGCGAGCTCCCACCGTCGTAGCCACGTGCGTGCCGTGACCCTGCAGATCCTGCACGGCCGACTTGATTGCGCAGTTACCGTTCGCGATTTCCTGCGGGTCGGCAGTGGGCGTCGTGCTGTTGATGAACGAGCACGAACGCGCAACGTCTATTCCCCCCGCCAGATCCGGGTGATTGAGGTCGACCCCGCCGTCGATGATGCCAACCGTTACACCGGCGCCGGTTGCCGGCTTTGCATGAGCAGCGTTCGCATTGATCACGCGCATGTCCCACTGACAGGTCGAGAGCTGATCCGGCCCGGTCGTTCCCGGATAACTCGCAGCGCAGTTCCCGTTCGCGGTCGCTCCATCGATGACCGCCAATGAATCAGCCTGTGTCGATTCCATCGATCCGACGAATAGCAGCACAGCCGCCGGTATGGCGGCGTGAACGTAGTTGCTCAACATATAGGATCTCCCAGCTTTGAATTTGGATTTTGGGGCGTCTGCCTTGCCATGCACGGGGCCATGGCAACGCTCATCGCGCTGGCATCCGTTCGCGGGTTAGATGACGTATACAGAGCACCTTGCGGCACGCGCATCAGTGAATTCGACGTTGACGCGAATCAAAAAAGAGCGCGACCGCTGACGTACACCCAAGGTGGTAGTCGCTGGGGATCCCGGTCTTGCATGGAAGTGCGCGTACTCTTGCATGGAAGCGCGCACCTGCACTGCCGACCTCTCCGGATCAGCTAGATTTTGCGCACGGAGGCCACCAATGATCATGAAGACACTGAGTTCAACTGCGCGCACCGCGCTCGTTCTAAGCGCGGGGATTCTCGCGATCGGACCGGTGCAAGCTGCGCAGACGGCGTACCAGGCGCAGATGGCCAAGGATCAGCAGGCACACCCTACTCTGGCGATCGGATCGCCGGCGCCCGCGTTCGATCTGATGGGTATAGACGGTCGCCGCCACAAGCTCGACGAGTATCGCAGTCCGATCCTTGCGGTCGTCTTCATTTCCAATCACTGCCCCGCCTCACAACTCTACGAAGGACGAATCAAGGCGATCGCTCGCGACTACCAGGACCAGGGAGTTCAGGTCGTAGCAATCGCGCCAAACGGACCCGACGTCATCGGTCCCGCCGCCCTCAACTACACCGACGTCGACGATTCGTTCGAGTCGATGAAGGTGCGAGCGGAGTTTCGGAAATTCAATTTCCCCTATCTCTACGATGGCGAGACTCAGGCGGTCGCCCATCAATACGGCCCGAAGGTGACGCCGCACATTTTCATCTTCGATGCTGAGCGCAAGCTGCGCTACGAAGGACGCATCGACGATCGCATGCAAGAGGCCAAGAGCAAGGTCAGTGATGCGCGCAACGCGCTGGACGCGATGTTGGCGCAGAAGCCTGTGGCTGTTGCACACACTGCGGTTTTCGGTTGCAGCACCAAATGGAACGAGCATCTCGAGTCGGCGCAGGCCGAGATGAAGGAATGGAATGCACGGCCCGTCAGCGTCGAGACGATCTCGCTCGATGGCTTGCGCCAGCTGCGAGCCAGCGCACCCGGCAAGACTTTGATGATCAATTTCTGGGCGACCTGGTGCGCGCCTTGCCAAACCGAGTATCCGGCGCTGCTCGAGACATACCTGTGGTATCGCTCGAGAGACTTTGAGTTTGTATCGGTGGCCATGCAGGAGCCTGCGGAGCAACCCGCGGTGCTGAAATTCCTGCAGAAGCAGCATTCCGCCGTTCGCAATCTGATGCTCGACTCGGATGATGTCTATGCCGCGATGGCGGCGTTCGATCCCGCCTGGGAATCGGGAGTGCCCTTCACGATCGTGATTGCAGCGGATGGCAAAGTGCTGCTACGTCAGCAGGGGGAAGTGAACAAACTGGAGCTGCGACGCAAGATCCTGGGGAATCTGCCGGATGCGGGAATGTTCGCAGGCAACACTGAGTACTGGAACAACTAGCGGGCACTACGGCGACTCGCCGACGATTTCGATCTCGTTACCTTCGCTGTCTTTGATGAGAAAGCTGCGAACCGGACCGCGGGCAACGTCATCGCGAGTGCTGACCGTCGCCCCTTTGGACTGCAGCAGCCGATACGTCGCGTTTGGATCTGGCACCGCAAAGACGATATGCACCCAGTGAGGGATGTTGGTTCGCTCATTTGTGGTGCCGGAGGTCGAAGGATTCTTGACGAGGGCGACGCCGAAATCGCCGGCCGCCAGTTCTACGAACGCCAGTGCACCGTGCTGACCTCGTTCCACAACCGTAAATCCGAGCATGCTTTGATACCACGCCGCCGCGCGATCCAGGTCCGCGACACTAGCCGTTATGTGATGCGCTCGCAGATGCAACGGGTTCGCAGGCGGCGCTGACGGTCCTGCGCGACTCACCATGAAGATGAGAGAGCTCGCAAGAATCAGCAGCGCGTGTGAAATGCGCATGAAGCCTCAAGGAAGCGCGAATGCTACGTAGCCGCCCGCGCGGGGCTCCGAGGGCGTGCGCTGATTGTTGGTGCTGATGACGACATACTGTTTGCCATCGACCATGTACGTCGCCGGCGTCGACACGCCCGCCTGTGGCAGCGAGCCCACCCACAGCAACTTTCCGTCACTGGTGCGGAACGCTCGCAACTTGCGGTCGTAGACGGTGGCTCCGATGAAGACCAAGCCACCTGCCGTCACGATCGGTCCGCCGTAATTTTCGGAGCCAGTATCTGTCATGCCCTGCGCCGCAAGCTCCGGATACTGCCCGAGAGGAACTCGCCACAGATACTGACCGGTGTTGAGGTCGATGGCGTTCAAGGTGCCCCACGGAGGCTTCACCGCTGGATAGCCGTCGGGGTCGAGGAATTTGACGTAGCCCGTGAATCGATACGGCGTTGGCGCGCGATCACTGAACATCGGGGCACTCATTCCCCTGCTGGCACGTGCCGTCGAAGGAGTTGCTGTCGCCGTAGCGTTCTGCGTTGAATCCTGGCCCGTGCGCAAGAATCGAATCAGTGCATCCTGAACGAAGCCGGTCACGTTGGGGAACGGCGGCATGCGACCCCGCCCGTTGTGAATGACAGCGCCGACCTGGTCTTCGCCCAACCGCTGTACCACATCGATCAACGATGGAAAGGCCGGCGGCGAGCCCGTTCTGTCGGGCCCGTGGCAAGTCGAGCACTCCTGCTGATACATGGCGGAGCCGAGGCCACCGCCCGCAATGGTCTTGACCAGACTGCCCGTCCAAGCAATGTCATTCGCATTGAGATACAGCACACCTCGCTTGGGATCGACCGCGGCGCCTCCCCATTCCGCACCACCGTCAAATCCAGGGAACACGACGGTCGGTTTGCCGACGCTCAGCGGCACGAACAATCCACCGCCGAGAAACGTCCGAAACTTCTCGAGTGCCCAAGCGTGCGCCTGCGGCGTACGCGTCGTGAGCATCGACTCGTCCAGCTGTTGTCGGGCAAACGGCGCAGGAAGGTCCGGCAGTGGCTGAGTCGGCGAAGTCTCTTCACCCGGTACGGTGCTCGCTGGAAACTTGTGCTCGCGTACCGGGAAGATGGGCTGCCCGGTCACGCGATCGAACACATACAGAACCCCCTGCTTCGTCGGCTGTGCAATCGCATCGATCGATTTGCCGTCGCGATGAATGGTGAGCAGCGTGGGTGGCGATGCGAAATCTCGATCCCACACGTCGTGATGCACGGCCTGAAAGTGCCACAGCAGACGCCCGCTCTGCGCCTCCAGCGCCAACAGCGTATTGGCATAAAGGTTGTTGCCAACTCTGTCGCCGCCGTAGAAATCTGCCGCTGGCGAGCCGGTGGGCACGTAAACGATGCCGCGCGCTTCATCGAGCGCCATGCCGGTCCAGTTGTTCGCGGCCCCGGCACTCTGCCACGCGTCTTTGGGCCAGGTATTCGCAGCCGGCTCACCCGTATGCGGGATGGTGTGGAAGCTCCAGCGCAACGCTCCCGAGTGCAAGTCATAGGCGCGGATGTCGCCCGGCGGTGCCGGCTGTGCTTCTCTCGTGCCGAATCCAACGATGAGCAGATCGCGGTAGCGAACCGCTGGCGATGACATCGAGAGATAGTGCTGCTCGGGATCTCCGCGCAAGTCCTTGCGCAAATCGATCGCGCCATCGTCACCGAAGCCCGGGACCGGACGTCCAGTGTCTGCGTCGAGAGTGAACAGATAGTTCATCACCCCGGCTACGATGCGCCGGCGATTGCCGTCGCTCCAATACACGAGTCCTCGAGCCGCGCCGGTAAACTTTCTTCCCGGAACAACCTCGCCGTGCAGACCCGGATCGAACCGCCAGCGCTGCTGCCCGGTCGTCGCGTCGAGAGCAACGATGTTCAGACTGGGCGTATAGCCAAACAGCGTGCGACCGACGATGAGTGGATTCGTTTCGGAGTTGCCGGGCTCCTGCCAGCCAACACGCCAGGCCTCCCGCAGTTGAGCAACATTGTTGGTCGTGATCTGGGTGAGCGGAGAATAGAGGTCGCCGGATGCATGCCCTCTGTAGACTGACCAGTCTTCAGAACGGTCCTCGGCGTGAGCCCCATGCTGCGAGACTAGAAAAGAGGCACCCGCCAGGATGCAGATGGCCGTCTTGTTTCGCACTCTGTTCTCCGGCGCTGGCGCTATTGTTATAACGCGCGCGCCGAGGCGAGTGCGACATCGCTACTGCCGCGCGAAATTCCCGCGCATCCCACGCAGAACGAATTTCTGAACCTTGCCTGTCGCGGTTTTGGGAAGCGCCGCGACGAACTCGAACGCGCTGGGTACTTTGAAGTGTGCAAGCGCACCGCGCGCGAACTCACGCAGCTCGCCTTCGGTTGCAGACGTGCCCTGCCTCAGGACCACGAATGCCTTGGGCGACTCACCCCATTTTTCATGCGGAACCCCGACCACCGCCACTTCGAGTACCGCTGGATGGCGTAGCAGCGCACCTTCTACCTCGATCGATGAGACGTTCTCGCCGCCGCTGATGATTACATCCTTGAATCGGTCGCGAATCTCGACGTAGCCATCCGGGTGCACGACCGCGGCATCGCCCGTATGAAACCAGCCGCCCGCAAAGGCGCGGTTGGTTGCGTCCGGATCGTTGTAATAGCCGCGCATCACCACATTGCCACGCGCGACGATCTCGCCGATCGCAGCACCATCCCATGGCACATCGTTCATGTCCGCATCCACCACTCGCAGCTCACCCGAAGTGATCAGCTCGACTCCCTGACGCGCTTTGATGACTGCACGTTCAGTCGGATTGCGACCCACATGCTCGGGGCGCGGCTCACATATAGATATGAATGGCGCGGTCTCGGTCAGCCCGTAGACCTGGGTTACCTGCCAGCCAAGCTCGCCCTCGATTCGTTCGATTGTCGCGGGCGCCGGTGGTGCACCGGCCGTCAACAGCCGCACGTTGCCGCCGGCGCGCTTGCGCTCCGCTTCGGGACCGTTCGCGATGGCAATCAGCACCGTTGGAGCTGCGCAAAGAGTGGTGACCCGCTCGTTTTGGATGACCTCATAGATCAGGCTCGCATCGACTCTGGGCAGGCAGACATGCGTCGCTCCGACTGCGGTAACGATCCATGTGAAGGTCCAGCCATTGGCATGGAACATCGGCAACGTCCAGAGATACCGGTCCGCGGGAGTCATCGGCCAGTGTGTCAGCGTGCCGACCGCGTTCATCCAGGCGTTGCGGTGCGTGATCATCACGCCCTTCGGATTGGCAGTGGTGCCGCTGGTGTAGTTGATGGCCAGCAAGTCGGTCTCCGCGATCGCCGGCCGAGGAAAGCTCCCTGGGCCGCGCGCCAGCAGTTCCTCGTAGTCCAGCCAGCCCGTCGCCGCGCCTTCGAGGGCAACGAAATGCTCGACCGTCGTCATGCGCGAACGCACTTGATCCACGAGCGCCAGGTAGTCGGAGTGCACGCACAGCACCGTGCAGCCGCTGTGGTTGGCGATATAGACGAAATCCTCCGCCGTCAGGCGGTAGTTCATCGGCACGATGACCGCGCCGATCTGCGGGATCGCATAGAACTGTTCGAGGTGCTGATGCGTGTTCGGCGCAATCGTTCCGACCCGGTCACCCTGCTTCACGCCCAGCTGCAATAGCGCCGCGGACCAACGATCGCAGCGCTCGCCGAACTGCGCGTACGTCAGTCGGAGTTGCCCGTCAACGACGGCCTCGCGCGCACCGTATAGTTTGCGGGCGCGGCGTGCGAAATCGAGCGGTGACAGCGGGACGTCCACAAAAACTACCTCAGCCGATTCTTGTGAAAGCGCCCGTCCTTCATGATGACGGACAGGTGCGCTCCCTGATCCTGAAACAAGCCGAGGTCCTGCAGCGGATCGCCGTCGACCACGAGCAGATCGGCTATGGCACCCGGCTCGATGACGCCAAGCTTGCCCGGCATACGGAGGATTTCCGCAGCGATCGTCGTGGCCGAGCGGATGATCTCGATCGGACTCAATACTTCGGCACGCAGCAGGAATTCGCGCGACTGTTCGTCCTGCAGTTGCCCGAGCAGGTCGCTGCCGTAGCCCACTTTGACGCCGGCCTGCTTGCAGATCTCCAGAGACTCGAGCGCACCGCGCAGGACGAGCTCGTTCTTCTCCAGCTTGTCGGCGTTCATGCCGAACTGCGCCGCGCGCTCCTTCATCACGAAGTACGCGACGAGATTGGCCACGAGGTAAGCGCCGCGCTCAGCCATCAGTTGGGCCGCGGGCTTGTCGATGAGATTGCCGTGCTCGATGGTGCGCACACCCTGACTCACGGCGCGCGTGATTGCCTCTGCCGTGTAAGCGTGAGCGAGCACGTAACGCTTGAAGGCAGTGGCCTCCTCGACCGCAGCTGCAATCTCCGCGAGCGAAAACTGGCGTGAATCGAGTGGATCGTAGGGCGAAGCCACACCACCGGAGACCATGATCTTGATCTGATCAGCGCCCTGCCGCAGCTCCTCGCGAACGACAGCACGTACGTTGTCCGCGCCATCCGCGATTGCCATCGTGAATCCCAGTCCGTGGCAGCAGCGGCAGGCGGCTTGGTGGTCGGTCCGTCGCCGCATGTCCGAGTGCCCACCGGTGGGACCGATGGCGCGGCCGGAGATGAACAATCGCGGCCCGGCAAGGAAGCCTTTCTCGACCGCCTCTCTGATTCCCCAATCGGCGCCGCCCGTATCGCGTACCGTCGTGAAACCGCGGTTCAACATGCCGAGCATCAGCGGTGCCGCGCGGGCCGCCAGTAACGACACGGGCACGTGCTCCAGCAGCGAGACGTTTACTTCGCTGAGATACACGTGCACATGACAGTCGATGAGTCCTGGCATCAACGTACGACCGCCACAATCGATGCGCTGCGCGCTGCTCGCGGTGATCGGCCGCTCGGACACTTCCTTGATGACTCCGCCTTCCGTGAGCACCTCGTAGCCGCCCCGCGTCTCGCCAAAGCGCGGGTCGAGGAGCTGCAGATTGCGGAACACCAAAGCCTGGGTCATCACGATCCCCTCGAACGGGTTGCTGGGCCCATTGCTTGCTGCACTTCGGACGGCACTCCGTACTCCTTGGCGATGTATTCCGGATCGAGCAGACCGAGAGCCTCTCGCTGGACCACGTACCCCCAGAAGGCCTCCCCAGCAGCGGCCACCAGGCCGGATCGAACCACGGGGGCTGCCCGCCTGGCGCCCGCGAGCACATCCGAATCGTACTTCTGCAACGCGTCGAGAGTCTTCCTCAGCAGCCGCCCTGCACGTCCGAGCGACGCCGCGGCTTCACCCGCGAACTGGTACTCGAGCGGATTATCGAATTTAGGCATACGCCGAGCTCATTGACCGTCTCGACCACGGCCGGTCTCGCGGTTCTTTCGCTCTCCGGCCTCTTGCTCGATCTGGGACTGCGGTGGCGGCGGCGGCATGCGCCCACTACTGAGGAACATCAGCGCCCAGGCGAATCCACCCACAGAGGGCTTCTTTCGCATGCGAGGGCTGCCATTGCGTCGACGTCGCAGAACGGCGAGCGCAACCGCGCCGAGAGCCAACAAGATGAGCAGGACAGTGGACGTCTCCATGCGGGAAACCGTACCACGGCGACGAGCGCACGTCCCGCTTCGCGGTCACTTCCGTGCGGGCAGCGGCACCTCTTCATGGGCCGGCTTGTAAATGCGCCCATCCTGGAGCTCCAGCCGCCCGTTGACGAAGGCGGTGCGCACCTTGCGGAACGCGGTGAAATCCTCGTCGGGATTGCCGTCCACCACGATGATGTCCGCGAGCTTGCCGACCTCGATCGTGCCGAGCCGGTCGCCCATGTGCATGATCTCGGCGCTCGTCTTGGTCGCCGCGACCAGCGCTTCGGCCTTGGTGAAGCCGGTCTGCGTGAAGGATTCCAGCTCGTCGATATAGGCGCCCGGCATGTAGTTGGGCGAGTCGATGATGAGATCGAGGCCGATCCCCATCTTCACCTTCGCCTGGCGCAGCTTCTTCGCCATCGCCACGATCGAGTCTTCGTTGAGCTCGAAGCGGCGCGACGTGGAGCCGAAGTAGCCGCCGCTCTTGCGCTGAATGATGCGATACGTAACCAGCGTCGGCACCGACGCGATGCCGCGCTTGGCCATCAGCGCAATGGCTTCGTCACTGCGTGGCAGCGGGTGCTCGATCGAGTCGACGCCGGCTTTGATCGCCATGTCGATGTATTGCGTCTCCGAGTCGACGGTCACCGGCAGACCCAATGAATGTGCCTCATCGACCGCGGCGGTGACTTCTTCCTGCGTATATTCGCTTGCCAGCTTGATCAGGTCCGCACCCTTGGTGAACTGAATCCGCACTGCCTCGCGCCACTGCTCAGGACCCGATGCGATGCGAACCATGGAATTGGGATTGCCGTTGGGCACTTCGGGATAGTTCGCGGTGATCGCGTGCACCGCGCCGTGCCCGCCGGGCTGCGTGATCAACTGTCCGGCCGTGAAGATGCGCGGGCCCTGGATCTCGCCCGAGGCCTGCAATCGCTTGAGGACGAACGGCGCGTCGCCGTGAGATGCCACGTCGCGCACGCTGGTGACGCCGGCCTGCAGATGGATGGCCATGCGACGCAAGCCGCGCATCACGGACTCAGCGCCGCTGGTATTACCGTTCGAGTAGACACTCATGTCGTCGACATCGAGAAAAGTCAGGTGCGTGTGCAGGTCGATCAGACCGGGCATGACTGTCTTGCCGCTGACGTCGTACACGACCGCATCCGCGGGCCAGTTGCGCTCCGAGGGATTCAGCACCGCAGTGATCGTCTTGCCCTGGACGACGATCGTCGCCGATCGCGCCGCCGCGCCAGTCCCATCGAACAACCGACCGCCAACCAGCACGAACGAGCCTTTCGGCACGTTGAAGTCAGGTGCCACCGGAATGCGCAGCACGTCGTCGGATGTCGACACCGACTTCGGCAGCCAACGATCGCGGTTGTAGAGCGGCCGCGCCTGCGGGCCACCGTCCTGCGCGACGACGAGCGTCGGAATCAGTGCGACGACCAGCAGCAGCCGAACACACCAGGCGCTCATTCAAAAGCCTCCATCTGATAACCGGTCGGCGGCGTCTTGCCGAGCAGCTCCTTGACGAAGAAGTCCCAGCGCCGTCGATGAAAATAAGGAACGGCCTCGACCGGATGAAAGGCGTTGGGCACGATCAGCAGCTCGAAATCCTTGTTGGCCTTCATCAACGCATCGACCAGCCGCAGCGAGTTGGCCAGCGGCACGTTCTCGTCGATCTCGCCGTGCGCCACCATCAGCTTGCCGGTCAGCTTCGACGCCCAGGTGATGTTCGAATTGGCGTCGAACAGCGGACCGAGCTCGACGCCCATCCACTGCTCGTTCCACCACGCTTTGTCGAGCCGGTTGTCCTGGACGCCGGAGGCCGACAGGCCGACCTTGTAGAAATCGGGCCGCTCGGTCATCGCCTTCACTACGTCGTAGCCGCCGGCCGAGTAGCCGTGGATGCCGACGCGCGAGACATCCATCCACGGATTCTTCGCGGCCAGCGCGCGGATGCCCGCGATGTGATCATCGAGCCCGACCGCGTGGAGGTTCTTGTACGAAGGTTGCTGGAAGGCGCGCGAGCGGCCGGCAACGCCGCGTCCGTCGATCGTCAGCGCAATCGCGCCGAGCTGCGCGAGCGAGTTCTGGCCACGCGACATCAGCCCTGCCTCGAACGTCTTCGCAGTCATCGAGACGATCTGCGGCCCGGTGTACATCTCCTCGATGATCGGATAGCGCTTGGCGGGATCGAAATCCGCTGGCTTGAAGATCGCGCCGTAGATCGGCGTCTTGCCGTCGGCAGCCAGCGCCTCGAACGGCTCGGGCAAGCGATAGCCAGCCGCGACAAACGCGGTGATGTCGGCGCGGCCGAGCTCCATCACGATGCGTCCGTCGCTGGAGCGACGCAGGACCGAGCGCGTCGGCACGTTGATCAGCGACATGTTGTCGACGAAGTAACGACCGTCGGGCGAGACGGAGATGTCGTGATCGAGCGGCTCCGGCGTCAGCGGCTGCAGCGCTCCGCCCTTCTTCGACACCGCATAGAGATGCCGCAGATAGGGATCCTGCCCTGCTTCGCGGCCAGTGCCGACGATCAGCAATTTCTTCGCCGCCTGGTCGATGCCTGCGACGCTGCTTACACGCCAGTCGCCGGAAGTGATCTGCGCCCTCGCGCCGGTGCGCGCATCGATCGCGTACGTTTGCAGGAACCCGGTCTTGTCTGCGGTCCAGTAAACCGTGTCGCTCTTGTCGTCGTACGACCAGAAATGGCTCCAGAAATCGACATACGTGTCGGAGCGATCTTCCGCAAGCAACTTGGCCGCACCGGTGTCGGCTTCGACGCGATAAAGCTGCAGCGCCTTGTAGCCGCGCTCGGTGACCCGCTCGAGCACGGCCTTGCTGTCGGCAGTCCACGTGAATTCAGGCGCAAGGTAGTAGAGCATCGGCTCCGGAGCGAGCGCCATGTCAGTGCGCTTGCCCGTGTCCACATCGAAGAAGATGCCTTTGGACAGCGGCACCGCCTTATCGCCCGTCAGCGGATAGACGTAGGTGAACATCCGCGGGTTGTCGCCGCCGGGCGGCGCCGACTGGACGAGGGCCAGGCGCCTCGCACCCTCCTGACTCAAATGAAACGTTGCGATTCGCTTTGAATCGGGCGACCAGGTCAGAGCGGGCTCGACCACGGGCGTCTGCGTGCCTTGCGCAACCATGATCTTCGGATCCATCACGGGCATTGCATACGGCGCATCGATCGTGCCGTCCGTTGTGAGTTGCTGTTCGCGTCCGTCCTTGATCGAGACCACGAACAGGTTGCCGTTGCGCACGAACGCGCGCCACGCGCCGTCCGGCGATACCAGCCCTTGGTCTGCCGGAGCGCTGTACGCCGTCAGCGCGTTGGCTTTCGGATCGAACTGCCAGCCCTTGCCGTCATGCTTAAAGCGCAGCACGGCGGTTTTCGCGTCGACCTCGAGCTCGGTCAGCCGGAATTTCTTGCGGTCGACCTGCTGACCGGTCGCAGTGGCGAGCGCCTTGATCAATGCATCGTGATCGAACAGCGGCTGCATCTTGCCCGCGAGGGAATCGACCACCCAATACTGGCGCCCTTCCGGCGTGCGCTTCTCGAACTGAAAGCGCGAGGT
>Ga0207648_10005316_pt1 | contig 12989 bp, 10 predicted proteins | sample KBSMisM32_FD_184310 | JGI IMG/M metagenome (GOLD analysis project Ga0207648, IMG submission 184310) | Miscanthus rhizosphere microbial communities from Kellogg Biological Station, Michigan, USA - KBS Miscanthus M3-2 (SPAdes) (version 2) | ecosystem: Host-associated > Plants > Roots >...
CGCGGCGGAGGGGCGGCGGCGTAATGGCGAGGAAATGCTGCCCGCCTTGATCCAGGGTGCGAGCGACCGGCTGCGGCCGGTGCTGATGGCCTCGCTGCTCGCGCTGGTGGGCTTGCTGCCGATGGCTATCTCAACCGGCGTCGGCAGCGAGACGCAGCGCCCGTTCGCGCTGGTTGTGGTGGGCGGCATGTTGACCACGTTGGTCGTGGCGTTGTTCGTCCTGCCGGTGTTCTACAGCCTGATCACGCCGCGCAAGTTGATCACTCCGGAGGAGGCCGACGCATGAAGCCGATCCGCCGTCACCTGTCCGCCGCTTGGCTGGTTAGTTTTTCTTTCGGCTGCGCGGTGGCGCATGCGCAGGACAACACCGCCGTGCCGGCGATCGTCGATTTGCCGGCGGTGCTGAGACTCGTGCGCGAGGTGAGTCCGCGGCTGTCAATCGAACGCCAGGGCGTCGCCGGCGCTGAAGCGAGCCGCATCACCGCGGGCGCCTATCCGAATCCGACCATCAACTATGGGCGCTACCGTCCCAGCGCCGGTGGAGCCACCTTGTTCGACGGCACCCGCCAGGAGCAAACGATTGTCGAACTGCCTTTGCTTATCGCCGGCCAGCGCGGCGCGCGGGTGGAAAAAGCGGAGCGCGACATTGAAGCGGCTCGCGCGCGCGTCATCTCCGGCGCGAGTTCGCTTGCCGCCGAAGCGGGTAGCGCGTTCGTTGCGCTGCTCGCGGCGCAGGAGAAAGCGGCGCTGCTCGCCACCACTAATGAAGAGCTCGTGCGCCTGCGCGATATTGTCGCCGGCCGTGAATCGAGCGGCGTGGCGAGCCGCTATGACGTAACACGCCTGCAGATCGAGCTGGGCGGTTTCCGCGCCAAGCTCGAGGATGCGAAAGCCGACATTTCGGATCGCGCGGGCAATCTTGCGGTCTTGCTGGGCTTGCCCCAGTGGCGTCCGCGTGCCGCCGGCGAACTTCGTCCGCTCGTGCTGAACGCCGACTCACTCGCCAATCCGCGCGATCGCGCAGGCAGCAGCCCGGCATCGATTACCGCATTGCGCGAAGAAACGGCGGCGCAGAGCGGCGTCGAAGTCGCGCGGCGAGAACGCTGGCCGGTGCCTTCGGTAAGCGCGGGCCGCCAGTGGACGAGTGAGCCATACGGCGCGGCTAATTTTCTCGGCTTGAGCGTGGAGATACCGATACTGGATACGCGGCGCGGTGCGTTTGCGAAAGCCGAATCGGAAGCGATTACCGCGACTCTGCGCCGCGAGCTCGCCGTCGCGGAAGTCAGCGCGAACCTCGAGCGCTTCGCGAACATAATCGCGGCGCGCCAGGCGGCGCTGCAGGGATTTCAGGAAGACGCGGCGGCGCGCCTGCCGCTATTGAAACAAATGGCCGAAGACGCGTACCGGCTGGGGCGCAGCTCGATTTTCGAATTGCTGGATGCGACGCGCTCGCGCTACGACTTGCAGCAAACGCGCATCGACCTGGTCGCGGCACTCGTCGATGCGCAACTGCGTTTTCTGGCGACTAGCGGAGAGCTCGATCGCAGCATGGGCATCGCCGCGGAGCCCGCGCCGCTACCGCGCTAGGCGCTGTACTCAATTAGCGACTTGCAACTGGCGTCGGCGGCAGGCATGTTCCCGCCGCGTTACCGTCATCTCCCCTTGATTTAAACCGTGCTCGACGTAAGCATGGCGTAAGTCGTGCGGCGTAAGCTGGCAGTGTAGTCAGCGGGATGACAAGCGGATATGTCACGACCGCGTGCGCAGTCGCCGCGCGGTGACATTAGCCGTCCATCCCGATCTGTTGCCGGTTGGATTTTTTCGAGCGCAGTGATGTCGCGTAATCTGATCTTCGCCGTGTGCGTATTTACTGCGGCGCTTGCCGCCGCAGCATGGCTTGCAGCTGGTCACCAAGGCCGCGCGGGCGAATCCAACTTGCGAGTGGCGCGCGCCGCGCAGTTGAATCCGCATGAGCTGCGCTTTGCCGCGGATTCACCGCAGCTGAGTTTTATCAAAGTCGAGGCGGTGGAAGCGTTGCCGGAGCCGTTGCTTGATCCGCTCAGCGCGCGCATCGCCTACGACGAGAACCATACGGCGCGCGTCAGCTCGCCGATTGCCGGCCGCGTAACGCGCATCTTTGTGGAGCCCGGCGACCGCGTGGTGACCGGCCAACCCTTGCTGCTCGTCGACTCGCCGGAATTTGCCGCCGCGACCGCGGATGTCGCGAAGTCGCGCGCCGATCTTCAATTCAAGCGCCAGTCTTATACGCGCGCGCGCGACTCGTACGACGCAGGCGTCATTCCGCGCCGCGACCTGGACAATGCGCAGAGTGATTTGCGGCAGGCGGAAGCGGAAAGCGAACGCAGCCTGATGCGGCTGCGCAATCTCGATTCCGCGGCCGGCAGCACGCGCGAGCCCGGCTACGTGCTGCGTGCGCGCCTCAGCGGCGTAGTGTCCGAGCGCACGGCCAACCCGGGCATGGAAGTCAGGCCCGACGCGCCCAATCCGCTGTTCGTCGTCACCGATCCTGCGCATTTGTGGGTAATCGTGGATTTGCCCGAGCGCAACCTGGGCGCGTTGCACGCGGGGCAGGGCGTCGAAGTCGAGGTCGACGCCTATCCGCACCGGCGTTTTCCCGCGCGCGTGGCGGCCGTCGCCGAAGTGCTCGATCCCACGACGCGGCGAGTGCAGGTGCGTTGCGTGCTCGACAACCCGCAGCGGCTGTTGAAGCCCGAGATGTACGCGCGAGTGACGCCGCTCGCTGATACGCTCGAAAAATTGCCGCGCATCCCGAACTCGGCGCTGCTGACCGCGGGCCTTTACAGCTTCATATTCGTGGAAAAAGAAACCGGCGTGTTCGAAAAGCGCCAGGTGACGCTCGGCCTGCAGGGGCGCAGCGAAAGCTACGTGAAGCAAGGCCTGGCCGGCGGCGAGCGCGTGGTCACGGCGGGCGCACTGTTACTTAATTCCGAGCTGGCCGGCGTCGATTGACGCCGGGACTTCCGGATGCTCGACCGGCTCATCACGTTCGCGCTGAAGCAGCGCGTATTCATGCTTGCGTTGGCGTTGGCCCTCGCCATTGCCGGCGCGTACGCGTGGCGCAATCTGCCGGTTGAGGCATTTCCCGATGTCCAGGACGTGCAGGTTCAGATCATCACGCAGGTCCCCGGGCAGGCGCCCGAAGAGGTCGAGCGGGCGGTAACGCTGCCGATCGAGCGCGAGATGAGCGGCGTTCCGCGGATGTCCCAGCTGCGTTCGGTGTCGATCACGGGCCTGTCGGTAGTCACGCTGACTTTCAGCGACCACACCGACGATTATTTCGCCCGCCAGCAGGTGCTGGAAAAATTGCAGAACGTGAACCTGCCGCCCAACGTGCAGGCTGCATTGGCGCCGCTCTCGAACGCGGTCGGCGAAATTTATCGCTATGTGATCATCGCGCCGCCTGACATGCCGCTCACCGAGGTGCGCGCGTTGCAGGACTGGACGCTCAAGCCCGCTTTGCGCCGCACGCCGGGCGTGGCGGATATCGTGAGCTTCGGCGGGCTGGTCAAGGAATACCAGGTCAAGGTCAATCCGTTTCTGCTGCGCAAGTACGCGGTCACGATCGACCAGCTCTCTCAGGCGCTGGCGAACAACAGCGCCAATGCCGGCGGCGGCCTATTGCGGCGCGGCGACGAAGCGCTGGTCATACGCAGCATCGGTCTCTTCTCGAGCATCGAGGACATCCGGCGTGTTGTGGTGGCGTCGCGCAATGGCAAGCCCATCCAGGTCGGCGATCTGGCGCGCGTGGAAACCGGCGGGCGTCCGCGCGCGGGCATGGTCGCATTCAACGACCGCGAAGACGTCGTGCAGGCGATCGTGCAGATGACCAAGGGCCAGAACGCGACGAAGGTCGTCGAGGATCTGAAAATCGAAATTGCGCGCGCGGCGGCGCACCTGCCGCCCGGTGTCAGCATAGTGCCGTACTACGATCGCACCGACCTCGTCAGGCACACGGTGCGCACGGTCACCGAAAATCTGGCCATCGGCGCGGCGCTGGTGGTGGCGATTCTGATGCTGTTCCTGCGCAACTGGCACGCCGCGCTCGCGGTCGCGACCGTGATTCCGCTGTCGCTGTTGTTCGCGTTCGTGCTCATGGATGTGCGCGGGGTGGGCGCCAATTTGATCTCGCTGGGGTCGGTCGACTTCGGCATCATCATCGATAGCGCCGTAGTGTTGGTCGAAGCGCTGATGGTAAAGCTCGCGGTCGGCGCAGCGGAGCACAATCCGCTGCATAGCGGCTACGGGTGGCGCGTGCACACGCTTAAGAATACCGCGGTCGAGCTCGGTCGGCCCATCATGTTTTCGAAGGCGATCATCATTCTCGCGTTCATGCCGATTTTCACCTTTCAGCGGGTCGAGGGAAAAATCTTCGCGCCGATGGCTTACACGCTGTCGTTTGCGCTGCTGGGCGCGATACTGCTGACGTTGACGCTGGTGCCTGCGCTGCTGAGCTACGCGCTGCGGCGCCACGATTTGGCGGAGCGGCACAGCGCGTGGATGGAGCGCCTGCAGCGGCGCTACCGGACGCTGCTCAACTGGGCCGCGCTGCGGCGCAAGCCCATCGTAGCGGGATCGCTCGCCCTGCTTGCGTTGACGCTGGTCCTCGCGCCCCGGCTCGGCAGCGAGTTTCTCCCGAAGCTCGACGAAGGCAATGTCTGGCTCACCATCACGCTGCCGCCGTCGACTGCGATGGAGCGCACCAAGGACGTCGAGCGCGAGGTGCGCCGCGTGCTCAGGAGCTACCCGGAAGTGAGCAACGTCATCACGCAGCTGGGCCGACCCGATGACGGCACCGACCCGAAAGGTCCCAACAACCTGGAGATCATGGCCGAGCTCGCGCCGCGCGCAACGTGGCGCTTTCCGGGCAAGGATGCATTGGTCGCCGACATGACGCGGAAAATTCACGCGATGCCGGGCATCCCGACCAACTTCTCGCAGGTCATCGAGGACAACCTCAATGAGGCGTTGTCCGGCACCAAGGGCGAAATCGTAGTCAAGATCTTCGGCCCCGACTTGCAGATACTGGAGGAAAAAAGCACGCAGGTCGCGAACGTGCTCAATTCGATCGAGGGCGCCGCCGACGTGGGCGCGTTCAAGACCGGCGGCCAGACCGAGCTGACGGTTGCCCTCGACCGCACGCGCATGGCCCGCTATGGGATCAACATCGCCGACGTCAACAACACCATACAAGTTGCATTCGCAGCGAGCACCGTCAACGCTTTCTACGACGGCGACCGGCGGTTCGACGTGACCGTACGCATAGATGAGGAGTTCAGAGATGCGGTGGACGACGTGGCCGATCTGCCAATCGCGCTGCCGGGCGGCGCCGGCACCACGATCCCGCTGGGCTTCATTGCGGACGTCGCGGTCCGGCAGGGCGCCGGCCGCGTCGCGCGCGAAGCGGGCGCGCGCAACGTCGCGGTCAAAGCGAACCTGCTCGGGCGCGATCAGGGCAGTTTCGTCGCGGAGGCGATGGGAAAAGTCGAGGCCAGAGTCAAGCTGCCGCCCGGTTACTACATGACGTGGGGCGGCCAGTTCGAAAACCAGCAGCGCGCAAATGCGCGCCTCAAGATAATCATCCCGATTTCGGTGTTCCTGATTTTCGTGCTGCTGTTCTGGGCGTTCGGCTCGATGAAGCAGGCACTGCTCGTTCTGCTGATGGTGCCGTTCACTTTGATTGGCGGCCTTGCAGGCCTCGCAATCGCGGGTTTGCACTTGTCGGTTTCGGCTGCCGTAGGCTTCATCGCGGTAGCCGGCATCTCGGTGCAGAACGGCGTCATCATGGTCGAACAGTTCGCGGAAATCATGCGCAACGGCAAAAGCCTTGCCGTCGCGGTGCTCGATGGCGCAGTGTCGCGGCTCAGACCTATCATCATGACCGCGCTGATGGCGGGGCTGGGCCTGTTGCCGGCGGCGCTCTCGCACGGCATCGGGTCCGAAACGCAGCGGCCGTTTGCAGTAGTAATCGTCGGCGGTATCGTATCCGCCACCCTGTTTACGCTGCTGCTGTTGCCGATGCTGTTCCCGTTACTCGCCGATGAGCAGCGGGAAAATGGCGTGGAAGCGTGAATTTTGGGTTGCCCCGCCCCTCACGCGCCGACCGGCCGCCTTGACCGCCTCCTGCGACGCCGAACGTGTCATAAGCCACTAATTCGGGCGTATTTTTCGCTTCGGCGGCGGTATACTCGCCCCCTAGGACCCGTGACCACTTGCTTAAATCCTACATTTTTATTTAAGATCTTCCCCTAACCGTTGATTTTTGTTATGTTATTGCCTCTCGCGATTTCGCGCCCGGCAGCACCGAAAGAACCGGCAGGAGGAGTCAGGAAATGAATAAAGCGGTATTGCAGTTTGCAGGATTTGCGCTGGGCGCGCTCGGTTTGCTGCTCACGCCCGCGCTGGTCGCCGCCGAAGGGAAGACCCGCGTAAAAGCAAAAGCACACGTCACCGCAAAAACGCGCGTTACGGTTAAATACCCGGCCAAGTCAGCGGGACGCACCGCGCGGCCGCAAGTTGCAATCCGCACGTACCATCATGCCGAACCGGTTATCGGCGACTCGCCGAATCTGAAATCTTCCGCCGCGCTGGTCGTCGATCTCGACGACGGCCGCACCATCTACGGCAAGAACACGCAAAACAAAACGCCGATCGCCTCGATCACGAAATTGATGACATCGATGGTGGTGCTCGACGCGAATCTGCCGCCCGAAGAGACCATCTATATCGACGCGGCGGATTACGATTCGTTGAAGCACACGGGTTCGCGCCTGGGCATGGGCACCGGTTTGCCGCGGCGTGAAATGCTGCGCCTCGCGCTCATGTCATCGGAAAATCGCGCGGCCGCATCGCTGGGTCGCGCTTATCCGGGCGGCACTGCGGCATTCGTCGCGGCGATGAATCGCAAGGCCGTCGAGCTCTCGATGTTCAACACGCATTTCGTCGACCCGACCGGGCTGTCGAGCGAGAACGTGTCGACCGCCGAAGACCTCGTGAAGATGGTCAAAGGCGCGTACGAATATCCATTGATTCGTGAATTCACCACGCAGTCGATGCACGAGGTCGAAACCGCCGCCGGACGCAACCTGCAGTTCCGCAACTCGAATGGTCTCGTCCGCGCCGTGAATTCGTCATGGGATATCGGCTTGTCGAAAACCGGCTACATCAGCGAGGCCGGACGCTGCCTCGTGATGCAGGCCAAGATTGCCGCGCGACCGGTCATCATCGTTCTGCTCGATTCGTGGGGCAAGCAGACCCGGATCGGCGATGCCAACCGCATCAAGAAGTGGCTGGAAACCAAAGTCGAGCGCAAGCCGGTCGGCTGAACGCCGGCTGAGTTGTAATTCGCGCGCAGCCGGCGCGTCGTTTCTCTTCCTGAACTCCCGCATCGCCGCTGCCTCTCCCGGACGATTTATTTAAGCGCTCTCATGGTGCGATCTTCCGGGCGGATTGCGTTTTACGACTTGCTGCCGCCGCAGCAGAGCATGCTCGAGGAAGTCTGGGCAGGCCTCAGCAAGCCGCAGAAAGAGCTCTCGCCCAAGTTTTTCTACGATGCGCGCGGCTGCGAGCTGTTCGAAGCGATCTGCAATCTTCCCGAATACTATCCGACGCGGGCGGAACTCGCGATCATGCGGCAGCATGCGCGCGCGATGGCCGGCATGCTCGGCCGCGAGTGCTCGCTGATCGAGATCGGCTGCGGCAACAGCGATAAAACGCGGGCGCTGCTCGAAGAATTGAAGCCGCGCGTGTTCACGGCGGTCGATATCGCGCGCGAGCAGCTCGAAAGCTCCTGCGCTCAACTGGTGATGGCATTTCCCGACATGCAGGTGGTGGCGGTGCGCGCGGATTTCGCGCGCGACTTTAAGCTGCCCGCCGACGAGCCTGCGGTCGCGCGCCGCGTGCTTTATTTTCCGGGCTCGACCATCGGCAACTTCACGCCGGCGGAAGCGCGCGCGTTCCTCGTGCGATGGGCGCCGCTGCTGGGCGCGGGCGGCGGCGCGCTGATCGGCGTCGATCTGAAGAAGGATCCCGCCATCCTGAACGCCGCCTACAACGATGCGCAGGGCGTGACTGCGGAATTCAATTTGAACGTGCTGCGGCATCTGAATCGCGAGCTCGGCGCCGATTTCGATTTGCGCGCATTCCGCCACGCTGCGCGCTATGTCGCCGCCGCCGGCCGCATCGAAATGCATCTGGTGAGCCTGAAGGCACAGCGCGTGACGCTCGCGGGACGCGTGCTAGAATTTCGCGCCGACGAAACCATCCATACCGAGAATTCGTGCAAGTACGACATCGCGGAGTTTCAGGCGCTCGCGCGGTCGGCGGGTTACGCAGCGCGAGAATGCTGGACCGACGATGCCCGGCTCTTCTCGGTGCATTACTTTACGTTGCCGCTATAATCTGTCGCTGTTGAAACACTCGCGCGCAATTCGCATGAACCTGGCGGTCAGATGGATGGTGGCGGGATCGCTGAGTCTCACAGCGGTTCTCGCGCAGGCGCAGACCGCCGGTTATCCGGTCAAGCCCGTGCGCTGGGTGGTGCCGTTTCCACCGGGCGGCAGCGCCGACATCATGGGACGCATGATCGGGCAGGACCTCGCCAAAACGCTGGGCCAGCAGGTGGTGATCGAAAACCGCGCCGGCGCGTCGGCGATCGTCGGTTCCGAATACGTCGCGAAATCCCCGGCGGACGGCTACACGCTGCTGCAGGCCAACGTCAGCCAGATGACCATACATCCGAGCCTGTATCCGCGCCTGCCGTACGATCCGCTCAAGGATTTCGCGCCGGTGACCGTGCTCGGCATCGTGACCAGCGTGATGGTGACTACGCCGTCGCTGCCGGTCGCATCCGTCAGGGACCTGGTCGCAATGGCGAAGAAGCGCCCGGGCCAGCTCAATTTCACGTCGAGCGGCGCGGGCTCATCGACTCATCTGACCGGTGAGCTGCTGAAACAGCGCGCCGGCATCGCGATGACGCACATCAATTACAAAGGCAGCGGCCCCGCGCTGACGGACGTGATGGCGGGATTTGTCGAAATCATGTTCGAGAATCTGCCGTCCGCGCTGCCGTTCATCAACGCGAACAAGCTCAAGGTGCTCGCCGTGACCGGCAAAGACCACTCACCGGTGCTGAAATCGGTGCCGACGCTCGCCGAGTCGGGCTTTCCGGGTTTCGACATGGTGTCGTGGCAGGCGCTGGTGGCGCCGGCGGGCACGCCCAGGGCGGTCGTCGACAGGCTGAATGCCGAAGTCGCGAAGGTGCTGAAGACTCCCGAAATGAAAGAGAAAATGACGGGTCTCGGGACCGACGTCGTGGCCAACTCCCCCGAGCAATTCGCGCAGTACCTGCGCGAGGAGACAGCCAAGTGGTCGAAAATCGTCAAGGATGCGGGCATCAAGCTCGAGATATAACGGAGAGCCAGTGAAGAAATTTTCGGTAAGTCCCGCGGATTACGTCGAGATACTCAATCTCTATTCCGCGTACAACCTCGCGAGCGATTCCGGCGATGCGGAGTGGTACGCGAGTTGTTTCACCGAGGCCGGCGAGCAGCACGGCACGTTCGACGTGATCGGCCATGCCGCGCTGGTCGAGTACAAGAAGAAGGACTTCGCGACCCGCGCGCATCTCTACCGCCGGCACTGGAACGGCAGCCTGCATCTCGAAAAAATCGACAACGACACCATCCGCGGGCGCTGCTATCTGTTCGGCTATAACGGCGATCCGGGCACGTTGCCGCACATGACGCACGCGGGCGTTTACACCGATACGATCAAGCGCGAGAACGGCGCATGGAAGTTCGCGCACCGGCGCCTGCTGTTCGACGGCGTCAAGAAATGACCGGTCCGGTGCCGCAGCGCACGAGCGCACCAGTTGCGCCACGCGCGCCGGAGTATGCGAGCGTGGCTGCCTTGCGCGATCTATATCGGGCGCGCGCCGCGTCGCCAGTCGAAGTCGCGCAGGAGCTCTATGCGCGCATCGACCGATACGAATCCAGCCTGCATTGTTTCGTCACGCAGACCCGCGACATCGCGCTCGCTCGCGCGCGCGCCGCGGAAAAAATGTTGTTGCAGGCGGGCGCGGACGCATTGACGGGCATTCCGTACGGCTTGAAGGACGTGATCAATACCGCGGGCGTGCTGACCACCGGGCAGTCGAAAATCCTCGAGCACAATGTTCCCGCGCACGATGCGGGGGTTGAAGCGTGCATGCGGGCGGCAGGCGGCGTATTGATGGGCAAGCTGACCACGTACGAGTTCGCGCACGGCGGACCGTCGTGGGATCTGCCGTGGCCGCCGGCGATGAATCCGTGGAAGGCCGGCTATCTGCCGGGCAGCACGAGCAGCGGACCCGGCGCGGCGGTCGCGGCGGGTTTGTTGCCCGCGGCGATCGGCACCGACACCGGCGGCTCGATTCGCATGCCGGCCGCCAATTGCGGCATCGTCGGTTTGAAACCCACGTACGGACTGGTGAGCCGGCGCGGCGTGCTGCCGAATACGTTCACATTCGACACTTGCGGTCCGATGACGCGCACGGTGGAAGACGCGGCGATTGTGCTCGGTGCTATCGCCGGTTACGACGACGGCGACATTACGAGTGTCGAACGTGCGCCGGATGACTATCTGCGCGATCTCGCGCGCGGCGTGCGCGGTGTGCGCATCGGCTGGGTGCGCCATTGGTACGACGGCGACGAGCGTTGCCATCCCGACGTGGCCCCGGCGGTCGAGCAGGCGCTGAAAGTTTTCGCGGACGCCGGCGCGATCGTCGAGGAGATCAAGCTCTCCGACTTGCTCGTCTACCAGGATTGCAAAACGACAATTTCGATCACCGAAATGTTCAGCGCGTACGAGCACGAATTTCGCACGCGGCCGCAGGATTTCGGCCTGATGTTCCGCAACAAGGTGCTGTCCGGCGCGCTGATCCGCGCCGAAGATTATTTCCAGGCGCTGCGCCAGCGGCTATGGCTCGCACGCGAGCTCGGGCGCGCGTTCAAGGATTTCGACGTGCTCGCCACTGCGGGCTGGATGACGCCGGCCGAGCCGGCGCAGCCGGACCAGCTCGACAAATTCCTGCGCCCGCCGAACATCACGACGCCGTTCAATATCGGCGGCCAGCCGGCGATGAACGTGCCGTGCGGTTTCAGCCGCGAAGGTTTGCCGCTGAGCCTGCAACTCGCGACCGCGCATTTCGCGGAGGCGCTGCTGTTGCGCGCGGGACACTCGTATCAGCTGGCTACCGATTGGCACTTGCAGCATCCGACCGCGGGAATGATTCAATGACACGCTCGTACGTATTGCCCGAACCCGGCGCGCAGACGTTGAAGGAATTGCCGCCATCGACGCCGGAGGACATCAAGCGCATGGCCGAACGCGCGGGGCTGCACCTGCCGGACGCCATCCTCGACGAGCTGTGCAAATCCTATCCGGCTTTCGAAGCGATGGTGCGGCGGCTGCCGCGCGCGCGCGTGCGCTTCGATGAGCCAGCGCATCATTGCGTCGACAGCTGGCGAATTTCCGCGCCCGATAAGCCGGCGTAAGCACCATCGAGGTGCCCGCGTGCACCGGCGCGGGCAGTTTATACTCATAGCTCTTCCCCGCTAACCAGGAGAACGTCCGTAATGGATTACTACGATTGGGTCGCCAGCCAGCTCGGCAAGGCGCCGACGGTGGCCGATTGGAAAACGATACCCAGCGAAGCGGTGTCCGATCCAAACCTCACGACGCACGCCGGCACGATGCGGCAGACCTGGGTCGGCGACAAAGTGGTGCTGACGCGCGTCGTCGTGAAGCCGAACTCGCGGGGCAAGCCGCATTTTCATCCGGCGGAGCAGGTGTCGATGATATTGCGCGGCGGCGTGCGAGTCTCGATGAACGGGTCGGAGCAGGTCGCGATGGCCGGCGCGATCGTGCACATCCCCGGCAATGCCGTGCACATGTTCGAGATACTCGGCGAGGAAACCGAAATTCTCGACGTCTACACCGTCAATTCGAGCGTCGATGAGCTGAAGAAGCGCTATCCGCCGGCCTGACGCGATGCGCCGGCCATTGTGCGCGTCTGGTACGCTGCTTGCATCGGGTTAAGCATTGAGCCTAGGGAGAAATCGCGATGAAACGACTGCTTGCCGTAATCGGATTGCTTGGCCTTTGCGTGGCGGTGACGCACGCGGCGGATGAATTCCCCCAGCGGCCGCTGCGCCTCGTCATTTCGGTGCCGCCGGGCGGCGCCGCGGACTTCACGGGACGCGTGGTTGCCGCGAAGCTCGCTGAATTTCTCGGCCAGAATGTCGTGGTCGAAGGCAGGCCCGGCGCGGGCGGCATCATCGCATCCACTTATGTGACCAATGCGACGCCCGACGGCTATACGCTGATGTTGAGCTCGAGCACCACGCATGGCGCAGCGCCGGTGCTTTACAAGAAATTGCCGTACGACGCGATGAAGGGCTTTACGCATATATCCGGCATTTCATTGATTCCCGCGATGATGGCGATCAATGCCGAAGTGCCGGCGAAGTCCGTCAAGGAGTTCATCGCGCTCACCAAGGCCAATCCGGGCAAGTACATGTTCAGCTCGTCCGGCAACGGCAGCGCGCCGCAGATCTTCGGCGAGCAGTTCAAAATCAAGACGGGCGCGATGATGACGCACGTACCTTACAAAGGCAGCGGACCGGCCGTGGTCGATCTCGCCGCCGGGCAGGTCCACATGATGATGGACGGCCTGCCGTCGCTGATCGGGCAGATCAAGGCAGGACGCCTCCGCCCGCTCGCCGCGATGAGCGAGAAGCGCTTCGCGATTTTTCCCGACGTGCCGACGATGGCCGAAGCGGGGTATCCGGGTCTGGAAGACGGTGTATGGTACGGTCTGTCGGGCCCCGCCGGGATTCAGCGGCCCGTCGTCGATCAGCTTTATAAGGTGATGCTGCGCGTGCTGGCGAGCCCCGACGTGATCGAGCGCT
>Ga0207648_10005318_pt1 | contig 12984 bp, 16 predicted proteins | sample KBSMisM32_FD_184310 | JGI IMG/M metagenome (GOLD analysis project Ga0207648, IMG submission 184310) | Miscanthus rhizosphere microbial communities from Kellogg Biological Station, Michigan, USA - KBS Miscanthus M3-2 (SPAdes) (version 2) | ecosystem: Host-associated > Plants > Roots >...
ATGGCGATCCGGCATGGAAGAGATCATTTCACGGACCGGATGCAAGTTGGCGGTCGTCTCAGTCGTCGATAAGCGCCGACGCAAGGTCGACGACCTCCAGTTCCATGGCCGCGAGAGTCCCTCCACTGAGAAGGGCATGGACGAATATCGCAACGAAATGTTCGCGGTCGATCCGGTTCTGAAATGGATAATCGAGAACCCGTTCGCTGCCGTGTGCGACAGCGCTGCGGTCATCCGGTCTGGCGAATATCTGGACCAGCCCATGGTCCGCTGGAGCCAAAGCCGCTTTGGCACGGATTTTTGGCGGGTCTTTTTCACACCGCCCGTCGACGACCTCCAGTTCGCCCTGACGCTGCAGGCAAAGGGCAACGAATGTCTTCGGGGTCGCGAGCAGGTTCGGCTTCAGGCTTTGTTGTTCGAGAACCTCGAGCGCGCGGTGAGGCTAGCCGCCCGACCTCCGAACTTCACCGCGGACGATTCAGCGCTCATGGCTGTGGACGGCGCCGGCCGGGTCCTGTCGCTCAGTGATCGCGCCGAGAAAATCCTTGCCGACACCAGCGGGCTCTTCGTCTCGGGATCACGGCTCATCGCCCGACAGCCTGAGGCCGACTCCCAACTCCGGCAGGCGATCTCGGCCTCCGTCGATCCAGGGAGAGGCGAGCTGCCCGGGCGGGGGATTCGGATCGAGCGAGGCGCCGGCAAGAGCGATTTGTTGGTGGTGGTCAGTCATTTCCCTTCCTCGCTTAACCACCTGCCTCGACCCGTTCCCACGGCCCTGGTCAGGCTTGTCGAGCTAGACAGCGGACCCGAGCATCTGACCGCGCATTCGCATCTTTTCGATCTCAGCCCTCGCGAAATCGAGGTTGCTCAGGCTCTCCTCGACGGACATTCGCTTGAAAGCATGGCGGTGCTGCTCGGGATCAGCCGCAACACCGTGCGTAACCACCTTCAAGCTTTGTTCGAAAAGACGGAGACCAATCGCCAGTCGCACCTCATCCAGGTGCTCGAGCGCGTTTCTCGCCAGTGACCGCATGACAGCGGTCGCGTAAGGGCCGAATCATGACCGACCTCGAGACCTTCCGCTCAGACACCCGCGCCTGGCTCGAAGCCAATTGCCCGCCAGAGATGCGAAAGCCCATCCGATCGGAGGCCGACGTCTGCTGGGGCGGCCGCAACTGGACCTTCCAGTCCGACGCCCAGCGCCACTGGCTCGAAGCTATGGCGGCGCGCGGCTGGACCGTGCCCGATTGGCCCAAGGAATATGGCGGCGGCGGTCTTTCCGCCGCCGAAGCGCGGGTGCTGAAGGAGGAAATGCAGCGGATCGGCGCTCGTTCGCCGCTCACCAGCTTCGGAATCTCGATGCTCGGGCCGGCCCTGCTCAAATTCGGGACCGAGGAGCAGAAGAAGCATTATCTCGGACAGATCGCCCGCGGCGAAATCCGCTGGTGCCAAGGCTATTCCGAGCCCGGTGCTGGCTCTGACCTGGCCGGGCTCCAGACCAAGGCGGAGGACAAGGGCGACCACTGGCTGGTCAACGGCCAGAAGGTCTGGACCAGCTACGCCGACAAGGCGGACTGGATCTTCTGCCTGGTCCGCACCTCGAGCGAGTCCAAGCAGGGCGGGATCAGCTTCCTTTTGTTCGACATGGAGACGCCTGGCGTCTCGACCAAGCCGATCCTGCTGATCAGCGGTTCGTCGCCTTTCTGCGAGACTTTCTTCGACGATGTGAAGGTGCCGAAGGAGCAGATTGTCGGCGAGGTGAACAAGGGCTGGGACGTCGCCAAATATTTGCTCGGGCACGAGCGCGAGATGATCGCAGGCATGGGCCTCGGTACCGGCGGCGGCAGCGTCACGCTCGGCCCAATCGCCAAGCCGGCCGACCCGCTCCTTCGCGCCGAGATTGCAGCGTTCGACGTCGACGCCCTCGCCTTCGCGGCGATGAGCGAACGCTTCGCCGCCATGTGGAAGGCGGGGGAGGCTCACCCCGCGTCGCCGTCGATGATGAAATATGCCGGGACCGAGCTCAACAAGCGCCGCAATGAGCTGATGATGGCAGCCGGCGGTTCTGACGCGCTCGAGTGGGACAGCGATCGCAGTAAAGGCGGCGCGACCCCACGCTCCTGGCTCCGGTCCAAGGGGAATTCGATCGAAGGCGGCACCAGCGAAATCCAGCTGAACATCGTCGCCAAGCATATCCTGCGGCTTCCGGGGGCCTGAGATGAGCATGCTCACCGACGACCAGAAAATGCTGCAGGAAACAGCGGCGAGCTTCCTTGCCGACGAAGGAGGCATCGCAAAGCAGCTCCGTCACTGGCGCGACATCAAGTGCAAGGACGGCTTCGGCCACGACCTCTGGAAGCAATTCGCCCAGCTTGGCCTTACCGGCATTGGCATCCCGGAAAGCCATGGTGGCCTCGGCCTCGGCGCCACCGAGGCGGCCCTTGTGCTGGAGGAAATCGGCCGCAACCTCACGCCCTCGCCCTTCCTGACTACAGCTGTAGCCGCCGCCCGCGCGATAACCGACACGGCTCACGCTGATCGCTGGTTTCCCGAGATCCTTTCCGGAGAGGCGGTCCTTGCGCTCGCCATCGACGAAGGCCCGCGACATGCGCCGGAGCGCACCGCGCTCGAAGCCAGGCGCCAGGGCAACGGGTTCGTTCTGAATGGCGCAAAGCAGTTCGTCGTTCAGGGCGGCTCGGCCGACATGATCGTCACCGCTGCGCGGACTGCGGGAAGTCCAGGCGATCGCGATGGCATCACGCTATTCGCAGTGCCGAAAGATGCGCCTGGCCTGTCGGTCGACAATCAGGCGCTGGTGGACAGCTCCAAGGCCGCTCGCCTCGCCTTCGAGAACGTCGAGCTCGATGCCGACGCGGTCATCGGTGAGGTTGATGGCGGCTGGCAGCCTCTTTCGCGCGCCCTCGCCGCCGGAAGTGCCGGCGCCGCAGCCGAGCTCGTCGGCGTCGCCTCGGGCGCGTCGGACATGACCCTCGATTATCTCCGCCAGCGCAAGCAGTTCGGCCGCCTGATCGGCGAGTTCCAGTCGATTCAGCATCGTGCCGCACACCTTTATTCGGAGATCGAGATCGCGCGGGCCGCAGCCTTCAAGGCCGCTCAGCTACTCGATGCCGGTGACGACAAGGCCGAGCTCTACGTGTCGGTCGCCAAGGCCAGGGCCGCTGAAGCCGCCAACCTGGCGGTGCGCGAGGGCGTCCAGATGCACGGCGGCATCGGCATGACCGACGAGCATGACGTCGGCCTCTTCATGAAGCGCGAGGCAGTGCTCGGGGAGCTGTTCGGTGATGTTTACTACCACCGCAATCGGGTGGCGGAGCTAATCGGCTATTAGCGGGACTTAAGTCCGCCGATGATGCCGAGGATGAAGGAAACGACCAGCGCAATCTGGACCTTGCCGTCCGGATCGCTCCAGCCGAAATATTTTCCACCCCAGCCGACCAGGGCGACGAACATCGCAATCGCAAGACCGCCGACCATCGTGAACTCCTCCCACAGGCCGGTGAAGAACTGACCGGCGGTGGTTCGTTTGCCGCAAACACGGTAAACAAAGCGTGAAACTTGCCCTTGTCAGAGGCGCTGGCCATAGGGCCGGAGCAGCCATCAAACGCATTGGACAAAGCCATGAAAGCGCGCGTGTTCATCACCCTCAAGAACGGGGTCCTCGATCCGCAGGGCAAGGCGATCCATCACGCGCTGGAGGGTCTCGGCTTTTCCGGAGTCAATGACGTCCGCGCCGGCAAGCTGATCGAGCTCGACCTCGCCGACGGTACTCCCGACGAGGCCATCGAGGACATGTGCCGGAAGCTGCTCGCCAACACCGTAATCGAGAATTTCCGGATCGAGCGGCTGGAGGACGCATGAACAGCGCCGTCGTCGTCTTCCCCGGCTCCAACTGCGACCGCGACCTCGCCGTCGCGCTGGAGCAGGTGAGCGGCCGCAAGCCGGCAATGGTCTGGCATCGCGAGACCGAGCTTCCCGACGACATCGATTTCATCGGCATCCCGGGCGGCTTCTCCTACGGCGACTATCTGCGCTCAGGCGCGATGGCGGCGCGCTCGCCGATCATGGCCGCAGTGAAAGAGGCTGCCGACCGCGGCGTGCCGGTGATCGGCATCTGCAACGGCTTCCAGGTGCTGACCGAGGCCGGGCTCCTGCCCGGCGCCCTGATGCGCAACTCCGGGCTCCATTACATCTGCCGTCCCGTCGCGCTGACTGTCGAGAACAGCCAGACGCTCTTCACCAACGGCTATGAACAGGGCGAGCAGCTGCTGATCCCGATCGCGCACCACGACGGCAACTACCAGGCCGACGAGGAAACGCTCGACCGCCTCGAAGGCGAAGGTCGCGTGGTCTTCCGCTACGCCGAAGAGTGCAACGGCTCGGCACGATCGATCGCCGGCATCCTCAACCGCAACGGAAACGTGCTCGGCATGATGCCGCATCCGGAGCGAGCCTTCGAACCGGCGCACGGCTGCACCGACGGCCGGCGGCTCTTCGAGGGCCTGCTTGAGACGGTGAACGCCTGAGGTGCGCTGCTTCGTCATCGCCAGCGCCATCATCTTTGCGCTGATCCTCGTCGGACATGTTGCGCGCATCGTCGCCGAGGGAATCCATACGCTGACCGAGCCCTTGTTCCTGACAAGCTCCGTGCTTGCGGTCGGGATGACGGGCTGGGCGCTCTACCTGATATTCAAACGTCGGTCGTGAACGGCGTGAAGTCGGTCCCGACGTCGTAGACATCGACGCCTTCCTTCCGCTTGAGCCAACCGACCACTGCATAGGTGACGGGCGTCAATAGGACCTCCCAGCTCACCTTCAGCACGAACTGGCTCAGCATGACGGCACCGAGCGCGCTCACCGGCCAGTCCGCCATTCCGTAGAAAGCCAGCGGGTAGAAGATCAGGCTGTCGGCCCCTTCCCCAATCACCGTGCTGCCGATGGTCCGGGTCCACAGATATTTGCCGTCGGTCCAGATCTTCATCTTCGCGAGCACGACCGAGTTCAGGAAGTCGCCGACGAAGAATGCGGTCATGGAGGCCAGGATGATCCGCCATCCCGACCCGAACACTCGTTCGTAGGCCGCCTGCCCCGTCCAGCCAGGCGCAACCGGAAGGTGCACCACGGTCTGCTCCATCAACGCCATGAACAGTAAAGCGGCGAAGCCCGCCCAGATCGCTCGCCTCGCGCGGGCGAAGCCGTAGACCTCGGTCAGTACGTCATCGATGACGTAGGAGATCGGGAAGAACAGGATGCCCGCGCCAAACGGCCAGGGCCCGATGCCTGGAAGATCGAGGAACGAGCGCTTTTCCGCTCCGATGACGTTCGACAGGACGAGCACCACGACGAACGCGACCATGACGAAATCGAAGTACCGGAAGCGGGAGCCGTGAAGCGTCCGCGCTTCGACATGCCTGAGCTTTCCCCCGTCCACGGCTGATAGGCGTAGCGCGGTTCCTTGTGGCGTCAATTGCGGTTAGTTGTCGCCGCAGCGCGCGTCCGTAGCTCAGCTGGATAGAGCACGAGCCTTCTAAGCTTGAGGTCGCAGGTTCGAATCCTGCCGGACGCGCCATTTACTCGCCCGACGGCACCGGCCAGAACGATCCAATGGCAACCCGCCGCACCCCGCTTTTGAAAAGCCTCTACGTCCAGGTGCTGATCGCGGTTGCACTTGGCGTGCTCGTCGGCTGGCTGTGGCCCAGCGTCGGCGCAGCCCTGAAGCCGCTCGGTGACGGGTTCATCAAGCTCGTGAAGATGATCATCACGCCGGTGATCTTCCTCACCGTGGTCACCGGCATCGCCGGAATGCGCGATCTCAGCGCGTTCGGTCGTATCGCCGCCAAGGCGCTCGGCTATTTCATCGTCGTGTCGACCTTGGCGCTCGCGGTCGGCTTGGTGGTCGCCAATGTCGTCCAGCCAGGCGCTGGGCTCAACGTCGATCCGGCGACGCTCGATACCAGCAAGGTCGCGAGTTACGTCACCAAGGCGCACGAGACGACGCTCACCGGCTTCCTGCTCAACATCATCCCGGACACGATGTTCAGCGCCTTCACCTCGGGCGAGATATTGCAGGTGCTGCTGGTCTCAATCCTGTTCGGGATCGCGCTGGCAATGCTCGGCGACCGTGGCGACAAGCTGCTCGACGCTCTCAGGACAATCACCGCGGTCGTGTTTCGCGTCGTCCGCATCCTGATGTACGCCGCGCCGATCGGCGCCTTTGGCGCGATGGCCTTTACCATCGGCCAGTATGGCATCGGCACGCTTGCCAACCTCGCCGAGTTGATCGTCACTTTCTACGCGACATCGCTGCTATTCGTGCTGGTCGTGCTCGGCCTGATTTCCTGGGCGGCAGGCTTCTCGATCTTCGCCCTCATCCGCTACATCAAGGACGAGCTGCTGCTGGTGCTCGGCACGTCAAGTTCCGAGAGCGCGATGCCGCTGCTGATCGAGAAGCTCGAGGCCGCCGGCGTTCCGAAGCCGATCGTCGGCCTGGTCGTTCCCGCCGGCTATTCGTTCAACCTGGACGGCACCAACATCTACATGTCGCTCGCGGCGCTGTTCATCGCCCAGGCCACGAATACGCACCTGACGCTCGGGCAGGAGTTGTTGCTGATGGCCGTCGCAATCCTGAGCTCCAAGGGCGCGGCGGGAGTGACCGGGTCAGGCTTCATTGTCCTCGCTGCCACCTTATCGGTAGTGCCGACCATCCCGCTTGCCGGAATGGCGCTGATCCTGGGTGTCGATCGCTTCATGAGCGAGTGCCGCTCGCTCACCAACTTCGTCGGCAATGCTGTTGCGACCATCGTGGTCGGCAGGTGGGAAGGTGCGGTGGACATGGAACGGCTCAGGCGGGTGCTGTCGACCGGCGGCGAGCCGAGCGACGCAGAGAGCGACCGTATCCAGCTCAAGGCTTAGGGGATCAGTTTCCCCGGGTTCATGATCCCAAGCGGGTCGATGGCGGCCTTGATTGCCCGAAGAGCGTGAATGCGTCCCGGAGGCGCCAGGCGCGCGAACTCGGCCCGCTTCAGCTGTCCGATGCCGTGCTCGGCCGAGATTGATCCGCCGGCAGCCGTGACGAGGTCGTCGACCATCATCGTGATCCTTTCGCCTTCGGCCTCGTACCACTCCGGCGCGGCATGGGAGCCGGCGCGAACGTGAAAGTGAATGTTTCCGTCGCCAAGGTGCCCGAAGCCGGTGGCAACCACGCCGGGAAAGGCCGCTTCGACCTTGGCGGCTGCCTCGATGATGAAGGTGGGCATGTCTGCAACCGGCACCGAGATATCGTGCGCGAGCGTCTGCCCTTCGGCGCGCTCCGCCTCCGAAATCGTGTCGCGCAGCTTCCAGAAGGCCTCTGCCTGGGCCTCATTCGCGGCAATCACCGCATCCTCAATGATGCCCTGCTGAAGCGCCGTCGCCAGCAAGCGCTGAAGCTCTCCCGCAATGTCGCTGCCCGGATCGGCGGTAGTCGCCTCAATCAGCGCGTGCCACGAATGCTTGCCCGCCAGCGGAGCGCGGGTGCCCGGAACATGCTTGAGCACCAGGTCGAGTGAGTCCTGCGGCACCAGCTCAAAGCCTTCGATGCTCGCCGTGCGCGCTTCGAGGAAGCGAAGCAGCTCGAGCGCCTTTGTTGGGCTGTCGACCCCCGTCCACGCAACGGCGCGTTCGGCGATTGCAGGCACCAACTTCAAAGCCACGGCGGTGATCACCCCAAGGGTTCCCTCCGCGCCGATCAGCAACTGATCCAGGCTATAGCCACGATTGTCCTTCTTAAGTCCCGACAGGCCGCTGTGGACCGACCCGTCCGGCAGTACCGCTTCGACGCCGGCGACAAGCGAGCGCATCGTCCCGAACTTCAGGACCTGCGTTCCGCCGGCATTGGTTGATGCGAGCCCGCCGATCGTGCAGCTGCCGCGCGCACCGAGCGTCAGCGGGAAGCGCATGCCCGCCTGGTGCGCGGCATCGTGCAGGGTTTCGAGCACAACGCCGGCCTCAGCGACGGCAACCCGCCCCTCGACGCTAATCGAGCGGATGCGGTTCATCCGCCGCATCGATAGCAGGATCGCGGAGCCGTCGGCCGGCGGGGTCGCGCCCGCGGCCATGCCGGTGTTGCCGCCTTGTGGCACCAAAGCGACGCCATGCTCCGCTGCCAGCCTCACGATGTCCACGACCTCGTCGGTCGTCGCGGGCGCAAGCATCGCGGGCGACATTCCATGCACGCGCCCGCGCCAGTCGGTGGCCCACGGCTCGATCTCTCTTTGATCCGTGATCACGACCTTTGGGCCGAGCGCTTGACCCGCCTGTTCGATCAGCTTGGCTTCGCCTTCGGTCATGCGCGCTGAATAGCGTGCTTGGCAGAATCGCGCGACATCGGCACAACGGTCGTATGGATAGGCCGCCGATCAAGCTCGTGGTCGCCCGCGCCCAAAACGGGGTAATTGGCCGCGACGGCAAGCTCCCGTGGCACCTTCCGGCCGACCTCAAGCGCTTCAAAGACCTGACCATGCAGACGGTCATGGTCATGGGCCGCAAGACCTTTGAAAGCCTCCCTGGCCTGCTGCCGGGGCGCCGGCACGTCGTTCTTACCCGCAACTCCTACTGGCACGCAGATGGTGCGCAGGTCGCCCACGATGTGGAGGAGGCGCTGACCCTTGCGCGAGGCGAACCGATTTCGGTGATCGGTGGCGCGGACATCTTCAGCCTGTTCCTGCCGATTGCCGACCGGATCGAGCTGACCGAGGTTCTCGCTGACGTGCCGGGCGACACCCACATCGACGATCCCCGCGAGAGCGGGGACTGGCGCGCCACGTTTAGATTGGAACACCCGGCTGCAGACGGTCAGCCTGGTTTCCGGTTCGAGACCCTGCAGAGGGTCTAAGCAGTTCCGTCGAGGATTGCGTCGATTTCGGCGGCGACCTCGTCGACCGACGCCATTCCGTTGACGCGGCTCACCAGCCCCTTCGCTTCGTAATAAGGAAGGATCGGCTCCGTCTTGGCACGATATTCGGCCATGCGGGTGCGCACAGTCTGCTCGTTGTCGTCCGGGCGGCGCTTGAACTCGGTTGATCCGCACACGTCGCACACGCCCGGCACCTTCGTCGGTCGGAATGTCTCGTGATAGCCAGCGCCGCATTTGGCGCAGGTGAAGCGGCCGGTGATGCGCTTCACGAGCGCGTCCTCGTCGACGACGAGCTGGATCACGTGGTCAAGCTGGCGCCCACGCTCTGCAAGCAGGATGTCGAGAGCCTCGGCCTGCGGCTTCGTCCGCGGGAAGCCGTCAAAGATCGCGCCCCTGTCGGCCGACGCGTCGAGCCGCTCGCCGATGAGCGCCGTCACGATCGCATCGCTGACCAACTCCCCGGCGTCCATAACGGCCTTGACCTTGAGCCCGATCGGCGAGCCGCTCGCCCGGGCTTCCCGGAGCATGTCGCCGGTCGAAAGCTGGATCATACCGCGGCTGGCCTGTAGCCGCGCCGCCTGCGTTCCCTTGCCCGCCCCCGGCGGGCCCAACAGGATGATGTTCAGCATTTTCGGCGCTCTCTCCCTGTTCGCCGATGTGAAGGTTAGCGCCTGCGAGGCGTCGTCTTGAGCTTCGCCTTCTTGATCAGGTCCCCGTACTGGTGCGCAATCAGGTGGCTCTGGATCTGGCTGACCGTATCCATCGTCACGTTGACCACGATCAACAGGCTGGTGCCGCCGAGGCGCAGGTTGGTCAGCCCCAGCTGCGTTGAGATCAGGTCCGGGATCAGGCAGATCAGCACGAGATAGGCCGCGCCGACGACCGTGATCCGGTTGAGCAGGTAATCGAAATAGGCTTCGGTTGCCTTGCCCGGGCGGACGCCCGGAATGAAGCCGCCGTGCCGCTTCAGATTATCCGCCGTTTCCTCGCTGTTGAACTGCACCGCGGTGTAGAAGAAGCAGAAGAAGGCGATGCCGAGACCATAGAGGATTTCGTAGGCTGGCGCGCCGTGCTGCAGGTACGTGCTGATGGTGATCAGCCAGTCGCTGGCGCCGCCTTCGGGCGCGGCGCGGTTGCCGGCCCAGTTCAGCACCGTTAGCGGCATCAGCAGCAGCGACGATGCGAAGATCGGCGGGATCACGCCGGCGGTGTTGAGCTTGATCGGCAGGTGCGAACGCTCCTGCTGCATGCCCCGGGCGGTCTGGCGCTTGGGGTACTGGATCAGGACGCGGCGCTGCGCACGCTCCATGAAGCAGATGAAGAGGATCAGCGCGACCGTCAGCGCGAAGACGCCGGCGCCGAGGAGGCCGCCGTTGGAGCTGTTGCGCCCTGATTCCAGCAGCTGCGCGAGCCCTTGCGGCAGGCGAGCGACGATGCCGGCCATAATGATCAGGGAGACGCCGTTGCCAATGCCACGGCTGGTGATCTGCTCGCCGATCCACATCAGGAACAGGGTGCCGCCGACCAAGCTCACCGTACCGGCCAGCTCGAACAGGAAGCCGGGCAGCACGACCGCGCTGATGCCTTGGCGAACGGACTGGGACTCAAGACCGCGGATCGCGAGGTAACCCTGCACCAGGGTGATCATCACGGTGAGATAGCGGGTGTACTGGTTGAGCTTCTTGCGCCCGGTCTCGCCCTCTTTGCGGAGTGCTTGCCACGGCCCGTAGAGCGTCGCTCCGAGCTGAACCACGATTGACGCCGTGATGTAGGGCATGACGCCGAGCGCGACGATCGAGAAGCGCTCGAGCGCGCCGCCCGAGAAGGTGTTGAACACGTCGAGGATGCCGCCGCTCTGCGTTTGGTAGAGCTGGGCCATCGCAGCGGGATCGATGCCGGGCACCGGCACGAACGACAGCAGGCGGAACAGGATCAGCGCGCCGATCGTGAACCACAGCCTCTTCTTGAGCTCAGTCGCCTTCTTGAAGTTCGCGAGCGAGATGCTGGAGGCGAGTTGTTCGGCTGCGGATGCCATGGACTTTTAAATTCCCCGGAAAAACAAACGGCGGCGATTAGGCGATTAAGCCTCCCCGCCGCCGATATAGTGGCTCATCGCCGCTTGTCTAAGACCCTTCAGGCCTTGGCGGCTGCCTTGCGCGAACCCTTCTTGGCCGCGGCGAGCTCGGCGGGGTTCTTGCGCTCGATCAGTTCGATCGAACCGCCCGCCTTTTCGACCGCCTCGCGGGCGCCCTTCGACACTCCGGCGACCTTGAACGCCAGCTTGGTCTTGAGTTCGCCCTTGCCGAGCAGGCGGACGCCGTCCTTGCCGCCTCGGGCAAGGCCAGCAGCCTTCAGCGCGTCGTGGTCGAGAACGCCCTTGAGATCGATCTTGCCGGCGTCGATCGCCTTCTGGACCGCGCCGATGTTCACCTCGGCATAATCGCGCGCAAAGATGTTGTTGAAGCCACGCTTCGGGATCCGCATGTGGAGCGGCATCTGGCCGCCCTCGAACCCGGCGATGCTGACGCCCGAGCGCGCCTTGGCGCCCTTCTGGCCGCGGCCGGCGGTCTTGCCAAGCCCCGAGCCGATGCCGCGCCCGACGCGAACGCGCGACTGACGCGCGCCCTTGTTGTCCTTGATTTGATTGAGCTTCATTTTCAGTGCACTCGCTTTCGCTTTTGTCGCGCAGCTCCCTGACGGAGCGATTGGGTTAGGCGGCCTCTTCGACCTTCAGCAGGTGCTGCACCTTGCGGACCTGGCCGAGCACTTCGGGAGTGCCCTCGACTTCGACCGTCCGGTGCAGCTTGTTAAGGCCAAGGCCGACGAGCGTCGCCCGCTGCGTCTTGTCGCGGCGGATCGGCGATCCGGTCTGGGTGATCTTGATCTTGGCCATCACTGTTACTCCACCACCGCTTCGGCCTGGGCCTCGGCTTCGGCAGCGCTGGCGCCGCCCCGGCCGAGCAGATCGGACACCTTCTTGCCGCGACGCTGAGCGACCGAGCGCGGGCTCGTCTGCTCCTTAAGCGCCTCGAAGGTCGCGCGGATCATGTTGTAGGGGTTGGACGTGCCGACTGACTTGGTGACGACGTCGGCAACGCCGAGGCTCTCGAAGATCGCGCGCATCGGGCCGCCGGCGATGATGCCGGTTCCGGCCGGAGCCGTGCGAATCGTCACCCGGCCAGCGCCGAAGTGGCCCAGGCCGTCGTGATGCAGCGTGCGGCCGTCGCGCAGCGGAACGCGGATCATCGCCTTCTTCGCCGCAGCGGTCGCCTTCGAAATCGCCTCAGGCACCTCGCGTGCCTTGCCATGGCCGAAACCGGCGCGGCCCTTGCCGTCGCCGACCACCACCAGCGCTGCAAAGCCGAAGCGCTTGCCGCCCTTCACGGTCTTGGAGACGCGGTTGATGTGGACGAGCTTCTCGATCAGCTCCTCGCCACCTTCCTCATCGTCACGGCGTCCGCGACGATCATCGCGACGTCCACGGCCGCCGCCGCGATCGCCACCGCCACGCCCGCGGCCGCCGCCACGGCCGCCGCGCGGTCCGCGGCCCTGCGGCTGCTCAGGCTGCTGCGGCTGCTCGGCCTGGGCCGGAGTAGCCTCGGCGACCTGCGCGACCTCGGTCGGGTCGGTATTGGTCTCGTTGGTCTGGTTCTCGTCTTGCATTCTAGAACTCCAGTCCGCCTTCGCGGGCAGCGTCAGCGAGGGCCTTTACCCGGCCATGGAAGAGGAAGCCGCCACGGTCGAACACGACCTTGGACACGCCCGCCTTCTTGGCGCGCTCGGCAATGACCTTGCCGACGGTCGCGGCGCCATCCTTGGTGGCACCCGTCTTGCCCTTGATGTCCTTGTCCAGTGTCGAGGCCGAAGCGAGCGTCACGCCCGCAGTGTCGTCGATCAGCTGGGCATAGATGTGCCGGCCCGAACGGTGGACCGATAGCCGCGGCTTGCCGGACGAACGCGCGCGAAGCGCGGAACGCACGCGGCGGCGGCGGCGGTCGAAAAGGGAGAGTTTCGCCATGGCTACTTCTTCTTGCCTTCTTTGCGGAAGATGTACTCGCCGCGATACTTGATGC
>Ga0207648_10005319_pt1 | contig 12984 bp, 13 predicted proteins | sample KBSMisM32_FD_184310 | JGI IMG/M metagenome (GOLD analysis project Ga0207648, IMG submission 184310) | Miscanthus rhizosphere microbial communities from Kellogg Biological Station, Michigan, USA - KBS Miscanthus M3-2 (SPAdes) (version 2) | ecosystem: Host-associated > Plants > Roots >...
CTGCTGAACGGCCTTCCCCAGATCCCCGCGCACGAGCTCCGCGTTCCAATCGACCCGATCCAGGGTGCTCGACACGACGTACTTCTTCGCCGCGTCGATCGTCCGGGCGAAGGGCTCCATCCACTCAGGCCTCGCTCCCGGCGGCGCCGGCGTCCGCCACGCGGCCTCCATCATTTCGTACGTCACACGGCCAAAGAGCAGGGCATCCGCCTGGGCGAGGTTCTCGACCGCGTGACGATGCAGGTCTTCGTCTGCGAGCATGGCCCGATGATCGCAGCACCCGTCCAATGTGACGTTGATGGAATACCGAAGCGGTCGCATGGCGCAAGATTACCGCCGATGGCGTCTATCTCGCTTCAAGGTAGGCTGGGACCTTGACCCCTGCCTCACACGGCCGACGGCTGCTGCGCCTGGCGTCAGTGGCGCTCCTCGGCATACCCGTCGCCTTCGGGGTGATCCGGGCGCTGACCACAGGCAACGACCTTCGCTATCTCTGGCTCGCGGCCGCCGCCATCGCCGGATCCCTGGCGGTCGCGTTCGCCGGCGCCAGGTCCGCCGCCGATTCGATTCCGGTGGGCCGAACGTTGCTTTCGGTCGTCGCCGGCGCCGCGTGTGCCGCCGCGGTCGCGCTGCTGATGGGAACGAAGGCCGGCCTCGGCATGGCGGTCGTCGCCGTGTCGTTCGGGCTGTGTACCGGAGCGGGCGCGGTGCTGGCGGCGCTGACGCGGCCGCGGCCGCCGCTCTGACGGCCCGCCCTCAGTGCGCGGCGGCCGGCGCGGGCAGTTCGGGCGCGTCCGAGTCCACCGGCGACGTCATCCGGCGCAGCGTCAGCTCGCCCAGCACGATCGGGACGGCGACCTTCAGCATCAGCGTGAAGACCAGGAAGCCGACGGCGAAGACGCCGGCGGCGACGCGCAGCTCGGTCACGGTCGGGTAGTACTCGTAGATCTCGCCGAGGGTGTCGGGCGTCAGGCCCGGGATGATCAGGCCCATCCCCTTCTCGATGTAGCAGCCCGCGTAGGTCGCGAAGCAGCCGATGTTCAGCGTGACCCAGTTGGTGCGGGTGCGCGGCACGATGAACAGCACCAGCGCCAGGGCGTTGAGCGACACCGCCGACCACGCGAACGGCACGAGCGTGCGGTGGCCGTCGATCCCCTGGAACCAGTAACGCGTGTAGAGCAGGTGCTCGGTGTTCGAGTAGTACTCCTTGAAGGCCTCGGCGCCGTGCAGGAACAGGTTGACGAACATCGCGTAGGCCATCAGCTCGGCGATCTTCCAGATCGCCTCGTCGCGAATCTGGAACGTCGTCACCCGCCGCAGCAGCTGCAGCACGAACAGCAGGATCGCCGGCCCCGAGCAGAACGCCGACGCCAGGAACTGCGGCGCCAGGATCGACGAGTTCCAGTACGGCCGCGCCGCCAGCCCGTTGTAGAGAAAGGCGGTCACGGTGTGGATCCCGATCGCCATCGGGATCGACAGCAGCACCAGCGGCACGACCAGCTTCTTCTGGTAATGACGCCCGGTGAAGGCACGGAACAGGATGTGCGTGACGACGATGAAGTTCACCGCGAAATAGAGATTGAGCACGACCATGTCCCACGCCAGGATCGAGCGCGGGAAGTTGATGTGGCCGAACGGCGGCATCATGTGCCACAAACGATCCGGGCGGCCGACGTCCACGGTCACAAACAGCAGGCACATGGTGATCGCGCTCACGGCGAGCAGCTCGCCGAAGATCACGATTTCGCGGATCGGCTCCCAGTCGTAGACGTAGGCCGGAATCACCAGCACCACGGCCGCGGCGGCGACGCCGACGAGGAACGTGAAGTTCCCGATGTAGAAGCCCCAGCTCACCTGATCCCGCATGGCGGTGACGCCGAGGCCGACGGTGATCTGTCCGGTATACGCGGTGATACCCGACGCGATCAGCACCAGGAGCAGCGCGATCCACGTCCAGTACATCCGCCCGCCTCGGGAGACGACCCTCCCGCTCCCGATCACGAAGCGGGTGAACAGACCAACGCTCGACATGGGAACCTCACGTTTACGTTCCATAGAAGTAGAAGAACTTCGGCATCGTGTTGAGCTCCTCCTTGAGGAGCAGCACGCGCTTGTTCTCGAGGATGTAGCGGATCTCGCTGTCGGGATCGAGCATGTTGCCGAACTTGCGGGCGCCGGTCGGGCACACCTCGACGCAGGCGGGATAGCGTCCCGCGCGCGTCCGCTGGATGCACCACGTGCACTTCTCCACCACGCCGCGCGGGCGCGGCCGGTTGCCCAGGTAGTGCATGTTGGTGTTCACCTGCTCGGCCGGCAGCTTCGGCGCCGTCCAGTTGAAGTGGCGGGCGCCGTACGGGCAGGCGGCCATGCAGCAGCGGCAGCCGATGCACCAGTCGTAGTCGATGACGACGATGCCGTCCTTCTCGGTCCAGGTGGCGCCGGTCGGACAGACCTTGGTGCACGGCGGGTTGCGGCAGTGCTGGCAGGCGGTCGGCACGTAGAAGCGCCCCGGCTCGGGAACTTCCGCCGGCGCGTAGTAGGGATCGGCGTCCGAGAAGTCGATGCCCTTGTCCTTGTTCATCGACAGCACGCGGATCCACTGCACCTGCGGCTCGCGCGACTGGTTGTTCTCGGCGACGCAGGCCTCGACGCAGCGCCGGTTGCCGTTGCAGCGCGACAGGTCGAGCGCGTAGGCGAAGAGCACGCCGGGCATCGGGCCGGCGTCCGAGACGCGCACGTCGCGGCCGTACTTCTCCTTGTATTCACGCTCCCAGTCGCCGATCGCCTTGCGCAGGCGGTCGGGCGGAATCTCGTGGAGGCGGCGCGGACCGCATGCGGTGAGCAGGAAGCCGGCCGCGGCGGCCGCGGCCACGGAGGCGAATTGGCGCCGGCTGACGGCGGTGTCCCTCGCGTCGTGTTCGTTCGCCATGATCTCCTCGCCTACCGGATCCGCTGCGGCCGCAGCGGCGCCGCCGTCGGCGCCATCGGCTTGAAGTGCGGCTGGTGCGGACTGTGGCAGTGCACGCACAGCAGGTAGCGTTTCGCGCCGTTCCACTGCCCGACGCGGCGGCCGTGCACCCCGGCGCGCCAGTCGCGATATTTCTCACCGTGACACTGCCCGCACAGCCGGTACGACTCCTCGAACGGGACCGGGTCGCCGCTGGCCAGGTGCAGTTGATCGCGCTGGTCGGCGTCGTGACAGTCGAGACACCAGCGGTGCTCGGCGTCGTGCTTCAACTCGATGTCGGTGTGCATGTCCGAGAGCTGCCGCCGCGTGCGGTTCGCCGGCATGTCCTTGTTGTGACAGCTGGTGCACGGGAAGATGCCGTCCGAAAACGGCGGCGGCGGGACTTCGACACGAAGATCGGCGGTCGCCACCGGCTCGTGGCGGACCGCGGCCGTCCCTCGACAGGGCTCGGGACAGGACTGTGACCCGCCCGCGGCCGCCGGCGCCTGCCCGCCGCCGATTGCAGCGGTCGTCAGGAACAAGGCGCCGGCAGCCGCGAACCCGAAGAGCACGGCGATCCTACGCATGGGCGTTGTCCACCGTCCGCTGCATCTCGCGCAGCCACATCGCCTGGAACACCTGCAGGCGCCCGCCGACGACGGCGGCGATGTTGAGCGCGAGCGGATAGCCGATCGCCGGATGGGCGGCGCAGAAGGCCATCAGCCGCTCGCGGTCGAACTGCAGCAGGCTGGTCCCGAGCGGCGCCGTCGCGGTGAGCGTGAAGCGGTGCGGCGGAATCAGCGCCGACCATCCCAGCGTGTGCCCCGGCTCGTACTCTTCGACCACGACGTCCTGATCGCGGCCGGCGAGCCGCATCGGCAGCGCCAGCGAGACCCGGCCGCTGCGAATGAGGTAGACCGCGTCGGCGCGATCGCCGAGGCGGAACAGCACCTCGCCGGGCGACAGTTCGCGCGGCACGCCGAGGGCCAGCACCGCGGCCGCATCGGCGGCCGGCAGGCCGTGCACGAGATCGGGAGGGGGCATGACCAGCACGTGTCACCCCGCCAGCGGCGACAGCGTCGGCGTGCGCAGGGCCTCGACCGACGGGAACTGGTGGAACCGCTCCGCCGCGGCCTGTTCGAGCCGCACGTGGCGTTCGATCTGCAGCGCCAGCACGTCGGCGCTGACCGGCGCGCCGGAGACCGGCGGCCGCATCATGAAGAAACGCTCTTCGCCGGCCGCGATCGCCGGCGACACGAGCGCGGCGCGCTCGGCGGGCTGCGCCTCGCGGCTCGCCGCCGCGAAGAGGACGCCGCTCACGAGCACCCCGACGAGACTCAACGCGAGCACCATCAGGAAGATTTGCATGCAGCCGTAACAGCACGGCGGGTGCCAGCGGCCGATCGAGGAATTCTCTGGGGAATCCCCTCGTGCGCCCGACAGCGCACGCCGATCGCGGCCAGGCTGTCAGGACGGGCGCCTGACGCGCTGTCAGTTGCCGTTCTCGAGATGGTAGGTGTGGATCTTCCGGTACAGGTTGCGCTCGCTGATCCCGAGCATGCGCGCCGCCCGGGCGCGGCGGCCGCCGGTCACGTGCAGTGCGCGCTGAATCCCCTGCCGTTCCAGCTCTCGCAACGTCGACACGGCCGCCGGCTCCGGCTCGGGATGCGGGCCGCGGCCGTTCAGCACGCGGGCAAAATGCGCGGCCAGCAGCTCCGGACCGTCGCAGACGATCATCGCCGCCTCGACGGCGTGCATCAGCTCGCGCACGTTGCCGGGCCAGTCGTGGCGGCGCAGCAGCTCGAGCGCCGCCGCGTCGATCCGCCGCTCGAGCCCGAAGCGCTGGTTGAAGAGGGACACGAAATGGCGCGCCAGCAGGTCGATGTCGTCGCCGCGCTCGCGCAGCGGCGGCACCCGCAGCGCCAGCGTGCTCAGGCGGTAGAAGAGATCCTCGCGGAAGAGGCCCTGCCGCACCAGGCTGGCGAGATCGCGGTTGGTCGCGGCGATGATCCGGACGTCGACGCGGATCTCGGCGGTGCCGCCGACGCGCCGGAACGTGGCCGCATCGAGCACGCGCAGCAGCGTCACCTGCGTGGCCAGGCTGACCTCGCCGATCTCGTCGAGGAACAGCGTGCCGCCGCTGGCCACCTCGAACAGTCCGGGCTTCATGCGGTCGGCGCCGGTGAACGCGCCGCGCTCGTGGCCGAACAGCTCGCTCTGGAGCAAACTCTCCTGCAGCGCGGCGCACTCGACGGTGATGAAGGGGCGGGCGCGGCGGGCGCTGCGCGCGTGAATCAGCTTCGCCACCATCTCCTTCCCCGTCCCCGTCTCGCCGAGCACGAGCGCCGTGGAGTTGGTCGGCGCGACGCGGTCGATGAGCTGGATCAGCGCGGTGAACGCCGGCGTCTGCCCCACGAACTCGGCCCCGAGATCCGGCGGCGTCATCCCGCGCTCGAGCAGGCTGGCGCGGAGCCGCAGCGTCTGCCGCTCGATCGCGCGCCGGATCCGCACTTCGAGGTCGTCGAGCGGACAGGGCTTGCCCACGTAATCGAAGGCGCCGGCCCGCACCGCCTCCAGCGCGGTGTCGATGGTGCCGTGCCCGGTCAGCATGATCACGTCGGTGCGCGGCGCGCGCGCGCGAATCTCCCTCAGCGCCTCGAGGCCCGACATGCCCGGCAGACGCAGATCGAGCAGGACGACGTCCGACTCGGTCTCGACGACGCGCTGAACCGCCTCTTCTCCGCTCGCCGCGGCGTGGACGTCGAAGTCCATCCGCTCGAGCTCCGACATCAGCGAAGAGCGGAACGCACCGTCGTCATCGACGACGAGAATCGAGGGACGTCTCATACCGGCACTCCGTGCGCCGCCGACTCGAGGTCGACCGGCGGAAACACTACTTCGAACGTCGCGCCGTGGCCGGGCGTGCTGCGGACCAGGATGTCTCCGCCCCACTGGCGCACCGCGTTGAGCGACACGAACAGCCCCAGCCCCGTGCCGCCCTGCCGCAGGCTGAAGAACGGCTCGAAGATGCGCGCCTGCTGGTCCGGCGCGATGCCGCAGCCCTGGTCTTCGACGCGGATCCTGACCGGCTCGCCGGCGTCGAGGCGCAGGCGGATGGCGGCGCCGCGCGGCGACGCCTGGACGGCGTTGAGCAGCAGGTTGATCAGCGCGTGCTGCAGATCGATCTCGTCGGCGCGGACGCGCAGGCCGGCGCCGTGCGCGACCGCGGCCTCCGCGTCGACCGTCACGCCCGCCGCGCGCGCGGTCGGCTCGACCAGGCGTACCACGGCGGCCACGACGGCGCCGATCTCGACGACGTCGCCGGCCGCACGTTGCCCTCTCGACATGCGCAGGAAGTGCTGGGTGATGCCGCGGCAGCGCAGCAGCTGGTCGTGCGCGGTGGTGACGTGATCGAGAACGCGTTTCATGTCGACGCGCGCCGGTTCGCGCCGGAGCTCGCGCCCGATGCCGTCCACGCAGGTCATGACGGTGCCGAGCGGCGTGTTCATCTCGTGTGAGAAGCCGGAAGCGAGCATGCCGAGCGACGCGAGCCGGTGCGATTCGGCCAGCCGGGCCTCGGCGGCACGCCGGTCGGTGATGTCGCGCCAGACCTCCACGATCTGCTCGCCTTCGCCGGCCGCCCCGGGGATCCGGCAGGCATGGACCTCTTCCCACGCGATGGTCCCGTCGTCACGCCGCCGCTCGCAGACGCGGACCTGCCGTTCGCCCGAGCCGAGGCAGGCGGCGGCCGGACAGTCGGCCACGCCGCACATCGCCGCTCCCGCCGACGCGCAGGAGCAGCCGAGCAGCTCGCGGCGGATGCGTCCGGTGCGGGCGATGAAGGCGTCGTTGGCCGCGATGACGGTCCGGTTCCGGTCGAGCACCACGATGCCGTCGTCAATGCTGTTGATTACCGTTTCGAGACGCTCGCGCTGGCTGCGCACCTGGCCGAGCAGGCCGGTGACGGAATCGGCCATGACGTTGAACTCGCGCGCGAGCCAGGCGATCGTGTCGGCGCCCGCCTCGGGGACGCGGCGCGCCAGGTCGCCGCCGGCGATCAGGCGCGCGGTCGTCTCGAAGCGCTGCAGCCGGCGCAGGACCACGAACCGGACCACCGCGGCGATGGCGGCCACGAGCAGCAGGGCGACGCCGCCGGTGGTGCCGACCATCCATCGCAGGTCGCCGCTCGCCGTGGCATGGATGCGCGAGGCATCCACGTCGAAGATGACGATCCCGTTCGTACGCTGCGCGGGATCGTGGCAGGCGTGGCACTCGTCGCGGTTGCGGATGGGGACGACGGTTCGCAGCAGCGAGCCGCCCTGCGTTTCGATGACGCGGCTCGAGGCGCGCTGGGCGGGCGGAAACTGGTGGCAGGCCTGGCAGGTGGGCGCGCTGAGGCTCAGCTCGTTGCCCGAGGCGACCGGCCCGGTCGAGTAGCGGACAACCCCCTTGCGATCGAGCAGCATCACGCCGGCCACGCCGGGCTCGGCGCCGAACGAGCGGACCATGCCGGCGATGAGCGTGCGATCCCGGGTCAGCATCTCGTGCTCGAGGGCGGCGCGAATCAGCTCCGCCTGCGCCAGCGCGCTGCCGCGCGCGCCGTCGAGCAGCGTCTGGTAGTGGCGCCGCGAGTAGAGATAGGCGCCGGCCGCGCACGCGGCGATGACCGCGAGCGTGATGCCCGCGGCCAGTGCCGCCGTCGTGCCGGTCAGGCGCCCTCTCATGACGTCCTGCCGCTACACGGCGGCGGCCTCCGGGGCGGCGTCCGGCTCGTGGCTCGCGGCGGGCTCCCACGGCGGGAGGATGCGCAGCAGGACGGCGAGGATGCCGAATGGCAGGATCATCAGGAGGATGGCCGGGAGCAGCCCTTCCTTGGTGGCGAACCCGAGCTTGTAGGTGGTGTAGCCGAGGAAGCTCTTGGAGAAGAGCTGTCCGCCGATGACCACGTTCCAGCGCATCGCGAAGATGCCGATCAGCGTCAGGATCCCCGCGGCCAGGTAGACGTTGACGCGCACGCGCGGCGCGACGCGCACCAGCTGCATCGCGCCGAGGAGCGCGATCGGCACCAGCGTGCCGACGACGATCTGCAGCACGATCTGCGACACGAACAGCTTGGTGTGGACCATGAAGTCGAGCGCGCGGAACGACTCGTCCGCCTCGTAGATGCGGTGGATCAGGTCGAGCATCTCGAGCGAGAAGTCGACGAGGAAGGCGTAGAACAGGTAGCGCGCGACGGTGTCCACGCAGACCATGTCGATGGCGGCGCGGCGCCACCAGTTCAGCACGATGTAGAGCAGCATCACCATCGCGATGCCGGAGACGATGGCCGAGAACAGGAAGACGATCGGCATCATCGGCGTGGACCACCAGGGGTTGGCCTTGATCGATCCGAAGATGAAGCCGACGTAGCCGTGCAGCATGAACGCGGAGGGGATGCCGATGATGGTCACGATCCGGCCGACGCGATCGTCGATGCGCAGCGACGCCGGGCTGATGTTGTTCGAGCCGAGCGTCAGCACCTGGTAGAAGCGCCGCGTCAGCCCGGTGCTGGCGCGGAACGCGAGCACCAGCTCCTTGCGGTAGTCGAGCCAGATCTCGACCAGCAGGACGACCATCAGGTACCAGAGATAGACGAAGCCGAACATCGCCATCGCCGAGGTGGTGTGCGGCGTGAGATACATCTCGAACGAGCGCTCGGGATGGCCGAGATGCAGCTGCAGCGGCAGCGGCGCCACCAGCAGGAACGCCAGCGCGGTGAGCAGCGCGAGCCGGTAGGTCGGCCGCACCGCCTGCACGTTGAAGACCCGCTCGAGCGAGGCCAGGATGAAGGCCCCGGCGACCAGCCCCGTGATGTACGGATAGAGCACGATCAGGATGCTCCACTGGAGCTCGATCTCGTTGGGATACATGAACCCTTGAACGCCGTGCATGGTTACCTCACCGATCCATCGAGTCCGCTGTAGTAGATCTTGGCGCCCGTCGCCATCTGCGGCTTCAGCACCTGGATCTGGTGCGTGCGCAGGAACTCGTGCACCGGATCCTTCGGGTTCTTCAGGTCCGCGAGCTGGCGCGCGCCGGTCGGACAGGTTTCACAGCACGCCGGCTGCAGTCCCTTGGTGATCCGGTGGTAGCAGAGCGTGCACTTGTCCGCGGTGTTGGTCCGCGGATCGATGTAGCGGCAGCCGTACGGGCAGGCCTGCACGCAATAGCGGCAGCCGAGGCAGTAGTCCTTGTCGATCAGCACCACGCCGTCGTTGGTGCGGAACGTCGCGCCGACCGGGCAGACCTGCGTGCACGGCGAATCGACGCAGTGGTTGCACAGCTTCGGCACGAAGAACGTCTTGCCGGTGGTCGTGCTGTCGGGATACGTCTCGGGGAACCCGTCGATGCCGCCGTTGGGCGAGTCCACCTTCGGGTGATCCATGTCGAGCGGATCGACGTGATAGCGCTCGACCCAGGTGCGGAAGTAGTAGGGCTCGTCGATGACGCCGTTTTCGAGCTTGCACGCCTTGACGCAGTGGCCGCTGCCGACGCACTTCTCGATGTCGATCACCATCGCCCACCAGTGGTCGGCGGTGTTGTAGGTGGCGGCGGCTTCCGGCGTGCCGGCGAGCACGTGCTCGAAGGCGGACGCCGCCACGCTGGTCATCACGAACATCTTGCTGCCCAGGATCAGGAAATCGCGGCGACTGGTGTCCATGCGTGCGGCCTCAGGAAAGCTTCGGGTTGTGCGGCTTGTGGCACGAGATGCAGCTCTCGTCCCCCGCGTGTTCCTTGATGTCGACGGTGGGATAGCGCTTCGTCTTGCCGGTGTTGGCGGCGTGGCAGTGCACGCACAGCGGCCGCGCATCCGGGAGCTTCGGGGTCATCTGGCCGGGATCGGCGGCGTGCGTCGCGAGCGGCCCGTGGCACGACTCGCAGGCAATCCCCTTGTGCCTGGCCTGGGCGCGAAGGTCGACGACGTCCGAGTGGCACTGTGCGCAGGCCGCCTGCCCGGCGTATGCGATCGGCCGTGCCCGGACGTCATCGATGGCATTGGCGCGGTAGTGGCCCAGCTTTCCGAAGCTCTCCGGCACGAGTTCCGCCCTGGCGATGGCGAAGACGAGCAGGCCGGCCAGGAAGAACACCGCCAGCCGCAGCAGATGTTCCACGTCCTTGAAACGTTTCATGGCCAGGGTGGGCTGCAGGGGCAGTACCGGCCGTTTTTGCGGGGGTTTTCGACCTGTCAGGTTGGCAGCGCCGGAAAACCGGCAGGCGACGCGCTTCGCGCGCGGTGCTACGGTGCTAAGGTGCGGCGGGTGCTAAAGGTGCTGGTTCGGCGCACTGATTCCGCCAGGCACCCTATGCACCCTTAGCACCCCATGCACCCTTAGCACCCGCCCGCACCTCTAGCACCCTTAGCACCGCGCGCGAAGCGCGCGTAGCACCCTTAGCACCGACGCGGCGGCGGCACGCGGCGGCGGAACGCCGCCTCGTAGATGACCGGCCCGCCCGTGCGCAGGGCGTTCGCCGCCGGCCGGTTGTACTCGGTCAGAGGCACGGCGGGATCGGGATCGAAGCCGGCGTCCGCCATCTCCCGCACGAGCTCCGCCGCGGTGAGGAAGATCTGCGGCTCGCCGGAGAACTGCGTGAAGACGAACGACTCGCCGTCAACCGGAGCGGCCGCGTCCGGCAGCGTGCCGCGCGAGAAGGTGAAGACGAACAGCGCGGCGCCAGGCCTGGCGACTCGCGCGGCCTCGGCCACGGCGCGGCGGAACTGCCCCGACGATCCCGCCAGGTTCCAGATCCCGTGGGCGATGACGAGATCGGCGCTGCGATCCGCCATCGGGATCGCCTCCATCGCCGCCTGCGCGAGCACGACGCGTCCGGCGGGCGCCTCGCTGCGTACGCGCTCGACGCCGGCGGCCAGCATCGGCCACGACAGGTCGGTGCCGACGATACGCCAGCCCGCCTTGACGAGCGGCGCGGCGTTGCGCGCGGCGCCGCACCCGATGTCGATCGCGACACCGTGCGGCACGCGCGCGAGCTCGCCGGCGGCAAACTGCATCAGCACGGGATTCGGCGCCGAACGCACGAAACCCGCGACGGTGTCGGGTGAGGTCCACGCTGAGCGGGGCGCCGGCATCTACGCCTCACGCTACCGCGGGGCGGCGGCAGCCGGGTATGACGCGCGTCATGCGGCGCCGGAAACCCGGCAGTTTGTAAGAGTTCTGTCTGCGGGCCGCCGCCGCGCCGCGCGGCCGTACCATCCGATCCATGCGCCTGCTCCTGACGTCGGTGTTCAAGCCCTTCGCGATCGACGACGAGTTCGGATCGCGCGCCATCAATCCTGCAGAGCTCTATCACAACCAGGTGACGCGCGAGCAGGGACCGTTCTCGCTGCGCATGTTCCATCGCACGTGGAGCCTGATGTTCCTGCGCGAGAACGTCTCTGCGCCGTGCACCGTGCTCGACTTTCCGACGCGCGAGCGCTTCGTCAGCGAACTGCACGCGGCCGACTACGACGTCGTCGGGATCTCCTCGATCGTCGTCAACGTCGGCAAGGTCGCCGAGATGTGCCGGTTGATCCGCGAGCACTCGCCACGATCGACGATCGTCGTGGGCGGACACGTGACGTCGATCCCGGACATCGAGCAACGGATCGACGCCGATCACATCGTCCGCGGCGAAGGGATCGCGTGGCTGCGCCGGCTGGTCGGCGACGATCCCGAGGCGCCGATCCGCCATCCCGTGATTCCATCCGCCTTCGGCATGCGCGTGATGGGCCTGCCGATGCCGCAGAGTCGTAGCAGCGTCGCCGCGACCATCGTGCCGTCGGTCGGCTGTCCGATGGGCTGCAACTTCTGCACGACGTCGGCGTTCTTCGGCGGCAAGGGCCGGTTCGTGAACTTCTACGAGCGCGGGCAGGACCTCTTCGAGGTGATGAACGAAGCGGAGCGCTCGCTGGGGACGCGCACCTTCTTCGTCATGGACGAAAACTTCCTCCTCCACAAGCGTCGGGCGCTCGAGCTGCTCGCCTGCATGCGCGCGCACCAGAAGTCGTGGTCGCTCTACGTCTTTTCCTCGGCCAACGCGATCCGGCAGTACGACATGCGGCAGCTCGCCGACCTGGGGATCGAGTGGATCTGGCTGGGGCTGGAATCGGCGGACAACGAATACGTCAAGCTGGCGGGCACCGATACGCTGGCGCTGACGCGCGAGCTCCAGGCGCACGGCATCTGCGTGCTGGGCTCGACCATCGTCGGCATGGAGCATCACACGCCCGACAACATCTGGCACGACCTGGACCGCGCGATCGCGCACGACACGGTGTTTCACCAGTTCATGCTCTACACGCCGATGCCCGGCACGCCGCTCTACCGGCAGGTCGCGGCCGAGGGACGCCTGCGCGACGGGGTCTCGCTCGCCGACGTTCACGGACAGTATCAGTTCAACTTCCATCACCCGGCGATCTCGGCGGAACAGTCGAAGACGCTGCTCGACGGCGCCTTTCGCGCCGACTTCGAGCGCAACGGACCCAGCCTCTACCGGCTGATGCGGACGATGTTCGAGCGCTATCGGCGCTACGGCAAGGATGCCGACGCACGCGTCCGCGCGAGAGTGGAACGCGGCGCGACGCAGCTTCGCGGCGGCTACGCGGCAGCGCTGTGGGCCATGGAGCGATACCTGCGGCGCACGAACCCCGCCGTCTCCGAGCGCATCGGCGATCTGCGCCAGCAGATCCACCGCGAGCTCGGCTTCACCTCACGCCTAGCGGCCGCCGCCGGCCCGCTCGTCTACTGGTCCGCCCGCCGCGACGCCGCGCGGCATCCCAGGGGCCGCCGTCTCGAGCCGCGAACGTTCGTCGAGCGCACGAACTGGGCGTAGGCCTCGGTCGTCGGTCGTCGGTCGTCGGTCGTCGGTATTCATACGATGTCGAGGCGCGCCAGGCTACAGGTGCTGAATGTCTCACTCGAAGCCGCGTCGCGTCTCACCGCGGATGCTCGAACTCCGACGCGCGGGGCACGAGCTCGAAGTACACGCTGTCGGGCAGCGAC
>Ga0207648_10005321_pt1 | contig 12980 bp, 7 predicted proteins | sample KBSMisM32_FD_184310 | JGI IMG/M metagenome (GOLD analysis project Ga0207648, IMG submission 184310) | Miscanthus rhizosphere microbial communities from Kellogg Biological Station, Michigan, USA - KBS Miscanthus M3-2 (SPAdes) (version 2) | ecosystem: Host-associated > Plants > Roots > Rhizosphere...
TTTCATTGGCCCGTTTACGTGATATTTTATCCATACGTGGAAGCAATAGTCCGGGACAGCATGGGATTAGCTGGTTTTAACCTGCAGGTTGTTGTGTCGCTTATTGTAACAATAATGGGGTTTGCAGTCAGCCTGATCAGTTACCATCTTTATGAAAAATACTGGTTGAAACTGAAAGTGCATTTTACCTGAATAACCGGCCATAATTAAATTATATTATTTTTGATCATAAACCCGGATCATTTTGACTAAACTCAGTCTTATCATTCCCTGCTATAATGAGGAAGCTTCTATCCAGACCGTACTAGAAAGAATTTGTCATATTTCTCTACAAAGAGGCCTTGAAAAAGAAATGATCATTGTAGATGATGGATCCACAGATAAGACGTTCCAGATAATATGTGATTTTGCTGAACAATATCCCCAATTCCGTATCCGTATCCTGCAACATGAAAAAAATCGCGGCAAAGGTGCATGTATCCGGACTGCTATTCCAGAGACACAGGGTGATATAATCCTGATCCAGGATGCTGACCTCGAATATAATCCTGCCGATTACAATAAACTGGTTGAGCCCATTATTGAAGGCCATGCAGATGTTGTGTATGGGTCAAGATTTCGTGGTAGCGAGGCTCACAGGGTTCTTTTCTTCCTGCATTCTACTGCAAATAAGTTTCTCACCTTCTGGTCCAACGTTTTTACCGGGCTCAACCTGACTGATATGGAAACCGGCTATAAAATGTTTCGAAAAGATATTTTGAAGAATATCAGGTTAAAAGAAAACCGTTTTGGATTTGAACCTGAAGTGACGGCGAAAATAAGTCGCGTAAAAAAGATCAGGATATACGAAGTTGGCATATCCTATTATGGAAGAACCTATGCGGATGGAAAAAAGATCCGCTGGACTGATGGGGTCAAAGCGCTTTACTATATATTGAAGTACAATATCTTTTCCAGGAAATAATCCAATCGTTTAGGAACGCCTATGTTGTCTCTGTTTCTGCTGCATATTTTCATAACCGCGTTATCTCTATATTCGGGATTTCTTTTTTATCATTATAGCATCCGGAACAATAAAACCACTAACGAATACAGGCCCGTTCTTTTTTATTTAATTACAGGGCTTATTGCCATTACCCTTGTTCTACAGCTAATCGTTTTATTTGCTCCAATCAATGGAAATGTACAGGTCCTGTTATTAATATTATTTTTTCTTCTTTGCATCATTACCAGAGGACCTTTGGTCACTTTTACAAGATTTATACGAAATGAAATAAGCAATCAGCCTTCCCTTGCCATAATAACTTTTTTTATCGCCTGGTTCCTCCTTCTATTAATAAATGCCGGACCTACCCAAATGGATGATACGGAAAGCTATCATTTACAGTCTATAAAATGGATAAAGGAATATGGTTCCGTGCCCGGTCTGGTGCATCTTCATCAGCGGTTTGCTTTTAACTCTTCATGGTTTAGCACCATTGCGTTTTTCGATGTTCCCGCTGGTCACCTGAATTATTATACCGCCCTCAATGGCACTCTTTCTTTATGGCTCACTGGCTATTTTTTAAGACTATTAGGCAAAAAGAACAATAATTTATTTATTATTGGTCTGTTTCTTTTATTAATTGGCCTTTTCTCCTGGCCATTGATCAGGGGTAATGCCACCAATACCAATTATGACTATATCACTACAGCCATAATCCTCATCTTATTCCTTGAAACAGCAAGAACATCACATCTCACCGGGAAAATAGTATTAACACCGGAATGGCTGATCTGGCCCGCGTACCTGATTACTGTAAGAATCACCAACGCCCCTTTCCTGCTTCTGACTGCTTTTGCTTTTATTAATGTACTTAAGCAAAAAGAGTACAGGAGTCTGCTTACCTGCGGGCTGGTATGTTTGCTATTAACCGTTCCTTTCTTTGCAAGAAATGTTATTCTGTCTGGGTATCTGTTTTATCCATCCTTAAGTTTTGACTGGTTTACTGTAGATTGGAAAGCCGATCCGGAGAAAACAAAAGAACTATTACGTTTTATTAAATATTTCAACAGGGTAAATACAGGCATCTGGCCATTGGAAAAAACAGAAAGCCTGGATTTTTTTCAATGGATAAAGGCATGGTTCCATTATATGTTTTTATTTGATAAATTAATTTTTATACCGGGCATCTCAGGTTTATTACTTTTTCCTTTCATGATCAAAAAGATCAGCTGGTTTCAATCTGCACAGGTTAAATTGTTTATTGCTGCAATTGTGCTCCAGATAATCACATGGTTCATGATTGCCCCTGATCCGCGTTTTATCTACGGGTGCTTATTGACTGGCATTGTGATCCTTGCAGTATCGATTGTGCATTTCCTGCCAGATCAGTTTTTATTGCGCATGTTTTCCCCTTTACCTGTTTCAGTTTTGATAATTACAGCAGGGTTTGCTGTTTCGAAAATTACGACTACAAAGAGTTTTCCCGGCTGGATATATCCTTATTCCCTACCCACACCCCCTTTACAAACAATATCAATGGGCAACATAGAACTTTATATTCCTGAAAAAATTTTAGACAACTGGAACCCCCGTTGCTATGATACAAAGCTGCCCTGCTTATATGAAATAGAACCTGGATTACAGCCAAGGGGAGCTACTATTGCTGATGGATTCAGGATTAAAAAATAATTCCGAATTACGCCTCTTAAAAGATAATTTTGAACGGATGACACTTGATCCCATTGGAATGAATACCCTGGAGCTGATTGCCGGAGCCACCCAGTTTAATCAGTGGATGTATAATGAAATAAAGCCTTTCTTAAAAGGTGACCTATTGGAAATTGGCAGCGGGATTGGGAATATTTCACAATATATAATTAGTGATGGGTTCCGTATTACACTCTCGGATTATAATACAGAATATTATGAGCTGTTGGGAAGGCGCTTTACCGGCAATTCAAATGTGCAGGCTGTCCTTCAAATAGATCTTTTGTTATCTGATTTTACAGACAAACATGTTTTATTAAAAGAGAAATTTGATTCAATAATATTACTGAACGTAATTGAACATATAGGTGATGACTCAAAAGCAATTGAGAATTGCAGGTATTTGCTAAAGCCCGGTGGTCATTTGATTGTACTGGCTCCAGCTTATCAATGGCTGTATTGCAGGTTTGATAAAGAACTGGGACATTACAGACGGTATAGTTTGACTAAAATGAAAAACCTGGTAAAAGCACATCTTGAAATAATAAGTGCCAGGCACTTTAATTGCCTCGGTATATTTGGATGGGTGCTCTTTGGAAAATTTTTACGGAAAAAAGCGTTGGGTGGTGAAATGAATTCATTTGACAGGCTGGTTCCATTGGCTAAAATACTGGATAAGCTTGTTTTCAAAACAATAGGTCTTTCAGTAATCGTAACTGGTAAAAGAGAAAATTCCCGCTAATGATTATCACCCTGCTGGCATGGCTGTATATTACAATTCTTTGCTGGATGTGGGGAGGCCTATTGCTTGGCCATTTTCAAAGAAATAAAAGACAGCACCCGGGACCACAATTCCACGCCTGCATTACCTGTTTTATTGGCCTGGCGGGAATACTGACTTTTTCTTCGCTGCTTTCCTTATTTATGCCTCTGGGCGGGTACGAAGCTCAATTGCTGTTAATATTACCCTGCATATTGTACGGCTGGCTGAAACCATCACAGGGGTTATTTACCAATTTGAGAAATCAGCTGTCAGGTCTGGCCCCTGTATTGATACTATTGCTTTTTATCCTTGTTATCCTGTTATTATTGCTCGCTACATCACCCATTAACCACGAAGATACCCTGGCTTACCATGCACAAATTATTCAATGGATCGAAAAATACAGTGCTGTACCCGGTATTGCTAATCTGCACATACGATATGGATTGCAAAGTTCCTGGTTTGTTGGATGCGCAGTTTTTGGTTTCAGGTTCGTGGGAACAAATGCACTTAGCTTTCTTAATTCTGCTGTTCTGCTCTGGTTTTTTATTTTTATTATCAGCCAGATCAACAAAAATTATGGGCATAAAAAGAACATTTTATATGGTTTAGGCTGGCTGGCAATCCTGCTATTAAGTTTATGGAGTTATTCACAGGTACGTTTGACAGCTACTTCCGCCAGTCCGGATTTCATCACAATACTTTATTGCTGGCTTTGTTTTTATTTACTGTTTAATGCAACGAAGAAAGAATTATCTGCAAGGAATTTTTCATTGCTTATAATGCTGGGCGCTTTTGCCATTACAATGAAACTATCGGCTATCCCGGTAATTATCCTGTCATTATATAGCGCCTATAAGCTATTAGTTATGAAAAATACCCGGGCGCTTTTGGTCAGCCTGTTGATCAGTATAGCGGTCCTTCTTCCTTTTATAGCCAGAAATATAATTACTTCCGGTTATCCCGTGTTTCCATCCCGATTCCCGGATATTGTTAATACTGATTGGAAATTGAGTAAGGAAAAAATCTTTTACATACAGAAATATATTACTGCTTACGCGAGAATACGAAGCGAAGCCGATACTGCAGGTATAGATAAGTCACTGTCCATGAATATGACTGAATGGATCCCCGCCTGGTGGAAAAACCAGTCACTGGCGGATAAATCAATTATTATCCTGCTTATGCTATCTTTTTGTCTTTTGATTATTCGGATAAAGGCGATACTTGCTTCGCCAAATTATGTGAAAGCCGCGCTGGTTGCGGCTTTGGGAGGAATTCTATTCTGGTTTATCCAGGCCCCCGATCCAAGGTTTGGTTTTGGGTTTATCCTGTCATTAATGGCAATTGTCTTTTGGCTTGAATTGCAAAAGAATAACCGCCTCCATGATGGAAGCTGGAAAAGAGTTTTTATTGCGATATCATTTACCTCTGTGCTGGTTATAGGTGGCTATTCTATCTACCGGACCATTTACTTTTTCTCACCTTCACAATTACTGGCCCCTGCGGGTCCGGCACGCGGAAAATATACTACCATATACTGCCATAATTTTTCCTTAACTGTGCCTTCTGTAAATTATGGATGTAGTAATGCGCAGGTTCCCTGTGCGTATGACAGCTGTCAAAGTTTTGAAGCAAGAGACAGTAGTATTGCAGACGGTTTCAGGGCGAAATAACTAACAATAAAAAAAGGAAGAACGTTTTCGCTCTTCCTTTACTATATGATCTTTTATAAATTCTATCGCATCAGGTACATCTTGCCGTATCCGTTATTGAAGAATTTATCGGTGTTATCAGGATTGGTAGTTTCCTTTGATTTATACTTATCCAACGATCTTCCATTGAGGTTAGTGATCACCCTGTACAGGTAGATACCATTTGCCAGTTTCGATCCATATTGATCCGTACCATCCCACTTGAATTCGGTGATGTTGCGGCCAAGGTGTAACGGACCCAGTTCATCTTTGGTGATCTCCCTCACTACCTTACCAGTGATTGTCAATATCTGTATCCTTATGTTTTGCGGCACCTGGCTACCTGTCAATGTGAACACAAAGGCAGTAGAAGTCGTAAACGGATTTGGATAGTTGAGCATGTTAGAGATCATCGGCTTATTGATGATCTTAAAGGATACACGGTATCCTACAGTACCTGCCTGGTTACCGCTACGGTCCTTACCAGATACAAGCAACTCATAATCTCCATCCTGGGCAAAGTAAGGATTGAAGTGAATGCTGGCCGTGTTGCCAATATTAGGTGCCTGGCCAGCAGGTATGAACTGCAATGTATCATTGTTATTATTGAAATAGAACCTATGTAAAGTCATATCAGGGTACCTTACCTGTATATCGATAAGACTGGTATCATTCAGCACCATCCATTTGGCTTCATCTTTCAATGTGATCAGGATACCTGGTTTGGCTGATACGATATCCTTATTCAGGATATGCACCCCGTCGAAAGTCACATCCATTAGCGGATTCAGACTATCTGGTTTCACATATACCTGCTTAAACGCGAAGTTATTAAACAGGTATTGCTCCGGCTGGGCATTGTCAGGATTGAAATTGACGAATATCGTGCTTGGACCTGACAGTGTGCTCGTATTGATCGTGTAATTAAATTTCACTGTATCCTTGCTGGCCAGGTTCTTTTGTAGCGGGACCACCATGACGTTCTCGAAATTGGACCTGTCGGTGATAGTCAATTTCACGCGAATGCTATCAAATTGCACAGGACTTATATTCTTAAATGCAATACCGAAATTAAATGGTTCACCCTTTTCAACTGTATCCCTTGATACGAAGTACAGGTTAGGTGCGATCGATCCTTCCGGTACAGGGTCATAAGTAAGCATCCAATAGCGCAACTGGTATGGTGTAAGGTTCACCCGGTCCTCATTACGCATTCTGAGTATGAGGTTGGGGTATTGAACAGGATCTATTGAAGAAATATCAACATCCTGGTCGGCCGTGGTCAGATTGGCCATTAATACGGTTTCTGCTCCTGTATTATCCACTCCAAGGATATCAACTGTTGGAATATCACCAGTCTGGTTATCAATGGTAGATCCTTTCCATTTCATCCGGTGCCATGCTTTTGCGGGACCAAAGGCCGGGGATTTAATATATCCTAATGTATCAGGAGAGTTTATATTTACGCTCATTGTAATGGCGTCAAATGTGTTGTCACTAAATGTCCATTTTGGAGCGAACTCCGCCTGTCCATCTTTCTTAAACATGAACATCCAGGAACGCGGGAAATAGAATGAATCTACTGCTGCAAAACCCTGGTTAAAAAATTTATGGTAAAGTGAATTACCAGCACCCAAGGTTGCTTCATCTGTTTTCCAGACTGCCGGATATGTATTACCTGCCGTATTGGGATTGGTATTACTTCTTACCAATACATAACTGCCAGCAGGAATTGAATCGATGAAATCCATGGCTCGTTTTCGCCACGTAATATCATCTAACTTGTATTCAAAGTTGTGTTGACGTCCTCCACCGCAGGTTGCCAGATAACTTTGATATAGGCCAAGGGGGCCTAATGTATAGTCATTGGTCCAGGCATTAAATGTAAGTGGATCAATAACCGTGAAAATAAGTTCATTGTATGTACATCCTGGGGATATAATTCCTTCCTGGTCATTAATTGTTCCCGAATAAAAGGCACCCTGTGGTGATGTATTTGGATATACTCCATTATGGGAAAATATATTGTTTACATTTAGTCCATACTTCCACATCCTGCTGGTAGAGTCGAGAGTGATCCTCGTAAGGTCAGATTTGAAGTACTGGTACACGTGTGACTGGTTGAACCCAGTCTGACTTCCACTGATATAAATAAAAGAAGTTGTATTCCATTTTGTATCACCGGTAGGTGAATAAGGAGCCACCCTCCAGTAATAGACAATGCTATCTGTGAAGGTCATTGGTGAAGCAAATTCAACAATACCTCCGGCAGAAGTTACTGATCGGGCTACTTTTAATGGAGAATTAAACAGTTCAGTTGTATCCATTTCCAGCAGGTACTGCCTGGATTCAGCAAATGCATTTGCCGTGGAAGCATAAAGCGTAGGATTCTGCTGATTGATAATGGAAAAAGCATACGGATAAATAGGCCTCAATTCATCCTCAAAAATGTAAACATCCTTTGTGATTGTATTATTACTTTCAAAAGTTTCGTCAACTTCATTATCAGCATCAATTTTAATAGTGATCTTATTCAGACCTTTGTCCTTTACGCCAAAAATGGGAATATTATAAGTAATCGAATCCGAATATCTGGTAGCGGGAATTGTATCCCGGATAATATCGAAAGTATTATCCGGATAGGTTCGTTTTAATTCAATAACGATGTTCTTATCTGAAGGTACTCTGCCAAGATTCTGCCACCCAACTTTGACCTGAAAGCTTTTTTCGGCTATTGAAATAAAACTGGGGCTAACCTTTACCAATTGATCTTCAATTGCAAAATCAGGCTTTTGATAAGCATAAGGCTTGATCGCCGGGTCACCATGCAACGAAAACTCTTCACACTGGAAACGGGCATAAAAATCGTTCTCGGTCGTATTTGCAAAGGTTCGCCTGATGGCATCTTCCATCATAGCTCCAATAGTTCCACCATAATTCCTGTAAGAAAGGGACTGATAAAACCGCGTTGCATAAATATCAAGATAATGGACAATCCCAAGGTGGGTACTTGCCAAAAAGGCAATAGAACCTCTATCGGGCGCCAGCACATATCTTTCGGATATTGTTTCCTTGGTGAAGAACCTGGCAGGGCTGAATCCGTAAAATCCGCCAGCATTACAACCCATTACAACGAAAATGGGATACTTTCCAGGGTTATCATAATTCTGAGGATTATCCAGGTTAAACTCAAGTGTTGATGCAGATGAGTGTCCGAAATATTCAAGCATTCCAACGCCTTTATTAAAGAGGCCTGCCAGCTCAGTACTGCTTAATTGCTGAACAGCTTCTGAACTGCTTTTTGTAAACGAATAAACCTTTCCGCCGTACAAAGTATCTTCAATGATCCTCCTGAATCCTTCATTGGCTGCCTGAAGAATTGAAGTAGTAATATCATCACTGGCCCCTGTTACATGTACTATATTCTTTTTCCAGGCCATATCAGCTATCAATGGCGTTGGAGCAGCCTGCTGAACCTGTTCATACTGCTTTAGTTTGCTTAGATAAACCGAAATCTCTCCTTTATTGATGACGGATAAACGGCCAATTGGCGTAAGTGGAATTGAGCTATTTCCTTCTGCGCTTAATAATATATCCGATGCCGGATTACCAAATGTTGGCACCAGGCACAGTTTATACATGTCAGGGCTGGACTCATTGAAACGGAAGACTGGGTATATCACTCCTTTTCCTATGATCAATACGTCCTGGAGTGGACTTGAATAGTTTCTCCTGGCCCATCTCAGGAAGTTTCTGATTGATAATGGATGCATTTTAATACCATAAGCGAACTGATCCACCAGCTGGTCTATCAGATAAACTTTGGCATTAAAACTTCCTCCCGCAGATGAACTCCGGTATTGTCTGTATTCTTCAACCGGATCTCCACCAGCTGTGGCATTGGTGAATATGGAATTGGTAATAATCAGGAAATCTCCCTGGTTGGCTGCGAGTCCGTAGTTAATGAAATTACGCGCCTCAAAACCTGTTCCTTCTGAAAAGTTACCTGTGCTCATCATCACCAGTTTGCGATCAACTGCTGAAGGCTCCAGTACAACCTTTAATAAAGCAGGATTGCTTGCATCTGGGAGGTATCTTTTATTATTGGTGAGGTCAACCAGAACCGGAACACCTCCTGAGAAACTAAAATTGGAAATTTCAAGATAGTTTCCTGCAGGGGAAGCTGGTAATTGAAAATTGAAACTGGTATTGCCCCCGAAATTGAATGTTCGGGCATAGGTTAATTCACACTGGTTAATTACCACCCTGTCTACTGCGGGCGGTCCCTGTGTCTTAACGGTTAATGCAACAGAAAGAGAATTGCTGGCAATATTTGCAACGGTAATCGGTGTCTGAAATCTGATATAATCGTAATAGTTAAGATCAAATGCTGTTGTGGAGTCGCTGTTTATTGCAATTTTTATATAACGGGCATTAATGGCATTACCAACTGCATTTACTTTTACAATTGGCGCAGGTGCACCTGCACCTGTATAGGAAGCCAATTGACTGGGCGTAAAGTAGAAGACACCTCCGTTTGCTATATCGCCTGATGACATACACTCACCCATATCGTAAGAAGCTGAATAGGTATAGGAATCCCCTACCAGTTCTGCACGGCCCGGATGGACCTTGGCCCGATAGTATTCGCCTACTGTATGGATAAAATAAGGTTCTGGTGAAAGCGTATTTCCAGCCAGGTTATTTGGCGTTGAAGCAAGACGCAGATTCCCCCCCGCGGGATTTACTGTAAGAAAGAAAGCAGCGGTATCTGTTTGCAGGCTCAGCTTATCACTTAACTGCCAGTCAGGCTCCCTGTACAAAGGGCCATCTGGCTTACCATCATTTCTCTCACCGTAGAATTCAATATAATCAGTAGGACCAAGGGGAGCATTTTGAATGGTAGTAAATAAAGCTATCTGCTGACCATTTCGCCATAATTGAAAATGATCCGCATTTACAGTTCCCAATCCAAGGGATGCAAGGGTTGATTGCCGGATATGATAAGCACCGGTAGCTCCAACCTTGAATTTATAATAGGTTTTATTATAATCAATCCATTCATTATTGAACAGCTGGGCCTCTGAAACCAGGGACCACAGTAGTACCAATAAAAGTAGAATTCGTTTCATGAAGCAGTTTTTTTGGGTAGTACGGATTATTTTTTCTTTTTGGCTGGAGTCTTCTTTTTAGCGCTTTTGTCAGAGACCATATCCAGCCTGATTGAAAATACGTGTGTGAACAGAGGATTGGATTGATTAGCCAGGTTGGTAAACGCGTAATCTATAGTTACATTCTGGATCTTGAATCCTGCACCTGCACTTGGCTGGTATATCCAGACCTTTTTCTGATTTAAAGTATCTCCATCGGCCAGGGCACGCTGGAAATTATTGATACCTGCGCGGAGGAAAAACACATTATTGAAATTGGCCTCAACACCGAGCTTGGGATCTGCACTCACCTGCGAAGAACTGAGAATGGTATTTCGCTTGCCATCAAAGGTGAGATCAACGTTTGCTTCCGCAAGTATTGATGTCTTGCCGCTGATATGGAAATCCCTTGCTACACCCAATACCAGGCGCGGCGAGGTCATTTCAGTTGATTTGACAGGAATTTCGTTATTGGTCAGGTATAATGCTTCTTTTTCTCTCTCGGTGAAATTGAATGACCAGGAGTTGAAAGTAGTAGTTACATCCCTGGCGTTAATTCCAAACTTCCATTGTTTATGGGAGAACTGCACACCGGCATCAAATCCAAATCCCCATGCTTTGGCAAATTTTCCCACATTACGATGGATCACCTTTGCATTTACTCCAAACTGAATATTCTTCTTTGAAGTTTCTTTTAGCTTTTGGGCAAATGAAAGAAGAAAGGCATAATCTGCAGAAGAAAAGGATTGAATATTATTATAATTGATGGAACCATCAGGTTCAACAAGAAACAGCGTGTTCATGATATCATCCACAGCAAAGCGGAGGCCGGTTACAGCAAAGGTCCGTTTGTTATTGGAAGAAGGAAAAGCAATACTTGCGAAATCATATTTTCCGATACCTGCAAAATATTCAGCATGCATGAAGTTAACCTGCGGGTTATCTTTTACGCCCAATAAACCGGAAGGATTCCAGTAACCTGCTGTTCCATCATTCACGGAAGCCACCTGCGCACTACCCATCGCCAGCCCGCGAGCACCTGCCCCGATATTTAAGAATTCATTTGAATATTTACGGAATTGTGCCTCAACAGCACCAATTTGGAGAATAGCAAATAGGGTGAGCAGTATTTTGGAGGATCTCATTCGGATAGTTTTCTTATAAGCAATCAAATAGACAGCATTATTAGGGCCTCGGCTGCCTGTAAAAATAATCCACGGCCCTGTAAAATCATAGTTTTACTAAGTGAAAAACCTAGCGATTGAAAACGAAGAAGTTAGAAAAATATTGCATTTAAAAGCCTCCTTTGCGGAACTGCCTTACTTTTGCTGCAAATTATTGATATAACACAATGAATCTCATAGAAGAGCTACGCTGGAGAGGTATGATCCAGGACATTATGCCCGGAACGGAGGATCAGCTGAAGAAGGAAATGACCCACGCTTACATAGGTTTTGACCCCACGGCTGACAGCCTTCATATTGGCAGCCTGGTCCCGATATTATTACTGGTTCACCTTCAAAAAGCAGGACATAAACCCGTTGCCCTGGTGGGAGGCGCCACCGGCATGGTGGGTGACCCCAGTGGAAAAAGCGAGGAACGAAATCTGCTAAGCGAGGAAGTTCTGCGTCATAATCAGGAAGGTGTAAAAAAACAACTGATGCAGTTCCTTGATTTTGACCCTTCCAAACCAAATAGTGCGGAAATGGTCAACAATTACGACTGGTTCAAGGACATCAGTTTTCTCCATTTCATTCGTGATGTGGGCAAGCATATTACAGTTAACTACATGATGAGCAAGGATAGCGTAAAGAAAAGGTTGGAAGGTGAAGCAGGTATGAGTTTTACGGAATTTACCTACCAGTTGGTACAGGGTTATGATTTTTACTATTTATACAAAACTAAGAATTGCAAACTGCAAATGGGTGGTAGCGATCAATGGGGGAATATAGTTACCGGTACTGAGCTTATTAGAAGAAAATTAGAAGGAAAAGCTTATGCTTTCACCTGTCCACTTATCACTAAAGCAGACGGTGGCAAATTTGGAAAAACAGAAGCAGGTAATGTTTGGCTGGACCCGAAGCGTACATCGCCTTATCAGTTTTACCAATTCTGGTTATCTGCGTCAGATGAAGACGCAGAAAAATGGATTAAAATCTTTACGCTCTTAACTAAAGAAGAAATTGAATTTATTATCCGGGAACATAAGGGTAACGAACATCTAAGATTACTTCAAAAGAGGTTGGCCGAAAAAGTAACATCATTTGTTCATGGGGACAGTGCTTACTTTACTGCAAAAAGAGCTTCGGAATTTCTTTTTGGAAATGAACAGGATGGCAGCTTCCTTCGTCAGATCGATGAAAGAACTTTTCTAGATATATTTCAATCTGTTTCCCAACACAAGATCAATAAGGATAAGGTCTACAATAACATAAATATTGTAGATTTTTTGGTTGAAACGCAAATCTTACCAAGTAAGGGAGAAGCAAGAAAATTAATTCAAAGCGGGGCTATTAGCATCAATAAATGGAAAGTTGAAAATGCAGATCATTTGGTTCAATACCTGGATATAATCCTTGAGAAGTATATAACAATTCAAAAAGGAAAGAAAAATTATTATCTGGTTAATGTTGTTTAATCAGACGTGTTTTATATTACTTTATGAATCTTCCCGCAGGCAG
>Ga0207648_10005322_pt1 | contig 12979 bp, 9 predicted proteins | sample KBSMisM32_FD_184310 | JGI IMG/M metagenome (GOLD analysis project Ga0207648, IMG submission 184310) | Miscanthus rhizosphere microbial communities from Kellogg Biological Station, Michigan, USA - KBS Miscanthus M3-2 (SPAdes) (version 2) | ecosystem: Host-associated > Plants > Roots > Rhizosphere...
CCAGTCCAAGCGCACGGGCCTTCTCGCCGATTTCGTTCTCGATGAAGCGCGCCGTCAGCGGGTTGCCGTCGTAGTGCAGCACCGGAATCAGCTTGTCGGGTGCGATGCCGCACTCGTTGACCAGGAGCGCGCGAAGCTGCGCGTCGCGGTTCTGCTCGACGACGAACACGTGGTCGTGAGCGGCGACGAACTCGGGGATCGCGTCGGCGAACGGGAACGCGCGGATGCGCATCCGGTCGAGGTGGATGCCCTGCTTCTCGAGCGCGGCGAGCGACTCGGCCATCGGCGCGCCGGTGGAGCCGTACCAGACGATCGCCGCCCGCGTGGACGCCGCCGCCTTCTCGACGACCGGCGCCGGCACCAGCGCCTTCGCCCCCTCGAACTTGCGCAGCAGGCGCTGCATGTTGTCGACGTACGCGGCGCCTTCCTCGGTGTAGCGCGCGTAGCGGTCCTTCGACGTGCCGCGCGTGAAGTACGCGCCGCGCTTCGCGTGCGTGCCCGGGATCGTCCGGTACGGGATGCCGTCGCCGTCGACGTCGAGGTAGCGGCCGAAGTCGCGGCCGGTCTCGAGCTCCTCGGCGCTCATCACCTTGCCGCGGTCGAGCGCCCGCGTGTCGTCCCACTTGAACGGGGCGGTCAGCCAGTCCTGCATGCCGATGTCGAGGTCGAGCATCACGAATATCGGTGTCTGCAGGCGGTCGGCGAGGTCGAACGCGAGCGCGCTCATCTCGAACGCCTCGGTCGGGTCCTCGGGGAACAGCAGCGGGTGCTTGGTGTCGCCGTGCGACGCATACGCGGCCGACAGGATGTCGGCCTGCTGCGTCTTGGTCGGCATGCCGGTCGACGGACTTCCACGTTGCACGTCGAAGAGCACGGCCGGAATCTCGGCGAAGTACGCGAGACCGATGAACTCCTGCATCAGCGAGATGCCGGGGCCCGCGGTCGCGGTGAACGCGCGCGCGCCGTTCCAGCCCGCGCCGACGACCATTCCGATCGACGCGAGCTCGTCCTCGGCCTGGACGATCGCGAAGCGGTGCTTGCCGGTCGCCTTGTCGACGCGAAGCTTGCGGCAGTATTTCTGGAACGCCTCGGCGAGCGACGACGATGGCGTGATCGGATACCAGGCGCACACGGTGGCGCCGCCATAGACGGCGCCGAGCGCCGCCGCGGCGTTGCCGTCGACGAAGATCCGGTCGCCGACGCGGTCGCGCTTCTCGACCTTGAGCCCGAGCGGCGCCACGTGGTCGCGCGTCCAGTCGTAGCCCAGCCGGAACGCCTTGCGGTTCGCGTCGAGCAGCGGCGCCTTCGCCTTGTACTGCTCGACGAGCATGTTTTCGACCACTTCCGGGTCGATCGACAGCAGGAACGCCAGGCAGCCGAGGTACGCGATGTTCTTGAAGAGCTGGCGCTGGCGCGGGTCGCTGAACGCGTCGTGGCACAGCGCGGTCAGCGGCACGCCGATCGAGGTGACGTCCGCGCGCGTGCGATCGGCGGGGAGCGGACGCGTCGCGTCGTACACGAGGTAGCCGCCCGGCTCGATCTCGGCCAGGTCCGCCTTCCACGTTTCCGGGTTCATCGCGATCATCAGGTCCACGCCGCCGCGGCGCCCGCGCCAGCCGGCCTCGACGATGCGCACCTCGTACCACGTGGGCATCCCCTGGATGTTCGACGGGAAGATGTTGCGCGCCGCGACCGGCACGCCCATGCGCAGGATGGCCTTCGCGAACAGACCGTTCGCCGACGCCGAGCCCGAGCCGTTGACGTTGGCGAACTTGACGACGAAATCGTTGGTGCGCGCGAGCGGCTTCATCGTCATTCCGCCGCCTCGGCCGCCGCTTCGGCGGCCTCGCGCTTCGGCAGCCGGATCCGCGGCGTCTCGCCGCTGTGGGTCATGTCGATGAGCGACTTCTTCATGTCCCACGCGCCGGTCGGGCAGCGCTCGGCGCAGAGCCCGCAATGCAGGCACACGTCCTCGTCCTTGACCATGACGCGCGCGCTCGCCAGCGTGCCGGACACGTAGAGGTCCTGCGCGAGCTGCAAGGCCGGCGCGCGCAATCGCGTGCGCAAGTCCGCCTCGTCGCCGTTCGCCGTGAACGTGATGCAGTCCATCGGGCAGATGTCGACGCACGCGTCGCATTCGATGCACAGCCGGTCGCTGAACACCGTCTGCACGTCGCAGTTCAGGCAGCGCTGCGCCTCGGCGAATGCGACCCGCATGTCGAACCCGAGCTCGACCTCCTGCCGGATGTCCTTGAGCGCGATTACCATGTCCTTGAGCGGCACGCGGTGGCGCTTGTCGCTCGTGATCGCGTTGTCGTAGCTCCACTCGTGGATGCCCATCTTCTGCGACACGAGCGAGAACGACGGCGGCGGGCGTTTCGCTATATCCTCGCCGCGGCAGAACTTGTCGATCGAGATCGCCGCATCGTGGCCGTGGGCGACCGCCCAGATGATGTTCTTGGGGCCGAACGCCGCGTCGCCTCCGAAGAACACGTCCGGGCGCGTCGAGGCCATCGTCGTCTTGTCGACGACCGGCATCCCCCACTTGTCGAAGTCGATGCCCAGGCCGCGCTCGATCCACGGGAACGCGTTCTCCTGGCCGACCGCGACGAGCACGTCGTCGCACTCGATGATCACCTCGGGCTCGCCGGTGGGCACGAGGTCGCGACGGCCCTTCGCGTCGTAGCGCGCCTCGACCTTGTCGAACGCGACGCCGGTGAGCCGCTCGCCCTCGTGCAGGAAGCGCTTCGGCACGAGGAAGTTGTGGATCGGGATCCCCTCGTGCTGCGCGTCCTCCTTCTCCCACGGCGAGGCCTTCATCTCGTCGTAGCCCGAGCGCACGACGACGTCGACCTTCTCGCCGCCGAGGCGCCGCGAGCTGCGGCAGCAGTCCATCGCGGTGTTGCCGCCCCCGAGCACGACGACGCGCTTGCCGATCGACGTGACATGCTCGAAGGAGACCGAGGACAGCCAGTCGATGCCGATGTGAACGTGCTTCGCCGCTTCCTTGCGTCCGGGGATGTCGAGGTCGCGTCCGCGCGGCGCGCCGCTGCCGACGAACACGGCGTCGTAGCCCTGCTCCAGCAGCGCCTTCATCGAATCGATGCGCTGGCCGCCGCGGAACTCGATGCCGAGGTCGAGGATGTAGCCGCACTCCTCGTCGATCACGCGGTCGGGCAGCCGGAACTTCGGGATCTGCGTGCGCATCATGCCGCCGGCCTGCGGATCGCCGTCGAACACGATGCATTCGTAGCCGAGCGGCGCGAGATCGCGCGCGACGGTCAGCGACGCGGGCCCGCCGCCGACGAGCGCGATGCGCTTGCCGTTCTTCTGCGTCGCGGGTTGCGGCAGCCGCGGGCGGATGTCGCCCTTGAAGTCGGCGGCCGCGCGCTTCAGGCGGCAGATTGCGACCGGCTCGGGCTTAGCGCTCGCCTTGCGGTGCTCGGGCGAGCCCTCCTCGATGCGCACGCGGCGGCACGCCGGCTCGCACGGGCGATCGCACGTGCGGCCCAGGATCCCCGGGAAAACGTTCGACTTCCAGTTGATCAGGTAGGCGTCGTCGTAACGCCCCTGCGCAATCAGCCTGATGTACTCGGGAACGGGCGTGTGCGCTGGGCACGCCCATTGGCAATCGACAACCTTGTGGAAGTAGTCCGGTTGAGCGATATCCGTCGGTTTCAAGCGTTCTCCTCGAATCGTCCGCGGCGCCGGACCCGTCGAAGCGGGCCTTCTCCCCGACGCCCGGGAAACCGGCGGCATGGTGCGGCGCGAACGCTGGCCCGAATGCTACGCCGTTCCCGTAGCGCCGGGGCGTTATTGCGCCGCAGCAAACGTCGTGTCCCCCTGCAAACGTGCAACACCCGTGCCCGGACTACCGCAAAGCACAGGTGCGGAACCCGACGAACATGTCCGAGCGCTCGGGGCGGTAGAAGTTGCGCATCCGCGCGTGAACCAGACGCGATCGCGTCGCCCACGATCCCCCACGCATGACGTGGTGATCGCCGAACCAGGGTTGCGAGTAGTCGGTGTAAGGACCTGCCGAGAACCCTGGATAGGGCGCGAACGGCGACGCGGTCCATTCCCAGACGTTGCCGAGCATGTGGGACGCACCGCCGCCTCCCGTGGACGCCGCAACCGGCCCGCGTTGACGACCGTCGAGGTTCGCTTCCCGATCGACGTGTTCGCGCGCGGCCGCGACTTCCCACTCCGCTTCGGTCGGCAGCCGCCGGTTCGCCCACGCGCAATACGCTTGCGCTTGATGCGCGCTGACATGCTGGACGGCATGGGCCGGCGACAGCGGTCGCCACCGGTCGAACCAGCGCACCTCGTAGCCCCCGGCGCCGCGGCGCCAATACGCCGGCAGCGGCCCGCCGTCGTCGACGAACGCGGCGAACGCGCCTTCGGTCACGCACGCGCGCGCGATCGCGAACGGCGCGAGCCTCGCGTCGTGCGAGCGAAGCTCGTTGTCGAACACGAATCGCGTACGCGCGTCGTCGTCGCGGCTACCGACGGCGTACGTGCCGCCGGGAATGTCCAGGTCGCCGGGATCGGCCGACCCGGCCGACGCGGCCGGCGGCGTCCATCCGTCGGGCGGCGGGAGGCCGAGCGATTGCAGCGTCATCACGAGCGCCTCGCCGTGCATGTCCTCGTGCAGGAGCGCGAGCTCGAAGAAATACCTTGCGTCGTCTTTCGCGCCCGACAGCGCCTCGAGCGTCGCGTCGAGCGTGTCGTCGAGGTAACGGTTCGTGCCGCGCCAATCCGGCAACGGGAGCGACCAGCGCGTGTCGTGCGGAACATTCGAGCTGTCGAACAACGCGTCGGCGCCGCGCAGCCGCGACGTTCGCCCGGCGTGCGCAGGGTCGCCGGGCCGCATCGCAGTGCCGTGGCGCTGGCACCAGTACTCCTGGAACCACGCGATGTGGCCGAGCTCCCAGCGCGCCGGATTGACCGTCGCCCGCTGCGGGAACACGGGGTCGGAAGCCTCGAGATGCGCGTAGCAGCGCCGCGTATACTCGCGCGCATCCGTCAGCGCGGCCTGCATGCGCGTGCGCCACCCCGACTCGCTGATCCTCGTCACGCCGTACCTCGCGAGCGCCAACAACGGGAACTGGCGCACGGCCGCCCGCTGGGCGCGAAGGGTCGCGCCGCGCTTTCGCGTGATTCTACAAGCGCCCGGCGCGCCGCTCCGCGGCGACGCGGTCGCGATGCTCGCGCTGCACGCGCGCCGCAGCCGCGAGGCGATCGAGCGCTGGAAGCGCGAGCATCCCGAACGCGCGCTGATCGTCGCGCTCACCGGCACCGATCTCTACCGCGACGTGCCCGCGGGCGACGCCGATGCCCTCGCGTCGATCGCCGAGGCCGACCGGCTGATCGTCCTGCAGGACGACGCGCTCGCGCACCTGTCCGCGCGGCAACGCGACAAGGCCTCCGTCGTCGTGCAATCCGCGCGCGCCCTCGCGCCCTGGCCGCACAAGGCGGCATCCCGGTTCAACGCGATCGTCGTCGCTCACCTTCGCGACGAGAAGGACCCGCGCACCGCACTCGAGGCGTGGCGGCGGCTGCCTGCCGACATCCCGGCGACGCTCACGTTCGTCGGCGACGCGCTCGATCCCGGGCTCGCCGCCGACGTGCGTCGCGCGACCGCGGACGACGCGCGCGTGCGCTGGCTCGGCCCGCGGCCGCACGCATGGACGCGCCAGGCGATCCGTCGCGCGCACGCGCTCGTCGTGACCTCGCGCATGGAAGGCGGCGCGAACGTGGTGGTCGAGGCGCTCACGTCGGGCACCCCGGTGATCGGCACGCGCATGTCGGGCAACGTCGGAATGCTCGGCGCCGACTATCCGGGAATGTTCGCGGTCGGCGACGCGGAAGCGCTCGCGGCGATGATCGCCCGCGCGACGCGCGACCGCCGCTGGCTTGGCGCGCTGGCGCGTCGCGGCGAGCGGATCGCCAGGCGCATGACGCCCGAGGCCGAGGCGCGCGCGCTGAACGCGGCGATCGACGCCGCGCTCGCCTCGAAACGACGCGGCGCTAGAATGACGGCCCGCCGCACCTAAAGCGAAAGCCACGGCATGAACGCTCCCGATCCGGTCCCGCTGCGCCTCACCGAATTCAGCCACGGGGGCGGATGCGGCTGCAAGATCGCGCCCGGCGTGCTCCAGCAGATCATCGCGAAGGCCGGTCCCTCGGTGCTCCCGAAGGAGCTTCTCGTCGGCATCGAGACGTCCGACGACGCGGCCGTGTACCGGATCAACGACCGCCAGGCGATCGTCGCCACGACCGATTTCTTCATGCCGATCGTCGACGATCCCTACGACTTCGGGGCGATCGCCGCGACCAACGCGATCTCGGACGTCTACGCGATGGGCGGCACGCCCCTGTTCGCGCTCGCGCTGGTCGGCATGCCGGTCAACAAGCTGCCGGTCGACACGATCCGGCGCGTGCTGCAAGGCGGCGAGGACGTGTGCGCGAAGGCGGGCATCCCGATCGCCGGCGGGCACACGATCGACTCGATCGAGCCGATCTACGGGCTGGTCGCGATCGGTCTCGTGGACCCGTCGAACCTAAAGCGCAACGCCGGCGCGCGCCCGGGCGATCGCCTGGTCCTCGGCAAGCCGATCGGCGTCGGCATCTACAGCGCCGCGCTCAAGAAGCAGAAGCTCGACGACGCGGGCTACGCCGCGATGATCGCGAGCACCACGAAGCTCAACACGCCGGGCATCGCGCTCGGACGCATGCCCGGTGTCCACGCGCTCACCGACGTGACCGGCTTCGGCCTCGCGGGCCACCTGCTCGAGATCTGCCGCGGTTCGGGTGCGGGCGCCGTGATCGACTACGCCAAGGTCCCGCTGCTGCCGGGCGCGGGAGAGCTGGCGCGCGGCGGATTCTTCACCGGCGCCTCGGCGCGAAATTGGACGGGCTACGGCGCCGACGTGACGATCGACGCGAAGGACGGCGACCTCGTGCGCACGATCGTCACCGACCCTCAGACATCCGGCGGCTTGCTGGTCGCGTGCGCGCCCGGCGACGTCGGCGCGGTGCTCGACGCGTTCCGCGACGAGGGATTCGACCGCGCCGCCGACATCGGCGAGATCGTCGCGGGCTCGCCGCGCGTCACCGTGCGATGACGCGATGAAGTGGGTCTTCGTGGCGATCGTCGTCGCGGTCGTCGCCGGCATCGTGTGGCAGCGCGAGTACTCGCAGGAAGCGCGCATCGCTCACGCCTACGACGCGTGCATGAAGCAGTTCGGCGGCACGGCCGACAAGCAGCCCCCTGCCGCCGCGCCGGCAGCGGTCGACCCGACGCTTGCCGACTCGCTGGGCAAGGCCATGCAGGACCTGGTTCGCGGCGTGACGGCAGGGATGTCGGTGTCGGTGTGCGGTACGGTGCGCGACGCCTGCCACGCGGATTTCGAGGGCGCCGTCTGCCAGAACGCGCTCGCCGGGTTCAAGTAGCCGGGGCGCATCCATCGGCAGGGATGCGCCGTATTGAGGGGATTCGCCGGAGGCTTCGGACATCGTCCGTCGGAGGATCGGCACGCCGTCCTATCGCGGTCCGGCCCAAAGCGGTTTAGGCTGGCCCTTGCCCACGATGCGTCCCCACCGCCCCGACCCCCGTTCCGACTCCGCCGCCCGCCCCGCGACCGCGCTGGCGAATGCCTATGCGGCCGTGCGCGCGCAGTCGGAGGCGCTCGCCGCCCCGCTCTCGCCCGAGGACTGTGCGCTCCAGTCGATGCCCGACGCGAGCCCGGTCAAGTGGCATCTCGCCCACACGACCTGGTTCTTCGAGACGTTCGTCCTCGCCGAGCGCGAAGGCTTCGTGCCGTTCGATCCGGCGTTCCGCGTGCTGTTCAACTCGTATTACGTCGGCGTCGGCGAGCGCCATCCTCGGCCGGAACGCGGCCTGCTGTCGCGACCCGACCTCGCGACCGTGCGGGCCTATCGCGCTCGCGTGGACGCGGCGATGCGCGTGCTGCTCGCGACCGGTCTCGATAGCAAGACCGCGGCGCGCATCGAGCTCGGCCTCAACCACGAGCAGCAGCACCAGGAGCTCATCCTCACCGACCTCAAGCACCTGTTCTCGCGCAACCCGGCCGAGCCGGTGTATCGCGCCGGATGGCCCCTCGCGCCGGTGCGCCCGCGTCGCGCCGACTGGGTCGGCCATGCCGGCGGCCTGGAGGCGTTCGGCCACCAAGGCGACGGGTTCGCTTTCGACAACGAGCTGCCGCGTCATCGCGTGTTCCTCGAGCCGTTCGCCCTGGCGTCGCGGCCGGTGACGCACGGCGAGTTCGCTGCGTTCGTCGACGACGGGGGCTATCGCCGGCCCGAGCTGTGGCTCTCGGCCGGCTGGGACGTCGTCGCCACGCGCGGCTGGACCGCGCCGCTGTACTGGGAGCGCGACGGCGCGGCGTGGACGACGTTCACGCTGCACGGCCGCGCCGCGATCGACGCGCACACGCCGATGTGCCACCTGTCGTTCTTCGAGGCCGATGCGTACGCGCGCTGGGCGGGCGCGCGGCTGCCGACCGAGTTCGAATGGGAGCTCGCCGCGCGCGACGCGCCGATCGAGGGCAACCTGCTCGAGAGCGGCGCGCTGCACCCGATGCCGCTCGACGGGGACACGCCTCCCGGCGTGCCCGCGCAGCTCTACGGCGACGTGTGGGAGTGGACGCGAAGCGACTACGGCCCGTACCCGGGCTACGCGCCGGCGGAAGGCGCGATCGGCGAGTACAACGGCAAGTTCATGGCCGGCCAGTACGTGCTGCGCGGCGGCTCGTGCGCGACGCCGCGCTCGCACCTGCGCGAGACGTACCGCAACTTCTTCCCGCCCGACGCGCGCTGGCAGTTCTCCGGTGTGCGCCTCGCCCGCAATTGATCCCCCCGATGCTCGCTTCGCAAGCCTCCCCCCAGGGGGCACGCCGCCTTGGGGCGGCCCGGCGGCGGCGAAATTCCGCGCCGTAGCGCCGCATCATGCGGCGTGGAACACCGAGAACGCCTGCGCGTCGTCGAGCCAGCGCGTCGTGCGCGTGAAGCCGGCATCGCGCAACAGCGCGTCGAAATCGCCCGGCGCGTACTTGTACGAGTTCTCGGTGTGGATCCGCTCGCCGGTCTCGAAATGACGCACGACACCGTCGATCGTCACGTCCTGCGGCCATGTGGCCTGCAGGTGCATCTCGATGCGGCCGATGTCCGTGTCGTAGAGCCCGACGTGGCCCCACGCCTCGGGCTGGAAGTCGCTTCCGATCACGCGGTTGACGTGGTTCAGCACGTTGCGGTTGAACGCGGCGGTCACGCCGGTCGGATCCGCGTAGGCCTTGACCAGCCTTGCGACGTCCTTGCGCGTGTCGACGCCGATCAGCAGTCCGCTGCCCGGCCGCGACGCGAAATGCGTGCGGATGCGCGCGAGGAACGCGCGCGCCTCGTCGGGCGTGAAGTTGCCGATCGACGATCCCGGATTGAAGAAGGTGACCGGACGCCCGTCGAGATCCGCTTCCAGATCGAGACCGTCGGTGAAATCGACGAGGATGCCGCCGAGCTCGACTTCAGGGAATTCCGGCGCGAGCCGGGCGAGCGAGCGCGCCAGCGCGTCCTCGGCGATGTCGACCGCCAGGTAGCGCGCCGGCATCAGGTAGGGCAGCCAGCTCTCGGCCTTGCAGCAATCGCCGGCCCCGAGGTCGACGAATTGCCCTCCCGTGCCGACCGCCGCCGCGATCGCCTCGCGATGCTGCGAAAAAATGGCGCGCTCGGTGCGCGTCGGGTAATACTCGGGCAGCTCGCAGATCGCGCCGTAGAGCGCGCAGCCCAGCCGATCGTAGAAATACTTCGGGGGGATCGACGCCGCGTCGGCGAGCAGGCCGGCGACCAGCGCCCGGCGCTCGCGCGCCGGGTCCCGGTGCAGTCGCTTGACGATGCCGGCCATCGGCATGGAATAATTTCCTTCTTGCGATGTTCGAAGCGAGTCTAGCAAGACCCGCTCGCGCTCGCGGTCAAACACACTCGATGCACCCACTCGCTCGCTCGCTCGTCGCCGTGACGCTGGTCGTGACCGCGCTCGCGTCGATGCCCGCGCAATCGGCGCAGCTCTCGGACTGGACCGGCGGTGCGACGCCTGCGCTCGTGCTGCGCGACCTCGACGGCCGCGAGGTCCGGCTCGACGCCTATCGTGGACGCACCGTCATCGTGAATTTCTGGGCGACCTGGTGCGCGCCCTGCGTCGCCGAGATGCCGTCGATCATGCTCCTGCGCGAGAAATACGCGAAGCAGGGCCTCGAGGTGATCGGCGTCAACCTGCAGGAGAACGTCGCGCGCATCCGCCCGTTCCTCGCGCAGCACGACATCGACTTCACCGTCGTGCGCGACCACGACGGAAGCGCCCGCGCCACCTGGGGCGTGAGCGTCTATCCTTCGAGCTTCGTGATCGGCCCCGACCAGAAGGTCGCCTTCGTCGTCGTCGGCGAGGCGGACTGGAGCGGGCCGCCGATCGAGCCTCGCATCCGCAGCATCCTGCTTCCCTGAAGGAGTCCCCATGGACCGCCGCTCGTTCCTCGCTTCGACCGCCGCGCTGCCGCTCGCGTCCGCCCTCCCCTCGACCGCGCGCGCGGAGGATCGGTCGTTCACCCCCGCGCCCGGAACCTGGCGCACCTACGAGATCACGACCCGCATCGAGGTCGTCAATGCCGGTCCGGGCACGCAGGCGTGGGTGCCGGTGCCGGTCGTCAACACGGCGTGGCAGAAGTCGCTCGAATCGCGCTTCGGCGGCAACTCCAAGACCGCGGCGGAAGTCGTCGAGCCGGTCTACGGCGCGAAGATGGTCCACGCGACCTGGGCCGACGGCGAGACCGCGCCGGTGCTCGAGGTCGTCAGCCGCATCCAGGCGCAGGACCGCCGCTACGACTGGAGCACGCCCGCGAGCGCCTCGGCGCCGACCGAGATGCTGCTGCCCTTCCTCAAGGCGACCCCGCTGATGCCCACCGACGGCATCGTGCTCGCCACCGCGGAGAAGATCACCGCGAACGCGTCGACCGACGAGCAGAAGGTGCGCGCGCTGTTCGACTGGGTCGTCGTCAACACCTACCGCGAGCCCAAGGTCCGCGGCTGCGGCGTCGGCGACATCAAGGCGATGCTCGAGACCGGCAACATGGGCGGCAAGTGCGGCGACATCAACGCGCTGTTCGTGGGCATGGCGCGCTCGGTGGGCATTCCCGCGCGGGACATCTACGGTATCCGCGTCGCGAAGTCGCAGTTCGGCTACAAGGAGCTCGGCGCGGGCACGCCCGACATCACGCGCGCCCAGCACTGCCGCGCGGAAGTGTGGCTCACGGGCCGCGGGTGGGTTGCCATGGATCCCGCCGACGTCGGCAAGGTGATGCGCCTCGAGACCGCCGACTGGATCAAGACGACGGACCATCCCGTCGTCACGCCGGTGTACCGCGCGCTGTACGGCGGTTGGGAAGGCAACTGGATGGGCTACAACGTCGCGCACGACGTCGCGCTTCCCGGCTCGAAGGGCGCGAAGCTCGGGTTCTTCATGTACCCGCAGGCCGAGACGCGCGGCGAGCGCGTCGACAGCCTCGATCCGGACACGTTCAAGTACAGGATCACCGCGCGCGAGGTGACGAGCTGACGCGCGGCTCGCGCGGCGGGCGCTCGCGCCTGCGCCGCGCGGGCACGATGCTCGCGGCGATGGCGCTCGCGTCGATGGCGGCGGCGGCGGTGCCGGACGGCCCGCCGCCCGCGGGTCCGCTCGGGCTCCACGACGCCGCGGACTTCGTCGTCACGACCGGCGACTATTCGTCGCTCGCCCCCCCGCCGCGACTGTATTTCGCGAAGGAGTGGATCGCGGTGCCGCGCGATGGCGTGCCGGTCGCGGGCTACGCCACGGGCGTGACCGCATTCGACGACGTACGCGCGTGGTCGGCCTCGATCGTCGCGGGGAGTAAGCCCGACGCGCGGCCGCCGCTGGTGTGGATCGGGTCCCCCGAGCGCGTGCATGGCGCGAAACTCGCGACCGACACGAAGTCGATGGTCGCGAACGGCGCGACGCGCGCATTCACGCTCGCGGAGCGCCTCGCGTCGAACGGCTCCTGGTTCGATGCGTCGAGCGCGTCGTACTTCGCGTCGCGCGATGTCGCGCTGCGTGGCGCGTGGCGCGGCGACGGCGCGTTCGAAGCGCGCGTCCTGTGGCCCGAGGACTTCCGGCTCGACGCCGGGCTTCCGGTCGCACCGCTCGACGTCGCCGAGGGTGGCGTGCAGGCGGCGCTGCGCTCGCTCGTGCGCGCGGACGGCGGCGGCGCGCGCACGCCGTGGTCGACGCGCGTCTTGTGGGAGCGGCCCGGCGCCGCACGCTCGTGGGACGGCAAGCCGGTGCTGATCGTGATGGTCAACGGCGCGCAGGGCGACGACGACGAGGCGTGGGGCGGTCACTTCGCGATCGGCACGGGTCGCATCGGCCCCGGCGGCGATCTCGCCGACGTGCTCGTCGACAACTTCTATTCGCTCGACGTCGTGAGCGAGAAGGGCATCCTCGCCGCGCCGACGCCGCTCGACGCGTACCTCGCCGATCTCAACAGCGGCCAGGCGTGGTACCGGCCGTCGGCGATCCTCGTCGCCGTGCTCGCGGATGACGACGCCGCGCGTCGCGTGCAGGGCGCGTTCGATCGCGTGTACGCGCAGTTCTGGCGCCACCAGCTCCCGTACGGCCACTCGACGATGAACTGCTCGGGCATCAGCGTGGACACGCTGGCCGCCGCGGGGTGGTCGCTGCCGGCGGCTCCCGCGAGCCTGGCCGCGCGCGCGCTCGCGTGGGTCGCGATGCCGGCCGCGCTGGTCAAGGAGCGCTCGCTGTCGCAGGCGCGCATCGCCTACGAGTACCTGACGCAGGACCGTTCGCGCCTCTTCCCGGCGGTGGCGTTCGAGTCGGCCGGCGCGTCGCTGCTCGCGTTGGCGCAAGCCGGCGGGTCCGCCGCGGCGTCGCCGCTCG
>Ga0207648_10005324_pt1 | contig 12975 bp, 12 predicted proteins | sample KBSMisM32_FD_184310 | JGI IMG/M metagenome (GOLD analysis project Ga0207648, IMG submission 184310) | Miscanthus rhizosphere microbial communities from Kellogg Biological Station, Michigan, USA - KBS Miscanthus M3-2 (SPAdes) (version 2) | ecosystem: Host-associated > Plants > Roots >...
CGGCGAGTGCACCTACACGCAGCACTTCACGCAGGCGAACCGCCTCGCCAACGTGCTGGTGCGCGAGATGGGCGTCAAGCCGGGCAACCGCGTGCTGCTGCGCGGCCCGAACAACCCGATGATGGCCGCGTGCTGGTTCGCGGTGATGAAGGCGGGCGGCGTGTGCGTGGCGACCATGCCTTTGCTACGCGCCAAGGAGCTCACGGAGATAATCAGTAAAGCCGAGGTCACGCACGCGCTGTGCGACAAGCGCCTGGAAAAGGAGCTCAAGGCAGCGCAGGAAGCCTGTCCCTCCTTGAAAGACATCCGATATTGGTACGACGACGCTCCGGACTCGGTCGATTCGCTGGTGCTGAAGCAGCCGCTGTGGTTCACCAACGTGCCGACCGCGGCGGACGACGTCGCGCTGATCGCTTTTACCTCCGGTACCACGGGCACGCCGAAAGGCACGATGCACTTCCACCGCGACGTGGTGGCGATGTGCGACTGCTTCCCGCGCTCGATCCTCAAGGCGCACAAGGACGACGTCTTCTGCGGCACGCCGCCGCTCGCCTTCACCTTCGGCCTGGGCGGTCTGCTGTGCTTCCCGATGCGCGTCGGCGCTTCCAGCGTGCTGGCCGAGAAGCACACGCCCGAGTCGCTGCTGCAGACCATCGAGCGCTTCAAGGCCACGGTGTGCTTCGCTGCGCCCGTGATGTACCGCGGGATGGCGGCGATCGCTCGTAATTTTGATGTTTCTTCATTAAGAAAATGTGTCTCGGCGGGCGAAGCCTTACCCGATGCCACGCGCCAGATGTTCAAGGACGCCACCGGCATCGAGATCATCGACGGCATCGGCTCGACCGAGATGATCCATATCTTCATCTCGCACACGCCGGAGCAGGTGCGGCGCGGCGCTACCGGCTATGCGATCCCGGGCTACCAGGCGACCGTGCTCGACGAGGAGGGCCGGCCGTGCGCGCCCGGCAAAGTCGGACGGCTCGCAGTGAAAGGGCCGACCGGATGCAAATACCTCGCCGACGAGCGCCAGGCCGACTACGTGCAGAACGGCTGGAACGTGACCGGCGACGCCTACCTGATGGACGGCGACGGCTACTTCTTCTACCAGGCGCGCACCGACGACATGATCATCTCCGCCGGCTACAACATCGCCGGCCCCGAGGTGGAAGGCGCGCTGCTCGCGCATCCCGCGGTGGGCGAGTGCGGCGTGGTCGGCTGGCCGGATGAGGAGCGCGGCACGATCGTGAAGGCATACGTGGTTCTCAAGAACGATTTCCCCAGAGGTGATGAGACTGCGAAAGCGCTCCAGGAGCACGTCAAGAACTCGATCGCTCCCTACAAGTATCCCCGCGCCATCGAGTTCGTCGACGCGCTGCCGCGCACGGAGACCGGAAAGCTGCAGCGGTTCAAGTTAAGGAAAAACCCATGATGCAGATCCTGCAGCCGCCGTCCTGGGCGCGCGCCAAGGGCTTCTCCAACGGCATCGTCGCCAGCGGCAGGATGGTGTTCATCGCCGGGCAGGTGGGCTGGACCGGCCAGGGCGAATGGAAGGAGAAATCCTTCGCCGGGCAGTTCCGCCAGACGATCCGCAACATCCTCGACGTGCTGGCCGAGGCGAAAGGCAAGCCGGAGCACATCGTGCGCCTCACCTGGTACGTGCTCGACCGCGACGAATATCTCGCCTCGCTCAAGGAGGTCGGCGCCGCCTACCGCGAGCTGATGGGCAGGCACTATCCGACCATGGCGGTGGTGCAGGTGAGCGGCCTGGTCGAGCGTGAAGCAAAACTCGAGATCGAAGCGACGGCGGTGATCCCATGAAGGTTACGGTCATTGGAGGAGGACCGGGCGGGCTGTACTTCGCGCTGCTCGCGAAGAAGGCCTGGCCGCGCTGGGACATCACGGTCTACGAGAGGAACCGCCCGGACGACACCTTCGGCTTCGGCGTGGTGTTCTCCGACCAGACGCTCGATTCGTTCAAGGCCTACGACCTCGCCACCTACGAGCGCATCCGCCGGCGCTTCGCCTACTGGGGCGACGTCGACGTGGTCTACAAGGGGCAGGTGATGCGCTCGGGCGGCAACGGCTTCTGCGGCTGCTCGCGCGTGGCGCTGCTCAACATCCTGCAGGACCGCGGGCGCGAGCTCGGCGTGCAGATGCGCTTCCAGCGCGAGGTCGAGGGGCTGGAGGAGTTCGCCGACTCCGACCTGATCGTGGTTGCGGATGGAATTGGCTCGAAGATACGGTCGCGTTATGCAGATCATTTCCAACCCAGCATCGATCTGAGACCCAACAAGTTCACCTGGCTCGGCTCGACCAAGCCGCTCGACGCCTTCAAGTATTTCTTCCGCGAGACCGCCGAGGGAACGATCGTCGCGCACTGCTACCAGTACGAGCCCGACCGCTCGACCTGGGTGATCGAGACCGACGAAAAAACGTGGCGCAACTTCGGCTTCGACAAGTTAGGCGAGAGCGAGATGCTGCCGGTGATCGAGCGCGTGTTCGCCGAGGAGCTCGAGGGCCATGCGCTGATTGCCAACCGCTCGCTGTGGCGTAACTTTCCGACCATCACCAACAAGACCTGGGTCAAAGGTAACGCGGTGCTGGTGGGCGACGCCAAGGCCACCGCGCATTTCTCCATCGGCTCGGGCACCAAGCTCGCGATGGAAGACGCCATTGCGCTGTTCGAAGCTTTCAAAAAACACCACGACGTAAAAAGAGCATTGACCCTGTATGACACTGCGCGCCGCGAGGAGGTGGAGAAGACCCAGCACGCCGCCAACGTCTCGCTCGCCTGGTTCGAGCACATGAAACGCTACTGGGGGATGGATCCGGTGCAGTTCGCCTTCGGCGTGATGTCGCGCTCCAAGCAGATCACCTGGGAGAACCTCGAGCTGCGCGACCCCGCGTTCGTCAACCAGATCCACCACTGGTTCGCGGGCAAGGTGAAGGAACAGGGCTTCGACATCGACCTGAAGAACCCGCCGGTGCCGATGTTCACGCCGTTTCGCCTGCGCGACATGGTGGTCGAGAACCGCGTGGTGGTCTCGCCGATGGATCAATACAGCGCGGTGGACGGCGTGCCGGGCGACTGGCACTTCGTGCACCTCGGCAGCCGCGCCGTCGGCGGCGCGGGGCTGGTGTACATCGAGATGACCTGTCCGTCGCCCGAGGCGCGCATCTCGCCGGGAGATACCGGCCTGTGGAACGAGACGCAAAGGGACGCCTTCAAGCGCATCGTCGACTTCTGCCACACGAATTCGAAGGCCAAGCTGTGCATGCAGCTCGGCCATTCCGGGCGCAAGGGCTCGACCCAGCTCGGCTGGGAGCGCATGGACTACCCGCTGGAGAAGGGCAACTGGCCGCTCGTGTCCGCTTCGCCGATTCCCTACTACGACGGTGTGTCGCAGGTGCCGCGCGAGATGACGCGCGCGGATATGGATAAGGTCGTCGCGGACTTTCAGAGAAGTACTGTGTTTGCGAACGAAGCGGGGTTCGACATGCTCGAGCTCCACATGGCGCACGGTTATCTGCTGGCGAGTTTCATTTCGCCTTTGACGAATCAAAGAAAAGATTCCTTTGGGGGAAGCATAGAGAACCGCATGCGCTTCCCGCTCGAAGTGTGGAATGCGTGCCGAAAGCTCTGGCCCGAGAACAAGCCGATGTCGGTGCGCATCTCCGCCACCGACTGGGCGCCGGGCGGCTTGTCGGGCGAGGACTTGATGGCGGCGACGCGCATGCTCAAGCGAGCCGGCTGCGACATGATCGACTGCTCCACCGGCCAGACCGTGCCGCACCAGAAGCCGATCTATGGCCGGATGTACCAGGCGTCGTATTCCGACTGGGTGCGCAACGAGGTCGGTATCGCCACCATGACGGTCGGCGCGGTCACCACGCCCGACCAGGTCAACACGCTGCTCGCTTCCGGCAAGGCGGACCTGGTCGCGCTGGCGCGGCCGCACCTCGCCAATCCCTATTTCACCCTGCAGGCCTCGGCCTGGTACCAGCACATGGGGCAGTACTGGCCGCCCCAATACCTGTCGGGACGCGACCAGGCGTTCCGCAACGCGCCGCGCGAGCGCGCCGAGCAGCAGGACCTGCGCATCAAGGCGCGCCCCGCGAGCCATGAAGTGAAGGACAGCGGCGTCAAAAGAGCGGCCTAGTGGGTCAGGCCGGCTTCACGCTGTGGAACCTGGTCGAGCGGCGCGCGCAGGATGTGCCGCAGTCGCCCGCCATCTTCCACGAAAAAAATTGCATTACGAACCGGGAGTTCCGCGACCGCGCGCTGCGCCTTGCGCGAGGGCTTGCGGATCTCGGCGTCGGTCCCGGCGAAATCGTCGCCGTCCAGCTGCCGAATGTCCCGGAATACCTGCTGAGCTACGCCGCGATCTGCGCGCTCGGCGCGACGCTGCAGCCGGTGCATATGCCCTATCGGCGCGCGGAGCTGAGTCACCTGCTCGGCCACTCGGGCGCACAGGTGTTCATCTGCGCCACCCGGCCCGAAGGCGTCGACGGCGTAAAGCACGTCGTTCCGCTCGGCGAGCGCTTCGCTTCACTGGCGGCCTCGGCGCCGCTCGAGCGCGTGCACAAGGGATCGCCCGACGAGCGCTTCCTCCTGCTCTATACGTCGGGAACGACGGACAACCCCAAAGGCGTGCCGCACGCGCAGCGGGGCTTTCTCGGCAACGCACAGGCATCGGTGCCCGAGCTGGAGATTTCCAGCAGGGAAATCATTCTGTCCGCGGCGCCGCTCACCCACCTGTATGGCCTTTTTGCCTATCACCTGGGCCTGTGCTCGGGCGCGGCGATGTCGCTCCTTCTGTCGTTCACCCCGGAAGCGCTTGCCCGGCAAATACAGAACCACGGGGTGAATTGCGTGTTCGCCGGACCCGCGCACTTCAAGCCGATGCTCGACGCGGGCCTGCTCGACAACTACGACTTCTCGTCGATGCGTTTCGCCTGCCTTTCCGGCAGCCCGGTGCCGCCCGAGCTCGCGGCAGCGGTGGAAGCGAGGCTGAAGCGCAAGGGAAAGACGATCCAGCTCTGGGGCATGACCGAGCTGCAGGCGGGATCGTTTTCGCGCCCAGGCGATCCGGCCGACGTGCGCCATGGCACGGCCGGCGCCGCTACGCCGGGAACGGAGTTGCGGGTGGTGGACCATCGGCTGCAGGTGCGGGGACCGTCGTTGTTCAAAGAATATTTCAACAACCCGGTCGCTACGCGCCAGGCGTTTACCAGGGACGGCTGGTTCGAGACCGGCGATACCGCCGAATTGAGCGCCGGCGGTCATCTGCGCTTCACCGGGCGCGTTAAGGAGATCATCAACCGGGGCGGCGTGAAATATTCTCCAGTCGACATCGAGGCGCTGATCGAGCGCATGCCGGGGGTGGCGCGTTGCGCGATCGTGCCTTATCCGGACGCGGTGCTCGGCGAGCGCGCGTGCGTGTTCGTCCAGCCGGCGCCGGGCGCGTCGCGCGCCACGCTGGAGGCGATCACGCGCGAGCTGGATCGTGCCGGCGTGGCCAAGTTCAAGTGGCCGGAGCGCCTGGAGCTGGTGGACGCCATGCCGCTCACGCCCACGCAGAAGGTGATGCGCGGCCGCCTGCGGGAGAGGCTGAAAACATGATCGTTCTCTACGAGCTGGGTGGAAAAAACGAGCGGCGCTACAGCCTGTTCTCCTGGCGCACGCGCATGGCGTTGCGCCACAAGGGCCTGGAGTTCGAGTCGATGCCGGTGTGCATGTCCGACAAGGCGGCGATCGCGTTCTCCGGCGGCAAGACCGTGCCGGTGATCAAGGACGGGGATGCGGTGGTGCGCGACTCCTGGAAAATCGCCGAGCACCTGGAGAGCCGCTACCCGGACGCGCCGTCGCTGTTCGGCGGCCAGATCGGGCATGGCGTCACGCAGGCGTTCAATACCTGGACCGACCGCGTGCTGGTGCCCGCCATGCTGCCGGTCATCGTCGCCGACATCCACGAGCGCGTCGATCCGCGCGACGACGCTTACTTCCGCCAGATGATGGAAAAGATCGTACGCACCACGCTGGAGGAGGCGCGCGCCCAGCGCGAGGCCGCGCTCGGCCGGCTTGGACGCGCGCTGGAGCACCTGCAGGCGACCTTCAAGCGCCAGGCGTTCATGGCGGGCGCAGCGCCGGCCTACGCCGACTACATCCTGTTCTCGGTGTTCCAGTGGGCGCGCGTCATGAGCCCGCACGAATTGCTCGCGCCGGAGGATCCCCTCTGCCAGTGGCGCGAGCGCATGCTCGACCTCCACGGCGGCTTCGCGCGCAACATGCCCACGGCATAATGATCAAGATGAATAAACTTCCTGTTGCCATTGCCGCCGCGCTGCTGTCGCTGCCGGCGCACGCGGCCTACGACGTGAAAGACCTGAAGCTGGGCGCCACCGAGGCCGACGTCAGGCGCGTGCTGCCCAGCGCGCATTGCAAGGCGCTGGAATGGAAGAGCAAGGCCGCCGACCGGCGCTGCGACGACTCGCGCGTGGTGTTCGGCGGCGTCGAGTTGCGCGTCACCCTCTATCTGAGGAAGGACGTGGTCGAGGCCTTCGACGTGCGCTTCGATACCAAGGAGCTCGAGCGCTTCGTCGGCTTCCTCAAGGGCCGTTACGGCAAGCCGGTGTCCGAGAGCCGCGACACCTACGGCGGCTCGGCGGGCAAGGACAAGAAGCCCGGGCGCGAGGTTTACAAGGTGCTGTGGGAAAAGGACGGCGAGCGCGCCACGCTCGCCGCCCAGCTCGAGAAGCGCACCGCGTCGATGCTCGTGTCGCGCGGTGCGTTCGACGAAGAGATCTACCGCGTGCAATGAAAAATGGGGACGTACCCCATTTTCGGTTGCTCAGCATAGTCCGCAGGAAAATGGGGTACGTCCCCATTTTTCCGAATTTCTACAGCTTCGCCTTCTTCAGCGCCGCGATGGCGCGCGCCTGGTCGTCCGCGGTGTCGCACGCGATGTAGCTCACGAACTTCTTGCCGATGGCCGCAGCCGACATGCCGCGGAAGCTCACCCCGGCATCGCCCAGCGCGCGCGCGATCTTCGAGCCGAGGCCGGGCTTGTCGCCGCCCTCGATGCGCACCGAGTGGATGTTCTCGGGCTTGCCCATGCCGGCTTCCTGCGCCGCCTTCATCGCCTTGGCGCCTTTCAGCGGCGTGACGAACATGACGCCCTTGCCCGGCTGGTCGGTGCGGCGCGCGAGCACCATCTCCAGGTTCGCGCCGCCCTTCGCCAGCCCTTCGAGCTTGTCCGCGGCGCCGCCGGCTCGGTCTTCCAGCGTCACCGCCCACACGTCGGCCTTCGTGACTTTGAGTGCCATGGTTTCCTCCTCCGGTTGAGTGCGAGCATAATTTACTCCCATGGACCGCAAGCGAGAGATCGAATCTGCCGTTGCCGACGTGCGCGCCATCGAGAAGCGCGAAGGCGTCACCCGCCAGAGCCTTGAGAAGATCAAGCAGCGCCTGATCCGCCTGGCGCGGCCCGAGCTGTTCCCGGCGTCCGATTTCCCGCCGCCCGCACCCGGCGGCAAGCTCAAGTCCTGCCTCTACCGGGTGGCCGAGGACGAAGACCACCGCTTCGTGCTCTACGTCAATTCGTCGCTCGGCGGGCACAAGACGCCGGCGCACAACCACACCACCTGGGCGGTCATCGTCGGCGTCAGCGGCGAGGAGGAGAACCGCTTCTACGACCGCGTCGACGGCAAGCCGGTCGAGAAGGGCCAGACCCTGGTGAAGCAGGGCACCGGCGTGTGCTTCCTGCCCGAAGACCTGCATTCGATCCACATCCAGGCGCCGCTCATCAACTTCCACATGTACGGCCTGGGCCTCGACCACCTGCACAAGCGCGAGTTCTACAAGGCCGACGAAGGCGTGTGGCGCGTGTTCCCGGCGCATGCGGATATCCGCGAGGCGCGTTAGCGAGCGCCTCGCCGGCACGGACGAGCTCGCGCTGCTCGACGTGCGCGAGCAGGGCGTCCACTACCGCGGCCATCCCTTCTTCGCCTGCGCCGCGCCGCTCTCGCGGCTCGAGATGGTCATCGCCGACCTGGTGCCGCGCAAGAGCGCGCCGGTGGTGGTGCTCGACGGCGGCGATAGTGAGGATCAAAAGCAGGATCTGGCGGAAAAAGCCGCCAAGAAGCTGTCGGAGCTGGGGTACTGGGATGTCTCGGTTCTCGACGGCGGCTGCGCCGCTTGGAAAGCCGAGGGCTTCGAGCTGTTCAGCGGCGTCAACGTGCCCTCCAAGGCGTTCGGCGAGTTCGTCGAGCACCACTACGCCACGCCGCGCATTACTCCTGCAGAGCTGAAGCAGCTCCAGTCGCTGAAGCAAGTGGTGATCGTCGACTCGCGGCCGTTCGAGGAATACCAGCGCATGAACATTCCCGGCGCGATCGACATGCCCGGCGCCGAGCTCGCCTGGCGCATCCACGACCTCGCGCCCAAGCCCGACACGGTCGTGGTGGTGAACTGTGCCGGCCGCACGCGCAGCATCATCGGCTGCCAGTCGCTGCGCAACGCCGGGATTCCGAACCCGGTGGTGGCGCTGAAGGACGGCACCATGGGCTGGGACCTCGCCGGCCTCGAATGCGAGAAAGGCAGTGCTCGCGCGGCGCCTGCGCCGTCATCCGAAGGACGGAAAAAGGCCCTGGCCGCGGCGGAGCGGGTCGCGAAGCGCTTCGGTGTGAAGTTCTGCAGCACCGAGCAGAAGCGCGCCTGGAAGAACGACCCGAACCGCACGCTTTACATCCTCGACGTGCGCACGCGCGAGGAGTTCGAGCGCGGCCACGTCGCCGGCTCGCGCCACGCGCCGGGCGGCCAGCTGGTGCAGGCGAGCGACGAATACGTCGGCGTGCGCAACGCGCGCGTGGTGCTGGTGGACCCGGACCAGGTGCGCGCGGTGATGACCGCGTCCTGGCTCAACCAGATGAACTGGCCGGAGGTCTACGTGCTCGAGGACCCCGAGCTGGTGGAGAGCGGCCCGCGCCGGCCGCGCATCCCCGGCTCGCCGGCGTGGCCGACGGTTTCATCCATTGCCGAAGGCGCGGCGGTGCTCGACCTCTCGACCAGCCTGCGCTTCCATCACGCGCACATTCCCGGCGCGTGGTGGGGCGTGCGCTCGCGGCTCCAGGAAGCGAAGGAAAAGATTCCTTCGTTTTCCAAACTTGTCCTCACCTCTGAAGATTCAATTCTTGCCCATCTGACCGCGCCGGAAGCCGCGACGCTCTGGCCCGAAGCCGAGATTCGTGTGCTCGAAGGCGGCAATGCCGCCTGGAAAGGCCCGACCGAATCCGGCGTCGAGCGCGCCACCACCACGCGCGACGACGTCTGGTACAAGCCGTACGACCACGCTTCGGACTACAAGAAGCACGCACGCGACTATCTCGACTGGGAGGTCGCGCTGGTCGAGCAGATCAAGCGCGACCCGACGATCCGCTTCCGCGCCTTCACCTAGAGGTGGTCGTACACCTCATCGACGGAACCTACGAGCTGTTCCGTCACTTCTACGGCCAGCGACGGTTCAACAAAGGGGAGGACAAGCCGTTCGGCGCCGTGGTCGGCGTGCTGCACACCGTGCTGCAGATGGTCGAGAAGGACGCGACGCATATCGGCGTCGCCACCGATCACGTGATCGAGTCGTTCCGCAACGCGCTGTGGCCCGGCTACAAGACCGGCGAGGGCATCGAGCCCGCGCTGTGGGCGCAGTTCCATCCGCTCGAGCGCGCGCTCGCGGCGATGGGCGTGGCGGTGTGGCCGATGGTCGAGCTCGAGGCGGACGACGCGCTTGCCTCCGCCGCGCATCTCGCGATTGCGGACGCGCGCGTGCAGCAGGTCTGCATCTGGACGCCGGACAAGGACCTGGCGCAATGCGTGCAGGATCGCGTGGTCCAGGTTCATCGAAAATCGAATGCAATCCTGGACGCTGCCGCCGTCCGGCAGAAATACGGCGTCGACCCGGCACGTATCCCGGATTTTCTCGCGCTGGTCGGCGATACCGCGGACGGCTATCCCGGCATCGACGGCATCGGCAAGACCGGCGCGGCGCGCCTGGTCAACCGCTACGGCCCGCTCGAGGACTTTCCGCCCGAGGTGCTCGGCGAGCACCGTGACGAGGCGCTGCTGTTCAAGAAGCTGGCGACGCTGAAGACCGATGCCAAGCTGTTCGCCGACGTGGAGGAGCTTCGCTGGCAAGGTCCGACCGGGTCATTCAATGCAATGGCCGCACAGTTCGGCGACGAACGGCTGCTCGCTCGTGCACTAAAAATTCGGGGACGGAGCACTAATTAGATAGTGCTCCGTCCCCGAATTGATCAGCGCAGCATGCAACCGTCAGTGATGTCGACCACCGCGCCGTTGATGATCACCGGCGCGTCGGTGGCGAGCCAGCGGATCGCCTCGGCGACTTCTTCCGGCTTGCCTTTGCGGCGCGTGTAGACGACGTTCATGAGCTGCGCCACGCGCTCGGGCTGCGCGCGGTCGAGTAGCGGTGTGTCGATCGGGCCGGGGGCGACCGCATTCACCTGGATGCCCTTCGGGCCGAGCAGCGCGGCGAAGCTGCGCGTGAAGCTGACCACGCCGGCCTTGGTGACGCCGTACCAGAGGTCGGTGTGCGCGGTGTAGGCGGCGACCGAGGCGACGTTGACGATGCGGCCGCTGCCGCGCGCCACCATCTGCTTCGACACCGTCTTGATGAGCTCGACTGGCGCTTCGAGATTCACCCGGAGGATGCGTTTGCGCTGCTCCTCCGAATAGTTTTCTATTGAAACTGCATTTTGAACGCCGGCGTTGTTGACCAGCACGTCGATCTGGCCCAGACGCTCAACCAGGGCGGGAATACCGGCGAGATCGGTGAGGTCGTACGGAACTTCGCCCTGCAGGTCCAGCCGCAGGACCTTCAAGCCCGCCTTCTGCAGCGCATCGGCGGCGGCGCGGCCAATGCCGCGCGCGGCGCCGGTGACCAGCGCTGTCTTCAATCAGCCAATCCGGGCATGGTGAAGCCCGCGGTTTTCAGATCCTTGATCAGTTCCTGTTCCTGGCTGGAGGTGAGCTCGACCAGCGGCGGCCGGCAGGTCTTCCACTGCGGATCGTTGCCGAAGTGCGCCACCGCTGTTTTCAGCGCCGGGATCATCGGCTGCTTCTGCACGATCTTGCGCGTGGCGGTGATACCCGCCTGCAGCTGGTCCGCGTCGTTCGAGCGCCAGTTCTTGTAGACGTTGGCGATCGGGCCGGGGTTGATGTTGCCGGTGGCGGTGATGCAGCCCTTGCCGCCGTTGCGCATGTTGTCGAGCAGGAATACCTCGCTGCCGGCGAACACGTCGAAGCCGCCCTTGGCGAAGGCGTCGAGCATCGCCTTGGTGTTGGACCAGTCGCCGGAAGAGTCTTTCACTCCCGCCACGATGCCCGGGTATTTCGCCAGCAATCTTTCGATCAGACCCAGCGTGATCGCGACCTGGGCCACCGGCGGGATGTGGTACAGGTAGAGCGACAGCCGCTCGTCGCCCACGCGCTCGATCACCTCGGCGAAATTCCGGAACAGGCCTTCGTCCGACACGCCCTTGTAGTAGAAGGGCGGCAGCATCAGCACGCCGCCGCAGCCGAGCTCGACCGCGGCGCGCGTCATCTCGATCGAGTCGCTGAGCGCGCAGTGGCCCGTGCCGGGCATCAGCGCCGACGCCGGCACGCCGCCGCTCACGAGTTTTTCCAATAAATGCCGTTTTTCAGAAACGGAAAGCGAATTGGCTTCGCTGTTGGTGCCGAACACCGCGAGCCCGGCGCAGCCGGACTTGAGCAGCCACTTGCAGTGGCGCACGAAGCGCTCGGCATCGGGCGAGTAGTCCTTCTTGAACGGCGTGATCACGGGCGAGAGCACGCCCTCGATGCGCTTCACCTTCGCGACGGCTTTGTTCATGGCTAGTCGACCTTTGCTCCGGAGGCTTTGACGATCGGTCCCCAGCGCTTGAGCTCCACCTGGATCGCGTTGGTCATGTCTTCGGGCGTGCCGGGAATGATGTTGTAGCCGAGATCGGTCATGCGCTTGATGAACTCGGGCGCCTTGGTGGCCTGCACCGCGGCGGCGTTGAGCTTCATCACGATGTCGCGCGGCGTGCCGGCCGGAACCATCAGGCCAAACCAGACGCCCGATTCGTAGCCGGGAATGCCGGCCTCGGCGAGCGTCGGCAGGTCGGGCAGCGCGGGGTCGCGCTTCGCGCCGGTGGTGGCGAGCGCGCGCAGCTTGCCGGACTTGATGTGCGGCAGCGAGGACGGGATGTTGTCGAACATCATGGCCACCTGGCCGCCGAGCAGGTCGGTGACCGCCGGGCCGCTGCCCTTGTACGGGATGTGCAGGATGTCGGTCTTGGTCATCTGCGTGAACATCGCGCCCGACATATGGATGCTGGTGCCGTTGCCGCTCGACGCGTAGGTCCACTTGCCCGGGTCTTTCTTCGCCAGCTCGATCACTTCCTTCACGGTCTTGGCCGGCACCGACGGGTGCACTACCAGCACGTTATTGAGCGACACCAGCGGCGCGACCGCGATCAGGTCCTTGTTCGGGTCGAACGGCATCTTGGCGTAGAGCGCCGGGTTGATCGCCTGGATGCCGCTGGTGCTCATGAACAGCGTGTAGCCGTCGGGCGCGGAGCGCGCGGCTTCCGCGCCGCCGAGATTGCCGCCGGCGCCGGGCTTGTTCTCGACCGCGACCGGATGGCCGAGGATCTTGCTCAGCTCGTTGGCGGTGGCGCGCGAAGCGATGTCGACCGCGCCCGCCGGCGGGAACGGGCAGATCAGGCGCAGCGGCTTGGTCGGGAAGTTCTGCGCCGCGGCGGGCAGCGCGAATAGCAGAGCAACGGCAAGAGCGAACAGGCGTGGCACGGGGGTGGCTTTCGAAGGTAGAGTCGAGCCGCAATTATGCACTTGGGGGACGCGGTCAACATCGAGGACCTGCGCCGGGCGGCGAAACGCCGCCTGCCGCGCGC
>Ga0207648_10005326_pt1 | contig 12970 bp, 11 predicted proteins | sample KBSMisM32_FD_184310 | JGI IMG/M metagenome (GOLD analysis project Ga0207648, IMG submission 184310) | Miscanthus rhizosphere microbial communities from Kellogg Biological Station, Michigan, USA - KBS Miscanthus M3-2 (SPAdes) (version 2) | ecosystem: Host-associated > Plants > Roots >...
AGTGCGAGCACATCTTCGACCTGTTCGTGCAGGCCGATGCCTCGCTCGAACGCGCGCGCGGCGGCCTCGGCATCGGGCTCACCCTGGTCCGGCAACTCGTGCAGATGCACGGCGGGCAGGTCCAGGTGCGCAGCGAAGGGCTGGGGCGCGGCAGCGAATTCACCGTGCGCATCCCGATCCTCGCCGAACAGCCGGCGATCCCGGATCCTGCCGGCCCCGCTTCCGGGCCGGCGGTCGCGCGCGCGCTGCGCATCCTGATCGTCGACGACAACCACGACGGCGCCGACATGCTCGCGCTGACCCTGGGGATCATGGGCCACGACGTCAGGACCGTTTACGAGCCGCTCAAGGCGATGGACGCGGCCGAGGCGTTCCAGCCCGACATCGCCTTCCTCGACATCGGCATGCCCAAGCTCAACGGCTACCGGCTGGCCGAAACGCTGCGCGCGGATCCCGCGCTCGCGCATACGCACCTCGTCGCGCTGACCGGCTGGGGGCAGGAGAAGGACCGCCGCGCGGCGCAGGAGGCGGGCTTCGACCGGCACCTCGTCAAGCCGGTCAAGCTCGAGCAGATCCTCGACATCCTCGAGACGCTGCCGGTGCGCGAAGGATCGAGCGGCGGACCTCGGCCGGACGCAGGGGCGAGCGGAAGCTGACCGCGGCGTCGCGCCGCCGCTCTGGCGTATATTCGCCCGATGGGCACCGACACACCGGCGCCGGCCAAGCACATCCGGCTCACGTCGCACCCGGTCGAGGGCGCGTGGGGCGCGCTGCCGATCCTCTGGGGACGCGCCGATCCGAAAGAGCGCGGCCCGATCGTCGGGAGCACGGCGAACCGCAGCCAGCGCAACGTCATCGGAACGCATAGCGGCAGCTACGGCGTGTACCGCGCGCTCGCGGTCGCGGCCGGCGCGCTGACGCGCGGCCACAAGCCCGACCTCACCAACACCGCGCCGACCGATCCGATCGGGCCGTACCCGGCATGGGGCGATCCGGATCGCATCGTGTCGATGGATCCGTTCGGCGCGACCGTCGCCGACGTGTTCCGCGACGAGATCGCCGCCGGCTACGACATCCGCCCGACGATCGCCGTCACCAAGGCGCACATCGACCTGCCCGAGGTGCGCGGTGCGATGGCGGCGAAGCGTCTCGCCGCCGACGGCCGCATCCTGCTCGCGAACGGCTCCGCCGTCGTGACCAAGACGGCGATCGAGCCGGTCTGGTGGCTGCCCGGCGTGGCGAAGCGCTTCGGCGTCAGCGAAGCGGACCTTCGGCGCGCGCTGTTCGAGGAAACCGGCGGCATGTACCCCGAGCTCGTCACGCGCTCGGACCTCGAGGTGTTCCTGCCGCCGATCGGAGGGCAAACGGCGTACGTGTTCGGCGACCCGAAGCACCTCGCCGACCCTTCGGTGACGCTCACCGCGCGCGTGCACGACGAGTGCAACGGCTCCGACGTCTTCGGCTCCGACATCTGCACGTGCCGCCCCTACCTCACCCACTCGATCGAGGAATGCATCCGCGGCGCGCAGGCGGGCGGCGTGGGCCTCGTCGTCTATTGCCGCAAGGAAGGCCGCGCGCTCGGCGAGGTCACCAAGTTCCTCGTCTACAACGCGCGCAAGCGCCAGGTGGGCGGGGACTCGGCGACCAACTATTTCCTGCGCACCGAGTGCGTCGCGGGCGTGCAGGACATGCGCTTCCAGGAGCTGATGCCCGACGTGCTGAACTGGTTCGGCATCCGGCGCATCCACCGGCTCGTCTCGATGAGCAACATGAAGTACGACGCGATCGTGAAGGGCGGCATCGAGGTCGGCGAGCGCGTCCCGATCCCCGACGAGCTCGTGCCCGCGGACGCGCGCGTCGAGATCGACGCGAAGATGGCCGCCGGCTATTTCACCGAAGGCGACAAGCCCGACGCCGAGCGACTGAAGACGACGAAGGGTCGCGGGTTGTGAGGGCGGTGGTCTCGGCGACAGCGTCGGACGTTGCGATGCTGCGCGATCCTGCGACGATCCGCGAGCGCGCCGCGAACATCCTCGCGGCGACGGAAGCCGGCCGCTCGCGACACTTCCTCGTGGAGCGCTCGCGTCTTCCAGCTTGCGCCGATATCGTGGCCGACGTGACGCGCCGGCGCTATCCGTCGCTCGCGATTCCCTACCACAGCCGCTGGCGCCATTTCGAGGCCGGCGGCATCGATCGAGGGGCGGAGCTCGACCGCGTCCTGTTCGGACGCAGCGCGGCCGACGCGGCGCTCGCGCGCATCGACCTCGCGGTCGTGAGCGTGCTGCTCGACGCCGGCGCGGGTGCGGCGTGGAGCTACGTCGAGCCCGAGACGGGCGAGCGCTACTCGCGCTCCGAGGGCCTCGGCGTCGCGACCTTCCGCGCGTTCATGGCCGGCGCGTTCTCGTCCACGAATGGCGACCCGTTGCGCGTGGACGCCCACGCGCTCGTGCAGACCGACGTGAACGCGCTCGCGCGCATGTTCCAGGCGAGCGAGGCGAACCCGATCGTCGGGCTCGAGGGACGCGCCGCGTTGCTGCGCCGTCTCGGCACGGCGCTCGGCGAGCGCCCGTCGGCGCCGTTCGCGTCGCTGGTCGAGCGGCGCGGCGATGTGGCCGCCGCGGAGATCCTGGGCGTGCTGCTCGAGTCCACGAGCGACATCTGGCCGCAGGGGCTCGCGCTCGACGGCGTCGCGCTCGGCGACGTCTGGCCGCACCCGCAGGCGGGCGGTCGCGGCGGGAGCGCGGGCTACGTGCCGTTCCACAAGCTTTCGCAATGGCTCGCCTACTCGCTGTTCGAGCCGATCGAGCGCGCGGGCAACCGCGTCGTCGCGCAGGACGCGCTCACGGCGCTGCCCGAATACCGCAACGGCGGCCTGCTGCTCGATGCCGGCGTGCTCGCGCTGCGCGATCCCGCCCAGGCGGCGCGCCGCCACGCGGTCGGAAGCGAGCTGGTCGTCGAGTGGCGCGCGCTGACGGTTGCGCTGATCGACGCGCTCGCCGTCCTGGTGCGCGCGCGGCTCGACCGTCCCGGCCTGCCGCTCGCGTGCATCCTCGAAGGCGGCACCTGGGCCGCCGGCCGCGAGCTCGCGCAATCGCGGCGCGGCGGCGAGCCGCCGCTTGCGATCGACAGCGACGCCACCGTGTTCTGACCCGTCCCCTAGGCCTAAGCCATGCCCGACGCCCACGTTCTCGACCATCCGCTGATCCAGCACAAGCTCACGCTGATGCGCAAGAAGGAGACGAGCACGACGTCGTTCCGGCGCCTGCTCACCGAGATCGGCACGCTGATGGCGTACGAGGTGACGCGCGAGATGCCGATGCACGACGTCGAGATCGACACGCCGCTCGAGACGATGACCTCGCGGCTGATCGACGGCAAGAAGCTCGTGTTCGTGCCGATCCTGCGCGCGGGCACGGGACTCCTGGACGGATTCCTGTCGGTCGTGCCGGGCGCGCGCGTCGGGCACGTCGGCCTGTACCGCGATCCCAAGACGCTCGTCGCCGTCGAGTACTACTTCAAGATGCCGTCGGGGATGCCCGAGCGCGACGCGATCGTGCTCGATCCGATGCTCGCGACCGGCCATTCGGCCATCGCGGCGGTCGAGCGGCTGAAGGAGACGCGCCCGCGCTCGATCCGCTTCGTGTGCCTCGTGTCGTGCCCCGAGGGGATCGCCGCCTTCCACGACGCGCATCCCGACGTGACGATCTACACCGCCGCCATCGACCGCCAGCTCAACGATCACGGCTACATCCTGCCCGGCCTCGGCGACGCGGGCGATCGCATCTTCGGCACCAAGTAGATGGCCGAGCTCCTGATCACGAACGCGGCGCTGCCGGACGGGCGGACCGGCGTCGACATCCTTTGCACGGACGGGAAGATCGTTGCCGTGGGACCCAAGCTCGGCGCGCACGCGGGCGCGACGATCGATGCACGCGGCCTGCTCGTCGCCCCGCCGTTCGTCGACGCGCACTTCCACATCGACTCGACGCTGACCTACGGGATGCCGCGCGTCAACGCGAGCGGCACGCTGCTCGAGGGCATCGCGCTGTGGGGCGAGCTCAAGCCGACGCTGACCCAGGAAGCGATCGCCGGCCGCGCGCTTGCGTACTGCGACCTCGCCGTGTCGAAGGGGCTGCTGGCCATTCGCTCGCACGTCGACACATCCGACACGCGGCTCCTGGCCGTCGAGGCGCTGCTCGACGTGCAAAAGCGCGTGAAGCCTTACCTCGACCTCCAGCTCGTGGCGTTCCCGCAGGACGGCGTGCTGCGCTCGCCGGGCGCGCTGCACAGCCTCAAGCGCGCGCTCGCGATGGGCGTCGACGTCGTCGGCGGCATCCCGCACTTCGAGCGCACGATGGCCGACGGCGCCGAGAGCGTCCGCGTGCTCTGCGAAATCGCGGCCGACCTGGGCAAGCGCGTCGACATGCATTGCGACGAGAGCGACGATCCGCTCTCGCGCCACGTGGAGACGCTCGCCCACCACGCGCAGCGGCTCAAGCTGCATGGGCGGGTGACGGGCTCGCACCTGACGTCGATGCACTCGATGGACAACTACTACGTGTCGAAGCTGATCCCGCTGATGAAGGAGGCGGGGCTCGCCGCGATCGCGAACCCGCTGATCAACATCACGCTCCAGGGGCGGCACGACACGTACCCCAAGCGCCGCGGCATGACGCGCGTGCCCGAACTGATGGCCGCGGGCGTGCCGGTCGCGTTCGGCCACGATTGCGTGATGGACCCGTGGTATCCACTGGGCAGCGCCGACATGCTCGAGGTCGCCTCGATGGGATTGCACGTCGCGCAGATGACCGGACAGGCCGCGATGCGCGCGTGCTTCGACGCGGTCACGACGACGCCCGCGTCGATCCTCGGCCTCGAAGGCTACGGGCTTGCCCCGGGGTGTCGTGCCGATCTGGTGCTGCTCGAGGCGCGCGATCCGGTCGAGGCGATCCGGTTGCGCGCGACGCGTCTCGCGGTCGTGCGCGGCGGCCGCGTCGTGGCGACAACGCCGTCGTCGCGTGCGACACTCGACGTGCCGGGCCGGCCGTCGTCCGTCGACGGCATGCCGCCAGGAAGTTAGGACCATGGAATCGATCTACTACGTGATGGCCTGGGCGTGCCATCGCAAGTGCAAGCATTGCTACGAGGACCGCTTCCGGCCCTACGTTCGCGGGGCGCTCGAGAGCGTCGTCGCGGAAGCCGAGCGCAACTTCCCGCAGATCGTCGACCACTTCCCTTCGCGGATGACGTACGTCGATCTCGACGATCCGCGCGCGGACGGCACGTTCCCCGAGAAGACCGGCCGCATCATCCTGTCGGGCGGCGAGTCGTTGCTCGATGCCGTCCGCCACCGCGTCACCTACCCGGTGATCGAGCGGCTCAACGCGAAGTACGCGTCGCAGGGTGGCGTCAAGATCGTCGTCCAGACGACCGGCGACATCCTCACCGACGCGACCGTCGCGGATCTCATGGATCGCGGCGTGTGGATGATCTCGGTCGCGAGCGTCGACGACTTCCACGTCGGGCTCGAAGGCCCGGAGCGGCAGAAGCGCTTCGTCGACAAGCTCTCCGCGATGTTCGATCGCCACGGGTTGCGCCGCTCGGGATTGTCGTCCACGACGCGCAATTGGCACGAGGAGGAGGGTCCGCTCTACAGCTTCTTCGGCGCGACGCCCGACGCCTGGATCGGCAAGCTGTGGCCGCGCGGGCGCGCATGGCAGCACGGACTGTCGACCGCGACGATCGAGGACAACTTCTGCAATCGGTGGTCGGGCGGTCTCAACTTCCTGCGTCACGCGTTCAACGGGTCCGAGGTGTCGGTCGAGCCGGACGGCAGCGTCTATCCGTGCTGCGTCAAGACCAAGCTCCCGATCGGCAACCTGCTCGAGGACGACCTGATCGCGATCCTCGACTCGCTGGCCGGCGTGCCTGCCTACGAGGCGATCTCGGCGGGCCACCCCGAGCGCATGGGCATCACGCACGGCTGGACCGAGGCCAGTTTCGTCGAGCGCAGCGCGACGACGACGCCCAAAGGCGAACGCTACGAGAACCTGTGCATCGGCTGCGACCGCTTCCACGAGGAAGTGCTCGGGCCGATCCTCGAGGCGGCGCGCGAGCGTCGCCGCATCGCGCGCGGCGGCGCCCACGTCGCGTCGCGAAAGACCATTCCGGTCGTGATCGTCGACCGATGATCCGCCGGTTCCTGCTTGCCTCCGTCCTCGCCATCGCGGCACCGGTCCTCGCGCAGGACGCCGCCTGGAACGACACGCTCGCCAAGGCGCGCGGCCAGACGGTGCATTTCAACGCGTGGGCCGGCGACGAGAAGACCAACGCGTTCATCGCGTGGGTAGGCGAGGAGACCGAAAAGCGCTACGGCGTCAAGGTCGTGCACGTCAAGCTCAAGGACACGGCCGAGGCCGTGCAGCGCGTCGTCGCCGAGAAGGCGGCCGCGCGCGACGCCGGCGGAACCGTCGACATGATCTGGATCAACGGACCGAACTTCCTCTCGATGAAGGAGCAGAAGTTGCTCTACGGGCCGTACGCCGATCGCCTGCCGAACTGGCGATACGTCGACACGGTGAAGAAGCGCTCGAACCTCGTCGACTTCACGATCCCGAACGAAGGCTACGAGTCGCCGTGGCGCATGGCGCAGATCGTGTTCGTCTACGACAGCAAGCGCGTGAGGACGACGCCGACGTCGATCGCGGCCCTGGGCGCCTGGGCCAAGGCGAATCCCGGGCGCTTCACGCACCCGGGCGTGCGCAATTTCCTGGGGTCGACGTTCCTCAAGCAGGCCCTTTTCGAGCTCGCGCCGGACCCCTCGGTCCTCCAGCGCCCGGCCACCGACGCGAACTTCGCGTCGACGACCGCGCCGATGTGGGCGTGGTACGACGCGCTCAAGCCCAACCTGTGGCGCGGCGGCGCGCAGTTTCCCGAGAACGGCCCCGCGCAGCGCCAGCTCATGAACGACGGCGAGATCGACATGATGATCTCGTTCAATCCCTCGGAGGCCGCGGTCTCGGTGCAGTCGGGACTCCTGCCCGACAGCGTTCGCACGTTCACGCTCGCCAAAGGCACGATCGGCAACACGAGCTTCGTCGCGATTCCATACAACGCATCGGCGAAGGAGGGCGCGCTGGTCGTCGCGAACTTCCTGCTCGAGCCCGCGACGCAGGCGCGTGCGCAGGACGTGCGCCAGATGGGCAATTTCACGGTGCTCGACCTCGCGAAGCTCGCCCCCGAGGATCGCAAGCGCTTCGACGACCTGCCCCGCCACCCGGCGCTCCCGACCAACGCCGAGCTCGGCACCACGCTGCTCGAGCCGCATCCGTCGTGGATGACGCGAATCACGGCCGAGTGGGAGCGCCGCTACACCAAGTGAGAACCGGTCGCCTTTTCGCGGCGGCCCCCGTCGTCACCGTCGCGACGTTCGCGCTGCCGATCGCGGCGGGTTTCGTCGGCACGCTCGCGCCCGCGTTCGGCTACCTGCCCGCGATCGGCGGACACGAATTTTCGTTGTCCCCGTGGCGCGAGCTGGTCGCGTGGCCGGGCTTCGCATCGAGCGTGCGGCTGACGTTGGTGACCGGGGTCGCGGCGACGCTGATCTCGGCCCTGTTCGCGTTCGGGTTCTGCGCGTGGGCCGCGGGACGAGCGTGGGGACCGCGCGCGGCCGCGTGGCTCGCGCCGATCCTCGCGACGCCGCACTCGGCGTTCGCGATCGGCCTCGCCTTCGTGATCGCGCCGTCGGGCTGGATCGTGCGCGCGCTCTCGCCATGGCTCACCGGCTTCGACGTGCCGCCCGACGTGGCGACGATCGGCGACCCGAGCGGCGCGGCGCTCGTGCTCGGCATGGTCGTCAAGGAAGCGCCTTACCTCGTGCTGATGACGACCGCCGCGCTCGCGCAGGTGCGCGCGAACGAGCATCTCGCCGTCGCACGCTCGATGGGGTACGGACCGACCGAGGCGTGGGTGCGCGTCGTGCTGCCGCAAGTCTGGCCGCAGGTGCGATTGCCGTTCCTAGCCGTCCTCGCGTATTCGCTTTCGGTCGTCGACGTCGCGCTGATCCTCGGCCCGAGCAACCCGCCGACGCTCGCGGTGCTCGCCGTGCGCTGGTTCGGCGATCCCGACTTGCGCCTGTGGTTCCCGGCGGCCGCGGCCGCATCGCTGCAGCTCGTCATCGTCGCCGCCTCGATCGGCGCGTGGATCGCGCTCGAGCGCATGATCGCGCGCGCGGGCCGTCGCATCGTCGAGGCGGGTCGCCGCGCGAGCACGCTGTCGACGTTGTCGTCCCTTGCCGCGGCGGGCGTCGCGATCATTGGCGCGCTGGCCGTCGCGGCGATGACCGGCATGGCGATATGGTCGGTCGCGTCGCAATGGCGCTTCCCGTCCGCGTGGCCGGGCGCATTCGCCTTCGACAACTGGTCGCGGAGGATCGCCGACATCGCGTCCCCCGCGGCGAACACGATCGTGGTCGCCGCGATCGCGACGCTGTGCGCGCTCGCGCTGGCCGTCGCGTGCCTCGAGGCCGAGGAACGACGCCGGCGCGCCGGGCCGCCGCCGGCGCTCGCGCTGCTCTACCTGCCGCTGCTGGTCCCGCAGGTCGCGTTCCTGTTCGGCGCGCAGGTGTTGCTCGTGCGCGCCGGGCTGGACGGCGCGGTGGCGGCGGTCGTGTGGGCGCATTTGATCTACGTGCTGCCTTACCTCTTCCTGTCGCTCGCCGATCCATGGCGCGCACTCGACCCGCGTTACGCGCGCACGGCCGCGAGCCTCGGCGCATCCGAGTGGCGCGTGCTCTTCGCCGTCAAGCTGCCGATCCTCGTCCGGCCTGTCGCGATCGCGTGCGCGGTCGCCTTCGCGGTCAGCGTCGGGCTATACCTGCCGACGCTTTTCGCCGGCAACGGCCTCGTGCCGACGCTGACGACCGAGGCGGTGACGCTGTCGGCGGGCGCCGACCGCCGGATCATCGGCGCGTGGGCGCTCATGCAGGCGCTGGTCCCGCTCGCCGCGTACCTCGCAGCGGTGCTGGTTCCCGGACGGCGTCCCGCGCGATGACCGCGCTCGCGCTCGATGGCGTCCGCATCGCGCTTGGCGATCGCGCGCTGGTCGACGGCCTCGACCTGACGATCGACGCGGGCCGTTGCGTCACGTTGATGGGGCCGTCGGGTTGCGGCAAGTCGACGCTGCTCGCGTTCGTCGCGGGATTCATCGATCCGGCGTTCGAGGCGCGCGGCCGCGTGCGCGTCGGCGACGACGACGTCACCGCGTGCCCGCCGCAACGGCGCCGCATCGGCATCCTGTTCCAGGACGACCTCCTGTTCCCGCACCTGACGGTCGGCGGCAACCTGGCGTTCGCGCTCCACGAGCGCGTGCGCGATCGCGAGGAGCGACGCGCGCGCGTCGAGGCGGCGCTGCGCGAGGCCGACCTCGCGGGATTCGCGTCGCGCCATCCGGCGACGCTGTCGGGCGGCCAGCGCGCGCGCGTCGCGCTGATGCGCACGCTGCTCGCCGAGCCGCGCGCGCTTTTGCTCGACGAGCCGTTCGGCAAGCTCGACGCGCCTTTGCGCGACGAGGTCCGCCGGTTCGTGTTCGACCACGCGCTCGAGCGCGCATTGCCGATCCTGCTCGTCACGCACGACGAAGCGGATGCCTTGGCGGCGGGCGGCCCGGTGCTGCGCTTCGGCGCGGCGGGGCCGTTGCACGGCTGATCAGTCATCGGCCCGCCCGCGACACCGCTCGCAGGTGACCGACGAGTTCGTCCTACATCGTCCTACATTGTTCGGCCCCCCCGGGCGCCATGATCGAGCCCATGGATGCCACGACCAGCCGGGACAAGTCCGCGCTCACGCGACGCAGGCTTCTGGATGCCGCGGAGGCGCTCGTCGCCGACGAGGGCTATTCGGCCCCGTCGCACCGCTCGATCGCGCGCCGCGCCGGCGTGCACGTCGCGTTGGTCAACTATCACTACGGCAGCAAGGAGATGCTGCTGGAAGCCGTCGTCGCCCGGCGTGCGGACCAGTTGATCGCCGCGTGGAAGCGCGCGCTCGCCGATGCGCTTGCCGGCGGCGACGCGCCGAGCACGGAGGAAGTGCTGCGCGCGTACTGGTCGCCGTTCGGCATGCCGAGCGCGCTCGAGGACGGCGAGTGGCGCAATTACCTGTGCACGGTGGCGTGGCTGTCGCAGGCCGAGGAAGGCGACGCGTGGTGGTCGCACCAGTTCGGCGGCATCGAGCGCCTTTTTCGCGATGCGCTGGGCCGCGCGCTGCCGGGCGTCGCACCGGATGCGATCGAGCGCGGATTCCGTTACGCGCGCGAGTTGCTCGACGACGTTCTCCTGCGCCGTTGCAACAAGGCCAGCGGGCGCTGCAACGCGCCGCCGGGCCTCCGCGAAAACGATGTCGACGGGCTGATCGCGTTCCTCGCCGCGGGGCTCGATGCGCTGCCGATCGCCGATCCGCCGGTGCCCATGATCAGCCGCAACCACGTATCGGCGGTGTCCGGCGACTGACGCCGGATCGGCTTGGACACCCGTGCAAGGACCCCGGCGGACGCGCCGGTAAAGTCCGCGCACGCCCCCCGTCCGTCCAAGAGGGTCCATGCTTCGCCGTCTCGCCTACGTCAGCTACCCGGCGGCGGACCTTCCGCCCGCCGAGGTCAGCCGGATCATCCATGTATCGCGCGTCCACAATGCCGCGCACGGCCTCACCGGCGTGCTCGTCTACACCGGCACCGACTTCGCGCAGCTGATCGAGGGACGCCACGAGTCGGTCGAGACCTTGTGGCGCCGGATCCAGGCGGACAAGCGCCATCGCGACATCCTGTCGTTCCTGGACGAGCCCGCCGAGCGCGCGTGGTTCGAGACCTGGCGCATGGGCTACCTGTACGACGACGCCCTTAGCCAGCAGATCGCCGAATGGCGCGCGCTCCGTGCGAAGCTTTCGCTGGTCGAGCGCGATACCTTGCGCTCGCTGCTCGCGTCGGCCGACGCGTTCTAGTTGCGCACGAACCGCGCACGCAGCGCGCGCACCGCGCTCGCGGGCGTCGTCAACACCGGGACCTGGACGACCTTCGCGACGGCATCGGCCGCGCGCGCGAGGCTGAACTGCGCGAGCGCGACGACGTCGACGTCGGGCGACGTCCGCGACAGGGCTTGCGCGACGAGCGCGTCGTGGCGCGCACCGTCGCCCGCGTCGAGCGCGGCGAGCGCACCTTCCGCCAGGATCGGCACGACGGTCAGGTCGGACGGAAATTCGGCGGGCATCGACGCGAGCGTCGGCGCGAACGTCGCGACCAGCGCGATTCGACCGCGTCCGTGGCGCGCGAGCGCCGCCGCCTCGCCGACCATCGCCTCGTTGGGCTTGAGCACCGGATGCTGCGGCCAGCGGCGCGCGACCGCGTCGATGCACGGCCCGAACGCCGAGCACGTGAACAGGATCGCCGACGCGCCGGTGCGGAACGCATAGTCGCCGAGCGCGAGGAAGCGCTCGTTCATGCGCTCGTCGAGCCCTTGCTCGCGCGCGAGATCCGCCGACAGGCTGTCGTCGAGCAGGTTCATGCGCACGGCTTCCGGCCACGCACGCTCGAAAGCCTCGTTGACCGGCGCGACGGAATGCGCCAGCGCGTGGATCAACGCAATTCTAGGCATGCACGGGAACGCCCGGCTCGGGCGCCATGCGCCGGCCCTGCGCCCACCAGACCAGCGCGATCAGCGCGAACCCTGGCAGGTAGAACCAGAGCTGCGACGGCCGTCCCGACGGTATCGCGACGCTCACGACGTCGTAGCCCTGGTCGATGCCGGCCTTCTTCGCGCGCGTGCCGAACTTCACGCCCGAGATCTTGAGCGTGTCGCCGAGGCCGGACATCGTGAGCCCGGCATCCGCGAGGCGCTTGCGGCCGTCGTCGCCCGGGGGGCCCACGCGCAACGCGACGGTCTTCTTCACGTCGTCGCCTTCGAGGGTCATGCCCTTGATCACGAGGACGACCCGACCGTTCGCCGGCAGGTCTCGCGCGACGTCGTAGATCTTCGCCGCCGGCAGGTCGGTGAACTCCGGCGCGAGCCAGTCCATGAACATGTCGGGCCGGAACAGGAGCACGCACGCGATCGCGAGCACGACCGCCTCCCACAGCCGCATGCGGATGCGGAACCAGTACATCGTGATCGCGGCGAAGATCAGCATCGCCGCCATCGACGCGACCACGACGGCCACGAGCTCGGGAATGCCGTCGACGTCGATGAGCAGGAGCGCGGGATTGAAGATCCAGATGAACGGAAGGATCACGGTGCGCATCGCGTAGATCGCGCCCTGGATGCCGGTCGCGATCGCGTCCTCGCCGGAGATCGCCGCCGCCGCGAATGTCGCAAGGCCCACGGGCGGCGTGATGTCGCCGATGATCCCGTAGTAGAAGACGAAGAGATGCACGGCGATCAGCGGGATGACCAAACCCGCCTGCGCGCCGAGCTCGACGACGACCGGCGCCATCAGCGTCGCGACGAGCACGTAGTTGGCCGTCGTCGGCACGCCGAGGCCGAGGACCAGGCACACGAACGCGATGAACAGAAGCATGACGACGACGTTGCCGTGCGACACGAACTCGACGAACTCGGTCATGCGCAGCGCGAGCCCGGTCAGCGTGATCGCGCCGACGACGATGCCCGCCGTCGCGGTCGCCACGCCGATGCCGATCATGTTGCGCGATCCGTCGGTCAGGCCGCCGATCACGTCGCGGAACCCGCGCGACCACGCGCCCGGGGCGCTCGTGCGACGGAAGACCGCGATCAGGGGACGCTGCGTGACCATCAGCCCCATGAGCATGGCGATGGCCCAGAACGCCGAGAGCGCGGGCGACATCTCCTCGACCATCAGGCACCAGATCAGCATCCCGATCGGCAGCAGGAAGTGCAGGCCGGCCTTGACCGCCGGCCAGGTCTCGAGCGGCCGCGGATTGTCGATGTCGATGTCCTCGGGCAGGTCGG
>Ga0207648_10005327_pt1 | contig 12970 bp, 9 predicted proteins | sample KBSMisM32_FD_184310 | JGI IMG/M metagenome (GOLD analysis project Ga0207648, IMG submission 184310) | Miscanthus rhizosphere microbial communities from Kellogg Biological Station, Michigan, USA - KBS Miscanthus M3-2 (SPAdes) (version 2) | ecosystem: Host-associated > Plants > Roots > Rhizosphere...
GATGCCCTCGAGCAGCGCGACCACGCTGGAGGCGTGGCACAGCCGGGTGCAGTGGTCGACGTTGTTGCTGCCGAAGCCGGTGCGCACGAGCTTCTGGAACAGGTAGGCCTCTTCGTTGCTGCCCTTGGCCGAGCCGAAGCCGGCCAGCGCCTTCTTGCCGTGGGTGTCGCGGATCTGCGCGAGCTTGCCGCCGGCCAGCGCCAGGGCCTCGTCCCAGCTGGCCTCGCGGAACACCTCGAGCACGCGGTCCGGGTCCATCACGGCGTCGCCGCGCTTGGGCGCGTCGGCGCGGCGGATCAGCGGCACGGTCAGGCGCTGCGGGTGGTGCGCGTAGTCGAAGCCGTAGCGCCCCTTGACGCACAGCCGGCCATGGTTGGCCGGGCCGTCGCGGCCGTTGACGTACAGGATCTTGTCGTCCTTGACGTTGTAGGTGAGCTGGCAGCCCACGCCGCAGTACGGGCACACCGAGTCGACCTGCTTGTCGGGCACGGCCAGCGCGACCTCGCGCGCGGGCATCAGCGCGCCGGTCGGGCAGGCCTGCACGCATTCGCCGCAGGCCACGCAGGTGGAGCCGCCCATCGGGTCGTCCATGTCGAACACGATCTTGGCCTGCGCGCCGCGCCCGGCCAGGCCGATGACGTCGTTGACCTGCTCGTCGCGGCAGGCGCGCAGGCAGCGCGTGCACTGGATGCAGGCGTCCAGGTTGACCGCGATCGCCGGGTGCGACAGATCCGCCTGCACGCGCTCGCGCGGTGCGAAGCGCGGCTTGCCCACGCCGAGCCGCTCGGCCCATTCGTCGACCTCGTTGTGGCGGGTGTGCGCCGCCTCGGGCAGGTCGGACTGCAGCAGCTCGAGCACGAGCTTCTGGGACTTGACCGCGCGCTCACTGTCGGTCGTGACCTTCATGCCGGCGGTGGGGGTGCGGCAGCACGAGGCGGCGAGCACGCGCTCGCCGGCGATCTCGACCATGCAGGAGCGGCAGTTGCCCACGGACTGGAGGCCGTCCTTGTGGCAAAGGTGCGGGATCGCGATGCCTTGTTCCTTGGCGATCTCGAGCAGGCTCTGGTCGGCGCGCGCGCTGACGGCGCGGCCGTTGAGCTCGAAGCTGACGGCGGGCGAGTCGAGCTGGGCGAGTTCGGCGCGGGTGATGGCATTCATGGGGCGTTCATCCGTTGCGGTTCGGCGAGCTCGTGCGGGAAGTACTTGACGACGCAGTCGATCGGGTTCGGCGCGGCCTGGCCGAGGCCGCAGATGGAGGCGTCGCGCATCACGGCGGACAGCTCGGCGAGCAGTTCGAGGTCCCACTGCGGCTGCGCGATCAGCGCGGCAGCCTTGGCGGTGCCGCTGCGGCACGGGGTGCACTGGCCGCAGGACTCGTGCTCGAAGAAGCGCATGGTGTTGCGCGCGGCCTGCACCGCGCTGTCGTGCTCGGACAGCACGACGACGGCGGCCGAGCCGATGAAGCAGCCGTAGGGCTGCAGGGTGTCGAAGTCGAGCGGGATCTGGTTCAGCGTGGCCGGCAGGATGCCGCCGGAGGCGCCGCCGGGCAGGTAGGCGTAGAAGGTGTGGCCGTCGAGCATGCCGCCGCAGTGCTCGTCGATCAGGGCCTGGATGGTGATGCCGGCCGGCGCGAGCTTGACGCCGGGGTGCCTGACGCGCCCGGAGACCGAGAACGAGCGCAGGCCCTTGCGGCCGTTGGCGCCGTGCGCGGCGAACCAGGCGCCGCCCTTGGCGAGGAGCTCGCGCACCCAGTACAGGGTCTCGAAGTTGTGCTCCAGGGTCGGGCGCCCGAACAGGCCGACCTGGGCGACGTAGGGCGGGCGCAGGCGCGGCAGGCCGCGCTTGCCTTCGATGGATTCGATCATCGCGGACTCTTCGCCGCAGATGTAGGCGCCGGCCCCGCGGCGCAGGCTGATCGGGGGCATGGCGGCCATGATGTCGGCCAGGGCGGGGTCGGCGCGCAGCCGCTCGAGCTCGGCCTGCAGGATGGCGCGGCAGCCGTGGTATTCGTCGCGCAGGTAGATGTAGATCTGGCTGATGCCCACGGCCCAGGCGGCGATGAGCATGCCTTCGAGGAAGCGGTGCGGGTCGCGCTCGAGCAGCACGCGGTCCTTGAAGGTGCCGGGCTCGCCTTCGTCGATGTTGACGGCCATCAGGCGCGGGGCGGCTTCGGCGCGCACGATGCGCCATTTGCGCCCTGCCGGGAAGCCGGCGCCGCCGAGGCCGCGCAGGCCGGCGTCTTCGAGGGTCTGGATGACGGATTCGACGTCGTGCCGGCCGGCCAGGCAGTCGTGCAGCAGCGCGTAGCCGCCGTCGGCGCGGTAGGCGGCGAGGTCGATGTAGGCCTCGGGCTCGTGCGTGACGGCCTGGGCTTGCACGGTCTGGACGACGGCCTCGGCGCTCGCGTGCGGCACGGGGTTCTGGCCGACCGCGACCGCGGGTGCCTGCTCGCAGCGGCCGATGCAGGGCGCGGGGATCACGCGCACGTCGCGGCCGAGCAGCGCGGGCAGCCGGGCGAGCAGCTCGCGCGCGCCGGCGAGCTCGCAGGACAGGCCGTCGCACACGCGCACGGTCAGCGCCGCGGGGGCGCTCTGGCCTTCCTTGACGATGTCGAAGTGGTGGTAGAAGCTCGCGACTTCGTAGACCTCGGTCTGCGCCAGGCGCATCTCCTGCGCGAGCGCGGCCAGGTGCGCCGCCGACAGGTGGCCGTAGCGGTCCTGCAGCTTGTGCAGGTGCTCGATCAGCAGGTCGGCCGCGCGCGATTCGTCGCCCAGCAGTGCCTGCACTTCGGCCAGCGCCGCAGGCTCGACGCGCCGCCCCTTGGGCGCCTGGCGCTTGCGCTGCTTGCTGCTGTCCAGCAGGGCGATCGGGATCACGGGGTGGTTCATCGTCGGTCCTGGGGATGCGGTCGTCAGATCACGCGTTCTTCACGCAGCGCCGCGATCTCGGCTTGGCTGTAGCCGAGCTGCTCGAGCACCTCGATGGTGTGCTCGCCGAGCAGCGGCGAGCGGGTCACGTCGGTCGGGCTGTCGGACATCTTGATCGGGTTGCCCACCGTCAGGTACTTGCCACGCGTCGGGTGATCGACCTCGACGATCGTGCCGCTGGCGCGCAGCGACGGCTCCTCGGCGATCTCCTTCATCGACAGGATCGGACCGCACGGGATGTCGTACTGGTTCAGGATGTCCATCGCCTCGAACTTCGTCTTCGTCATCGTCCACTTCTCGATGCGCGCGAAGATCGGCTTCAGGTGCAGCAGCCGCGCCGCCGGCGTCGCGAAGGCCTCGTCGGTGATCCAGTCTTCTTCGCCGATCACCTTGCACACGGCCGGCCAGACCGCGCCTTGCGTGATGAAGTAGATGTAGGCGTTCGGGTCGGTCTCCCAGCCCTTGCACTTCAGGATCGAGCCGGGCTGGCCACCGCCCGACGCATTGCCGGCGCGCGGCACCGCGTCGCCGAACTTGCCGTCGGGGTACTGCGGGAACTCGTGCAGCGTGTGGGTGCGCTCCAGCCGCTGCTGGTCGCGCAGCTTGACGCGGCACAGGTTCAGCACCGCGTCCTGCATCGGCGCGAGCACCTTCTGGCCGCGGCCGGTGTTGTGGCGCTGCAGCAGCGCCGCGAGGATGCCGAGCGCGAGGTGCAGCCCGGTGCCGCTGTCGCCGATCTGCGCGCCGGTGACCATCGGCGGGCCGTCGTCGAAGCCGGTCGTCGAGGCCGAGCCGCCGGCGCACTGGGCGACGTTCTCGTAGACCTTGCAGTCTTCGTACTTGCCGGGGCCGAAGCCCTTGACCGACGCGACCACCATCTTCGGATTCAGCTCGTTGATGCGCTCCCAGCTGAAGCCCATGCGGTCGAGCGCGCCGGGCGCGAAATTCTCGACCAGCACGTCGCACTGCCTGATCAGGGTCTCGAGCACCTGCTTGCCCTTGGGCTTCTTGGTGTCGATCGTGATCGAGCGCTTGTTGTGGTTGAGCATCGTGAAGTACAGGCTGTCGACACCCGGGATGTCGCGCAGCTGGCCGCGCGTGGCGTCGCCTTCGCCGGCGCGCTCGACCTTGATCACGTCGGCGCCGAACCAGGCCAGCAGTTGCGTGCAGGTCGGGCCCGACTGCACGTGCGTGAAGTCGAGGATCCGGTAACCATCCAGGGCCTTGCTCATGGGTCTCTCCGCGTTGTCATGGATCTGTGGTGAGCGGCGTCAGGGGCTCACTGCCGCGACTTTGGCCTCGGCTTCGGCGAGGCGCTTGCGCAGCGCGCGGTCGTCGTTGAAGCGCACCGTCTCGTCGCGGATGACCGCGACGATCGCATCGACCTTGTTCTCGGGCGTGAACAACATCGCCACCGTGAAGGCGATCGACATCGCGCGGCCATCCTTGTGCGTCGCCGGTACGCGCAGCAGGTCGTTGCCGTACTTGGCCGTGCCGGTGGCCATCGACTTGTGATAGCCCTCCCAGTGGCGGTTGCGCAAGCGCTCGGGGGTGATCAGATCGAGCGACTGGCCGAGCGCCTCTTCTTCGGTGTAGCCGAACATGCGTTGCGCGCCCGGGTTCCACAGCACGATCGCGCCGCTCGCGTCGGACGCGATGACCGCGTCGCCGATCGCGGCGACGAGCTGCTGGCAATCGATGGTCGTCTTCATCTGTGTGTCTCCAGTGGTTCGGAATCGACTCTAGCTGCATCAACAAAAACGGCACCCTTCGGGCGCCGTCCTTGCTAGCACAGCGGCCCGAATTCAATACATCAAACCGCCTGGGCCGCGTGCAGTTCCTTGATCTGCGACGGCGTGTAGCCGAGGTCGGCCAGCACTTCGTCGGTATGCTCGCCGAGCAAGGGCGAGCCGGTGATCTCGGGCGTCAGGTCGGAGAACTTGATCGGGCTGCCCACCGTCAGGTAGGTGCCGCGCTCCTTGTGCGGCACCTCGGCGATCGTGCCGCTGGCGCGCAGCGAGGGATCGTTCGCGAGCTCCTTCATCGTCAGCACCGGCGCGCACGGGATGTCGAACTTGCGCAGGATGTCGACCGCCTCGAACTTGGTCTTGTCGGCCAGCCAGGTCTCGATCGTGCCGAAGATGTCCATGATGTGCGGCTGGCGCGCCTTGGCCGTGGTGTAGGCCGGGTCGCTGATCCACTCGGGCTTGCCGATCGCCTTGCAGATCGGCTCCCAGGCATGGCCCTGCACCGTGAAGTAGATGTAGGCGTTCGGGTCGGTCTCCCAGCCCTTGCACTTCAGGATCCAGCCCGGCTGGCCGCCGCCACCGGCATTGCCGCCACGCGGCACGACATCGCTGAACGTGCCGTGCGGGTACTGCGGGTATTCCTCGAGGTAGCCGAGCTTGTCGAGGCGCTGCTGGTCGCGCAGCTTGACGCGGCACAGGTTCAGCACGCTGTCTTGCATCGAGACCGCGACCTTCTGGCCCTTGCCGGTCTTCTCGCGGCCGATGATGGCCGTCAGGATGCCGATCGCCAGGTGCATGCCGGTGTTGCTGTCGCCGAGCGCCGCGGCGCTGATCGTCGGCGGGCCGTCCCACCAGCCGGTGGTCGAGGCCGAGCCGCCGGCGCACTGCGCGACGTTCTCGTAGACCTTCAGGTCGTCGTAGTGGTGGCCGTCGCTGAAGCCCTTGACCGAGGCGACGATCATCTTCGGGTTCAGCTCGTTGATGCGCTCCCAGGTGAAGCCCATGCGGTCGAGCGCACCGGGGCCAAAGTTCTCGACCAGCACGTCGCATTCGCGGATCAGGGTCTCGAGCACCTGCTTGCCCTCGGGCTTCTTGGTGTCCAGGGTCAGCGAGCGCTTGTTGCTGTTGAGCATCGTGAAGTACAGCGCGTCGACACCCGGGATGTCACGCAGCTGCGTGCGGGTCACGTCGCCCGAACCGGGGCGCTCGACCTTGATCACGTCGGCGCCGAACCACGCCAGCATCTGGGTGCAGGCCGGGCCGGCCTGTACATGGGTGAAGTCGATGATCTTGATGCCGTCGAGGGGTTTGGTGCTCATATGAGTGCTCCTTTGTCGTGACTGGAAGAGTTACTTTTTCTTCGCCGCGCTCTGCGGGTTCAGACTGGTGATGCGGCCGCTCTCGGTGCCCGCGGTCTCGTCGATGACGGCGTTGATCAGCGTCGGCTGCCCGCTCGCGACCGCCTCGCTCAGCGCCTGGCGCAGCTCGGCCGGGGTCGTCGCGGTGACACCCACGCCGCCGAAGGCCTGCATCATCAGGTCGTAGCGCGCGTTCTTGACGAACACCGTCGGCGCCACGTCGGTGCCGCCCGAGCCGTTGACGTCGATGCCGCGGTAGATGCCGTTGTTGTTGAAGACGATCACGCAGACCGGCAGCTTGTAGCGGCAGATCGTCTCGACCTCCATGCCGCTGAAGCCGAAGGCGCTGTCGCCCTCGATCGCGATCACCGGCTTGCCGGTGACCACCGCGGCGGCCACCGAGAAGCCCATGCCGATGCCCATGATTCCCCAGGTGCCCACGTCGAGGCGCTTGCGCGGCTCGTACATGTCGACGATGCTGCGCGCGAAGTCGAGCGTGTTCGCGCCCTCGTTGACGACGATCGCATCGGGGCGCGCCTTGACCTGCTCGCGGATCACGTTCAGCGCACTGTGGAAGTTCATCGGCGACGGGTTCAGCGCCAAGGTCGCGGCCATCTTCGACTGGTTCTTGTCGCGCCGGTCGGCGATGCCGCCGGTCCAGTCGGCCGGCGGCTTGGCCCAGTTCGGGCCCATGCCGGCGAGCAGCGCCGCGACGCACGAGCCGATGTCGCCGATCAGCGGCGCATCGATGGCGACGTTGCTGTCGGCTTCGGTCGGCGAGATGTCGATCTGGATGAACTTCTTCGGGCCCTTGTCCTGCGCCCAGGTCTTGCCCTTGCCGTGCGACAGCAGCCAGTTCAGCCGTGCGCCGACCAGCAGCACGACATCGGCTTCGGCCAGCACGTACGAGCGCGCGGCCGAGGCCGACTGCCCGTGCGTATCGGGCAGCAGGCCCTTGGCCATCGACATCGGTAGGTACGGGATGCCGGACGTCTCGACCAGCGCGCGGATGTCGGCATCGGCCTGCGCATAGGCGGCGCCCTTGCCGAGCAGGATCAGCGGGCGCTTCGCGCCCTTCAGAAGATCGAGCGCGCGCTGCACCGAATCGGGTGCCGGCAGCTGCTTCGGTGCCGGGTCGACGACCTTGATCAGCGAGGCCTGGCCGGCCGCGGCATCCATCGTCTGCGCGAACAGCTTGGCCGGCAGGTCGAGGTACACGCCGCCCGGACGACCCGACAGCGCCGAGCGGATCGCGCGCGCCACGCCGACGCCGATGTCCTGCGCGTGCAGCACGCGGAAGGCCGCCTTGCACAGCGGCTTGGCGATCGCGAGCTGGTCCATCTCTTCGTAGTCGCCCTGCTGCAGGTCGACGATCTCGCGCTCGCTCGAGCCGCTGATCAGGATCATCGGGAAGCAGTTGGTCGTGGCGTTGGCCAGCGCGGTCAGGCCGTTCAGGAAGCCCGGCGCCGACACGGTCAGGCAGATGCCGGGCTTCTGGGTCAGGAAGCCGGCCGCCGCGGCGGCGTTGCCGGCGTGCTGCTCATGACGGAACGAGATCACGCGCATGCCTTCGGTCTGCGCCATCCGGGTCAGGTCGGTGATCGGGATGCCCGGCACGCCGAAGATCGTGTCGATGCCGTTCAGCTTCAGCGCATCGATGACCAGATGGAACCCATCGGTCATTGCGGCGGGGGTGGCGGCGTCGCTAGCCATGTCGAGAGGCTCTTCCTTCAGAACTGCGGACATGCATGTCTCCGGTTCGTGGTTCGTGTGTGGCGCTGGACCGTCGCCCGCTGGCGCACGGGGTAAAGCGCTGTGGATATGGTTCGAAACTATGGTTCAGAGGGTCGATTCGGGCCGATGACCGCGGTCAACTTTTGCGAAAAAGACCCACCGGGGAGCGCCGGACAACACCACCGTACGACGCTCTTGACCCGGGTCAGGCTCCGGCCTGCCGGCTCATGTGGGCCCGTCGCATCGGCTTCAGCACGAACCAGGCGAGCAGCGCGGCGATGGCGTTCATCACGCTGGCGACGATGAACACCGTGTGCCAGCTGCCGGTCGCGGCGGCGAGCACGCTGGACAGCGGCACCAGCAGCGATGCCGTGCCCTTGGCCGTGTAGAGCAAGCCGGCGTTGGCCGCCGCGTACTTGGAGCCGAAGGTGTCGGCGCAGGTCGACGGGAACAGGCTGTAGATCTCGCCCCAGGCGAAGAACACCAGGCCGGTCAGGATCACGAACGCGACCGGGTTCTGGCCGAAGTTGTAGAGCGCCAGGATGCCGACCGCCTCGAGCGCGAACGCGATGAACATCGTCGGCTCGCGCCCGATCTGGTCGGAGACCCAGCCGAAGAACGGCCGCGTCAGCCCGTTCAGGACCCGGTCGATCGCCAGCGCGAAGGTCAGCGCCGGCAGCATCAGGCCCATGATGTTGACCGGCACGTCGCCAATCTTGAAGTCCTTGGCGATCGGGCCGAGCTGCGCGGTGGCCATCAGGCCGCCGGCCGCCACCATCACGAACATCAGGTACATGACCCAGAACACCGGCTGGCGCAGCACCTCGCCGGGGCTGTAGTCGCGCTTGGACTGCTGCACATTGATGTTCGAGATGCCGGTCATCTTCTTGTGCTCGGGCGCGCGGGTCAGGAACAGCGCGAGCAGGAACACGATCACGCCCTGGCCGATGCCGAAGTACAGGAACGCCGCCTCGTAGCCGTCGGACTTGATGAAGGCCGAGATCGGCACGATCGTCAGCGCGGAGCCGGCGCCGAAGCCGGCGGCCGTCAGCCCCGCGGCGAGGCCACGGCGGTCCGGGAACCACTTCAGTGCGTTGCCGACGCAGGTGCCGTAGACCGCGCCGGCGCCGATGCCGCCGATCGCCGCGGCGATGTACAGCATGGTCAGCGAGCCGGCATACGAGTTCAGCACCCAACCCAGACCGCAGAGCACGCCGCCGGCGAGCACGACCGGGCGCGGGCCGAACTTGTCGACCAGGTAGCCTTCGATCGGCACCAGCCAGGTTTCGGTGAGCACGAAGATCGTGAACGCCACCTGGATGGCGGCGCGGCTCCAGCCGTGCTTCTCGGAAATCGGGTTGACGAATAACGTCCAGCCGTATTGCAGATTGGCGATCATGGCCATGCACACGATGCCCATCACCAGCTGGCCCCAACGGTGCATGGGATGCGGGGTGACCCCCGCCGCGAGGCGTGCGCCTGCACTTGCAGCGATTGATTGATTCACGATGTCTCCTGACGAAGATGGCTTGATCACGATCGCCGGCTAGCGGGCGGATGCATCGCGATCAGGTATGAAAAAGATCTCGGCGCTTGAGCAGATGAGTCGCACGACCAAGTGAGCTGCTGTCTGAACACGGCAGGCTCCCGATGGAGCCCTGCCCGTCCCGCACAACGGCACTGCGGGATGGCGTTCAGTGTCACGCCAGGGGTGGTGCGCCGCTCTTGACCGCGGTCATGGACTAGGGGAAGTACCAATGCCGCAAAGGGCCGGCGGGATCGCTTTCGGGCCGCGGCCGGTGCAATGCAGGCTGCGCGAAGCAGCGCACTATCATTCGCAACCAATGACATCCGTAGCCAAACACCGGGCCCGCAACATCGTCCATGTTCAGCTGAGTCAGAACGTCGTGCTGAAGGAAATGACCGATGCCGAGCGCGACGTGCTGGAGCAGCATCTGGACATCGTCGACTGCGCCAAGGGCGAGTACCTGCTGCACCAGGGTGTGCACGACATGGAGCAGTACTTCGTGCTCGACGGCATCCTGAAGCGCGTGGTCTCGAACGCCGAGGCCAAGGAGATGATCCTGCGCTTCGCCGGCGAGCGCGACATCGAGACCAGCTACGCCGCCTGGCGTCTGAACACCCCCGCGCCCTACAGCATCGTCTGCGTCACCAAGGCGCGGGTGGCGCGGCTGCCGATGCAACAGTGGGTCGAGTTCATGGACGCGCACCCGCGCTTCAAGGCGAGCTTCGAGTACGAGGTGATGCGGCTGATGAGCGAGATCATGGCGCACACGATCACGCTGCACCTGCTCGACGCACCGGGGCGGGTGCGGCGCTTCTTCCGCAAGCATGCGGAGCTCGCCGACCACATCCCGAAGAAGGAGCTCGCGGCCTACCTGAACCTGGCCGCCGAGACGCTGAGCCGCCTCAAGCAGCAGGGCAAGATCTAGCCGCTGAGACGTCAATACTTGGCGGAGGCGAACAGGCGCGAACCCGCCATCGTGCGCAGCTGGTTGTCGACGCTCTTCACGTTCGCGAGGGTGCCGGTGACCGCTTCGCTAGCCTGCTTCTCGCGCGCGTCGGCGACGATGCCGCGCAGCACGACATGGCCGTCCCGGCTGTCGATCGTGATGCTGACGCCGCGGGTCGATTCATCGGCGCGCAAGGCCGAGCGCACATGCGCCTGCAGTGCCATGTCCCTCAGCAGCGCGACCGACGCCGCGGTCTCGGCGAACTCGGGCCGCAGCGCCAGCACGCGGATCTGCTGCACGCAGCTGTCGACCGACAAGCGCTCGGTGTTGAGCACCAGGTCATAGAGCAGCGGATCGCCCCAGGTCACGCCGAACTGCTCGTGCATGCGCGCGGCATGCGCCTGATCGCTGCGCCGGATCTCGTCTTCGGCGGAGCCCGCGTCATCGGTGTCGAGGTGCGCCATCAGCCACGCGACGCGCTGCTTCAGCGGTCGCGTGACGCGCACGCAGACGACGTGCGGCACCGGATGCAGCAGGCAGGTTGCGCCCCAGCCGCGCAGCACGACATTGCCGCGCGCGGCGGTCTCCAGCACCTCCTCGGCGGTGTAGACCGCCAGGCTGGCGCGGTCGGTGCGCAGGCGTTCGAGCGGGCCGGCGTTGCCTTCGCGCAGCCGGTTGATCAGGCTCTTCGGAACGTGCATCTTCTGCGCCACGTGTTCGGCCACTTCATGGCGCATCGTGTCGAGCTGCAGTTCCGTGGCGAGTTGCGCCGCGACATCCTTGGCGAGCGAGCCCATTTCCTGGGTCAGCGCAATGACGGGCATGGCAGGCTCCTGTTCAGTCCACCGGCTGCTGCGCGGCGAGTTCATTGATCTTCGGCGGGCGAATCATCGCGATCACCCTGGAGATCAGCGGCCAGAGCAGCATCAGCAGCGCCAGCGTCGTGATCGAGCCGACCAGCGGGTTCGACCACATGATGGAAACCTCGCCCTGCGAGACCAGCATCGCCTGGCGGAACGAGTCTTCGGCCTTGTCGCCCAGCACCAGCGCCAGCACCAGCGGCGCGAGCGGGTAGTCGAGCTTCTTGAAGACGTAGCCGATGACGCCGAAGCCGAGCATGAACCAGATGTCGAGCATCGCGTTGTGCACCGTGTAGGCGCCGATCGCGCAGATCACGACGATCACCGGCGCGATGATCGAGAACGGGATGCGCAGGATCGACGCGAACAGCGGCACCGTCGACAGCACGACGATCAGGCCGGCGAGATTGCCCAGGTACATGCTGGCGATCAGGCCCCAGACGAAATCCTTCTGCTCGACGAACAACAGCGGCCCGGGCTGCAGGCCCCAGATCAGCAACCCGCCGAGCAGCACCGCCGCGGTCGGCGAGCCGGGGATGCCCAGCGCCAGCATCGGCAGCAGCGCGCTGGTGCCGGCGGCATGCGCCGCGGTCTCGGGCGCGATCACGCCCTCGATCTCGCCGGTGCCGAACTTCGCCCCGGTCTTCGACATCTTCTTCGCCAGGCCATAGCTCATGAACGAGGCCGGCGTCGCGCCGCCCGGCGTGATGCCCATCCAGATGCCGACCAGCGAGCTGCGCAGCGACGTGACCCAGTAGCGCGGCAGTTCCTTCCAGGTCTCCCACACGACCTTGGCGTTGATGCGGGCCGACTTGCCCTGGAAGTTCAAGCCCTCCTCCATCGACAGCAGGATCTCGCCGATGCCGAACAGGCCGATCACCGCGATCAGGAAGTCGAAGCCGCGCATCAGCTCGCTCTGGCCGAAGGTCAGGCGCAGCTGGCCGGTCACGGTGTCCATGCCGACCGCGGCCAGCGCGAAGCCGAGCGCCATCGCGATCAGGATCTTGAAGGGCGAGCCCTTGCCCATGCCGACGAAGCTGCAGAACGTCAGCAGGTAGACCGCGAAGAACTCGGGCGCGCCGAACTTCAGCGCGAACTTGGCGACGAGCGGCGCCAGGAACGTGATCATCACGACCGCGACGAAGGCGCCGACGAACGACGAGGTGAACGCCGCTGTCAACGCCTGGCCGGCCTTGCCTTTCTGCGCCATTGGGTAGCCGTCGAACGTGGTCGCGACCGACCACGGCTCGCCCGGGATGTTGAACAGGATCGACGTGATCGCCCCGCCGAACAATGCGCCCCAGTAGATGCACGACAGCATCACGATCGCCGACGTCGGCGACATCGTGAAGGTCAGCGGCAACAGGATCGCCACGCCGTTGGCACCGCCCAGGCCGGGCAGCACGCCGATCAGCACGCCCAGCGTGATGCCGACGAACATCAGCACCACGTTCATCGGGGTCAGCACGACGCTGAATCCCTGCATCAATGCACTCAGCTCATCCATGACGATTCATCTCCTGTCAGGCCAGCGGCGCTCAGTAGCCGAGGAAGCGAAGCGGCTCGAGCGTGCCCTTGTAGAGCGGCACCTTGAACCAGACCTCGAACATCACGAAGAACAACGCGTTGACGACCACCGCGACACCCAGGCTCTTCGCCGGCGAGTACTTGCCCAGGACGATCATGAACAGAGCGATATAGATCGCCGAGGCGACATACAGGCCGAAGAACATGATCCCCAGCGCATACACACAGGCCGGCGCCAGCACCGACTTCACGCGCCGGAACTGCAGGCGATCCACGAACGGGCCGGTATCGCGCGACTTGCCGAACTGCGACTGATAAAGAATGCCCAGGCTCGAGATGCAG
>Ga0207648_10005328_pt1 | contig 12967 bp, 14 predicted proteins | sample KBSMisM32_FD_184310 | JGI IMG/M metagenome (GOLD analysis project Ga0207648, IMG submission 184310) | Miscanthus rhizosphere microbial communities from Kellogg Biological Station, Michigan, USA - KBS Miscanthus M3-2 (SPAdes) (version 2) | ecosystem: Host-associated > Plants > Roots >...
ACCGTCATGTAGAGCGCGCCATTATTCTCGTAGAGACGGCTCGACGGCTCGATCTCGGCCATCTCTGCCTCGGTCGGGACGTTGAGCCCGACGCAGCGCTCGACGAGCTTTTCCTCCTCGTGCGTCGGCTCTTCCAGGTCGATCCAGGTCGCCCCGTCGGGGATCTTCTCAGAATTCGCTTCGACGATGCTTCCGTCGCAGCCCGGTCCGTACGTGCGCAGCATGGGCGCGTGTGTCCGCTGAACGGCAGTGCTTTGCAAGCCGGTTGGCTCTGCTAAGCCTCGATGTAATGACCCGCACCCGTCGAGCCGCGATTGCGGCGCTCGTCCTCATCGCCGCCGCCATTGCCATCCTGTTGGCGATGGGCCGCCATCCGATCTGCACCTGCGGGACCATCGACCTGTGGGTGGGCGGGCGGGACAGCCCGAAGACGAGCCAGATGCTCGCCGATTGGTACAGCCTGAGCCACATCGTCCACGGCCTCTTGTTCTACGCTGTCCTGTGGCTCGTGGCGCGGCGCTGGCCGGTTGAATGGCGCTTCCTCACCGCCCTGATAATCGAAGCCAGCTGGGAGATCGTCGAGAACACCCCGATGGTCATCGACCGATACCGCGAGGCGACGGCGGCGCTTGGCTATTCGGGTGACAGCATCCTCAACTCCGTCTCCGACATCAGCATGATGGCCATCGGCTTCCTTATCGCCCGCAAGCTTCCGGTGTGGGCGACGGTCCTGCTGCTCGTCGTCCTGGAACTCATCCCGCTCTTCGTCATCCGCGACAATCTTACGCTAAACGTCTGGATGTTGCTGTGGCCGGACAAGTCGATTGCCGCGTGGCAGGCCGCGGGGTGACGGCACGAACTTTCATGTTAAGCATTGAAGCGACATGAAAATCTTCGCGCTCGCCTGCCTCTCGCTGCTGGCCACAGCATCGCCCGCCGCCGCATCGGAAGTATTCGGCGGCATCTATGCACACGACGTCAAGACGCCGCTCGACAAGAGCGGAGTGGAAAGCGGCGCCGATATCCAGGTGGGATTCCGCGGCGGAAATATCGGCCTGACGCCGCTGCAGCCTTACGTGCTCGGCGCGGTGAACACTTCAGGTGACACGAGCTACGCGGCCGTCGGCCTGTCGGCCAAGTTCGGCAACAAGGTCTACGTTCGACCGGGCCTCGGCATTGCGGTCCACACCGGCTCGACGAAGAACTTCCAGGACCCCACCAACGATAAGATCGAGTTCGGCAGCCGCGTCCTGTTCGAGCCGGAGATCGGGGTCGGCGCTCGGCTCAATGACCGGCTCAGTCTCGAAGCGAGCTGGGTCCACATGAGCCACGCGCAATTGTTCGGCCGTCAAAATCCCGGCATCGACAATCTTGGCGTTCGGCTGAACCTGAAGCTCTAGAGCCCGCGCAGCTGGCTGAGCTCGCGCTCGAACACGGGCGCGGCCATCGACGCGACCGGCCGCAAGGTCGGGCTCGTGCCGTACCGTTCGTACTGACGATGGAATATCGCGGTCTGGCGCAGCAGAGTCGAAAGCTGCGTCACATAGGTTCGGGCCGGGTCCGGGCTCGCCGACAAGGCGTCGAACATCGCCTGATGCGCTGGGCTAAGCGCCGCCGCGGGCAACAAGTTCAATCGCCGGCCGGCAAATGAAAGCTGAGATCCAACGCCTTCCTGCTCGGACACGAACTGGCGAGCCGTATTTCCAATGGCTGAGTTGCCAGTACGCTCGGAGATCAGTTGCGACGCCTTGATGACGTAAAGCGACGCCGACGACGCCGTGGACACATATTGCGCGGGGCTGATCGATATCGAACGGACGACCGGTGGTCTTGACCGCTGCACTGGACGATACGGCTCTGGCGAGGGCGATGTGCCGCAGCCGGCAACGAGCAGGCCAAGCCCGGCAATGCCCGCCAAGTTCCTCATCGGCCCAGCATCCCTTCGGGCTTCACCACCCGGTCGAAGGTCGCCTCGTCAACGAGGCCGAGTTCGATCCCGGCTTCCTTCAACGTCTGTCCGGTCTTGTGCGCATGCTTGGCGATCGCCGCGGCATTGTCGTAGCCGATCTCGGGCGCGAGCGCGGTCACCAGCATCAGGGACCGGTTCATCAGATCGGCAATGCGCTTCTCGTCCGGCTCCGCGCCGTCGAGCATACGCTCGGTGAAGCTCTCCATTCCCGTGGCCAGCAGGTTGATCGAGCGGATCACGTTCGCCCCGATCAGCGGCTTGAACACGTTCAGCTCCATGTGGCCCTGAAGCCCGCCGACCGTGACCGCGACGTGATTGCCCATGACCTGCGCCGCGACCATGGTCAGCATTTCGGCCTGTGTCGGGTTGACCTTTCCCGGCATGATCGAGCTGCCCGGCTCGTTCTCGGGAAGCTTCAGCTCACCGAGCCCGCAGCGCGGTCCCGAGCCGAGCAACCGAATGTCGTTGGCGATCTTGCTGAGCGCCACCGCGATCACGTTGAGCACACCCGACAGCTCGACGAGGTCGTCGTGAGCGGCGAGCCCGGCAAACTTGTTCGGCATTGATGTGAAGGGCAGCTGCGTCAGCTGCGCGACTTCCCTGGCGAAGTCCTCGGCAAATCCCTTGGGCGCATTAAGGCCGGTCCCGACCGCCGTCCCCCCCTGCGCCAGCCGCAGCAAGCGCGGCATCACCCCCTCGACACGGGCGATGCAGTCCTCGACCTGCGCCGCATAACCCGAGAATTCCTGGCCGAGCGTCAGCGGAGTCGCGTCCTGCAGGTGGGTCCGCCCGATCTTGACGATCGAGTCCCAGCGCTGGGCCTGGTCGGCCAACCGCGCATGCATCATCTTCAGCGCGGGCAGCAGGCGCTTTTGCACCGCTCGCGCGGCGGCAATGTGCATCGCGGTCGGGAAGCTGTCGTTCGACGACTGGCCCTTGTTCACATGATCGTTGGGGTGAACCGGCTCCTTGCCCCCGCGCTTGCCGGTCAGGATCTCGTTGGCGCGGCCGGCGATCACCTCATTGGCGTTCATGTTCGACTGCGTGCCCGACCCGGTCTGCCAGATCACCAGCGGGAACTGGCTGTCGAGGTCCCCGCGCGCGACCTCCGCGGCCGCCTGCTGGATGGCTTCGGCAACATGCGCGTCGATCCCGCCGACCCGAGCATTCACCCGCGCCGCGGCCTGCTTGATGAAGCCGAGCGCATGCACGATCTCGATAGGCATCTGCTCGCGCGGCCCGAAGGGAAAGTTGCCGATCGACCGCTCGGTCTGGGCGCCCCAATAGGCATCGGCCGGGACCTGGATCGGTCCGAAGCTGTCGGTTTCGGTTCGGGTGTTTGGCATCGGTCCTCTGCGTCTAAATTCGCGAGAGGCTCCTGTTATTTTTTGCGCGTAAAGTCCACCGAGACGACGTTCGACCCGTCGTCCGCTTTCTCGATCTTCGGCATGTCGTTCTCGGCTACGTCATGCTCCTCGCTCGCATCATCGTCGCTCGCCTGGAAGGTTAGCGCGAACTCGACGGCGGGGTCGTGGAACTGGGTCACCGCAGCAAACGGCACGTGGAGCGTCGCCGGGACATCGCCAAACGACAGCCCCACGGTGAAATTGTCTTCCTCGACCTTGAGGTCCCAGAAGCGGTGCTGGAGGACGATCGTCATCTCGTCCGGGAATCGCTCCATCAAATGCTTCGGGATCGATACGCCCGGCGCCCGCGTCTTGAACGTGATGTAGAAATGATGCTCGCCGGGAAGCCCGCCCGACAGCTGCACCTCGCCCAATACGCGCCCGACAACCGCACGCAGCGCGTCCTGCACGATTTCGTCGTAGGGAATCAGGCTTTCAGGTGTCTCGTCGGTCATCGCCTGCCGTGGTAGCGGGCAGGCTTTCCCGGTCAAGCGGAGTCGTCCCTCATGGCTATCGATCCGACCCAACCCTATGACGATAACAACATTTTCGCCCGCATCCTTCGCGGCGAGCTGCCGTCCACGCCACTCTACGAGGACGAATACGCCTATGCATTTCCCGACATCAATCCCGCCGCTCCGACCCACGTCCTCGTGATTCCGAAGGGGCCATACGTCAGCTGGGACGACTTTTCGGAGAAGGCTTCGGATGCCGAAATCGCCGGCTTCGTCAGGGCCATCGGCAAGATCGCCCGCGATCATGTCGGCGAGGGATACCGCGTCCTCGCCAACGTGGGCGTGAACTCCGGCCAGGTCGTGCCGCACCTACATGCACATATCTTCGCCGGGCGGCCGCTGGGGCCGATGCTGGCGAGTTAGGGCGCTCGTCGAAGAGGGATTGCCCTGACGACCGCAGCCGTTAGGGTCGCGATACGGAATTTTGCTCAGAGGGGAGTAGCAATGGCCACAGCAGCACCGCAAAAGGGCGGAGCAGGCCGGATCAAGTCGCTGGATTCAATCCTCGCGACGGCCGAGAAGAAATCGCTCAAACGGTCGCTTGGCGCGTTCCAGCTGACCCTGTTGGGGATCGGCGCGGTCATCGGCACCGGGATCTTCGTTCTGACGGCGACCGCCGCCCAGAAGGCAGGCCCTGGCATGATGATCAGCTTCATCATCGCCGGCGCGGTCTGCGCGGTCGCGGCGCTCTGCTATTCGGAGCTCGCATCGATGGTCCCGGTCGCGGGATCGGCCTACACTTATTCCTATGCCGTGATGGGCGAGATTGTCGCCTGGCTCGTCGGCTGGGCCCTCATCCTCGAATATGCCTTGGGCGCATCGGCGGTCGCGGTCGGCTGGTCCGGGCACGTCGTGCCAGTGCTGGATTCCATAGGCATACACTTGCCTCACGCCTTGACGGTGGGTCCCAAGATTGAATGGGGCTTCCTGCAGGGTGGCGAGGTTGGCGGCATGTTCAACCTTCCTGCCGTCCTTGTGGTCGCCTTCGTCACCGCGTTGCTGGTGATCGGCACCAAGGAAAGCGCCACGTTCAATGCCGTGCTGGTGCTGATCAAGGTCGCGGCGCTGACGTTGTTTATCGCCGTTACCGTCCCGATGATTTCGGGTCACACAGCGAACTTCCAACCCTTTACCCCGCGCGGTTGGGGAAGCCCGCTAAGCTCGTCCGGCGCCGGCGTGCTGGGCGCAGCAGCCTCGATCTTCTTCGCCTACGTCGGCTTCGACGCCGTCTCGACTGCAGCGGAGGAAACCAAGAACCCGCAGCGTAACGTCCCGATCGGCCTGATCGGATCACTTCTCATCTGCACGGTCTTCTACCTGCTCGTCGCCGGCGGCGTGATCGGCGCTTATGGCGCGCAGCCGCTGTTCGACGGTGGCGTCGCGCTGAAGGAAGGCTCGCCGGAGCTTTACGGTTCGGCTGCCTGCCAGGCCGCGAACGCTCCCCTGGTCTGCTCGAAGGAGGCGCTCGCCTACGTCATGAAGCAGGTTTACAGCCCGACGCTGGGTAACCTGATCGGCCTTGCGGCGACCATCGCGCTGCCGTCCGTCGTGCTGCTGATGATGTACGGCCAGACCCGCATCTTCTTCGTCATGGCCCGCGACGGCCTGCTTCCGGAGAAGCTGGCGACCGTGCACGAGCGCTTCCGCACCCCGCACGTCGTCACCATTATCACCGGCGTGATCGTCGCCATCGCCGCCGCCTTCCTGCCGGTGGGCACGCTTGCCGATTATTCGAACGCGGGGACGTTGTTCGCTTTCGCGGCGGTGTCGCTTGGCGTGATGATCCTGCGCTTCACCGACCCATCGCGCCCGCGTCCGTTCCGCACACCGCTGCTGTTTGTAGTCGCGCCAGCTTCAATCCTCGGGTGCCTGCTGCTGTTCTTCAGCTTGGGCATCGAGTCCAAGGAGCTGTTCGTCTTCTGGACGCTGGCCGGCCTCGTCTTCTACTTCCTCTACGGCTACCGCCACAGCCACGTGGCTCGCGGTGTCACGGAAGTTCCGGAGCTGGCGGCGGATGCGCCCGGATCGATCGGCATCGCACCGATGCCGGGCGCTCCGGTCCCGCCGCAGGATCGCGAAGACTAAGCGGCCAATTCTCCAGCGAGCGCCCTGAGGTCAGCCTCGGGGCGCGCGCCATAATGCTGGATGACTTCAGCGGCTGCGATCGCGCCTAGCTTCAGCGATTGCTCCAGGCTCTTGCCGCGCGTGTAGCCGAACAGGAATCCGGCGGCGAACAGGTCGCCGGCGCCGGTCGTGTCGACGACTTCGCTCACCGGCTCGGCCTTGACCTCGACGGGCTCGCCACCGCGCGTCGCCAGCGCGCCATGTTCGCCGCGGGTCACGACGAGAGTCTCGACCTTGCCGCGAATGGCTTCGACCGCCGTGTCGAGATGGGCAACGCCCGCCAGCATCTCGATTTCGGCCTGGTTGGCGAACAGCACGTCGATCCGCCCGCCGTCGATCAGCTCGTTGAAACCGTCGCGATGACGGTCGATGCAGAAAGTGTCGGACAGGGTGAAGGCGACCTTCCGGCCAGCCTCGCGCGCGACCTCGATCGCGCGGATCATCGCGTAGCGCGGCGTCTCCGGGTCCCACAGATAGCCTTCGAGGTAGATCGCGGCCGCATCGCGGATCTGCTGCTCGTCGAGCGCGCCGGACGGCAGATGCTGAGCGGCACCAAGAAAGGTGTTCATCGTCCGGTGACCGTCCGGAGTCACCAGGATCATCGACCGGGCAGTCGGCACGCCAACGTCGAGCGCAGCAGTCGTGAACTCGACGCCCGCGGCCGTCAGGTCGTGGCGATAGAACTGGCCCAGCTGGTCGGGCGCGACCTGCCCTACGAACCCCGCGCGCCCGCCAAATGCCGATACGCCCGCTGCCGTATTACCAGCGCAACCGCCGCTGACCTGTCGCGCCGGGCCCATGTGCGAATAGAGCCGCTCGGCCTCCTCCGCATCGATCAGGCGCATCGAGCTCTTGGTCAGGCCCTCGGCCTCAAGGAACGCGTCGGTGGTGTCGGCGATAACGTCGACGATGGCGTTGCCGATGGTGAGGACGTCGAGGCGGGTGTCGGTCATGCAAGCTCCGGATGCGGGAAAGCGCGCCGCCTACCGGTGCATTCATTGCACCGCAACCTTGCGCGGCGAGGATGGGCCATGCATCGTCAGCTCATGCGTCGCTTGGTTCTCAGCCTGACCCTGGTCATTGCCGCCTGCGCTCCGCGCGTCGAAACCCCGCCTGTCGTCTCGCAGCCCGTGCCGGTGCCTCAGCCGGAAAGAGCGCGGCCAAGCGTCCTGACCGGCCTGTCGGCGCAAGAGCTGGTGCAGCATCTGGGCCATCCTGCGCTCCAGATCCGTGAGGGCACGAGCCTCAAACTGCAGTTCCGTTCACCGCGATGCGTGCTCGACGCCTTCCTGTATCCGCCGGAGAACTCGGCCAACGGCGTGCTACGTGTGACTTATATCGACACGCGCCTGCCGTCGGGCGCCGCGGCCGATCAGGCGGCCTGTATCTCGGCCCTCGAAAACCCGAGCTGAGCCAAGGCCCATTGCGCCGCCTCGGCGATGACCGGGTCAGGATCGTTCAAATGAGCGCGCACTGAAGGCTCCAGCGTAGGGTCGCCGCTGTTGCCCGCCGCAATCAGGCAGTTGCGGATCATCCGCTTCACACCGATGCGCTTGATGGGCGACCCGGAGAACATCTCGCGGAAGCTCGCGTCGTCGAGCGCCAGGAGGTCCGCGAGGCGCGGCGCAGCCAGCTCGGCCCGCGGCAGGAACGCGCGGTTGGCAGCTGCAGCATTGGCGAACCGGTTCCACGGGCACACCGCAAGGCAATCGTCGCAACCGTAGATCCGGTTGCCAATGGCCGACCGAAATTCGTCGGGGATCGGCCCGTCATGCTCGATGGTGAGGTAGGAGATGCATCGCCGCGAATCGATCCGGTGCGGACCGTCGAACGCATTCGTCGGACAGGCATCGAGGCATCGGCTGCATGTCCCGCAATGCTGGCCGTGATCGGATGGCACATCGGGCTCCAGCTCGACGCTGGTCAGGATCACGCCGAGGAACAGCCAGCTGCCATGTTCGCGCGAGACGAGGTTGGTGTGTTTTCCCTGCCAGCCGATCCCCGCCGCCTGCGCCAACGGCTTCTCCATCACCGGCGCGGTGTCCACGAACACCTTCAGCTCGCAGCCGGCTTCTTCGGCGAGCCACCGGCCGAGCGCCTTCAGCGCCTTCTTGAGCGTTTTGTGATAATCGCCGCCCTTCGCATAGACCGAGATGCGCCCGAGCTCGGGCCGCTCACCCAGCGCCAACGGATCGGACGCCGGCGCATAGCTCATCCCCAGCGCGATCGCCGACTTCGCCTCGGGCCACAGCGCCTGCGCGCTGACGCGATGATGCGCGCGCTCTTCAATCCAGCCCATCGTTCCGTGATGGCCGGCCTCGATCCAGGACCTGAGGTCGACGCCCGCTGCATCCGCCGCGTCGGCGCGCGCGAAGCCGCAGGCAGAAAAGCCAAGCTCAGCGGCCTTCGCTCTTATTGCTTCCTCAAGGCTTTGGCCCGTATGCACGCGATGCCCTTAGTCGCTTCCAACGCAGTTTCGCAGGAAATTCAGTGCTTCAGCAGGTCCAGCCAGCTTCGACCTCGACCGGACCCGCTGTCGAAGCCGTCAACCTTATCAAGGATTTCGGCGCGACTCGCGCGGTCAACGGGGTCAGCCTGACCGTCCCGACCGGGAGCATCTACGGCCTGCTCGGTCCCAACGGCGCGGGCAAGACGACCACCATCCGCATGCTGCTCGGGATCATCGACCCGTCGGAGGGGAGCCGTGTGGTGCTCGGCCGCAACCGGCCGCTCGAGGCAGCGCAGGAGATCGGCTATTTGCCGGAGGAGCGCGGCCTATATCCCGCCATGCACGCCCGCGACGCCATCGCCTTCATGGGTGCGCTCCGGGGCCTGCCGCTGCGCGAGGCCCGCCGCCGCGCCGATGTCCTGCTCAAAGAGCATAACCTCGGCGATTGGGCGAAGAAGCCGATCCGCACCCTGTCGAAAGGCATGGCACAGACCGTCCAGCTGCTCGGCACCATCATCCACAAGCCCAAGCTGATCGTCCTCGACGAACCTTTCTCCGGCCTCGACGCAATCAACCAGGCCAAGCTCGAAGAGCTCATCCGCCGCGAGGCCCGCGCCGGCGCGACAATCATCTTTTCGACCCACGTCATCGCCCACGCCGAGCGCCTGTGCGAGCGCGTGGCGATCATCGCCAAGGGCAAGATCGCCTTCGACGGCCGCGTCGACGAGGCGCGCGAGATGCTTCGCCCCATCGTCCGGTTGACAACGCGCGAACGCGACGGGCCGTGGCGTTCCGCCATCCCGGCCGCATCGCGCACCGAGGGCAACCATTTCGTGTTCGAGCTTCCCGAAAGCGGGCCGGAGCCGTTGCTCAAGGCCCTGATCGACGGCGGCGCGGGCATCGAGGCGCTGGCGATCGAACGTCCCGGACTCCACGACGCGTTCGTCGCCATCGCCGGCAAATCCGCCGCGGCGGAAATGGCCCAGGAGAAGCCGCAATGACCAAGCTCCTGCGCGGCGCCTTCGTCATCGGCCGCCGCGATTTCTCCGCGACGGTGCTGTCGAAGACCTTCCTGTTCTTCCTGCTCGGCCCGATCTTCCCGCTGCTGTTCGGCGTCGTCTTCGGCGGCATCGGCGCGACCGTCGCCAATTCGCGTCAGAAGCCGGTCGTCGCAGTGGTCGCGTCGGAGGCCGATTTCAATCGCCTCGATGCCGCCCGGGACCGGCTCGCCACGGCGATCGACGATGAGCATGTGATCCGGCTCAGCCGCTTCGACCCTGAGCCTAACCCCAATGCCCAGCGCGCCCACCTGCTGGCGTCGAAGGACCCGCCGGTGCAGGCGGTTCTGACCGGTCTTCCCGATCACCCGCAGCTCACTGGTGGCATCAAGCGGGACGGCACGACCGCCGGCCAGCTGCGAATCCTCCTCGCTGATCTGGAAGGCGACGCGCAGGCGGAGCCGGCACTCGCCGTCGATCACACGGACACGAGCACCGCCAACACCTCGCGCGATCTCGCGCTGACCGGCCAGGCCGCGCAGACGGCGCTGTTCTTCTTCACGCTGCTGCTGTCGACGATGCTCCTGTCCCAGCTGGTCGAGGAGAAATCCAACAAGATCATCGAGGTTGTCGCCGCCGCCGTTCCGATCGAGTCCCTATTCGTCGGCAAGCTGTTCGCAATGCTGGCAGCCTCGATTCTGGGCCTGATCGTGTGGATTTCGGCCGGCGCGGCAGTGCTGGCGTCCTTCAAGGGCCTCGGCGCGCTGCCAACTCCCGAGATGGGGTGGCCCACCTTCCTGACGCTGGTGATCCTTTACTTCGGAATGAACTACCTGATCCTCGGCGCCCTCTTCCTGACCATCGGCGCGCAGGCCTCGACGGTTCGTGAAGTGCAGACGCTGTCGATGCCGGTGACGTTCGGGCAGGTGCTGATCTTCGGCCTCGCCGCGACCGCCGTCGGCTCGCCCAATTCCACTCTCGCCGAGGTCGCCGCGATCTTCCCCTTCTCGTCGCCGCTGACGATGGTCGCTCGGGCGGCGGAGCAGCCCGGCCTGATGCAACACGTCATCGCGCTTGCCTGGCAGGCTTTGTGGGTCGCGATCATCCTGAAGCTCGGCGCCAGCCTCTTCCGCAAGACGGTGCTGAAATCCGGCCCCCGAACGAAGTGGTTCCGCTTCGGCCGCGCCTAAGCGAGCGCCGCTTCCGCCTCTTTCGTCAGCCATTGCTGCATTGCCGTGTATGGGAAGGGCCCATGGCTGACCCGGGCAATCCCGGCGCTTGCCCACTGCGCCCGGCTCGGCCCGCCGGGCAGGTGCATGGCATTGACGGGCAGGCCGACCGTCTTCGTGATACGCTTGACCAGCGCTAGATCGCCAAGCCCCGGGATGAAATAACCGTTTCCGCCGGCGCCCGAATAAGCCTTCCCGCGTTCGATCGCCTCGTCGACGAACTGCGCGTGGTCTTCGGGCTTGGCCTTCAGGAACAGGTCGGTGCGCAGGTTGATGAAGAAGTCCTGACCCACGCCGGCGCGCAGCGCTGCAATTCGCTCGACCTGGTCTCCAACACCGTAGAGCCGATCGGTCCCGACGATCTGGTCCTCGAAGTTGCAGCCGATCGCACCCGTTTCCTTCAGGCGGCGACCGTTCGCCGTGAGGCCACTTGAATGCTCGGCGTATCCGCCTTCGAAGTCGACCGTCACTGGTAAGGCGACAGCCTTCGCGATCCGCGCAGCGTTGGCCAGCGCGAAGTCCAGCGGGACTTCCTGCCCGTCCCCGAACCCGTTCGCCATCGACACTGAGGCGCTGCCCGTGGCGATCGCCTTAGCGCCGGACTTTTCAACTGCGATGGCGCTGCCGGCATCCCATGCATTGAACAGCACCAGTGGGTCGCCGGCGATGTGGAGTTTTGCAAAATCCTCGAACTTGCTCATGATGGCTTACGCCCTGCTGGATGAGCAGGCTCATTGGAGCGGAACGGCCGTTCACGCCTCCCGATTCTTGCGCCCAACACCCAAGCTTAGCTTATGGCCTGACGCGCCATCTGCTCGAGCGTCGCCATCAAAGCGCGGTGCGGGAACGGCCCGTGGCTGATCCGCGCCACGCCGGCTACCGCCCAGACCTTCTTGTCCGGCGCTCCGGGGAAAGCGATGACGTTCAACGGTAACGGCACTTCGCGAACCACGCGCTCAATCTGCGCCGGATCGCCAAGCCGCGGAACGAAGAAGCCGCTCGCCCCGGCATCAGCGAACGCTTTTCCACGCTCGACTACCTGGTCGATCAGCGCATCGTCATAGGTCTGCGTCTTCAGGAACAGGTCGGTGCGTGCATTGATGAAGAACTGGTCGCCGACCGCACGCCTGATCGCTTCGATTCGGCGCACCTGCAGGTCGAGCGGATGCAGCCCTTCACCGCCGATCACCTGGTCCTCGAAATTGCAGCCGACCGCGCCAGTGTCGGCAAGCTGCCCGACATTGCCCGCGACCTCCGCCGGTTCGATCGCATAGCCGCCCTCGAAATCGACCGTCAGCGGAAGGTCGATCGAGTCCATGATCCGCCGCGCATTGGCGAAGGCGAACTCCATCGGCACCTGCTGTCCGTCCGGCCAGCCGTTCGCGTCCGCGACTGGATGGCTGCCGGTCGCCAGCGCTTTCGCTCCGGCTTTCACGACCGCAAGGGCGCTCCCGACGTCCCAGATGTTGTAGAGAATGACGGGGTCGCCAGGCACGTGGAGTGCGGCGAAGGTTTCGAATTTGGTCGCCATGCCCGCCGCCTAGGCCCGCGCTTATGTCGGCGCAACGACCTTTGGCCCCTGTCATAAAACTGAAACAGAAGCGTCACAGGGCGGACTCCGTTCAATCGCTAGGGCCGTTCCCGGGAACAGTTCCGGACAATTGGAGAGAAAGCTCGTGAGAAGGATCCTGATCGCGTTGCCGCTGGTGGCGCTCGTTGCGGCCTGCGGAAAGACTGGCGGCACTGGCGGAGGCGGTTCGTCGAGCGACATTCACATCGTCGGCTCGTCGACGGTATATCCGTTCACGAAGGCGGTCGCCGAGCAGTTCATGCGTGCCAATGCAGGCATCAACGTCACGGTCGAATCGACCGGCACGGGTGCGGGCATGAAGCTGTTCTGCGCTGGCGTCGGCGGCAAGTATCCAGACATCGAGGACGCGTCGCGCGCGATCAAGAAGAGCGAATATGACACCTGCGTCCAGAATGGCGTGAAGCAAATCATCGAAGTGCCGGTCGGCATCGACGGCCTGACGATCATCGAAGCCAACAACGGCCCGGCGATGAACCTGACGCAGGCCGACATTTACAAGGCGCTCGCCGCCAATCCGTTCGGCAAGGGCCCGAACAAGGCGCAGACCTGGAAGGACGTGAACCCGGCGCTTCCGGCCATCAAGATCCGCGTCCTTGGCCCGCCGCCGACCTCCGGCACCCGCGACAGCCTTGCTGACCTCTACCTGACCAAGGGCTGCGACACCGATCCGGCGATGAAAGACCTCG
>Ga0207648_10005330_pt1 | contig 12962 bp, 13 predicted proteins | sample KBSMisM32_FD_184310 | JGI IMG/M metagenome (GOLD analysis project Ga0207648, IMG submission 184310) | Miscanthus rhizosphere microbial communities from Kellogg Biological Station, Michigan, USA - KBS Miscanthus M3-2 (SPAdes) (version 2) | ecosystem: Host-associated > Plants > Roots >...
GATCGCGAGTCTCGACGAGGGCTGAGGCGGCGCGCCGGGCGGACCGGAACGGGCGGGACCGTCGCAGTACGGATGGGTGATACGGCCTACCCCCGGTGCTACCCTACAGTCGCCGTATGAGCGCCAAGAGCGCCGGCCTCCGGGGAGGATCCGACCGCGTGACCACTGATCTCGAAGCCAACGCTGCGCCCGCGCCCGCCGCACGCGGGTGGCGACTCGACACCGATAACGGGAGCATGGCGCCGAGATCCGCCCTCGACGTCCTCGTCGACCTCAATGAACGGGTCACGACGGGTCAACTCGCGGAGTACCAGCCGGTCCCGCTCGGCTTCACGCCGATGGACAAGACCATCGGCTCGGGGCTGCGCGCCGGCGAACTGCTGCTGATCGGCGGTGCCCAGGGCACCGGCAAGACCACGATGGCGCTGCAGATGGCGCGCAACATCGCGTCGGGCGGCCAGGCCAACGTCCTCTATCTGTGCTTCGAGCACGACGAGGCCTACCTGATGAACCGGCTCATCGCGATGGAGTCGGCCCTCGCCCACCTGCCGCACAAGACCGGCGCGATCAAGATCCAGGATGTTCGCAAGGAGATCCTCGGCACGTGGATGGCGGAGGGCGCCGCGACGCCGCAGCTCGCCAACAACCCGCGCCTGCGCCCGTCGCTCGATCGCATCGCGCGCTACGGCCAGAACCTGTTCCTGCTCCGTGGCTCGCAGACCGCGAGCACGATCGACAACATCCGCAAGCTCGTCCAGCAGCACCGCGCCCTGTCCGGCGACCGACGCCTCGTCGTCTTCGTCGACTACATGCAGAAGGTGCCCCAGGTCCCGGAGCCCGAGAACGAGTCGGAGAAGGTCACCTACATCGTCAACGGCCTCAAGGACATCGCCCTGTCCGAGGACGTGCCGATGGTCTCGATCGTCGCCGCCGACAAGGAAGGGCTGAAGGCCAGCCGGCTGCGCAACTTCCACCTGCGCGGCTCGTCGGCGATCAACTACGAGGCCGACATCATCCTGATCCTCAACGAGAAGTACCACATCGTCGCCAAGGTCAACATCGAGTTCAACCCGTACCAGGCGCAGCGCTTCCGCGACTGGGTCGTGATCTCGGTCGAGAAGAACCGCGGCGGTCAGGACAACGTCGACCTCGAGTTCGAGAAGCACTTCGAGTTCTCCTGCTTCGACCCTAACGGTCGAACGGTGCAGGAGAAACTGATCGAAGAGCGGCTGTACAACGATTGACCCTCGCGCCGACACGGCGCGAGGCTGGGTGTCGCCACCCGTTTCGGGGAGCGTCCCGCGCTCCTAGGCTCCGACGATGACCGAAGGAGCGTCGATGAACGCTGAGCAGGTGACCGTGCGCGAGCACGGTAATGCCTACAACCTGTTCATCCTCGTCCTCACGCTGTTCTCGCTCGTGGTCATGGTGCTGCTCCTGCTGCCCCTCGACGCGGAGTCGAGGCAGCTGCTGCAGGCCTATGACTTCGTCATCTGCATGATCTTCCTGGGCGACTTCGCGTACTCGCTGACCGGATCACATCCTCGCCGTCAGTACTTCATCTACGAGCGTGGATGGCTCGACCTCCTTGGCTCGATCCCGACCCTCGGGTTCTTCGAATTCACGGCGCTGTTCCGGTTGGCGCGCATCAGCCGACTGGCGCGGGTGACCCGCTTGCTTCGGGGCAACAACCGCCGGGAGCTGGTCCGGGACATGATCGCCAACCGAGGTCAGTACGCCTCGTTCATCACGATCCTCGCGGCGGGGATGATCCTGAGCACCGCGAGCTTCCTCGTCCTCCAATTCGAGAGTCGCTCGCCGGACTCGAACATCAAGACCGGATCGGACGCGATCTGGTGGGGCTTCGTCACGATCACGACCGTCGGGTATGGCGACCGCTTTCCGGTGACCCTGGCCGGTCGACTGGTGGGACTGTTCGTGATGCTCACCGGTGTCGGCATCATCGCGGCGCTCGCGAGCATCCTGGCGAGCCTGCTCGTGCCTCAACCGCCTTCCGACGAGGAGGCACCCGAGCCGACCGAGGCAGTCCCCGAAGCGTCGCGCCTCGCCGACGAGATCGCGGCGCTGCGCTCCGAGGTCGCCGAGCTTCGAGCCGACCTGCGTCGCTGACGCGGGCGGCGCGTACGGGCGCCGCGTACCCTGCTCGCATGGCGGACGAGACCGAGAAGGAACGCGTCGACCGCGAGCTGATCGAGCTCCTCAACGAAGTCCGGATCGCGCTTCCCGGCGTCCAGGTGCTGTTCGCCTTCCTGTTGATCCTGCCGTTCCAGCAGGGGTTCGCGAAGACCTCGGATCTCGATCGCGGCATCTACATGTTCGCACTGCTCTTCAGCGCGACGGCAGCCGCGCTGTTCATCGCGACGTCGGCATACCACCGTCTCAACTTCCGGCGGAACGTGAAGGAAGAGATGCTCTTCGATTCCAACAAGCTGATGGTCGCCGGCCTCGTTTGCACCGCGATCGGCATCGCCTGTGCGGTGTTCCTTGCCGTCGACGTCGTCCAAGGAACGATGGCGGCGGTATCGGCGACCGTCGCGACGACCTTGGTCTACGGAGTCCTGTGGCTGGCACTCCCGCTGGCTCGGCGCGGCGAACCTGAGCGGTGAACCACTCCGTCGCGCTTCCTATCGATGGCCCTCCCCGATGGTTCGATCCATCACGTCATCAGCGCTTCGTTCCAGACGGGCGGCGACGTCGTCGGCGACGGCCAGCACCTGTGGGTCAGCGCGATCGATGACCGCCTGGTGATCCGACTCGACGTCCCGCCGGAGGCGTGAACCGGGGCACGGTATCGTGCTCGCATGCGCACCCCAGGCGACTACCCGGATGTCATCGAAGTCGTGGTCGAGATCCCACGTGGATCTCGCAACAAGTACGAGTTCGACGAGACGGCCGGGGTCTACCGGCTCGATCGGGTCCTGAGCAGCGCGGTCTTCTACAACTTCGATTACGGCTTCGTCGAGGAAACGCGCGCCGGTGACGGCGACCACACGGACGCCCTGCTGGTGATCGACGAGCCCACCTTCACGGGCTGCCACGTCTGGGCGCGGCCCATCGGCGGTCTCGAGATGCGCGACGAGAAGGGCTACGACTTCAAGGTGCTCTGCGTCGCGCTCGGCGATCCGCATCAGCAGCACATCGAGCAGCTCGACCAGGTCCGACCGCACCGCCTCGTCGAGATCGAGCAGTTCTTCGCGACCTACAAGGCGCTCGAGGACAAGGCCGTCGACGTCATCGGCTGGAAGGACCGCGAGAAGGCGCTCCAGGTCCTCCGCGACGACCGCCGGACATGGCAGCGCGAGGTCGAGGCCAAGGCCGACGTCCCTTGAGCGGCCGCCGCGTCGATCGGTATCGCCCCGACCAGAGCGTGCCCGGCCAGCGCCTGTTCGTCGGTGTGCCGCTGCCGCATGAAGCGGCATCCCAGATCGAGTCGATCGTCGAGCGTGTACGGGCGATGCCGCTTGCGGAGGGAGCGCGCGATGTCCGTTGGGTGCGCCTCGACGGGCTGCACCTAACGCTGCGTTTCCTCGGTCCGACACTGCCGGACCGCGTCGATGCCACGGTCGATGCCGTCGCGCAGGCCGCCCGGTCGGCGCCAGGTCCGTTCGAGATCGAGCTCGCCGGTGCCGGCTCGTTCCCGCCGGGTCGACGACCACGGACACTGTGGATCGGCCTGGAAGCTGGCGCGGAACCACTCGGCGATCTGGCCCGATCGACGCAGAACGCCCTCCAGGACGCCGGCTGGCCAGCCGAGGAGCGTCCGTTCCGCCCGCACCTGACGGTCGCCCGTTCCGACGGCGTCGCCGCGGGAGCGATGGTCGCCGATCGGCTCGCGACGGCGATGGCCGATCGCCGGATCCGGGCCGAGATCGACCGGCTCGGCCTGTTCGAAAGCATCACCGGCGGCGGCCCCGCCCGATACGTCCCAGTAGCACTCTTCGCCCTCGGTGGATCGCGCGGAGCGGATGACGACGTGTACCATCAGCGGGCCCCTGACCTGTCCGAAGTGGAGTTTCGGATCGACTCGTGACGTCCGCCCAACGCGCCCGACTCGTCCTGAGCCTCGGCATCCTGAACCTCGTGCTCGCGACGATCGTGCTCGGCGCCGGCGGGCTCGGCCTGTCGCAGCGATCGACGTCCCCGTCACCACCGCCGGTCGCCGTCGTGCCCACGCCGACGCCTGCATCGACGGGCGGGACAGGCGCATCCGGGACTCCGGGCGGGACGAGCGCACCCTCGGGCGGCTCGATCACCGCGCCGTCCGGCACACCCTCGTCGAGCCCGACGGCGACGCAGACCGGAAGCGTTCTTGCCCCGGCCACCCCGACGCTCGTCCCGATCGCGACTGGCACGCCGACGACCGTCCAGCCCACACCGGCGCCGGTCGGCACCCCGACCTCGACCGAACGACCGGCACAGCCGCCGACGCCGACGCCAGCGCCGACCGCGGCGCCCACTGCGCGGCCCACGCCCGCCCCGACCCCTCGCCCGACGGCGCAGCCGACCCCCAACCCGACCCCTCGCCCGACGGCGCAGCCGACCCCCAACCCGACCCCGCGGCCGACCGCTCAGCCGACGCCTAAGCCCACGCCGAAGTCCACAGCCGATCCGACGCCGCGACCCACACAGGTCGTCGTGAACCCGCCGAAGGCCGACAGGGACCACCCACCGTGCCCGACCAAGTGGGGTCCGCCGCCGGGCCATTCGAAGGTCGGCGGTGAGCACCATCCGTGCGGCAAGGCGAAGGGCCAGAGCACGTCCGGCAAGGGCACGAAGGGCGGCATCATCCTGGTCCTGCCCATGACGCTGATGAGCGCGGCGTACGCCGTCCGACCCCAGCGGTTGCGCCTTCGCCGCCGCTCGCGCTAGGCTCGCGGCCCCGACCGCTCCACCTCACGGCGGCGGGACCTCCGGGAGGGTCACGGATGTCTGCCATCGCCGCTGGTCCGCGTCAGACGAAATTCGTCCTCGACGAGAGCCGTATCCCGAGGTCCTGGTACAACATCGCGGCGGACCTGCCGGAGCCGGCGCCGCCCGTCCTGCATCCCGGGACCGGCCAGCCGATCGGCCCGGGCGATCTCGCGCCGCTGTTCCCGATGGAGCTGATCAAGCAGGTCGTCTCGACCGAACGGGAGATCGAGATCCCCGATGAGGTCCGGGAAGCCTATGCACTCTACCGGCCGAGCCCGCTGTACCGCGCGCACCGGCTCGAGAAGGCGCTCGATACGCCGGCGCACATCTACTACAAATACGAGGGCGGAAGCCCGTCCGGTAGCCACAAACCCAACACCGCCCTTCCCCAGGCGTTCTACAACAAGGCCGAAGGCGTGACCCGGATGGCCACCGAGACCGGTGCCGGCCAGTGGGGCAGCGCGCTCGCCTTCGCGGGGTCGGTCTTCGGTCTCGACGTCAAGGTCTTCATGGTCCGCGCCAGCTACGACCAGAAGCCGTACCGGCGGATCCTGATGGAAACGTACGGCGCGGAGGTCGTCCCAAGCCCGAGCCCGGACACGCAGTACGGCCGGGAGGTCCTCGAGGCGACGCCCGACAACACGGGTTCACTCGGTATCGCCATCAGCGAGGCGATCGAGGACACCGTCTCGCACCCGGGCACCAAGTACTCGTTGGGCTCGGTCTTCGATTTCGTGCTCCTGCATCAGACCGTGATCGGTCAGGAGTCGATCGAGCAGATGGGCATGGCCGGCGAGGAGCCGGATGTGATCATCGGTTGCGCAGGCGGTGGCTCCAACTTCGCCGGGCTGACATTCCCGTGGCTGGGCCGGACGTTCCGTGGTGGGCGCAAGTACCGCGTCATCGCCGCGGAGCCCGAGGCCGCTCCGAGCCTCACGAGGGGCACGTACACGTATGACTTCGGTGACACGGCGCAGATGACGCCGCTGATCAAGATGCACACGCTCGGCCACGACTTCATCCCCGAGCCGATCCATGCCGGCGGTCTGCGCTACCACGGCATGTCCCCACTGGTCAGCCTGCTCAAGGAGGGCGGCCACATCGAGGCGCAGGCCGTCCACCAGCGCTCGGCGTTCGAGGTGGGTGTGCAGTTCGCGCGGGCCGAGGGCATCCTGCCCGCGCCCGAGCCGACGCATGCCATCCGCGCCGCGGTCGACGAGGCCCTCGCGGCCAGGGAAGCCGGCGAGGCCCGCGTCATCCTGTTCAACCTATGCGGCCACGGTCACTTCGACCTGTCGGCGTACGAGCGGTATCTCGATGGAACGCTCGAGGACTACGAGTACCCGCGCGAGAAGGTCGAGGCCGCGCTCGCCGGCCTGCCTGCCGTCGGCTGATCGGAAAGGGCTGATCGACACCCGTGCCGCATCTCGCCTGCTGGTCATGCGGGCGCCAGATCTATACCGTCTCGCCGCTCGATTCGCTGTTCTCTGAGGAGCGCCGTTGCCCGCGTTGCGGCGCATTCCTCAACCCGGAACGGCGTGGCGAGGAACGGCGCGAACGGAATCGCCGCCAGAACCCGCCGGACAGCCCGGGGCCGCCCGACGGGGTCGAACGGCGCATCGCGGAACGTCGCATCGGTAGGAGGCGATCGACGCCGAGCTAGAGGCGATGCGGCGGCTTCGGCGACGCGTCTCGGTCGTGCCGCCCGGCTGCGATACTCGGCCCGATGCGCATCGCGTTCCTCGGCTTCGGGTTGATCGGCGGATCCATCGCCCGCGGACTCCGTGAGCGTGGCTCCGACGGCGACGGGATGGAGCTCGTGGCCTGGTCACCGAGCGGGGAGGGCCCGGCAGCGGCCGTCCGCGACCGGGTCATCGACGCCGCGGCTCCGACGGCTCTCGCGGCGCTCGACGGCGCCCATCTCGTCGTGCTCGCCGGTCCTGCCCCGACCGTGCTCGAGGAGCTCGACGCGCTTGCCGGTCCGTGGCGCTCGGCCCTCGCACCGGATGTCGTGATCACCGACGTCGCCAGTACCAAATCAGCGATCGTCGCCCGCGCGGCCGAGCTCGGGCTGCGGTTCGTCGGCGGGCACCCGATGGCCGGCCGAGAGACGAGCGGGTACGCGTCGGCCGAACCCGGGCTGTTCGTGGACCGGCCATGGGTCGTCGTGCCGGGCACGGCCGACGATGCCGCGAGCGAGCACGTCGAGGGCCTCGCTCGGGCCGTGGGCGCCCGACCGATGCGGATGGATGCCGCCGACCATGACGCCGCCGTCGCCGCGATCTCGCATCTGCCGCTCGTCCTGGCGGTGTCCTTGGTCGAAGCCGTGGCCGGCGGACCCGGGTCGGACCGCGCTGGATGGCCGGCCGCGGCCGAGCTTGCCGCGACCGGATGGCGCGACATGACACGCCTTGCCAGGGGCGACGTCGAGATGGGGAGCGGGATCGTGTCGACCAACGCCGGCCCGATCGCTGAGCGGATCCGTGACGTGATCGAGATCCTGCAGGCATGGCTCGACGACCTCGACACGGTCGATGGACCGGACCCAGCCGCCATCGAGGCGCGCCTGCGTGACGCGCGAGAGCGGCTGGACTCGATGGCTCGATGACGGACCTCGAGGTCGAGCATGTCCTCGTCGTGCCGCGCGACCTCGTGCCCGACCAGGCATCGTGGTATGGCCTGCGGACGGAGGGGATCGACGCATTCCTCGCGGTCGTCACGGACCACGGCCGCTACGAGCCGCGGGCGGCGATGGAGGTCGATCCGAGCTTCAAGCAGATCATCCCGTACCTCGTGCTGCGCGACGCCGAACGCTATTTCCTGATGCGGCGGACGAAGGCCGGCGGGGATGCCCGGCTGCACGACCGCTGGTCGATCGGCGTGGGCGGGCACGTGGACCCGGGCGACGACGGCTTGGCGGGTGGGCTCCGGCGTGAGTGGCATGAGGAGCTGGTCGCAGAATTCGAGCCGGTCTTCACGCCCTATGCGCTGCTGAACGACGACACGACCGAGGTCGGTGCTGTCCACCTCGGGGTGGTCATCCTCGCGGAGGCCGAGGGACGGCCGGTCAGCGTTCGCGAGACCGAGAAGCTGTCCGGAGCCTTCGCGACCCCGGCGGAGATCGCCGCGGGCGCCGAACACCTCGAGACCTGGAGCCGGATCGTGTTCGACGCCCTCGAGACGGCCGGGACGACGCCGCGTCGATGATCAGGCGAGCGATGGCGGCATCGGCTGCGGCGGCCGTTTCGGTCGTGGGGCTGCGCGCGCTCGGACGACGCGCCGGCGATCGATTGCTGGATGCGCCGCGTGTGGCACCGGGGGAAGCCGGGATCACCGCTCAGCTCGATGCGCTCGGTGGGGAGGTCATCAGGCTTCGGTCCCGCGACGGTCTCCGGCTCGCCGCTCGCTGGCTCCGGGCCGAGGCCGGTGACACCGACTGGACGCCCGATCCCTATGAGGCGATCCTCGTGCTTCACGGCTACTCGGGGTCTGTCGCGCCCGACCTCGTCGAGTACGCCCCGTTCCTGCGGCGGACGGCCAACGTCCTCGGCCTCGATTTCCGAGGACACGGCGACTCGGATGCCGGTCCCTCGACCTTCGGGATGCTCGAGGTCGAGGACATCGCCGGTGCTCTCGCCTGGCTCGGTGAGCGCGGCATCCGGCGCGTCGGCCTGTTCGGCACGTCGATGGGCGGCATGGCGGCGATCACCGCCGTCGCGGTCCTCGGCGACGGGACGCTGGCTGCCGCGGATGCCTCCGTCGACGCTACCCAAGCCGAGCTCGACGCACCGCGCCCGGTGATCGCCGCGGTCGTCGCCGAGTCGGTCAGCCCGGAGGCGGAGCTCGCGGTCGCGAACCGGGTGGGCACCCCGCTGCGGCACTTCCTCGCCGCCCGCGCCTTCGACGGCGCGACGCGACGGCTCGGTGCGGACCCACGCGACACGGAGCCGATGCGTGTCATCGGTCTCGTGGCACCTGTCCCGCTGCTGCTGATCCAGGGCGAGGCGGACACGACGGTCCCGCTCGAGGATGCCCGACGACTTGCCGCGGCAGGCGGACCGACCGCCGCGCTGTGGACCGTCGCCGGCGCCGATCACAGCCGCTCCCACGCGACCGCCCCACAGGACTATGAGCGTCGCGTGACGGACCATCTACGGATGGCGTTCCGCGCCGCTCGCGACCACGATCTGCGCGACCGGGAACGCGACCTATAATCGCGACTCCGGGGTGGCTAGGGTCGACCCCGGTGCTCCTCGCGGTGATGCCCTGGAGGTCAGATGGCAGCCAAGATCCTCGTCGTCGATGACGATCCGAACGTCCAGCGACTGCTCCAGTACACGCTGAAGCAGGAGGGCTATGACGTCGTCATCGCGGGGGACGGCGCCGAAGGGTTCCGACTGTGGGGTCAGGAGATCCCCGATCTCGTCCTGCTGGACGTCATGCTGCCCAAGCTCGACGGGTATCAGGTCGCCCAGAAGATCCGCGAGCAGGAGGCCGGCGCCTCGCACGTGCCGATCATCATGCTCACGGCCGAGCGCGAGGTCGAGCAGAAGGTCCGTGGACTTCGTGCCGGGGCCGACGACTACCTCATCAAGCCATTCCACCCGGCCGAGCTGCTCGCCCGTATCAAGAGTCTCCTCGCGCGCTTCGCGCCGCGCGACACGCTCCTGGCTCGCCCGCCGATGGGGCGGATCCAGGCCTTCTATGGCGCGAAGGGTGGCGTCGGCACGACCACCATCGCGATCAACGCGGCGATCGCGTTCCACCGTGAGCTTGGGCGCAAGGTGTGCCTCGTCGATGGCAATCTCCAGTTCGGCGACCACCGCGTCTTCCTCGACCTCGGGCTCGATCGCAAGAGCATCGTCGATATCGTCACGGCGCCCTCGATCGATGCGGACCTGATCCGCAACGTCATCGTCAAGCACGACTCCGGCATCGACCTGCTGCTCGCGCCGCCCTCGCCGGAGACCGCCGAGCTCGTCCGACCCGAGCACCTGCCGTTCATCACGGACCAGCTGACATCGATGTACGACTACATCCTGGTCGACGTCGACAAGCGGCTCGACGACGTCAACCTCGGTGTCTTCGAGGCCGCCGAGACGGTGTTCGTCGTGATGACGGCCGACCTCTCATGTCTCAAGAATGTCCGGCTCATCCTCGAGACGATGGGGCACCTGGGCTACGGACCCGAGAAGGTCCAGCTGGTCCTCAACCGCTCGAACGCGTTCACCGGCATCAACGTGAAGAACGCCGAAGGCGCGCTGCGCCGGAACATCGACCATCAGGTCGTCAACGAGTACCGCGGCGCGATCAGCGCGCTCAACTCGGGTGCCCCGTTCATGTTCACCAAGGCGGATTCGCCGCTCGGCGCGTCGGTGCTGCAGTTCGTCCGCTCGGTCGACAAGGCGTCCGCGGCCGCACAGGCGCAGCCGGTCGGGGCGCGCTGACCCCAGGGAAAGCGGTCGTAGCGCCGCTGCTAAGGCACACATAAGTCCGGGGTGATCGCTCCTCGGTAGCGTGACGGCATGTTGGCCGTCGTCCCTTCCGCCACCCTCTTCGGCCTCGACGGCCGCCCGATCAGGGTCGAGGTCGACGTCGCGCCGGGGCTGCCCGGATTCACGGTGGTCGGTCTCGCCGACACGGCCGTCCAGGAGGCACGTGAGCGCGTCCGTGGCGCGATCCGGAATTCCGGCTTCGCCTTTCCGCCGCGGCGCCTGACGGTCAACCTGGCGCCGGCAGAGCTGCGCAAGACCGGCGCCTCGCTCGACCTTGCGATGGCGATCGGCATCCTCCTCGGGTCAGAACAGGTCCGTGCCGGGCCGGCGGCAGTGGCGTTCATCGGAGAACTTGGTCTCGATGGTGAGGTCCGACCGGTCCCGGGGATCCTGCCCATGGCCGCAGCCCTGGCCGAGCGGGGGATCGAGCGCCTCGTGCTCGCATCGGCAGGGGTCGACGAAGCGCGGCTCGTCGGTGGGCTCGAGGTGATCGGCGCCGCGACACTTGCGGCGGCAGCCACCATCGTCAGGCGTCGAAAGCAGCACCGCCCGCCGGTCGCGAAGCCGCGCGTGACGATCGCGGTGCCTGGCGAGGCCGTGCCGCGGCAGCTCTCCGCGACAGGCCCGGCCGTGCCGGACCTCCGCGAGGTCCGCGGTCAGGCGGGTGCCCGCCGCGCACTCGAGATCGCGCTTGCAGGCGGCCACGGCTTGCTGATGACGGGCCCGCCGGGCGTCGGCAAGACCTTGCTTGCCCGGACGATCCCGGGGTTGCTGCCGCCGCTCGACGACGCGGCGGCCCTCTCCGTCTCCATCGTCGCGTCGGCGGCAGGGGAGGGGCCGATCACCGAACTCCGGCGACAGCCGCCCTTCAGATCGCCCCACCACACGCTCTCGTACGCGGCCATGGTCGGCGGAGGGTCGACCCTGTCGCCCGGCGAGATCACGCGCGCGCATGACGGCGTCCTTTTCCTCGACGAGCTCCCCGAGTTCGACCGCGACGTCCTCGAGGCGCTCCGCCTGCCTCTCGAGGAGGGTCGCATCCTGATCGCCCGCGCCGGGCGAGTGATGACCTTCCCAGCGCGCTTCCAGCTGATCGCCGCGATGAACCCGTGCCCGTGCGGCTTCGCCGGCTCGTATCCGGAGGACCGTTGCCGCTGCACGATCCCCGAGATCGAACGGTATGGGCGTCGGGTGTCCGGTCCGCTCCGGGATCGGATCGACCTGTGGGTGTCGATGCCACGTGTGCCGTCGGCGACGCTCATCACCGGGCAGGAACCAGAGGACACCGCGACGGTGGGCGCTCGCATCGCGGCCGCGCGAGCGCGCGCCTCGCGGGATCGCCGGCGGATCAACGGCCGGCTCCGCGGCCAGGCCTTGCGACGGGCATGCCGCCTCTCCGAGGCCGCGTCACGCCGGGTCGCGGACCTCGCGGAGGCCGAGTTCGCCAGCGGACGCGGGACGGAGCGGCTGCTGCGCGTCGCGCGGACCATCGCGGACCTGGACGGATCGATCGGTATCGACGTGGCGCACATCGAGGAGGCGGGGTGGTACCGCTCGCCGATCCTCAAGCATGCCGCGCTGGCGTCCTGAGTGATCGGCATCGGGACGGGCCCGGATGGATCCGTCACGAGCGAGGTCGATCCGTATGCCCCGGAGCGCGACGCCTGGGCCGTCCTGGCCAACGTTCACGGGCTCGGTCCGATCGGGTTCGCCGCGCTCCTCCAGCGCTACGGATCAGCGCGGGATGTCCTCGCCGACGCCTCGCGTCCGGGAGCGGCAGGCCGCCTGACCGACACGCCCGGGGCGGACATCGGTGTGCGCAAACGCCCGATCGATGACGACGTCGCTCAGCGTGTGGTCGAGGCGGCCGAGGCTGCGGCACGGATCCTCGCTCGCCTGCGCGCGCTCGATGTCCGCGTGATCACCGTCGAGGAACCGAGCTACCCCGTCCGACTGGCCGCGATCGCGATGCCTCCCCACGTCCTGTACGTCCGAGGGCCGCTCGCCACGCTGTCACGCGACCGCTCCGTCGCTGTCGTCGGAACGAGGCGCGCGACGGGTGCGGGGCGGGACATCGCGGCGCGGATCGCCACCGCGCTCGCGGCGGCCGATGCCACGGTGGTGTCAGGGCTCGCGTTCGGCATCGACGGTGCAGCTCACGCCGCGACCCTCCGGGCGGGTGGCACGACCGTTGCGGTCATCGGCGGAGGCCACGCATCACTCGGGCCCGCCGCACATCGGCGACTTGGTGACGCGATCGTCGCTCGTGGCGGATCGATCGTCTCCGAGCTCGCGCCGGACGTCGCCCCGACACAGGGCACGTTCCCGCAGCGCAACCGGATCATCAGCGGGCTGAGTGACGCGACGGTCGTCGTCGAGGCACCGGCCAGGTCGGGCGCGCTGATCACAGCGTCGTGGGCCCTCGAGCAGGGGAGGGGTTGCTTCCTGGTCCCGGGGGCGCTCGATGGACGCGCCTCGGCCGGTTGCCTGGCGTTCCTGCGCGAGTTCTCACCGGTCGCGCAGATCGTGACCGGG
>Ga0207648_10005337_pt1 | contig 12954 bp, 11 predicted proteins | sample KBSMisM32_FD_184310 | JGI IMG/M metagenome (GOLD analysis project Ga0207648, IMG submission 184310) | Miscanthus rhizosphere microbial communities from Kellogg Biological Station, Michigan, USA - KBS Miscanthus M3-2 (SPAdes) (version 2) | ecosystem: Host-associated > Plants > Roots >...
TTCCAGGCCGGCATCCCACGCGGCGTGCCTTCGGCGATGGTGTGATAGATCTCGCCCGGCTTGCCGCCATATTGCCAGCTATTGTCGGTCAGGTCGGGACCCATGCCGCCGGTCAGGTCATAGGCATGGCAACCGGCGCAGTTCATTTTTCCAAAAAGCGCGTGACCGGCTTCCACCGCTTCGGCTTTGCCCTCCAGCGGATTGGGCGTGTCTGCCGTCACTTGTGCCGCGGCGGGAGTCGCGATCAACGCAAACATCAAAAACAACGTCTTCATCAGTTATGCGCTGCCGCGGGCGGCACCGAAACCGGCGCTGCTGCTTCCGCATGGGAGACAAGCTGGCTGGCACCAAGGCCGATACCCGCGCCATCCACCGAAAAGACGTACAGCGTGTTGCCGCCTGGCATGAAGCCCTTCTCGCGCCTCAGCACGCCGGCGCCGCCGCCGACGCCGGTATAGACCGCCACATATTGCCGCTTGTCCGGGCCGGTGAAGGTCATGGGCGCGGCGGTGATGCCGGAGCCCAGCTTTTGCGACCACAGCACCTTGCCGCTGCGCGCATCGGCGGCGCGGAACCAGCCGTCCATGGTGCCGTAGAACACCAGGTCGGAGCCGGTGACCACCGCCCCGCTCCACACATACAGATTTTCCTTGATGCTCCAGACCCGCTTGCCCTTGACCGGATCCCAGGCAATGAACTCTCCCCAATTGCCCCCTGGCCCTGGATGGCGAACCATTTCCATGCCGTCATAAGGCGCGCCCGGAATGTATTGGACGATGTGATTGGTCAGATCCATGCAGCTGTTGAACACGCCGGCATAGAGCAATCCGGTGCGCGGGCTGAAGGCACTGGGATTCCAATTCTTCACCCCGATATCGGGCGGGCAGATATTTTCCACCTTCTTTTCCACGATGGGATGGGCCGCGTCATTGACGATCGGCATGCCGGTGGTGAGGTCGATCTTGCTGGCCCAATTCTGGTGCCCGAAGGGTTCGGCCACCAGCACCTCGCCGGTGGCGCGGTCGATGGTGTAGCCGAAACCGTTGCGGTCCAAATGCACCAGCACCTTGCGGCGCGCACCCTTCCAGGGAATCTCGATCAGCACATTCTCATTGATGCCGTCATAGTCCCATTCGTCATGCGGGGTGAATTGATAGGCCCATTTCGCCTGGCCGGTATTGGCGTCGCGCGCGAACATGGCCGAGCTCCACAGATTCAAGCCGGGCCGCTGTGACGGCGTGCGCGGCCCGGGATTGGAGGTGCCGTAATAGACTTCGTTCAGGTCGGGATCGTAAGACACCCAACCCCAAGGTGCGCTGGCGCCCTGTTTCCACATTTCCCCCGGCCAGGTGGAAACGCCCAGATCCTTGCCTTTCATCCAGGAATAATAAGGCTTAAACTCCGATCCGATCAGCGCGCCATCATCGGGACCGTTGGTGAAGGCTTTCCACACCGTGTGGCCGTCTTTCACGTCCAGCGCCTGGAACCAGCCATTGGTGCCCAGCTCGCCGCCGCTGGAGCCGATATAGACCTTGTCGCCGACCACGAACGCCGCCTGAGTCAAGGTCGGGCCCTTGCTGACATCATCCAGCAACACGCGCCACACTTCCTTGCCGGTCTTTGCGTCGACCGCCACGGTATGATCGTCCAGCAGATTGTAGATCAGCTTGCCGTCGGCATAGGCCCAGCCGCGCAGCACCTTGTCGCAACAGGCCTCGCCGATCGCGCGAGGATCGGGATTGGGCTGGAACACCCATTTGATCGGCGCGCCCGTTTTGGACAGGTCCAGCGCATAGGCGATGTTGGGAAACGGCGTGACCACATACATGGTATCGCCCACCACCAGCGGCGCGCCTTCATGGCCGTACATCTGGCCGTCGCTGAAGGTCCAGGCGACGCGCAGCCTTCCGACATTGGCTTTGTTGATCTGGGTGAGGGGGCTGTAGCGCGTATTGGCATAATCGCGGGCTTGGCGTGTCCATTGTCCCGGCGGATCGTTGGGCGCCAGGTTCGCGGTGGCGCCGGTGAAGGATCCCGTGGGTGATTTTGGCGCGGCCTTGTCATTGCCGGCCGGCGCGTCGGCGCTCACCGCCGGCAATGCCGCGCCACACAGAAGCATCACCGCCAGCAACGATTTGCGCATTTTTTCCCCCGCTTTTTCCTTCGTTACTCAAGCCTAGGGCCGGGCAAAGAACCGTGCAAGGACGCGCGTTTTGGCTTACAAGCGTCTCAAAATAATGGGTGGGAAATGACCAGTTTCAGGCTGTTGGTTTGCTGCACTGCACTCGCATTGCTGACCGCCGTGGCGGCGCGCGCCGGCGTGATGAATCCCATTCCAGGCGATCCCATCACCATCGAAACCGGAAAATTGTCAGGCACTCTTCTGGAGTCCGGCGTGAAAGCCTATTTGGGCGTCCCCTTCGCCGCGCCTCCGGTGCGCGAGTTGCGCTGGCATGAGCCGATGCCGGCCAAACCCTGGAAAGGAATCTATAACGCCGACACCAAGCTCACCCATTGCTATATCCCGCTGCGCGCCACCACCCTCAATCACTATTTCGGCGAGATCAGGTCCAGCGAAGACTGTCTCTACCTGAACATCTGGACGCCGCCCAACGCCAAAGCCGGCGACAAGCTGCCGGTGGTGGTGTGGATTCATGGCGGCGGATTCCAGGAAGGCTCCATTAACTTCGACGTCTATGGCGGCGAGCCGCTGGCGAAGAAGGGGGTGATCTTCATGGGCATTTCCTATCGCGTGAATATCTTCGGCAATATGGCCCATCCCGAACTGACCGCCGCGTCAGGCCACAATGCGTCGGGCAATTGGGGCCTGATGGACCAGATTGCCGGACTGAAATGGATTCAGCGCAACATCGCGGCCTTTGGCGGCGATCCCGCCAATGTCACGGTGATGGGCCAGTCGGCGGGCGCCATGGCGGTGGACCTGCTGCAATCCTCGCCCCTGGCGCGGGGTCTCTATGCCCATGTGGTGGCGCTGTCGGGCGGTTATCACGGCGTCGCTTCGCCGCATCTGGAAAACCTGGCGGAGACCGAAGCCAAGGGTGTCAGGCTGCAACAGGCGATGAAGGCCAAGGACATTGCCCAAATGCGTACCATCCCCGCCGACCAGATCACGGCAGTCGCGGCTGCGAATAAGATCACGTTCAGCGGGCCGACCATCGAAAATTATGTCGTGCCCGGCAATCCGCCCGACATCTACGCCGCTGGCAAGCAAAGCGATGTGCCGCTTCTGATGGCTTCGGTGGGCAATGACATCGGCAGCAAGACGCCGGTCACCGATGCGCGCACCTTGGCCGATTATAAAAGCGCCGCCGAAAAGATGTACGGCGCCGACGCGCCGGCTTTCCTGAAATTGTTTCCCGCTTCCAACGACGAGCAGGCCGCTTCACAGGCCAAGCTGATCGCGCGCATCTCCGGTTTCGGCATTGTGGCGCGCGACTGGGCAAAAGACGCGGCCGCCAAAGCCAAATCTCCCATCTGGCTGGTGCAGTATAATCATCCCCATCCCTATCCGCCGGGCGTGGTGATCACCGACATGGATATCAAGGCGGCAGGGGCTTACCACAATTCCGACTTGCCCTTCTGGTACGGCACGTTGGACTCGCTGAATCTGTTCCGCCGCACCCGCGACTGGACACCCTATGACTACAAATTATCCAACCAAATGCAGGACATGGTGGTGGCCTTTGCCCGCACCGGCAATCCCAATACGGCGGAGGCCAAAATTCCGCGCTATGATCCTAAAAAGGAACAGCGCATGGTGTTGGGCGATACCGGCTTGACGGTCGAGACGCTGAATCCCAAGCAAGTGGACTTTATCGAAACCCACAAACGGAACTGACAGGGAGTTTGTTAGAATGACCAGCCGCCGCCAATTTCTTAGCTGTGCCGCCGCCGCTTGCGCCGCCGCGCCTTTCGCTTCCGCACCGGCTTTCGCCCAGCGTTCCCTGCTGCTGGGCCTGCAGCTCTATACCGTGCGCGCCGACCTGGCCAAGGATTATGAGGGCACGCTGAAACAGGTAAAGGCGGCGGGGGTGCGCAAGGTGCAGGCCAATCTCACCCAGTCCGGCAAGACCTCCCAGCAGCAACGCAAGCTTTACGACCAGATGGGCTTCATCTGGGACAGCGTCCATGCCAGCGGAGACGCCCTGCGCAACACGCCGCAAGCCACCATCGACGAAGCCAAGGCGGCAGGGATCAAGAACATCACCTGCTCCTTCCCGCTCTATCCCGAGGACCGCGCCGTCATCATGAAGGGACCCACGGTCGACGACTGGAAGCGCAATATCGACAGCTTCAACAAGATCGGCGATCTCTGCCGCAAGTCCGGCCTCACCTTCGGCTATCACAACCACAATCTGGAGTTCCGCAAGATCGGTACCGTCGTGCCCTATGACCTGCTGCTGAAGGATCTCGACCCGGCGCTGGTCAGCATGGAGATGGACATCGGGTGGGTGGTCGCCGGCGGCGCCGATCCGGTTGCCTACCTGACCAAATATCCCACGCGTTACAGCGCGGTCCATGTCAAGGACCTCAAGAATGTCGGCATCCCCAATGTCAACGGCAAGATGGAAAGCGCCATCATCGGCCAAGGCATTGTCGACTGGGGTAAGGTGCTTCCGGCGGTGAAGAAAAGCAGCGTCACCAGCGCCTATCTGGAACTGGAGGAACCCTACGATCCGTCGCCCATTGGCATGGTCCAGGCCAGTGCTGCTTACTTAAAGGGCAAGCTCTAAAGCGCAACCCGGCAGCCGGAACTCTCTGCGGGCCGGTCCCGGCGGCATTTTTGCCGCGCTTGGGAACCGCAGATTCAGATATTGCGACGCAAAATTTCTGTCATACTGATGTCGCGCTCTTCCGAGATTGCGTCCGGGGGCGGATGCGGAAGGCTTCTGCAAGGCGGGCTGGTCATGAACCGAATTGGTCGCGAGTTTTTTGCCGCATCTCTGTTTGCGGCTTGGGCGCTGATATTCGTGCTGCCGCAAACCGCGCATGCCGCAGGCATGTTCCGAGTGTCGGAGATCTATCGTTGCCTGGACGGCATGGTGACCGATCCTTACAGCGACGAGCTTGACCCGATCCTGGCCGCGTCTGACGCCGGCTGCACGATTCAGAGAGACGAGATCATCTCGATCTGAACGGGCTGCCGTCGCCCCACCTCGCTGATTGTGCCGCTGCAATGCAGCGAAAGGCCTAAAAGCGCGGTTCCGGGGATATTGCCCTGGCCGTTTGCGCGTATACACTCCCCGCCGCAACCCACAGCGCCTCAAAGAAGCGCGGGTTCATTGGGGAGGATTTCCGTGAAGCACCATCTGGCGTCCGCCATCGCCATCTCTTTGCTTGCCGCCATCCCGGCATCCGCACAGGTTGCGGCCACTGTCCAGAATGTGCCCGACATGCCGTACCAGGCCGTGCCGGGCTTTTTCCACGGCATTCCGGCCGGGGATTATCTCGGGGAGATGCAGGGCATCGCCACCAATTCCAAGGGGCATGTCTTCGCCTTCTTCCGCGGTCCCAACACCAGGCTGTGGGAGTTCGACCAGACCGGCAAATTCGTCCGCGAAATCGGCAAGGACTTTTACGGTTTCATGTTCGCCCATTCGGTGCGGGTCGACCGGCACGACAATATCTGGACGGTGGACGAGGGCACCAATGTGGTGACCAAGTTCGATCCCACCGGCAGCAAGGTGCTGTTGGTGATCGGCCACCATCCGGATGCGGCCATGGGCCCCATCGCCTCGCCGCGCGGCCCCAACGCGCCCGCCGAAAAATACACGCTTTGCCGCCCCACCGATGTCGCCTGGGACATGCAGGACAACATCTTCATCTCCGACGGCTACTGCAACAATCGCGTGGTCAAGTATGACAAGGACGGCCGCTTCCTGGCCCAGAACGGTTCCGAAAAAGTCGGCAAGGGCGACAATGAATACAACCTGCCGCATGGCCTGCAGGTCGACCGCGCCGGCAATGTCTATGTCGCAGACCGCGGCAATGCCCGCTATGTGGTGCTGGACAACAACCTGAAATGGAAGACCAGCTATAACAATGTCGGCAGCGCCTGGTCAGCCTGCATCTCCAACGGCCAGCACCAGTATCTGTTCGCCAACAATGCCAATCCCAACGGCAATCCGCCCGGCAGTTGGTCCCGGACGGGGCAGATCTACAAGATGGAGCTGGACGGCAAGGTGCTGGGCAAGTTCGGCAATGCCGGCAAGCTGGCGCCGGGCTTCCAGGTGGTCCACATGTTCGACTGCCGCGACCCCGATGTGATCTACACGGGTGAAATCGAATCCTGGCGCATGCAGAAATTCGTCCTGAAGGGGAGCAAGTAACATGAAGCGTTTCGCAACCCTCCTTCTGGCCGCGGCCGCTATCGTCGCCGTTCCCGCGATGGCGCAGGAAATCTCCTTCACCGCTTCCGATCCGCTGCAATTGCCCCGCAATGGTTTCTTCGGCGCGGTGGCCGGCGTCGCCACCGATTCCAAGGGCCATGTCTTCGTCTATTCGCGCACCGGCACGCCGGTGGCGACCTTGGGCGGCGCCCGCCCCTTTGTGCGCGCCGGTTCGGTGCTGACCGAGTTCGACCAGAATGGCAAATATGTCCGTTCGGTGGGCCAGAACCTGTATGGCGCGCTGGCGGCAGCCGCGGTGCGGGTGGACCGCAATGACAATGTCTGGATCGTGGATACCTATAGCGGCATGGTGATCAAGTTCGATCCCCAGCTGCGCATCGCGATGATGCTGGGCAGAAAGCCCGAGTCGGTGGAGGTTCCGGCCCAGCCCAATGCCGGCCGCGCCCCCGCCGGTGCGCCGGCGGCCTCCGGCATGCAGAGCGATCTGTTCGAAGGGCCCACCGACGTGGCCTGGGACAATGACGGCAACATCTTTGTCGCCGACGGCACCGGCAATGCGCGTGTCGCCAAGTTCGACCGCAATGGCGTGTTCGTAAAAAGCTGGGGTTCGCGCGGTTCGGGCAACGACCAATTCAGCACGGCGCGGTCCATCGCGGTGGATGGGGCGGGCAATGTCTATGTCGCCGACCGCGGCAACAACCGCATCCAGGTGTTCGACAATAACGGAACCTTTAAGAGCAGCATCACTACGGCCGGCAATCCCCAAGCGATTTGCGTCTCGCCGGGCGCGCACCAGTATCTCTATGCCTCCAACTCCAATCCCGCGAACGATTTGGACAGCGGCGGAGAGATCTACAAGCTGGAGCTGAACGGAACGGTGGTTGGTCGCTTCGGGCGCGCCGGGCGCGTGCTTAAGGAGTTCAATGGCGTGAACGCCATCGACTGCCGCACTGCCAATCAGTTGTATGTGGCTGAGATGGGCAATTGGCGGGTGCAGAAGCTCAATCTGCAATAGCCATGCGGCGCAGGGCATTCCTCGCGGGCGCGGCGGCGTTTGCCTCCGCGCCCGCTCTCGCGCAGGCCGCGGCCATTCCCGTCATCGACACCCATGTCCATCTTTTCGATCCCACGCGCCCGCAAGGCGTGCCCTATGCCGGACCGCGGGGCCAACCGCCGCAAATGGCCTTACCGGAAAATTACCGCCGGCAGATTCCAGGCACCGGCATTGTCGGCGCCGTGGTGGTGGAAGCCAGTTCCTGGATCGAAGACAATCTCTGGATTCTGGAACGCGCCCAGTCCGATCCCATGTTTGTGGGAGTGGTGGGCAGCCTGGACCCGTCCAAGCCCGAATTCCCCGACTATCTGGACCGCTTTTCCAAGGACCCTTTGTGGCGCGGCATCCGCTATGCCCGCGTCTGGCAGATGGAGGACGGCAAACAGGTCTTGAAGCCCGGCATGGCGCAGGGCTTGCGGCTGTTGGCGCAAACCGGCCAGACCTTGGATATGGCCAATCCCTCCTTCGATCTGTTGCGCGGCGCGCTGTTGGCGATGGACGCGGCGCCGGATTTGCGTGTGGTGATGGACCATATGCCGTCGCTTGACCCGACACCGGAAACCCAAAAGACCTATGACAGCCTGATCGGCGAATTGGCGCAGCGCCCGAATTTCGCAATCAAGCTGTCCCAGGTGTTTCACAAAAATGACAAAGGCGACATCCTCACCGCCCCTCACGCCCGGCTGGACCAGCTGATGGCGGCCTTGGGCGAGGACCGGGTGATGTTCGGCGGCGATTGGCCCAATAGCGTGGGGACGGCGACCATTCCCCAAGCCGTGTCGTTGATGCGGGACTACTTTGCCGCCCGGCCCCGTATACAGGCGGAAAAGTATTTCTGGCGAAACAGCCAGCGCATCTACCGCTGGAGGAAGCGGACCGCCGATCAACCTTCCTAGAATGCTGCTTGTGCGAAATGGACCGGTTTTGCGTCCAGCCCAAAGCCCGCTAGGATTGTCCTTAAATATCAAGACCTGTCATTGGGGGAGGGGACGTTGGCTCAAAAACATTCCACGCGCGGTGCGTGGCTGATCGTATTGGCGTCGCTGATAGCGATCGTCATCTGCGTCTACGACTATTATTCCCCCGCCACCGGCCTGATCGGCACCGGGGGCGTGATCCTGGTTGCCGGTGCCGCGGTGCTGATGCTGCTGGCCTCGCTGGTGATGGCGCTGATGCCGAACCGGGCCAACTGGATCCAAACCTTTCTGGTGGTGTCCATCCTGTTGGACATCATCGGATCCTCAGTTGCCGGTTATTTCCTGGAAAGTCCCGTCATCATGGCCGCCGAAGCGCTGGCCTTGGTCGGGTGGCTGATGAACGTGATCGGCGACGCCGCCGACCGCAGCGTGGAGATTGACGATGTCGAAGATTAATAAGAAGGCCTTTGTTCTTGGCGCGCTGGGCCTGGCTGCCGCGGCCGCCGCCGTTACCTTTCTCCCCATGGAGCGCGCCACCGCCCAAGATCCCAACAATGACCCGCCCCAGGTTTGGGACGCCTTCGGCGGCAACCAGCAGGCGCAGAAATATTCCACCGCCACCCAGATCACGCCGGACAATGTCCGCAACCTGAAAAAGGCGTGGGAAATGCACACCGGCGATGTGAGCAGCGGCGCCCATAGCACGAGTTGGGGCGCAACGCCTTTGTTCGTGAACGACACGGTTTATGTCGGCACGCCGATGTACAACATCTTCGCGCTGGAGCCGGACAGCGGCAAGGTGAAGTGGAAGTACAGCGCCAGCGGCAATGACAAACTGGAAAATCAGGGCTTGAAAAATCGTGGCGTGGCCTATTGGGCCGCAGCCAGCCCGGCCGCCGGCGAGGCGTGTCAGAAGATGGTCTATATCGGCAACATGCAGGGCGAACTGCATGGCGTCGACGCCGAGACCGGCAAGGCTTGCGCCGGCTTCGGCAAGAACGGCGTGGTCGATGTCAATGCCTGGCTGACCACCAATGCCAAGTGGAAGATCGGCCTGATCCAGCCGCCTGCGGTCTACAAGGACACGCTGATCTTGGGCTGGGCCGGCAATGATTGGGTTTATAAGGTCGAGAATCCCGGCACCGTCTACGGCATCGATGCGCGCACCGGCGCGTTGAAGTGGACTTTCAACATCCTTCCGCCGGACATGGTCAACCAGACCGGCACCGCCAATGTCTGGGCCGGCATTTCAGTGGATCCGGAATCCGGCTTGGCCTTCCTGCCCACCTCCTCGCCCAGCCCCAACTATTATGGCGGCGACCGGTTGAAGGAGATGCCTTATGCCACGGCGACGGTCGCGGTGAATGCCGAAACCGGCGAAGTGAAATGGGCGCGGCAACTCGTTCATCACGACATCTGGGACGTCGACATCAACTCCGCCCCGACCATGGTCGACATCAAGAAGGATGGGCAGACCATTCCCGCTTTGATCCAGGCGACCAAGATGGGCTTCCTGTTCGTGTTCAATCGCCTCACCGGCGAGCCGGTCTATCCCATCGAGGAGCGTCCCTATCCGGCCTCCGATATCAAAGGCGAAGTCGCGACCAAGACTCAACCTTATGTGCCGGTGCCGGAGCCGACCATCCCGGACACCACGCCGCCGGTTTCCAAGCTGGGCGATTTCTTGAGCTTCGGCGAATGCAGCCGTTGGAAGGCGCGTATCCGGGACGAAGGCCGTTATACGCCGCCCTCGACTCGCGGTTCCATTTCCTGGCCGGCGACCTTGGGCGGCGTGGAATGGGGCGGCGGCGCGCTGGACCCCACCACCAATACATATGTGGTGAACAGCAATATGGTGCCGCAGATCTACACACTGATCCCGCGTGAGGAGGCCAACAAGCTTTACGGCAACGCCTTGCGGGCGAGGGGCGGTTATGCCGCGCAGCAGGGCTCGGCCTACGGTTTCAAGTTGGATAACTTCCTGAATATGTGGGGCATGCCCTGCTGGGCGCCGCCTTACGGCACTTTGTCCAGCTATGACATGAACACCGGCAAGCTCAATTGGAAAAAGCCCTTGGGAGTGGTCCAGAAATGGGGCTTCTACATGCCGGACAGCTGGGGTTCAATCACCATTGGCGCGCCGGCGATCACCAAGGGGGGACTAATCTTCATTGGCGCCTCGATGGACAGCCGCGTGCGCGCCATCGACTTGAAGACCGGCAATGTGCTGTGGAAGCAGATTGTGGATTCGCCCGCCGTGGCCCAGCCCGCAATCTACACCTATAAGGGCAAGCAGTATGTGGTGTTCGCGGTCGGCGGCAACGGCATCCTGACGCCGCGCCTGGCCGACCAGGTGGTGGCGTTCGCGCTTCCGAATTGATGCTTATGAAGCAATCCAAAAGGGCGCCCACCCATGTGGGCGCCCTTATTTTTCGAAAGGAACGACAATGAGGAAACGCGAATTCTTGGCAAGTCTAGGGCTTGCTGCCGGTACCGGCCTGACCGGCGCCTTCGCGCAAGACTATCCCAAGGGCAAGGATCTGGGCGCCGCGCCGCCGGAAAAGCGCAAAGAGGTGCCCCACCGCAAGGTGAGCACGCGCAATTTGTTCAAGGTGCCGCATGGCTATCCCAATGGCGTGGCGGTCGCGCCGGAAGGATTGTGGGTCGCCGAGCAGAAGGCGCAAGGCTATGGCAAGAGCCGCGGACCGATAACTGAGGATGCCTGGCTGTTCGACTGGAACGGCAAATTGCTCAAAACGGTGCATACACCATCCAGCAACACCTCCGGCCTGGCTTACGGCAATGGTCATGTCTGGATGGGCGCCAATGGCGGACCGGAAGGCGTCTATGAAGTCGACATGAATTCGCGCGTGGTCAGTCATCGCCAAATTCCCTTAGGGCCTGCCAGCAATGGCGGCGGCTGTCACGGATTGATGTGGCAGGACGGCAAGCTTTGGATCGTGGCCAACCGTATCCGGGGCATTTTGCGGGTGGACCCCAAAAGTTGGGCCCCCGAATTCATGATTCCCATCACCACGGCGCGCTGGCATGGCATTGCTTGGGACGCCAGCCATCCGGGCGGCGCGATCTGGATGGTGACCGGCTCCTCCGACATCAACCGCTATGTGATGCAAAACGGCAAGTTGCACCACACCACGACCTGCGGCCTGATGAAATATGACGCTCAGACGGGACGATTGCTGGAAACCGCGGAATTCCTGGATGGAACCGCCGACGCCCATGGCTTGGCGATGCACAATGGCAAGTTGATTTCCTGCGATGCGGGGGTGGGACCGCCGGGCTTCGAAGGCACCGGAAGTCCCAGTGCCGGTTACGTTTTCGAGATCAACTTTGTCTGACAGCCCCTTGGGCGCCGGGACTGGGTCTTGTCATTACGGGTCGTGATCCCCATTGTCCCACCCGGAAGGGTATGGGCCATGGCAAGTCCCCGTGAAAAGGACGTCACTCCAAGGCTGGACGAATGGTCGCCGCGGCTGCTGAAGTCGCGCCTCTATCAGCGCATCTTGGTGGACATCATTATCGGTAAGCTCGCCCCCGGCGAGCAGCTGGATGAGAATGCGCTGGCGCGGCGCTATGGCGGCGGGCTGGCCGGCATTCGCGAGGCCCTGGCGCGGTTGGCGCTGGAGGGCCTGGTGGTGCGACGCGCTCGGGTTGGCACTTCGGTGGCATCCTTGGACATTGATGGAGCCCGCGAGGCATTCGAGGCGCGCCGTTTGATCGAAGTCCATTGCGCGGGCTTGGCGGCAGTCCATGCCAGCGATGAGGAGATCGTCGCCATCCGCGCCACCTTGGACGACGGCGAGGCGGCGGTAGAAGACAATGACCAGGCCGCCTTGGCGGCCATGGATGAAGCCTTCCATGTCGCGGTGGCGGCGGCCAGCGGCAACCGCACCTTGGCCAAGATGGTGGTGAGCTTGCATCACCAGACGGCGCGTTACTGGCTCTACGCCATGCGCGGCCCCGATCCCAGCGGCGGCATGGCGGCCTTGAACGAGCATCGCGGCCTGGCCGACGCCATCGCCAGCCGCAATGTGGAACGCGCGCGTGCCGAAATGCTGAAGGTGCTTGGGGATTTTCCCGCCGAAATCAAACGCACCTTGGAAAGCCGATAAGGGACAATGACTGGGACTGAGCGTGGCGGGCGCGCCTGGCTGACCCTGGCCTTGATGAGCGCGCTCTACTTCATCATCACGGCGGCGACCTTCGGCAGTTTGGGCATGGTCCTGCCGGCCATGGTCAAGGATCTCGGCTGGAATTGGACCGGGGCGGGCTTCGGATTCACCTTGCTGGGCTTTTTCTGCGGCATCACCAGCGCGGTGCCCGCGACCTTGATCCGCCGTTTCGGGGTGAGGGCGTCGCTGCTGTGCGGATGCGTGATGATGGGACTGGCCTTTCTGTGCCTGGCTCGCACCGAGGGTCTGATCATGTATTTCGCCGGCGCCGCGCTGGCGGGGCTGGGCTTCACCTTGCTGGATTCCGTGCCCGGGACTTATCTGTTGTCGCGGCTTTTTGTGCGGCCATCCTTTTCCATCGGCCTGTTCTTCACCATCGGCGGCCTGGGCGGCGTCGCCGGGCCGTTGCTCTATTTGCT
>Ga0207648_10005338_pt1 | contig 12954 bp, 4 predicted proteins | sample KBSMisM32_FD_184310 | JGI IMG/M metagenome (GOLD analysis project Ga0207648, IMG submission 184310) | Miscanthus rhizosphere microbial communities from Kellogg Biological Station, Michigan, USA - KBS Miscanthus M3-2 (SPAdes) (version 2) | ecosystem: Host-associated > Plants > Roots > Rhizosphere...
TTTAGTAGCTACCCGGATCACGGACGCGCTCTTCTGGGACCGCAGGTTTCCTGGCCTGCATACGTCGCCACTAAGATCCGTTAGTTGTGACCAATGCAGGCGAGGACGCCTGCGGTCCCAGAAGAGCGCGCCCACCAATTCAAAGTAACTACTGAAGGGCGACGTCAACATCCGGGATTCACTCGTATCTAAGTGCTACTAACGGATCCACCTTTGTCGCTCGTCGTGCTGGAACGTAACAAGCAACGAGCGAAATCAATGTCAGAAGCACTGCAATCACACCGTAGGTCGCCGGGTCAGAAACTTTCACACCGAACAACATCTGCGACAGGTTCACCCAACTCTCGAGATATTTCGTCAGCACGTAAGAACCGATTAGTCCGAGAACAACTCCTATCCCGGCTAGCGTCATTCCCTGCCGCACAATCATCTTCAGCACGTCAAAGCGACTAGCGCCAAGAGCCATGCGAATCCCGATTTCGTGTGTGCGCTGAGAAACCGCGTAAGCCAACACTCCGAAAAGCCCTATGGAAGCGAGTTGTTGCGCAAGCAGTCCAAACAGTGTTAACAATTTGGCAAACAGCCTTTCCATTCGCAGCGTCTCATCCCCCTGCTCAACTTGAGTCTTGACATTACTCAGAGGCAGGTTCGGATCAACTTCCTTAACCGCTTGTCGCAGCGCACCAATAACAGCATTGGGATCGCCTGCGGTGCGAACTTCGAACACAGCATTGCCCATGGACCGTTCCTGCCGGTAGGACGAATAAACAGTGGGCGGAATCTCGTCGCGTTGGCTCGTGTATTTCGCATCCTTCGCAACGCCGATGATTTCGAGTTCATCCGGTTTTGAACTGTCGAACGTGAATCTTTTTCCGACGACGTTTTCGCCGGGAAAATATTTGTTGGCAAAGGTCTGATTGACTATTACGACCCTTGACGCTTTTGCGTCGTCCTGTGGTCTGAATGTTCGGCCATAGAGCAAAGGGATCCCCATCGCTTCCAGGAAGTTCTCCCGCACCGAATGTCTGTACCCTTCACCATTTGATTTGATTCGACCTTCCGAATCGGGTGGAGCGTTTAAGGCACTGCGGAGATACACGCTGCTCGAACTCGCACCCTGGGAAAGCAACGCCTGCCGCGAGAACGTGACGGCTTGCACACCGGAGATTGCTTCAATACGTTCACTAAGCTGCGAGTAAAGCTGCGTCAGTTTTTCGTCCTTATAGCCAATCAAGGACGGCTGGACTCCAAACAGCAACAGGTTCTGAGTGTTAAATCCAGGTTCGACCTTCTGCAGATTGCGTAGAGTGCGAACAAACAAACCAGCCCCAATCAACAACAAAAGAGACAACGCAACCTGTAGAACAACCAGACCACGACTAAGCAGCGATCGATGAACTGAGCTGGAACCACGACCTCCATCCTTTAAGGTTGGGGTCAAGTCGACACGCGTCGAACGCCAGGCCGGGGCAATACCAAAAACGATGCCCGTTAACAACGAAAGGGCAAGGGTGAAGCCAAGCACACGCAAGTCGAGTCGAGTATCGAGACTGCGCATGCCACGTCCACCCCAATCGTTGACAGCCAGGAGACCATCTTTAATCCAAATTGCGAACAGAATCCCGAGAATGCCACCGATAACCGAAAGCAAAACACTTTCAGTTAACAATTGTCTGATCAGGCGACTACGACTTGCCCCAAGCGCAAGACGTAAACCAATCTCTTTCTGGCGTGATGCAGCGCGAGACATAAGAAGATTGGCCACGTTCGCGCAAGCAATCAGTAGCACCAACCCGACGACGCCTAGCAGGAGATAAAGCGAAGGTGCGTAGTATCGACGTGCGTTCATTTCACCTTGTCCGCCCGGATCGATGAAAAGATGTGGATACTGCTTCGGATCCAAATTGCTTATTGGGTTTCCTTTATTGGCCTGTGCTTGTGTTTGTCTGGCAGTGCGATGCTCGATAACAGATTGAAGAAATGAATTCTCCAGCTGTCCGCGCGCTTGCTCCGGCGTGGCTCCGGGCTTCAGCCGGCCCATGATTCTGAGCCACCAAACGCCTGCACCATTCATGTTCGAACGCTGCTTGTCGACGTACAACTGCGGCTCCCAGGCGATCGGCACAGTCACATCCTGGCTTGATCCGACTCCCATCGTGCCTTCGAAACCAGGAGTCGTGACGCCAATCACTGTGAACGGAACGTTGTTGAGATTAATCTGTTTACCAACTACCGATTTGTCACCACCAAAACGCAGTTGCCAGTAACGATGGCTGAGTACAGCAACGGCAGTCGCGTTGGGTATATCGTCTTCATCAGTCAAGACTCGTCCGATTACTGGTTGCACACCTAAACCACGAAAGTAGTTTCCGGAGACGGCTTGTCCCGACGCCACATCGGCTTGACCGTCAGCGTTCACCGTCAGGCCAACATTGCCGAACGCAAAAACCTCAGACAGCGGGCTCTCTTGCTCGCGCATGCGCTTGAAGCTTTGAAATGCAAACGAGGTCATTGTGCGCTGACCGGTTGCCTGGTCTGTGTTGGAATTACCGGTGTAACTGCCAACGCTGAATTCACGAGGAGCCATCGACCGAAACAGAACCAGACGAGCTGGGTCTTTCACTGGCAACATTTTCAACAGCATCGCATCGACGATGCTGAAGAGCGCAGTGTTCGCTCCGATTCCCAAGGCAAGCGAAAGAAGAGCGATCGCGGTAACGCCCTTTTGCCTGAGCAACATTCGAATGCCATAGCGTAGATCTTGTAATAGATTCGTCATGCGAGTCTCCGTCCGATCTCAGATCGATAAATCTGAGATCTATTCACATCTAAGCGCCACTAACGGATCGACCTTCGTTGCGCGTCGGGCCGGTATCAAACACGCCGCAACTGCAATTACAAACAGACCAAGCGAAACAATTAAGAACGTTGGCGAATCAGTCGGGGCAATACCAAACAACAATGTCTTCAGAAACCTGGTCAACGCGAACGCTCCGCCTACGCCGATTGCAATTCCAGTCAGTGCCAAAATCACTCCGTTACGCATAACCAATTTCAGGACGTGCGAACGCTGTGCTCCCAAAGCCATGCGAATTCCGATCTCGCGCGTCCGCTGACTAACGGAGTAGGAAACGACCCCGTAAATTCCGACTAACGCCAGCAACAATGCGAGGCCCGCAAACGCTGTGAAGAGAAACATCAGAGAACGCGACACTGCGACTGCCTCAGCAACGCGTTCCTCCAACGTCTTAACTTCGTAAACCGGCTGATTCGGATCGATCGCCAAAACTTCATTGCGAACTGCGCCCGCAACACTCAACGGTTCAGACGCCGTATTGATCACCAGCGTCATCGAATTCATCGCCATTTGACCAAAAGGAAGGAACATCTCGGGTACAACATCATCAGTCAAGCTTTCCTGTCTGACGTTTCCGACTACTCCGACTATCGTGCGACACAAATCTCCCTTGCATCCGAAACCAACACGTTTGCCCAAAGCGTCGCCGTTAGGGAAATACCGTCGTGCGAATGCCTGGTTCACAATCGCCACCTTTGGCGAGTCGGCAGAGTCGCGCTCGTCATATGTTCGTCCGCTCAGCAACGGAATCTTCAGCGTGTGGAAGTAATCCGTGGAGACAGCGCCGACTCCAATTGGCTTGTCCTTCTTTCGCTCGGGAGGCTGGTTATTTTCGATACCCATGTAGGCGATAATCCCAAAACCTGACAGCGGTGTGTGGGTGATGCTCCCAACAGAACTAACGCCGGGAAGCCCTTTTAATCGTTCCATCAACTGTGTGTGGAAGTTGATTGTTTGAGCCGGAGTGGGATACTTCGATCGTGGAAGAGCGATTCGCAAAGTCAAAACGTTTGTTTTGGAGAAACCAAGATCAATCGCGAGTAGTTGATTGAAACTTCTGACGAGAAGACCAGCTGACAAAACGAGAACTAGCGCCAGAGCCAATTCCGTCACTACCAACCAACCACGCATACTGAGAAGGCCAAACCCCAAACGATTGGAGGGATTCGACTCGCGCAACGTTTTCACTAACTCCGGCTTCGAAGCCGTGATCGCTGGAGCAAGTCCGAAGACCACTCCCGTCAAGATTGATAGCGCGAGAGTAAAGCCAAAGACGCGCCAGTCCATACTGATCGCGTTCAGATTATGAATCGAGCTCGTGAAACCTTCCGGTACTAACGACGCAATGATCCCTTTGGACCAAACAGCGATCAGAACGCCCAAGGTCCCACCGACTATGCCGAGAACAATGCTCTCAACGAGGAGTTGGCGAATCAGGTGCCAACGTCGCGCGCCAACTGCCGCACGCACAGCCATCTCACGCTGACGGCTAACGGTTCGTGACAACATCAAGCTCGCAACATTTGCGCAAGCAAGCAGCATCACGAGTCCAACCGCTCCCCACAAAACAAGCACCGTGAGGCGCACACCGGCCACGAGTTGCTGATGAAGCGGAACAATCTCGACGGGCGCGACTTCCTCCTTCATCTGCTGGGCCACTTGCCCAGAAATTTGATTCAACTCGGCTTGAGCTCGCTCAACAGTTGCGTCTGGCTTGAGCCGGCCTACAACCTGAACCAATGTGAACATGTTGCCCTGCGTTTCCCTGACACGATCTAGAGCGAGCGGAACCCACACGTCGTACTCACTCGGAAAACGAAACCCGCGCGGCATCACGCCAATAACTGTGTAGGGCTTGTCGTCGAGTGTGATACTGGTCCCAACAATTGATTCACTCCTGCCGAACCGTCTTTGCCAGTACGCTTCACTGACGAGAACGACCTGGTCGCGGCCTGGCTGATCCTCCTCCTGCAAAAACCCACGACCACGAAGCGGTGCGACGCCGAGTGTCGTAAAGAAGCTCGCCGTGATTTGAGCACCCGAGATCCGCTCAGGCTCGCCCTGGCCCGTAAGATTGAAATTGTCGCTACTGTAAGCGGCAACTTCATCGAGGGTAGTTCCCTTCTCGTGCCAGGCCAGATACTCAAACGCTGCGGTTCCCGGCAAGCCGTTTGAACCGGCCGCCTTTCCAACCGAAACAAGTCTGTCAGGATTGCGAAAAGGGAGAGCTTTGAGAAGTACGGCATTGACCACACTGAATATTGCCGTGTTCGCTCCGATACCTAGTGCCAACGTGATCACGGCAACAATAGTGAAGGTCGGGTGACGAAGTAGACTTCGAACACCATAGCGAATGTCTTTGAGTAGGTTGTTCATAGCGTCCGTTTCTTGTTTTTAGAAGCCACCCTTTAGTAGCGACCTTAAGATCTAGGGCGCGCTCTTCTGGGACCGCAGGCGTCCTCGCCTGCACTTGTCGCCGCAGAATTCCTTTCAAGTTCAAACAAGCCTTTTAGCTTTGCCAGCAGGCGAGGACGCCTGCGGTCCCAGAAGAGCGCGCCCATTAAAGCCAAGTAGCTACTAAAGGGCCACGTCCTTCTGAGAGTCGCGATCTATTCATATCTGAGCGCCACTAGCGGATCGACTTTCGTCGCTCTTCTTGCCGGCACGTAACAAGCGATCAATGCGATCAACAACAATCCAAATGTCACGATTGCAAAAGTGGACAAATCAGTCGGCGTGATGCCAAACAGCAAACTGTCGATCACTCGCGTGACAGCGAAGGCTGCGGCCAGCCCGACGACCACACCCCCAATCGCCATCCGCATTCCGTCGCGCACCACCATCCGCAACACATCTGTAGATCGTGCACCAAGCGCCATCCTGATTCCGATTTCATGGGTTCGCTGGGCTACCGCGTACGACACGACGCCGTAAATACCAATCGACGCCAACAACAAAGCCGCAGCACCAAACACTGCCAAGAGCACAGCTATCATTCGATCAGGCGCAAGCGCGGCTTCAATTTGTTCGCCTATTGTCTTGACTGAGTAAATTGGAATGTCTCGATTGAGACGCTGCAGCACCGAGCGTACGTTTCGACGCATGCTTGCAGGATCACTCGTGGTGCGAACGACCAGCGTCATTTCACCTCGCATCGCTTGTCCGAGTGGAATGTAAACAAATGGCAGCGGCGCCTCTCTCAGGTTCCTATACTTCGCAGTGCGAACGACACCGACGATCTCAAGGTAGGGGCCTTCCGAATCCGTGCGAACTCGTTTCCCGGTAGCCTTGTCGCCTGGAAAATACCGTTCAGCGAATTCTTGATTGACCATCACGACTCCAGGTGCACCTTCTCGATCACCTGAATTGAACTCACGACCCTGAACAAGCGGAATTCCCATCGCGTCGAAGTAGTTCACCCCGACAACATTTGTATTCAGCTCGGTGTCTTCATTGGGACGCGGTTGATAGCCTTCTATGAGGATATTGCGACGTTCACCACCGCTGAGTGGGACGACACCACTCAAACCTACAGAGCGCACCCCTGGTTCAGCCTTTAGATTTGCTGACAACTCTTCATATAAAGCCGCGAGCTGTGGCTTTGAGAGTTTTTGTCCGGTTGCGAGCGAAGCGAACAGGAGATTGTGATTATCAAACCCCGGGTCGTAGACAAGCGCATTTCGCAGGCTACGAAGAAACAGACCCGCACTAATTAGGAGCAACAACGACAACGCGATTTGTGCGGTAACTAGTAAGCCACGAAGTCCAAAGCGAGTGATTCGTGTTGCAGAGCTACCCTTGTCGTCTTTTAGAGTCGAGATCAGAGCGGGCTTTGAGGCCTGAAGCGCGGGAGCGAGTCCGAACAACACGCCCGTGAGGAGTGAAACAAACAGGGTAAACGTGAGTACGCGCCAATCGACCGAAAGGTCGAGACCGTTTGCTTCGTTTGCCGGAAAGAATTTTGGAATCAGGCCAGCAGTCCAAAACGTCACGACTAATGCTGCAACGCCGCCAACCAACGCGAGCAGAATGCTCTCCAGTAACAACTGACGAATCAATCTCCATCGGCTCGCACCTAGCGCCAGCCGAATGGCTATCTCACGTCGACGAGACGAAGCACGAGCAAGCAAAAGATTCGCGACGTTTGCGCACGCGATTAGTAAGACGAGTCCGACGACAACAAACAACAACGTGGTGACTGCTCGAACATTTTGCTTGGCTTCTGGAGTGATCCTTTCTTCAGTAACGGCAACCATTGGTCGCGGCGCTTTCGGGTCCGCAAGGGTGCCCAGGTTGGTTTCCGGATACGACTGCGCAAGGCGGTTAGCAATCGCGCTAATTTCGGTCTGAGCCTGCTTGAGTGAAGCTTCGTCACGCAGCCTGCCGGTAATTCCGATTCCGCGATTGCCTCGCGACCCCTCGTCTTGATCTTCCTCCATGCGAAGCCAGACATCTGGTAGTGAACCGACTCTTAGTCCGCGAAAACTTTCTGCCGTAACGCCAACAACTGTGTAAGGCTTATCGCCAAGGGTCAGAGCACGGCCAATAATCGATGCATCGCTGCCAAAATGCGTCTCCCAGAAAGCATGACTGAGGACGACAGTCCGCGGCGCGCCTGCCGCATCGTCTTCTGCGCGGAGTGTTCGGCCCAGGTGAGGACCGACACCAAGAACCTGGAAATAGTTCGACGTAACCAGGCCCACTCTGAGTCTTTCCGGTGTAGCAACTCCTGACAAATTCAGCGAAGTGCCGTCGTAAGCAGCGAGATCGTTAAAAGCGGATGCTTGCTTGCGAAGGTCGACGAAGTCCGGAAATGACGAACCACCGTATAATCCGCTGCTGTAGTCGCTGGTGTAGATGCCCACCAAACGATCCGGTCGCTCAACTCCAGCGATTGGCCGCAGCAAGAGAGCGTTAATGAAACTGAAGATCGTCGCATTTGCGCCAATCCCGAGCGCGAGAGTCACAATTGCAACTAAAGAAAAAACCGGACTCTTCCAAAGCATCCGTGCGCTGTATTGCAGATTTTGTCTTAACGAATTCAGCATATGTATGTGGCACAGACTTTCGGTCTGTGTTCCTAAACCTTGAGTAACTTTCGTCCAACAAACACAGACTGAAGTCTGTGCTACTTACTCATATCTGAGCGCCACTAACGGATCGACTTTCGTTGCGCGCCGCGCCGGGATATAGCAAGCCAACAAAGCTACACCAATCAACAGCAATGCTATGCCGCCAAACGTCAACGGATCGGTTGTGCTTACATCGTAGAGATAACTCTTCATCACCCGAGTCGATAACAATGCCAATGCAGATCCTAGTGCGACCCCGATCAGCGCAAGCCACATCCCCTGCGAAATCACCAATCGAAGAACATCGCCCGCGCGCGCGCCAAGTGCCATTCTTATTCCCATCTCACGCGTGCGTTCGCTGACTCCATAACTGATCACGCCATAGATTCCGATAGTTGCAATCGATAGCGCGAGCAAACCAAATACGCCCAGCAAGAGTGCACCTAATCGCGCCGGGAAAAGTGAAATGTCAATATTTTCAGTGAGCAACATCACGTTGAAAGGTGGGAGGTTCGGATCGAGTGCCTCGACTTCGCGACGCACGACCGCAATCGCATCCTTAGGATTTCCACTGGTGCGCACTTGCATGGCCATCGCAGGTTGCGGATTCTGAAGGTAGGGTACAAACAGATACGGAGTTGGACCTTCACCCAACGACAAATATTTACTGTCTCTAACAACGCCAACGATCTCACTGGTGGCCGCTTGATTACCGCGCCGCATCACTCGAAGTCTTCGACCGATTGGATTCTCGTTTGGGAAAAACGTGCGCGCCAAAGTCTCATTGACGATCACCACTCGCGGTGAACCTTCACGGTCTTGATCCGTAAAGTCGCGACCATTCAACAGTGAAATCCCAAGCGTCTGAAAGAACGCTGGACTGATCGTGTTATTGCCTATGACTGGTAGATCCTCGCCGGCTGCCGGCTCCCGGCCTTCGATAACAACCGGCGACGAGAATGCGGGTGCATAGAAATAGCTAAGCGGGGCCGACTGGGCAACGCTGACGTTTTGCACACCCGGTAAGGCTCGGACACGTCCAGTCAGTTGCTGATAAAACTGGGCGGCTTTTACAGCATCGTAACCTTGCGCAGATGTATTGAACGACAGCGTAAGTACATGCTCTGCGTCGAAACCGGGATTGATCGCTCGCGCGCGGTTTAGACTTCTCAAAAACAATCCCGCACCGACCAACACAAGGATCGAGAGTGTTACTTGGCCAATCACCAGCGCGTTACGCAAACTCAAAATCTTTCGACTGTTATTGAATTCGTCCTGACTGTTCTTGAGCGCCGGCACGAGTTCATTTTTTGAAGCCTGAAGTGCGGGCACAAGTCCAAAAAGAACTCCGGTAAGAATTGAGAGAAGAAGCGTGAAACTCAGCACTCGCCAATCCGTGTGAAACTCAATATTGAGTGGCATCGGAACTGAGGGTTTGAATGAGGTGAGTAGATTGATAAGCCAAACACTCAACAGCAATCCAGCTAAGCCGCCGAGGCAAGCCAGCAAGATGCTTTCAGTAAGTAACTGGCGAATCAGCCGGGACCGAGTCGATCCAAGAGCCAGCCGGATTGCCACTTCCTTTCGACGCTTTGCCGCCCGGGCGAGTAAAAGATTTGCGACATTCGCGCAGGCGATCAACAAAACTAATCCCACCACGGCGAGCAAGACACTGGTTACCGGTTTTAGCAACGTGCGAAACGATGGCCTGCCATTCCCTGCCGAGTAGAGCGAGATCTGAAAGTTGTTATTCGTGTCCGGATAGCTCTGGGAGAGTCTACTGGCAACGACATTCATTCCCGCTTGTGCCTGACGTAACGTGACGCCGGACTTCAAACGAGCCATCACCGTCAACGTTCGCGCACTTCTATTACTGGCCGGGTTAGGCGCATTTCGTAGACCAGCCGGAGCTGGTCTAACTGTTCCCTGCATTGTGAGGGGAATCCAAATCTCTCTTGGAAAGGCCTCTTCAGTTCCAACAAAGCCTTCTGGTGCTACACCGACAATAGTGAACGAATGCCCGTTCAAAGCCAGCGTCTTGCCAACGACGTTCTGGTCTTTATCAAACCGTCGCTGCCATAGGCTATGACTGATCACAGCGACTGGAGAGGCATCGGGAGTCTGGTCTTCTTCCGGAAGGAATGTTCGACCGAGTTGCGCATTGACACCAAGTACATTGAAGAAATTCCCGGACACTAGCGTGCCCTGAACACGTTCTGCGTGCCCATCGTTACCAAGATTCAAGGGGACCCAGTCGTAGGCGAGCACTCCATCGAAGAGATCAGACTGGTTGCGATAATCGAGATAGTCTGGATATGAGTTTGGATTATCGCTTCCTGAAAACACCCACACGAGATTTTGCGGTGATGCAACTGGCAAAGTTCGGAGAAAGACAGAGTTGGCCAAACTAAAAACAGTCGTATTGATTCCAATTCCCAGTGCGAGAGTGAGTACAGCAACCAACGTGAAGGCAGGTTGCTTCAACAAGCTGCGGACCGCGTAACGAAGATCTTTGAGAAAGTTGTCCATATGTTTTCTCATTTCCAGTTGCCTTTAGAGCTACCCTTTAGTAGTTACTTGGGTCTAACGGGCGCGCTCTTCTGGGACCGCAGGCGTCCTCGCCTGCATTCCTGACGACTAACGGATCTTAGTGGCGACGTATGCAGGCGAGGACGCCTGCGGTCCCAGAAGAGCGCGCCCAAGAATTCAAAGTAGCTACTGAAGAGCGACGTCAGCATCTGGGTTTCACTCATACCTGAGCGCTACTAGCGGATCGACTTTCGTTGCGCGCCGCGCCGGTAAAAAGCACGCCAACAACGCAACAACGAAGAGCACCGCTGAAACAAATACAAAAGTACTAACGTCCGTCGTCTTCACTTCGAAAAGCAGATCACGTAACAAGCGCATTAGACCAAACGCCGCTGTTACTCCTATCCCAACTCCAAGCAGCGCAAGCACGACCCCCTGCTTCATCACCATCTTTAGAATGTCAGTCGGTGACGCGCCGAGTGCCATGCGAATACCAATGAAGTGCGTTTGCTGACTAACCGAATATGAAACGACGCCGTAGATGCCGATCGAGGCCAGCAACAACGCCACGGCGGCAAAGATGCTGATGAGTAGCGCCGGAAACCTCCGCATAAACGAAGCCGGCGTTTGAGAGATCATCTCGTCCATCGAGTTGACGTTCAGAATTGCCGCGCCTGGTTCAATATTGCGGACTTCACTGCGCACTGCATTTGCCAGCACAGTGGGATCCCCTTTAGTGCGAACTACCAGGTTCGCGAAGATCGACGCACTCTGACGAAACGGGTAATAAAGGACTGGCTTGATCGCCTGATCTAGTCCAGTGATCTTTACATCGCCTACGACCCCAACTATCAGGAGCGCCTCAGAGTCGAGAGCGGTGTATTTGATCTTTCTACCCACTGGATCGCGTCCTGGAAAAACCTTGTCAGCAACACTCTTCCCGATGATTACCACGGCTTGACCGTCAGTCTTGTCGCTTTCATCAAACATGCGTCCAGCAAGCAGCGGGACGCCAAGCGTTTGAAAATAAGTGTCGTTGACTGTGCGAATGTTGGCCTCGACTTCCTGGCCCGGAGGAGGAACGGGATCACCTTCGACGATAAAACGTGTGGTGTTACCACCATTCAGAGGCAGGATGTTTACAGTGCCGGTGCCAGAAACGCCGGGTAACGATTGCACACGCTCTTTAAGTTGATCGTTGAAGGCAATGCACTGACTGTCTTCGGTGTATTTCGTCGCCGGAAGAACGATCGTCATGGTCAACAGGTTCTCTGTCTTGAACCCGACGTTGGTTTGTAGCAACCGAAACAGACTCTTCATCATTAGACCGGCGCCGATCAGAAGCACTACCGCCAAGGCGATCTCGCTAATAACCATCGCACTGCGCAAGCGATAACCAACTCCTGCCGAAGTATTGCGTCCGCCCTCCTTCAAGACCTCATTTAGATCCAGGCTCGAAGAGTGAAGCGCCGGTGCAAGTCCAAATATGAGACCCGTCAGCAGAGAAAGACCGAACGAAAACAGAAGGATGCTCCGATCGATCTGCACCGATTTGAGAAACGGCATCGCATTCAGTTGGCTCTGTGGCAACACAGCAACCAACGCGGGTGTGCCCCAGTAAGCGATCAACAGTCCGGCCGCTCCTCCTACAATTGAGAGCAAGAGAGACTCAGTCAACAGTTGCCGAATCACACGCCATCGGCTGGCGCCAAGCGCGGAACGAACGGCAACTTCCTTTTGCCGGGCGAGCGAACGAGTCAGAAGTAGACTCGCCACGTTTGCACATGCGATCAAGAGAACGAAACCAACTGCTGCAAGTAGAACAAACAGAATTGGTCTGACATTGCCAACAACCTCTTCCTGCAGCGGCACCAATGTCGCTACGGTTCCGGCGTGGGAATCTTTGAACTGTTGCTCAATCCGACTGGCAATGACACTCAACTCCGATTGTGCTTGATTAGCTGACACTCCTGGCTTGAGTCGTCCAATCAGATTCGTGCCGTGCATGAAGCGCCGCGACAGTTGATTTGGAGTTGGCTGATAAGGCAACCAGAGATCGGCGGGTCTGAGTGCAAACTGAAAGGTCTGCGGCAACACACCGATAACCGTGTAGCTCTCGCCATTGATCGTTAATTGCTTACCGACTGCATTCGGGTCGCCACCAAACTTTCGCTGCCAGAGCCCGTAAGTGAGAACCGTGACTTTGGGACCACCAGGTTTGTCTTCGCCATCTTGAAATGTTCTGCCAACAATTGGGTCGACTCCAAGCACCGAAAAAAAGTTCGCACTCGCGCGCGCTGCCGGAACACTTTCAGGCTCCCCACTGCCACTTAAGATCGCGCCACCGCCCGTGTAACCTGCGAGTCCGGTAAAAACTGAGTTCTGTTGGTAGTCCTGATAGTCGGGATAAGAAAATTCGCGTCTATTGAATTCCTTCTGCGGCGTACGTTCCCAGAGGTGATACAACTCGTTCGACGATCGATAAGGAAGTCCACG
>Ga0207648_10005341_pt1 | contig 12952 bp, 9 predicted proteins | sample KBSMisM32_FD_184310 | JGI IMG/M metagenome (GOLD analysis project Ga0207648, IMG submission 184310) | Miscanthus rhizosphere microbial communities from Kellogg Biological Station, Michigan, USA - KBS Miscanthus M3-2 (SPAdes) (version 2) | ecosystem: Host-associated > Plants > Roots > Rhizosphere...
TGCTCGCGAGCGACGAGATTCGCGGCCTGCTGCTGATTGGCGCGTACCGCGATCACGAGCTCGACCGTGCGCCGCAGCTGACGCGCACCGTGGACGCGCTCGAAGCCAGCGGCGTCGGCATCCGGCGCATCGCGCTCGGCCCGCTGCCGCCTGACGATGTGGCGCGGCTGGTCGCCGACACGCTGGCTTGCGGTGTCGACGAAGCGGCAGCGCTGGCACAGCTCGTCCATCGGAAGACCGGCGGCAATCCGTTCTTCGTCACCCGGTTTCTGGTCTCGCTCGCCCGCGATGGGCACATCCGGTTCGATGCGGTCGCCGCTCGCTGGGCCTATGCGATCGAGCGCATCGCCGAAGCGCCGCTGGCCGAGAACGTGGTCGCGCTGATGACCCGCAGCATCGGGCGCCTGCCGGCGCGCTCGCAATACGTGCTGACGCTGGCGGCCTGCATCGGCAACCGGTTCGATGTATCGACGCTCGCGGTCGTCAGCGAGCAGTCGGACGAGGCCACGGCCGCCGACCTCGCGACCGCGGTGAGCGAAGGCCTGGTGCTGCCGGTTGCCGATGACGAAGCCGGCGCACCGACTTATGCGTTCCTGCACGACCGGGTCCAGCAAGCCGCCTACGCACTGATTCCCGAAGAGCGCCGGCCCATGCTGCACCTGACGATCGGTCGTCTGCTGCGCGGCCGGGCGCCGCGCTCGGACATCGAGCCGCGCCGCCTGTTCGACATCGTCCATCACCTCGACCTCGGCCTGCCGCTGATCCGCAGCGCCGACGAGCGCCTCGACGTCGCGCTGCTCAATCTCGACGCGGGCCGGCGCGCGAAGTCGTCGACCGCGCACGAGGCAGCGCTGCAGCTGTTCGATGCGGGGCTGCAGCTGCTCGCGTCGGAGGCGCGCAGCGGCGCGGCCGCGGCGCTGGCCTTCGAGATCGGCCTCGAGCTGGCCGAGAGCCGCTACCTGTGCGGGCAGTTCGAGCCGGCCGAAGCGCTGATGGCGCAGCTGATCGAGCAGGCGGGCAACGCGATCGACCGGGCCCGGGTCGTGCGGCTGCGCAGCGTGCAGCACGAGAACCGGTCGCGCTACGCCGAGGCGCTCGCGGATTCGTGCGCCGGCCTGGCCCTGTTCGGCATCGCATTTCCCGACGGCGAGGCCGGGCAGGAAGCCGCGCTCGAGCAGGAGATCGCGGCGATCGACCACCTGCGCGGCGGTCGCCCGATCGCCGCGCTCGTCGATCTGCCGGCGATGGACGATGCGCAGACGCGGATCGTGATGACGATGCTGACCGATGTCTGGTCGGCCGCCTACATCCTCGGCGAGCCGACGCTCGCGCGGCTGATCTCGGCGACGCTGGTGCGCCTGTCGCTCGAACACGGCAACGTCGCTGAATCGGCCTATGGCTACGTGACGCATGCGATCACGGTCGGCCCGATGCGCGGCGACTTCGCGGCTGCCTTCGAATGGGGCACGCTCGCGCAGCGCGTCAACGAGCGCTTCGACGACCTGCGCCGGCGCGCGAAGATTTATCAGCAGTTCCATGCCCACGTGGCGCTGTGGACGCGGCCATACGAAAACTGCATCGCCGATGCGCGCGAGGCCTGCCGAAGCGGCCTCGAGAGCGGCGACTTTCTCTATGCGGCCTATGCCGCCGGGACCGAGGCCTGGCCCGCGATGGCCTCGACCCAGTACCTCGACCGGTTCGTGCGCGACTACACGCCGAGCGTGGCGCTGATCGAGAAGCTGAAGAACCCCGCGTTCGCCGATTCGGTGCGTGCGCTGCTCGGCTGGGCGCGCGCACTGCAGGGCCGCACGTCAGCGGCGCTGTCGCTGTCCGACGCATCGTTCGACGAGGCGGCGTACCTGCGCCGCCATGCCGCGAGCCCGTTCTTCACGACGATCCATGCGGTCGCGCGCCTGCAGCTGTGCTGCCTGCTCGGCAGTGCCGACGACGCGGTCGAGGCCGCGCACTGCAGCGCCCGCACGGCGCACCGACTGCAGGGCACGATCTGGCCGGTCGAGCACGCGTTCTGGCATGCCCTCGCGCTGGCGCGTGCCGCGACCGGCCAGCCGATGGAGCATCGTCAGGGCGTCATCGCGGTGTTGCGGGATGCCGAGGTCACGCATGCGCGCCTGGCGCGGCATTGCGCGGCGAACTTCATGAGCCAGGCGCTGCTGCTGCGCGCCGAGATCGCGCGCCTCGAAGGCCGCGGCCCGGATGCGATCGCCGCTTGCGAACAGGCGATCGAGGCCGCCGCCGCGGCGCCCCGCCTGCGCTACGAGGCGTTGGCGCACGAGCTGTGCGCGCAGCTTCACGCCGAGGCAGGACGCGGCCGCGTCGCAGCGCTGCACCTCGCCGCCGCGCGCGACCGCTATCGCAGCTGGGGCGCGTTGGCGAAGGTCGCCGCGCTCGAGCGGCAGCACGCGCTGCCGCGCCAGCCGGCGCCGGACGCGGCGGTCGCCGACGCGGCGCGGGTCGAGGCCGGACTCTCGGCCGACGCGACGCCGGCAGCGGCAGACGGCCTCGACCTGATCAGCGTGATGAAGGCGGGGCAGGCGATCGCCGCCGAAGTCGAGTTCGATGTGCTGGTGCCCCGGTTGCTGAGGATCGCGATCGAGAACGCCGGCGCCGAACGCGGTGCGCTCGTGCTGGAGACGGATGCCGGTGCGCACGTCTCGGCCGCCTCGCCCGATGCTGGATTCGCAAACGAGTCGATCCCGATCGGCGACGCCGTCGCCCTCGAGCGGTCGAGCGACGTGCCGGCGTCGATCGTCAACTACGTGCGCCGCACTGGCGCCACGCTGGTCCTCTCCCAACCGGAGATCGACGATCGGCATGGCGACGATCCGTACATCGCGGCACGCCGGCCGCGCTCGCTGGCCTGCCTGCCGGTGCAGCGTCAGGGGCGGCTGATCGGCGCGCTCTACGTCGACCATGCGCGCGTCCCCGGCGCCTTCGGCGAGGCGCGGATCGGCGTGCTGCAGACCCTCGCAGCCCAAGCGGCGATCGCGCTCGAGAACGCCCGCCTGGTCGGCGGGTTGAAGCAGGAGATCGATGAGCGCCGAAGCGCTGAAGCGCGGCTCGCTGCGGCGCTCGGTGAAGTCGAGCGCCTGAAGGACGATCTCGAAGCGGAGAACTCGTACCTGCGGCGCGACCTCATCGCGAACGTCTCGCACGACCTGCGCACACCGCTGGTCTCGATGCGTGGCTATCTCGAGGTGCTGGTTGCCAAGGGCGACGCACTCGACGCCGACCAGCGCCGCCACCACCTCGCCGTCGCGGTTCGCCAGAGCGAGCACCTCGCGCGCCTGATCGACGAGCTGTTCGAGCTCGCAAAGCTCGACTTCAAGGGCATCACGCTCGATCGCGAGCGTTTCGCGCTCGGCGACCTCGCGAACGACGTGCTGCAGAAGTTCCAGCTCGCGGCCGACGGCCATGGGATCGGGCTGGCGGTCGACGTCGCGCCGAAGCTGCCGCAGGTGATCGCGGACCTCGGGTTGATCGAGCGGGTACTCGAGAACCTGATCGGCAACGCGCTGCGGCACACGCCGGCCGGCGGTCGGGTCACCGTCCGGCTTCAGCCGGTGACGGAAGGTGTCGGCGTCGACGTGGCCGATACCGGCAGCGGCATTCCGGCGGCAGACCTGCCGTTCGTGTTCGATCGCTACTACCGCTCCGCCGAGGCGCGCCGGGCCGGCTCGAACGGCGCCGGTCTCGGCCTTGCGATCACGAAGCGCATCCTCGAGCTGCACGGCAGCGGCATCGCGGTCGACAGCAGGGTCGGCGCCGGCACAAGGTTCTCGTTCGCTCTGCCGGTCGCGTAGGCCTGTCGACGCTGCCGGCGCGCGTCCGTGTCGAGCAGGTGCCGGGTCACGACAACGGAATCGGCCCCGACTCGTTCAGTGCGAGCTTCCAGAGCGCCTGCGAGCGTTCGATCTCGGCGGCGGCGCGCGCCAGGAAGATCCGGTAGATCGAGTCGACCAGCAGGTCGTCGCCGCGCGGTCGCGAATCGAAGAACGCCAGGTGGCCGAGCATCCGGCCGTCGCTCGCGATGATCGGCATGCCGAGGAACGATTCCCACCCCGCTTCGCGCGGAAACATCCGCGCCAGACCGGCGCGGTGAAAGCAGGCGCGGCCTTCGCCGACGACCTCGGCGCACGGCGTTCCGGCCAGGGCGTATTCGAAGTTCGCGGTCGCGCCGTCCTTCGCCGACCAGACCGCGAGCGTGCGCACGCGCGTGACCGGCTCGTCGGCGCATTCGGTGATAAACGCCCGATCGACGTCGAGCGCGCGCGCGAAGTGGCGAACCATCGCGTGGAAGAACTGCTCGCCGTGCGCGCCGGCCGTGCCTTCGGCGACCGCGTCGAGCACCGTCTGCACGCGCTTCAGCTGCGTCACGTCGGTGTCGAGGCCGATCATCCGGTACGGGGCGCCGTCGTCGCGCCGGATCGCGACGCCGCGCGACAGCACGTGGCGAATGCTGCCGTCCTTGTGCAGCAGCCGCACGTCGCGGTCGAAGCGCCTCTCCGAGCCGGCGAGATGGCGATTCAGCGCGGCCTCGAGTTCGGTTCGGTCGTCGGCATGGACGCGGCCGAGCCAGCCGGCGCGGTCGTCGGCGATCTCGTGCGTCTCGAAGCCAAGCATGCTCTTCCAGCGCGGCGACAGGTCGACCCGGTTCGAACCGAGGTCCCATTCCCAGAGGCCGTCCTGGCTGCCGCGCAAGGCGGCGACAGTGCGTTGCTCGGCGGCACGCAGATCCGCCTCGGCTGCGCTGCGAGCCGCTTCGCTGCGCTCCAGCGCGGCACGCTGGCTTTCGTTGCGTTCCTCGGCGCGCGCCAGCTTGGCGATCAGCGCCGCATGCTCCGCGTCCGCGCGGCGGCCCAGCGTCCACACCAGCAGCGCGGCGCAAGCGAGCGCGACCAGCGCCGGTGCCGCACCGGGTCGCATCGCGGCCCAGGCGATCGCGACGACGAAGCCGAGCAGTGGCGTCAAGGTCGAGGGATGCGTGAACATGGCGGGCTCCCGGCGGTCTCGATGGGTGATGGCATGCGCGCCGCGTGGCGGTCAGGCGGCGACGCGGTGCGCCGCGCCCTGCGCGCGCGCGGCATCGGCGAGCGCCAGGTCGAAGCCGATTCGCGTGCCCTGGCCGGCGCTGCTGTCGACCGTCAGCGTGCCGCCGTGCAGGTCGACGATGCGGCGCGCGATCGCGAGGCCGAGGCCGCCATGGCCACTGACCCGGCTGGCGCCGCCGAGCCGCTCGGCCCGGTAGTAGCGGTCGAACAGGCCCGGCAGGTCGGCGGCCGCGATGCCTTCGCCGGTGTCGGCGACGCAAACGCGAAGGCGCGCGCCGTCCGCTTCGGCGCCGATCGTGACCGAGCCGCCGCCCGGCGTGTGGCGCAGCGCGTTCTCGACCAGGCCCGCGAGCACGCGCTCGACGAGGGCGATGTCGGCGCGCGCGCGCAGCGGCTTGGCGCTGCGCGGCAGGTCGACGCGCACGTCGAGGCGCACGCCGCGCCGGCGCGCGTCGGGGTCGAATTTCTGCGCGACGTCGTGCGCCAGCTCGGCGATCGCGAAGTCCTCGGGCTGCGGCTTGACGCCGTCGCCCTCCAGGCGGGTCAGCTCGAACAGATCGTTGATAAGGCGGCCGAGCCGCTCGCTCTGGCGCACCGCGGTCTGCAGGTAGTTGCGGGTCTCGGCATCGTCGAGGCTGCCGTGGCCCAGCAGCAGCAGCTCGAGGTAGCCCTGCATCGAGGCGAGCGGGGTGCGCAGGTCGTGCGAGACGTTGGCGATCAGCTCGCGCTTGTCGCGCGCCGCGTCGTCGAGTGCCGCCGAGCGTGCCGATACCTGCTCGGCGAGCCGCTCGACGTGCGCAACGACGCGTGCAATCTCGTCGCCGCCGGCGTCGGCACCCGCGAAGCGCGGCGGCGCGCGCTGGTCGCCGCGCTGGAACGCGTCGAGCGCGTCGGCGAGGCGCTGCAGCCGGCGCGTGAACAGCTGGAACACGCACAGCGCGGCGAGCAACGCGAACACGATGCCGCCGATCGCGACGTCGGCGGCGATGTCGAGCAGGCGGGCCGGCTCGCCGGTCGCGCCGGCGACCACGAACAGCAGGCCGGCGAGCGCGACGAAGGCGGCGGCGAGCAGCAGCCCGAGCTTGGCGACGAGCGAGTTCATGGCGGCGGCCGTCAGGTTCGCCGGTCGGCGAACTTGTAGCCGACGCCCCAGACGGTCTGGATGAAATCCGGATTCGCAGGATCTCGCTCGATCTTGTTGCGCAGGCGGTTGATGTGCGAATTGACGGTGTGCTCGTAGCCGCTGTGGCTGTAGCCCCAGACCTGGTCGAGCAGCTGCGCGCGCGTGTAGACCCGGCCGGGGCTGCGTGCGAAGTAGGCGAGCAGCTCGAATTCCTTCGCGGTCAGCTCGACCGGCCGGCCGCCGACCCGGGCCTCGTGACGTTCGAGATCGATGCGCAAGCCGTCGACCTCGATCAGCCGGGTCGACGGCGCCGCGCTCGCAGCCGCCTTCGCCGCCGCCAGCTGTTCGGCGCGGCGGAACACGCCCTTCACGCGCGCCGCGAGCTCGAGCATGCTGAACGGCTTGGTCAGGTAGTCGTCGGCGCCGAGCTCGAGGCCGAGCACGCGGTCGAGCTCGGTCGATTTGGCGGTCAGCATCAAGATCGGCGTCTGCAACTCGGCCGCGCGCAGGCGCCGGCAGATCTGCAGGCCGTCGAGGCGCGGCAGCATCACGTCGAGGATCACGAGGTCGTAGCGGCCTGCCTGCGCTTCAGCGAGCGCGCTGACGCCGTCGTCGATCAGCCGGCTCTCGCAATCGAGTTCGGCGAGCTGCAACGTGATCAGGCGACCGATGTCCGGGTCGTCCTCGACGACCAGTACGCGCCGCGTCACCGGCTCGTCTCCACATCGATCCATGCGGACGAGGCGCCAGCGGTCGCCGGCGCTGCACCGACCGCGGACAGGCCGCTGAACGTGCCGAGTTGCAGGTGACGACCGAGCGCCGCGCCGAAATCGAAAGCCGGATCGACGTCGAGTGCGGACTGCAATGCGAACGCCAGCGGGCGGCCTGCGTCGAGCGCGCGCAGCCAGCGCGCTTCGGCATCGCCGAGCAGCCGCAGCTCGATGTCGAGGTCGCGGCGCGCGACCAGCAGCCGGACAGCGCCGTCGTCGAGCGAGATCGGCGGCGCCGGTGCAGCGCCGTCCTGGTTGGCCTGCCAGATCGCCAGGATCGGAAACGGCGAGGCGACGAAACGCGTCGCCGGCTGCAGGTGCAGTTGGAGCGCAGGCTGCAGCGCGGTCGGCACCTCGGCCAGGCGAGCCGGATCGAGCGGCTCGGCGTCGGCCTCGTGATAGACCTCGTGAAAGGCCCACTCGAGCGCTGCGACGTCGCCGAGATAGGGCAGCGACTGCAGCGATGCGGAAGTGCGCAGCCAGGCGGGAAGCTCGCGACCGAACGCATGCAGGTTGCCGGAACGCGACGGATGCTCGACGATGAAGGCGCGGGCAAGCTGACGGAAGAACCCGGCGCCGACCAGCCTCGCGACCACCGGGTAGACGGCTTCGAGCGCAGCGGTCAGGCTGACGACAAGGTTGTTTCGATAGACCTGCAGACGGCGCTCGGGAGCTGGGCCGCGGCCCGAGCGCACCAGCGCCGCCGCGGCGGCGGTGCGGCTGGCCCCGCCGTGCAGCAGCGCGTCGAGGGTCAGCGTTTGGAGTTCAGGCAGCGAGTGCATCCCAACGCTCCGGCTGCTCGGGCCGTGCGATTTCCGCGAGCATCGAGTCGGCGGTGTAGGCCTCGACCAGCAAGGTGCGCAGCGGCGGCAGGTCGGCATCCCATTCGATCAAGGTCGGTAGCGCGCCGAACCGCTTCAGCGCTGCGCGATAGAGCGTCCAGACCGCGTCGGAGACCGGCGCGCTGTGGGTGTCGATCAGCAGCTCGCCGCCGTCGACGCGCTTGCGGACATGGCCGGCGAGATGGATCTCGTGCACCGTGCCGCGCCGGATGCCGCGCAGGTAGGCGAGGGCGTCGAAGCCGTGGTTGTGCGCGCTGACGTAGACGTTGTTGACGTCGAGCAGGATGCCGCAGCCGCTGCGCCGCGCGACCTCGGCGAGGAACTCCCATTCCGGCATCGCCGCGTCTGCGTACTCGAAGTAGCTGGAGACGTTCTCGAGCAGGATCGTGCGCCCGAGTTCGTCCTGCACCCGGCCGACCCGGTCGACCACATGCGCGAGCGCTTCCTCGCTGTAGGGCAGCGGCAGCAGGTCGTTCGCATAGATGCCGCCGATCGAGCTCCAGCACAGATGATCGGAAATGCAGGCCGGCTCGAGCGCATCGATCAGCTCGGCGAGGCGTGCGAGGTGAGCCGCGCTCAACGGATCGCTCGAGCCGATCGACAGGCCGACGCCGTGCAGGCTCAGCGGGTAGTCGCGGCGCGCCCGCTCGAGGTAGTGCAGCGGCTTGCCGCCGCGACCGAAGTAGTTCTCGGCGTGCGCCTCGATGAAGCCGACCGCCGGACGCGTCTCGACGAATGCCGCGTAGTGCTCGGTACGCAGCCCGATGCCGGCGCGGGCGGGCAGTGGGGCGATGGACGACGGCGGGCGGTTCATCGGCATTCCTCGATGCGGCGGATTCTAGAAATTGGTCGCCGTGGCGGATCGCGCGTGATCGAAATGTGAGAACTCGGCTCTCAGCCGCCGTGCGCCGGCGCGTCGATCGCAGGGTCGCGTGACCAGGCGCGCGCCGCCACGATCGCCAGCGCGATCGATGCGCACATCGTGCCGAAGGCGAGCCACGCGTAGGGACGCAGCAGCGGCAGGCCGATCAGGATCAGGCCGTCGTTGGCGCCCGGGATCAGCAAGGTGCCCCAGCCCATCAGCACGCCGCTGACGAAGCAGCGTGCCATCTGCCGCAGCGTCACGCGCGTGTGCATGAAGCGTCCCGCGGTCCAGCCGCCGTACCCGGCGCCGAGCAGCAGTGCCGCGAACAGCGCGATGCGGACGCCGACGTTGGCGGTCATCGCGTGGGCAAGGTCGTAGAGCAGCTCGGTGTAGGCCCAGCGTCCGGCCAGCAGCCAGGTCGCGACGAACGTGATGCCGATGACGACGGTCGCGGCATGCGGTGTCCAGACCTTCGACGCGACGTGTCGGACGAGGCCCGCCAGCGTGCGATCGGTGCGCGGCCACCCGCTGCGAGCGCGCAGCAGCCGCCAGCCGGCGAAGACGACGAAGGCGAACGCGGCGAGGGCGCCGGCCTCGAGCACCGGCGACGGCGCGGCGAGCTTCGTTGCAGTCGCCGTCGGAAAGACGCTGCCCATCGTCACGCAGCCGACGTAGAAGCCGAGCGGCGTCAGCAGGTAGGCCCACTGGCCCGAGCCGAAGCGCGCGATGGCCCCGAACACGCAGGCGCCGCCGACCCAGGCGCCGAGGCCCAGCAGCGCGCCGCCGAGGACGGTCCAGCCGCTGATCGCGTAGCCGGCCGGCATCGCGGGCAGCCTGTGCAGGACCTGCGCCATCACGAGCCCGCCGGCGACCCAGAGCGCCGCTTCGAGCATCGCGGTCAGGCGCAGCATGCGGCGACTCGAGACGATCTCCTCGACCGCCGCGACCGTGCAGGTGCCGCCGCGCTGGATCGCATAGCCCATCGCGAACACGCAGGCGAGCGCGAGCACGATCGCGACGGCGCCGAGCATGCCGGTCATGCCGGTCATGCCGCTCATACCGGTGCCGCGACCGCGGCCTGGTGGAACTTGCAGACCGCGGCGATCGACGCATTGCTGTCGATTGCGCCGGTCAGCGCGCGGATGAAGCCGTCGCGCAGGTCGAACACCCAGCCGTGCACGGCCGGCGCCCCGCGCGTCGCCCAGGCCTGCTGGACGACATGCGTCTTGCCGAGGTTGTAGACCTGCTCGATCACGTTCAGCTCGACCAGCCGGTCGAAGCGCGCCGGCTCGTCGAGCGGTGCGAGCTGCGGCCAGAAATAGTCCTGCGTGTCCTTCACGGTGCGCAGCCAGTTGTCGATCAGGCCGTGCTGCTCGTGTCCCATCGCCGCCTTCACGCCGCCGCAGCCGTAGTGGCCGCAGACGATCACGTGACGCACCTGCAGCACCTCGACCGCGTACTGCAGCACCGACAGCAGGTTCATGTCGGTCTGCACGACCAGGTTCGCGATGTTCCGATGCACGAACATGTCACCCGGCTCGGTGCCGGTGATGCGGTCGGGCGGCACCCGGCTGTCGGAGCAGCCGATCCAGAGGAACTCGGGGTGCTGGCCTTCCGACAGCCGGCCGAAGTAGCCCGGGTCGAGCCGGAGCTGGCGTGCGACGAATGCAGCGTTGTTGCGCAGCAGCTGTTCGATGCGCGGGCTCATCGCGTGACCTCCGGTGCTCCGCACTCCGGTGCGAGCCCGGTTCGGAGCGGTCGGGCGGGGAATCATGCCGTGAGCCCGATCGAGTGCGCGACCGGGGCGCCCATGCTGTGTTCGATGACGCCTTCGATCGGGTCGGCCGGCGCGTGCCACGGCGCCTTCGCGATCATCCGCATCGTGTCGGCGTAGCCGGCCTCGCGGCGCATCCGGATGCCGGCGGTCGTGAAGTCGATGTCCTTGGTGTGGTCCTCGTTGTCGAGGCGCGGCGCCAGCAGGTGCGCGACATGCATCGTCGTGCCGCAGCCCCACGATGCGAGCTCCTTGACCTTCTCGTCGTCCTGGCGATCGGCCGGAATCTCCTTGCGCAGCTCGCGGATCACGTGGCGCAGCCGGTGGATCTGCTTCTGGCGCGCGATGTGGCTGTCGGCGCGGCTCGCGAACTGGATGTCCTTGGTGCGCGCCATCACCTCCCAGATCGACTGCGGCTCGGTCGCGGTCTGGTGCCAGACGTTGACCGCGAAGATCAGCGAGTCGCGGCGCGGCTTGTCGTCGAGCACCGCCTCGATCGGCGTGTTCGAGTAGATGCCGCCGTCCCAGTAGGGCTGGCCGTCGATGCGGATCGCGCCGAACGCCGGCGGCAGCGCCCCCGACGCCATCACGTGGTCAACGCCGAGCTTCTCGCTGCGGGTGTCGAAGTAGCGCATCTGCCCGCTGCAGGCGTTGACCGCGCCGACCGTCAACCGGGTCTTGCAGTCGCACAGATAGTCCCAGTCGATCAGGTCTTCGAGGGTCCGGCGCAGCGGCGCGGTGCTGTAGTACGACGCCGCTTCGACACCGACCGCGGCCTTGGTGCCGCGCAGCGCCGCCAGGTTCGGCGTGAAGAACGACGGGATGCCGCGCATCACCGTCGTCATCGTGCCGAACAGGCTGGCGAGGCCGAACACGTCGAACGGGTTCGCGACCAGGGACTTCTGCTCGACCTCGTTCCAGAACGTGTTGAGCCGCTCGAGCCGTCGCGCCGGCTCGTTGCCGCACAGGAGCGCCGCGTTGATCGCACCGATCGACGTGCCGATGACCCAGGCGGGCTCGATGCCGGACTCGTGCAGCGCCTGGTAGACGCCGACCTGGTAGGCGCCGAGCGCGCCGCCGCCCTGCAGCACCAGCACGACCTGGCCAGGCAGCGTGCGGGTCGGCGCGATTGCCTCCGCGAGCGGCGGCGGTGTCGTGCCGCCGCGCAGGCCGTTCGTGGGCGGCTCTGCGCCGGCGCGACGGCGCGCGGGGCGATTCCGGGTGGACGTCTTCATGGGGTGCTCCTTGGTGATCGCTTCAATGCTGGGTCCAGCCGCCGTCCATCGCAATCGCGGTCGCGGTCATCGACGCGGCGGCGTCCGAGGCCATGAAGACCGCGAGCGCGGCCAGCTCGTCGACGCGCACGAACTCCTTGCGCGGCTGGTGCACGAGCAGGACGTCGCGCACGACATTCGCCTCGGAGATGCCGTGCGCCTTCGCCTGGTCGGCGATCTGCCTGTCGACCAGCGGCGTCTTCACGTAACCCGGGCAGATCGTGTTCGACGTGACGCCGAACTCGGCCAGCTCGACGGCGACCGTCTTCGACAGGCCGATCAGGCCGTGCTTCGCGGTCACGTAGGCGGCCTTGAAGGGCGACGCGGTCAGGCCGTGCGCCGAGGCGATGTTGATGATGCGGCCGGACCGGCGCGCCTTCATCTCCGGCACGACGGCCTTGATCAGATGGAACGCCGACGAGAGGTTGATCGCGAGGATCGCGTCCCACTTCGCGTCTGGGAACTCCTCGACCGGTGCGACGTGCTGGATGCCGGCGTTGTTGACGACGATGTCGACCTTGCCGAATTCGTGGCGCGCCAGCTCGGCCATCGCACGGATCTGTTCGGGCTGGCTCATGTCGGCGCCCGAATAGCGAACCTTCACGCCGAAGCGCCGCTGCAGCTCGGCACGCGTGAACTCGATCTCGTCGGCGTTGCCGAATCCGTTCAGCATGACGTCGGCACCTTGCTCGGCGAATGCGCGCGCGATGCCGAGGCCGATGCCGCTGGTCGATCCGGTGATGATGGCTGATTTCTGCTTGAGCATGGGAAGACTCCGGGTGGGTTGAGTTGGAAGGCGGTCAGGCCGCCCTGCGCGGCAGCGCGACGCTGTTGCGGACAAGCGCCGCCGTGGGATCTGCGCCCGCATCGGCATCGACGTCCTGCGTGCGCGTGAAGCGCAGGTGCGTGATGTCGGCGGCGAAGAACATCGACCAGGTCCATTCGGCCCAGATGCGGACCTTGCGGCCGAGCGTCGGCATCTGCATCAGGTAGTACGCCCGCCACAGCAGCCAGGCCGGCAGGCCGGTCAGCCGCACGCCGAACAACTGCGCGACGCCCTTTAGATGGCCGGTCGTCGCCATCATTCCCCTCGACGCGTAGCGGAACGGCTGGGTATGCCGGCAGCGCACGTGCGCGTCGAGGTTGCGGGCGAGCGCATGCGCCTCGGCGACCGCGAACTGCGCCGTCGGCGGCGCGTACGTCGGCACAGCGCCGAGCGGCTGCGGTCGCTCCGC